>Ga0181573_10000269_pt1 | contig 54948 bp, 38 predicted proteins | sample 101ome_25_FD_148643 | JGI IMG/M metagenome (GOLD analysis project Ga0181573, IMG submission 148643) | Coastal salt marsh microbial communities from the Groves Creek Marsh, Skidaway Island, Georgia - 101409BT metaG (spades assembly) | ecosystem: Environmental > Aquatic > Marine > Intertidal zone...
CGTGGACCCGATGCAGGAGCTCAAGGTCATCCCCGGCATCGACGCCAACAAGCTTCAAACGTTTGACCGCGAGGCCAAGGATGCGGCGGCGGCGGCCCCAGCGCCCTCGAGAGAGCAGCCTCCCCCGCCGCCGCCGCCGCCTCCCCCGCCGCCGCGGAGCCTGGTGGAGGATGAGGACGACGCGGCGGTGGGACCGGGAGGACGTCACTTCGCCTGCGTCGCCGCGATGCTGGCGATCGTGTTAGTCGTGTAAACAAGACCCATCCCGCTGTTATTTCTCTGTCCCGAAAAAGTTGGATCCGAGCAAACTGATTTATCGTCAAACTCGCAACGGGCACAACCACGGCGCCGCGCCGCCTGGGGTTGGACGGAAACTGTCGAGGCGCGCCGTCCCGCATCGGTTCAGTGCATCGTCAGTCGGCATCGGGCAGGCGGGGATGCCTCGCGCGAGGTCGCACTACGAGGTTCTCGGCGTCTCCCCTGATGCACCCTCGGACGAGGTCAGAAGGGCGTACCGAAGGCTGGCGCTCGTGCTCCATCCGGACAAGCGAGCCGTGGGTGTGAGCGAGGACGAGGCCAAGGAAAGGTTCCAGAGACTCGTGGAGGCGTTCAAGGTGAGCGCACGCTCGCGCGGGCCGAGTCTGTCCAGTGAGACGACGAGCCCCGCCCCCGGCGTCCCGCCCCGCCAGACGGCACCCATTCACGAATCTCCAATCCACCCTGAACAACCCCCGACACCGACCCATTCCCCCACCCGATGCGCCAGGTCGTGGGTGACGAGACCGGCCGCCGCGAGTACGACGAGTCGCACGCGTCGGAGATATTCGCCGCGGAGGCCACGGCACCCGCGGGCGGCGGCGTTCACGACAGAGACTCGTGGAACGACGTGATCGCCAAACTGAACGCGCAGAAAGCCAAACGAACCAAGACGGCGGATAAGGAACGCGGCAAGAAGGCGGCGTCATCCGGCACACCCGACGCCGCGGAGGTCGGGGCCAAGCTCCCGTTCCCGGCGGCGCCCAGGCCGCTGGGCTGTTTGCCCGAGGAGATCGTGCTGGAGGTGTTCGGCTGCGCGGGGGTGAGCAGGCTGGTCGAGGTGGAGGCTCGGCCGCGGAAAACCGCGGCCAAGGCTGGGTCGATCACGATCCCCGCCGGGGACTGGCGCCGGGTGCTGAGGATGACGCTCAAGGAGACGGAGATCTCGAGGCTGTGCGTCGCCAAGGGCCTCGAGCCGTCCACTTGCTACACGTTTCGAACGAGAGCCGGGGTGAAGACGGAGGACTTGGGGGAGGAGTGGCGGGGAGAGGCGTCGCGGCTGGTACCGGAGATTTTCGGCCCGTGGAGCGACGAGAGCGCGATGGCGAAGACGGCGGCGCTGTCTGAGAAGGAGGCCATACGCCGGATGCGCGCGGAGAAGCGGGACGAGGCTAGGGCGATGACCAAGAAGTCGAAGAAGAGCAAGAGCAAGAAGGAGAAGAAGAAAAAAAGCAGAAAGGAGACGCGCAAGTCGAGAAAACGGAAGAGGTCGTCGTCGGACAGCGACAGCGGCGACTCGAGCGACTCGTCGTGAAGGTCAAGGAGCCCCGTTTCCTCGGAATAGACGAAGATATAGATGACACGGCAGAGCCACGACTCATCGTCGTTCTTCAGTCGTCAGAGACGACGCGACGTAACGCGCGCGCCGATACTCCGACCCAGCGCGCGCGACCTCGCCCGCATCGCGCGCGATGTCGACCCGCGCGCGCGACGCCCCCGGCGACGATCGCCCCGGGACACAGCCCGAGTCCGGCGTCGCCTTTTCGCCCTTCTTGGAACCCAGGAGCCCCCCGCCGCTGACACCTCTGAAGTTGCCGGTGAAGGGTTCGCCGACGTCGGGGGTGTCGAGCGGCGCGCAGACGTCCCCTCCCGACCCGCCGCGGTTCGCGCGTCTCAGCCAGGGCTCCGCCTTCGAGCTGCACGTGCACTCCGAGACGACGACGAACGCGCCCGAGTCGACGCGCGCGACCCGCGAGTGCGGGCGCCCGCCCCCGCCGGTGGCGCCCCGCGTCTCGCCCTCCCGCTCCCCGGAGCGAAACTGCCCCAGGTGCGCCCAACTCGCCGCCGAGAGCGCCGCGAAGGACCTCAGCGTGCGCGCGCTGTCGCACAAATTATCGCGGACGAGGGCGCTGCTCGACGCGATACAGGACCTCGCGGAGCAGCAGGCGACGCAAGAGCAGCGCAGCGACTCGCGAATGACGTCGCTGGAGGAGAAGGTTGCGAGGTATCGAGAGGCTCTCCAAAGCGTCGACGGCGGCGGCGGCGGCGCACGGGCGGAATCGTCGGGGAACCGCCGGTACGACATCGCGGAGATCGACGACGAGCTGTCGGACTCGTCGAGGTCCAGCAGCGTCGAGCGGAACTACACCCACCGCAGGCGCAACTCGGTGGGCAGGCACAAGGTTCACGGCGGCTCGGAGTTTGGCTATTTCGGAGCCGGCGGCGGAGCCGGCGGCGGCGACGTCGGCGAGGCTCGTGACGCGGACGCGCGGTGTTAGCCCCGGTCGCGTTCGGTCGCCGAGGGCCAGCCCTCGAGGAGAACCGATTCCACGCGCGCACGCGACTTGGGGGATACTTTTGTACATAAAGCGAGACGAGAACCCGCACGAGTCTTCCGTAACCGACGAACCAGAGCGCGATTCATCATCAGCTCGAAGATTCCGGCGGATCCCAAAAAAGCGCTTCATCACGTTTTCAAAAAGCAGGGTTCCGCGCTTCGCATTCGCACCCCTCAACGCGCGCGTGCCCCGGCATCCATCGCACGCGTGAGCCGAATCGACTCTTTAAGAGCTCGCCACGATGCGGAGGCAAGCCGCCGGCCTCGCCGGGCGCGCGATGAGCGCGTTCGCGCCGAGATACTCATCCGGCGTCGTCAACTTTTCCACAGCCTCCACCGGCGGATGGAGGGGCGCGTCCGCGATGTATCGGTCGGGCGCGCCGAGCCAGTGGACCCCGGGCTCCACGGCGGCGATCCGCACGTTTCCCGCGAGGGCATTCTCCGCGGTCCCGCCCGCGCATCCGGCGCCAACCCCGAACAGCAAGATGCAGGACGAGTTCATCAGCGGCACGAGCGCCGCGTACCTCGAGTCCCTCGAGGACCAGTGGCGCGAGGATCCGGGCTCGGTCCCGGCGTCCTGGGCCAGCCTCCTGAGGCAGATGGGTGCGTGACCCGCGCTTCACACGGCGATCGATGCCCGATCCGCGTCGTCGAACCCGCGCTCGCGGACCCGCGCGCTCGCCGCGAGCGGCCGCGACCGCCGGCGACGGGCCCCGCAGATATTTTCCCTAACAACGGCGAACGACGCTTCGCCGCGGATGATATTTTGCCCGACACCCCGGCTCACCGACGCGTCCCCGTTTCCCCTCCCCGACGACAGATTCCGGCGTGACCGGCTCGGAACTGAGCGAGATGTACCTCGCCGCGAAGACCGGCGCGGCGCCCGTGGCCCTCTCCGCCTCCAACGCGCCGTCCAGTCAGAGCATCCAGGAGTCCATGCGGCTCCTGCTCCTCGTCAGGGCGTACCAGGTGAACGGGCACTTCATGGCTAGCCTCGATCCGCTCGGCCTCGAGGTTAGAAAAGTTCCGATCGAGCTGGACCCGGCGCTGTACGGCTTCACGGAGGCGGACCTCGATCGCCAGTTCTTCGTCGGCACGTGGCAGATGAAGGGTTTCCTCAGCGAAGACAACCCGGTGCAGACGCTTCGGCAGATCTTGAATCGCCTCCGCGACGCGTACTGCGGGAACATCGGCTACGAGTACATGCACATCTCGGACAGGGACCAGTGCAACTGGCTCCGAGAGAAGATCGAGCAGCAGGAGCGCGCGCAGTACAGCAAATCCCGCAAGAAGGTGCTCTTGGACCGACTCGCGTGGGCTGACATGTTTGAGAATTTCCTCTCGAACAAGTACACCGCCGCCAAGAGGTTCGGCCTCGAGGGATGCGAGACCATGATCCCGGGGTTCAAGGAGTCCATCGACAAGGCTGCCGAGCTCGGCGTGGAGTCCATCACGATCGGCATGCCCCACCGCGGCCGCCTCAACGTCCTCGCGAACGTTGTCCGCAAACCCATGCAATCCATCTTCAACGAGTTCAAGGCGGGTCCTAAACCCGCGAGCGACGTGGCGAAAGGAGGCTCCAGCTACACCGGCTCCGGCGACGTCAAGTACCACCTGGGTACCAGCTACGACCGACCCACGCTCCGCGGCGGTCGCATCCACCTCTCCTTGGTCGCCAACCCGAGCCACCTCGAGGCGGTGAACACCGTCGTCGTCGGCAAAACGCGCGCCAAGCAGTTTTACGAAAACGACGTAAACCGAAGGAAACACATGGCCGTGTTGCTCCACGGCGACGGCGCCTTCAGCGGCCAGGGGATCGTGTACGAGACCCTGGACATGTCCCAGCTGCCCGAGTACACCATCGGCGGTACCATTCACATCGTGGTGAACAACCAGGTGGCGTTCACCACCGACCCGAAGTACTCTCGATCGAGCCCCTACTGCACCGACGTTGCCAAGTGCGTCGACGCGCCGGTGTTCCACGTCAACGGCGACGACGTCGAGGCCGTCGCTCGCGTGATGGAGCTCGCCACCGAGTGGAGGCAGGAGTTCGGGCGCGACGTTGTCGTGGACATCGTCTGCTACCGGAAGTACGGGCACAACGAAATCGACGAGCCGATGTTCACGCAGCCGCTGATGTACAAGAAGATCAAGACGCACCGATCGGCTCACGAGCAGTACTGCGATAAGCTCGTCGCCGAGGGCACGCTGACCCGCGAGGAGATCGCGCAGATGCACGAGGAGATCCTCCGGAAACTCGATCAGGACTTTGAGGACTCGAAGGATTACAGGCCCAAGCCCCGGGACTGGCTCGCCGCGCACTGGAAGGGTTTCAAGGGCCCCGACCAGCTCTCGCGCATCCGGGAGACCGGCGTGAAGATGGACATCCTCAAGCAGGTAGGCATGTCGGCCACGGCCATCCCGGAGTCGTTCACCCCGCACAGGGTCGTCAAGCGCGTTTACGACGCCAGGCGGAAGATGATTGAGACGGGCGAGGGTTTGGACTGGGCGATGGCCGAGGCGCTCGCGTTTGGCACCCTGCTCAACGAGGGTAACCACGTGCGCCTCTCCGGACAGGACGTGGAGCGAGGCACGTTCTCGCATCGCCACGCGCTGATCCACGATCAGAACACCGGCGAGCGATTCGTGCCCCTGCGCAACGTGTACGGCGACAGCAGGCCCAACGAGTTTTTCACCGTCTCCAACTCGTCGCTCAGCGAGTTTGGAGTCCTCGGGTTTGAGCTGGGGTACTCGCTGGAGAACCCCAACTCGCTGGTCATGTGGGAGGCGCAGTTCGGCGATTTCGCCAACAGCGCGCAGATCATCATCGATCAGTTCATCAGCAGCGGCGAGGCCAAGTGGCTGAGGCAAACGGGCGTCACGCTCTTACTTCCGCACGGCTACGACGGCCAAGGACCGGAGCACTCGAGCTGCCGCATGGAGCGATACCTCCAGATGTCGGACGAGCCCCCGGACAAGATCCCGGCGGACATGACGCTGGACACCAGGACCCAGATCCAGGAGGCCAACTGGCAGATTTGCAACGTCACCACCCCGGCGAACTACTTCCACCTGCTCCGCAGGCAGGTGCACCGCGACTTCCGCAAGCCCCTCATCGTCATCTCCCCGAAGAACCTCCTGAGGCACCCCAAGTGCGTCTCCCCGCTGTCGGACTTTGACGACGAGGAGGCGTCGCAGACGGAACAGGGCATCCGGTTCAAGCGCCTGATCATGGACAAGTCCGCCAAGTCCAGGAACAAGGTTGACCCGGGCGTGGAACCCGACGCCAAGCGCGTGGTTTTCTGCACGGGCAAGGTGTACTACGAGCTGGACGCCGAGCGCGAGGCGATGGGCGCCGAGGACGACGTCAAGATCGTTCGCATCGAGCAGCTCTCGCCGTTCCCGTGGGATCTCGTGGACCGGGAGCTGCGGCGGTACCCCAACGCGGAGGTTGTGTGGTGCCAGGAGGAGCCCATGAACATGGGCGCGTGGTCGCACGTGTCGCCGAGGTTCCAGACGCTGTTCAAGGAGCCGCACATCAACAGGCGGCTGGACGCGTTGAGGTACGCGGGGCGGGCGCCGGCGGCGTCGACCGCGACGGGGTACGGGGCGGTGCACGCGGAGGAGCAGGTTGGCCTGGTGAAGGAGGCTTTGATGGACTAGCTAGACTAGAGAGCTAGCCAGTAGCCAGGCGACGTCGGGTGTGAGGGTCGATTTGATGAGACCAGCAAAAGTGTATTGATTTGATTGTTGACCGCGAGGCATTTGATTACAGGTCCTAACAGGATATGGGCCGATTTTTGGCTTTTTGGGTGACGTATCCCCCCGAGTTTATCCAAAGCACCGTCGCTTCGAGCGTCCCGATACACTCTCCGTTCGGCGCCGCGCTCCGAACGCATCGCCCATCCGTCGGGTCCCGCTCGTAAAGAGACCCAGCGTCACGCGAATCATGGCGGCCTGCGTCGCCAACCTCGGCGGCATCGCCCGCTCCAATGCGCTGACCCCCGTCGGCGCGCGAGGCGCATCCTCCTCGCGCACCGCCGGCGGTCTGCTTCCGCTCCGCCGCGCGGGCTCCTCCGGCCGCGCCGCGCGCCGCGTCAGGTCCTCCGTCGCCGTCAGGGCGTCCATGGCCGGCGCCGAGTTCCCCTCCTTCGACCAGGTCCAGGGCGCCGTCGCCAACGTCCACGCGTCGTTCATCGGCAACGACGCCGTCGCCAGCCTCTTCCAGGTGGCCGACGCGGCCGATGCCGCCGCGCCCGAGGAGCTCAAGGGCCTGCAGAAGGGCGGCTGGCTCGGACCCATCACTGATCTCCTCGAGAGCATCCTCAAGGTCCGTCAAGACTCCGCGTAAACCCCCGATCTCGTCGCCGAGTCGCAAGACGACGCCTCGCTGATCCACCGTTTTCATTTTCCTCGGTGCCCGAACCCTAAACCCCCTGCGAAGGATAAATCCTTCCGTCTGCTTCATTCGCGACACTCGCTGACCTCCGGTCCCCCTCCCCTTTTTACGCATCCAGGGGATCGACAGCGGTTTTGAGGGCCTCGGCGTTCCTTACTCCTACGGCTACGCCATCCTCGCGCTCACCGTCCTCGTCAAGGTGGTCACCTTCCCCCTCACCAAGAAGCAGGTTGAGGGCAGCATCCAGATGCAGGCCATCCAGCCGCGCGTCAAGGAGCTCCAGGCGATGTACGCCAACGACCCCGAGCGCCTGCAGATGGAGACCGCGAGGCTGTACAAGGAGGCGAACTTCAACCCGCTCGCGGGATGCCTCCCCACCTTCGCCACCCTCCCCGTCTTCATCGGCCTCTACCGCGCCCTGTCCAACGCCGCGGTGGAGGGCGTGCTCACCGACGGTTTCTACTGGATCCCGTCCCTCGGCGGTCCCACGTCCATCGAGGCCAGGAACGACGGCAACGGATTTGCGTGGCTCTTCCCCTTCGTCGACGGCGCCCCGCCGCTCGGCTGGCACGATACCATCGCGTACCTGGTGCTGCCCGTGCTCCTCGTCGCCTCGCAGCTCATCTCGCAAAAGGTGATGACCCCGGACCAGCCCAAGAGCGACGATCCCGCGCAGCAGCAGTCGCAGGCGATCCTCAAGTTCCTCCCGTTCATGATCGGATTCTTCTCCCTCAACGTCCCCGCCGGTCTCACGCTCTACTGGTTCGCCAACAACATCTTCAGCACCGCGCAGACGGTGTACCTGAGGAAGACGACCGTGGCGCCGGAGATGCCAGCCGCCGTCGCGGGGGGCATGCCCATGCCGGGTACCCCCGCGTCCGCGCAGCCCGTGCGCGTGGAGTACGTGCCCAAGTCCCAGAGGAAGGCGGCCCAGGGTTCTGTGCCGGCGCCCAAGCCGCCGCCGCCCAAGGTTGAGCCCATGCCCGACTCCTTGGCGGCGGAGTTTGGAGACTTTGACGACGGACCCGCGAAAATCGTGGAGCCCGTGGTTGTGGAGGCGAAGGTCGTCGCCGATACCACCGGGGCGGCGGCGGCGGCGGCGGGCGAGGCTGGTGGGAAGAAGGGGGGATCCAGGAAGGGCAGCAAGGGCAGCAAGGGTTCCCGCAAGCGCAAGGGCAGCAGGAAGTGAGAAAACGGAGGGGGAGTCTTCAGCGCAAACATATTACGGCGTCGAGAGGTGGCAAAGCTGCGGAGGTTCAGAGACATAGCATGCGGACGAGCTGAGGCGGTTGATGTGTAGAAAGTTCGTCAATTCAACACGACCAATACTAAGCAAAGTTTGTCCCGAGCACGTTCCGCCTCCCTGTGGTTAGTAATGTTGGCCGCTCTCGGCGACTTTCCCCCAGCCTAATGTCCCATGTACAAGTTCATTTCGCCTCCACCCAGCACCTCCCGAGGCTGCTGTCGCGACTGTCGCTCGGGCTCGCGGCCTCCGCGGCGGCGGCGGCGACCACCGCCGTCCCCTGCAGAGTCAGCCGGTCCTCCTCGCCGTCGACCCGACCGACGACGGCGACGGATTGCAACACGATGATGCCCGACTCGGCGCGTCCGGGGGGAGGAGACGGTTCGGTCGGCTCCGTCGGCGCAGGGTTGTCGGACGCGTCCTTTTCCCCGACCTCGCCGCCGCCGCCGCCGCCGCCGCCGCCGCCGCCGCTCGGGCGCTCGAAGTTCGTCACCGCCCGCGGACCGCGGTACTTCAACGCCGCGGCGTCGTACGCGCGGGCCGCGAGTTCCTCCGTCGCGAACGTGCCCAGGTAGAGGTATCGGTTGCCGAGAACCCGGCCGATTCGAGCCTCCCACCGGCCGTGCTGGTGGTGCCGGGTGACCCCGCGGAACCGACTCGCGCCGCGCGCGAACCCGGAGCTGGACCGCCTCAGCTGCGCCACGAGCGCGGACGCGGACATGGACTCGATCTCGTCCATCTCGCCCTGGTACGTGGCCCAGGGGAAGTTTAGGTGCGCGTGCGCGCCCCAGTACTTGATGGCAGCCCTATCGTACGCGCGGGCCGCCTCCGCCTCTGTGGAGTATCCGCCGAGGTAGATCTGCTTCCCCTTTTGCCTCCCGCCGGGCTGCGGGTTGGTCCGGGCGGAGGCGCTGTCCCAGAGGTGCGCCTCGAACCGGCCCGTCCACCGGTGCTTGGTGACGCCGCGGAACTTGGACGACCGGCCGGGGGGAACGGCTCCCGGGGGTTTGTTTGACAGCGGTGCGGGTTTGCCAGGGGAGGGTCGCGGGCGCCCTCGGTTTGGGACTTGATCGGCGAGGGACCCGATCGGCGGATGCGCGGTCGCCGTCTTACGCTTGAGGTTGCGCTCCTTCGCGGCGCCCATGGACGCGAGGATGGAGTCGGTCTTGAACACCTCGAGCGCGCGAGACGCCGAGCGCTGCGCGGGGGTGGCGCGAAAGTCCAAGCCTCCGTCGTGGCTCGGGGACGGGTGGTGGGCGTTACGCGAGCCCGCGCGCGGCCCCGTCGCCGTCGCGACCGTCCCGCGACTCGGAGCGGACTGCTGCAGCGCGGGGGCGTCGTCCAAGAGGAGCGAACGGGCGATGATGGACAGCTCCGCGTCCTCGAAGCGCTCGGGCAGCGCGAAGTCGTCCCTGTCGTCGCCCCCGGGGCTCCCGGGCAGGTTCAGCTGGTCGGACCCGCCCTTGAAGGGCCCGTCGAGGAGCCAGTCCATCCATCCGAACGGGTCTAAGCTATCCGCGGCCTGGCCGCCGTCGGGTGGCGTCGTGTCCATCGCGAGACGTCCTCGGGTCGCATGCGACGCGCCTTGGCGCGCGCGGGAGATACGGGGACAACGTGACGTGCGGTTATGAGGCGCCGGCTGTCGCGCTCCGGGCGTATCGGCCGGGCGTTTCCCGGGTGACGTGGAAGGCGAAGCGTGGTGCAATCGGAGATATTTGCAGCCAGATCAGCAACGCCCGCGCGATATTTTTCGCACGAGCGTCCACCACGGACAGCTCCCGGGAGGCGAGGGGACACCTCGGAGTGTTTTTTGGCAAAAAATCCGCAGTCGCGTCGGATGACGACGGCGACGTTTATTGAAACCCGGCTACGCGAATCGTCTAGAGCCCGTCGAAGAACTTCTTCGCAGCCGCCTTCTTCACCGCATCCCTCGCCGCGTTCGAGTCCTGGATCTTCCCGCCCTTCTTTCGCTTCTGCTTCTGCTTCCTCTTCCGCTTGCCGCCGCCGCCCTCCTCCGAGTCGGAATCATCGTCGGAGTCGTCGTCGAGCTCGCCGCCGACTCCGTCAAAGTTGGCAGCCTCCGCGCGCAGATCCCGCTCCCACAGGTACCCGACGTCCCACATCTTGATCGTCCTGTCGTGACTCGCGGTGGCGAGGAACTGGTTATCCCCCGATAGCGCCATGCGCTCGATGGGCATCTCCCCGTGTTCGCCAACCAGGCCCAGCATCTTGTTCGGCAGGATGCCGATGATGCGGACGATCCCGTCGCTGCTGCCCGTCAGCAACGTCTCCTCGTCCACCTTGATCATGGCGTCGATGGACGACGGATGACCGGGGAACCTGTCGCTGATGTCCTCCCACTGCCCGTAGTTGAATATGTTGAGTATCCCCGTCTGAGACCCGGCGACGGCTTTCCTACCGTTTTTCATCACGACGCACGATAACAGCTCATCCTCCTGGTTATCGCTCTGCCCGAGCTCCTTCCAGTTGGCCATGTTGAGGTGCGCGATCGTGCCGTCGCCGCTGGTCACCACGAGGCTCCCCGACGGTCCGTTGGCACCCGCGGCGACGGCGTCGTCGGCTGGAACGTGCGCAATGTCAGAGACGAAATCGACAAAGGGCGCGAACGACCCGCACGCGGTCTGCTGGCGCGTGTCCCACACCTTCACCACGCCGTCGTCGTCCCCCGTCGCCACGAGATTTTGGTCGAGAACCTTGAGCCTGTTCACCGCGGACTTGTGCGCGTGCTCCAGCTTGGCGAGGGGCTTACCGGTGGCGGTGTCCAAGGCGAGGATGGACCGATCGGACGAACCCGTGAGCAGGAGCGCGCCGTCGTTGACGAAGCCGAGGGTGCGAACGGACTCGGTGTGCGCGTCGATGGTCTTCAGCTTTCGCACTCGCTCCCCTTTGTTCTCCCAGACCTCGACCTGCGTTGTTGGAGGGGCGGGGACGGGCGTCAGTGGGGGTTCGCGCGGCAGACGGCGGCGACGTCGCGGAACATCGGGCGCATTCGGCGGCGGCGGGTGCTCACCGCGCCGGTGATGAGGCCCGAGACGAAGATGCCGTTGTCGCCGGGGTGGAACGCGACATCGAAGGGCTGCTCGGCGCAACGCGCGGAGCACAGCTCGCCGCCGTCGCTCGACATCTCGCGTCGGATGCGTCGTGGGCGCTTCTGGAGTGGCACCGCCGCCGCGCGCGCGGGAGAAAAAACAAAAGTCGTTTCGCGTGGATGAATGCCGCGTGGGCCGACCTGACTGTCAAAAAATTTTAGAGAGCCCCCCGAACGGACGCTGTCGGTAGCCGCTACTCCCTCATCCAGATCATCGTCTTCCCCGCCCCCACCGACGCGCCCTCCCCGATGACGTCGACCGCCTCCTCCAGACCCACGCGCCGCGTGGGGAGGCACAGCGCACCCGCGCGAATGAGCCGCTCGCACTCCGTCGCCATGGCGTGCCTCTTGCCCTTGGCGTAGGCGCTGTCGGACGGCGGCATGAACGACCCGTGCGCCCACGGCACCACGCTCGGGTCCGTGTGCACCGACGCCTCCTCCTCCATCCTCCGATCCTCGAGCCAGCGCGTCAGCCAGAACCCTCTCGCGGCGACGTTCTTGAATATCGCCGCGCCCGTGGGGATCCCCGCCGGTTGCTTGGACATGCCGCCGTACGTCACGACCACCCCGTCCCTCGCCAGCATCGACGCCGCGTTCACGCACGACGCACCGCCGACGCCGTTGAGGGCGAGTTTGACGGGCGGCACGTTGGCTAACCGCGCGCGAGCTTCTGTGGTTCGATGCGCGGCGCCGTCGTCTTCGAGGACGAGCGAAGCGCCGAGCTCGACGAGTCGGTTGGCGTCCGCTGCGAACGCCTCGTGCGACGGCCTCGGACGTAAGAGCGCGACGACGTCGACGCCCCGGTGCTTGCACAGCTGTATCGCGGCGCGTCCCACCGCGGACGTCGGCGCGTTGAGCACCACCGTGGCTTGTTCGTAGTCGAGTCTGACGAAATCTTCGAGCATTCGCCACGCGGTTTGCACATTCACCGACATCTGCGCGAGCTCCTCGAGGTAGGGTTCGTGCGCGCTCGCGCCCGGCAGGACGCTGGCGGGCTCGGTCCCGCGCTGGAGCGTTCGAAGCTTCCGCGCGGGAATCACCGCGTGCGCGCGCCACGTGCCGCACCCCGGCTCCGCGGTGACCACGTGTAAGGGCGCCCCTCGCGCCAGAGACTCGGGCGAGTACGCGTCGCCGTTGTTAGATTCCGTCGGGTACCGCGTCGCGAGCGCGTCCCGCACGCGCTCGCCGACGCGCATCACTCGTCCGAGGCCCTCGTTCCCGCCGATCGCCGGGAACGTTCCGGGGCGGATGGGGTACGTGCCCTCGACGACGTTGAGGTCCGCGGGGTTCACCGGCGAGGCGATCATCTCGACGAGGACGTCGTCGGGTCCGAGGGGCGGGACGGGCACCTCCCGGAGCTGGAGCGCCTTGGACGGGTGGCCGTGGTTGTCGTACACGAGCGCGAGGGTGGACGACGGCACGTGGCCGGTGTAGCGCCTGGCACCGCGCGCCAGCGCGGCGGGGAGAGCGCGCCGCGCCGCCGCGCGCAGCATCCCAGCCCGCGACTTTCCGCGCCAAGAGAGAGTGTTCGTACTTGTACGCGAGTTTCGAAACTGTCAGGCATCAACGCCAGTGGGTCGTCAACCTCGCGACGGACTAACTAAGACTTACTCTACGTACCTACTCGTCGATTGGTCAGCGGACGGGCGACGCGAATCCCGAGCGGGGTCAACATCGGGGACGGCGCCGCGCGTCTCCGCGCTTCACGCGTCCGTCCCTTCACACGCGCCGCTCGGGCGCTCGCCGCCGCCGCCGCCAGCTGTGTCGTCTCGTCACCTCATGAACTTTTGCACCCCGGGGGACTGCTTCTCCTTGGCCCAACCGTACTTGATCGCGTTCTGCGCAGCCTGCTTGAGGTACGCCGTGTTGACGATGACCTGCGCGCGGTCGGGAACGGTCGTGAGTTCGGGTTCGTTCGGCGCTTCGCGCGGGGGTGCTCGAATCGGGGGTGCTCGAACGTGAACGCACCTTGTACTCGTCCTTGCCGTCTTTGCCGCGGGTGAGGACCACGGTCTCGTGCTCCTTGCCAACCTTGAAGCCGAGCTGCTTGGACGCCGCCGCCGCGGGCTTGGCGTACTGGGGGAACCCGTACTTGAACGTCACCTTGCTCAGCTTACCAGCCTTGAACTCTGCGCGTGTCGAGTCGGGAAGGGTTGGTGAGAGGTGGATAGCACAACTTGTAGCTACTAGATTTCGTTCGTTCGCCGCGCGAGCTTCGACGACGGTGACGGGGCGGGTTCCCGCGCGGAATCGCGCGGGCGAGCTGTACGGCGAGCGCACCTTCCATATCCACCTTCGCGGCTATGGGAGACTTTACGCGTCAGGATATCTGGTCGTTCGTCTTACGGCCCAACGCCCGGGTGGTGAGGCTGACGTGGTTCCTGACGGAAGCGGGTCGGGTCGAGATGGGCAGCACATCTCGACGGAGCTGATGCGCCCGGGTGGGTCGAGCCGCGATGAAGGCGGACGCGGATGACATCGCCGCGGACGCGACTGGAACAGCGTGCGTGCGGTATGTGGCGGAGGCGGGTGTCTCGGGGCTCTCTTGTTACGCAACAGGGGCTCGTTCAATCTCTCAGCAGCTCGTCAGTCAACAACGCTGCCGCTGGGTCGCGTTTCGGTTCATCAGACCGGGGGGGCGCATGGGCGACGGCGCAGCGGCCAAGGGCCGCGGCCGGTTCCGTAAGACGGGGTGGTGCTATCCCCCGGAGTCGTTGCTCAGAGCCGAGGCCGACTCCGGCGGCGACGACGATGAACCCGCGCTCGTCCACCCCGGAGCCTCGCCGCCCTCCGGAGGCGAGCGGTGGCCGTCGGCGAGGACGCGGAAGGTTGGGGGCGACCGCTCGGCGCCCAGGGTCGACCGCTTCGTGCTCGCCCCGCTGGTGAAGATCATGCGCGCCGCGCTCGCGCGCCGCGACCACCCTCGCGCCGCGGCGGCCGCGGCGCTCGTGCTCACCGCGACGCGCGGGCGCGACGGCGAGCCGCGAGACGACGACCCAAACGCCAGATCCGTCACCGTCGGCCACTGGACCAGGGGCAGCCGCGAGCGCGCGGAGTACGGCGAAGCCGAGCACGCGGCGATACACGCCGCGATCGAGATCCTGCGGGAGACGGGCGGCGCGCCGCCGCCGCCGCCGGCGCCCGGAAACACGCAACCGGCGCCGCTCACGAAACTCACCCCCGAGGAGGAGATCCGGCTGCTGGAGCTCGCCAGGCGGTGCACGAAGCGCGGGACGAACGCCAACGAGGAGGACCTCGTTCGCATCGCGACGGTGTACGACGAAAAGTTAAACGACACGGACAGGGCCGTCGCGGAACTCTCGCGCGATGAACGCGCGACGGTACCCCCGAAGGGATCCAAGGGCGGAGCCAGGCGCGTGCCGCACTCGTACGAGCGCCTGCGGTGCGTCGCGCTGATCCGACACCGCGCGTGGCTCAGACAATCCCGGTTCGTGATCGCGCCCGCCGACGCGGACGAGGGCGAAAGCTTACGCGTCCCGCTCAACGCCACCGGCTCGAGCGCGACGGGCCCACCCGGGGGAAGGACGTGGAGCCACTTCGAGCGCGTGCGCGTAGAGTCGCTCGCGAAGGACGCCGAGGACGCCGTGGGACGAGCCGAGGAAAAGGCGGAGGAAACCGGCGAGCGGGGCGATCCGCGGCTGGCTTCGGCTCGCGCTCAGATTCGCATGGCGTCGGGGGACGTGGTCGGCGCGAGGGAGGTGTTGGAGGACCTCGCGGCGAGGGAGGACATGCGCGGGTGCCTCGCGGCGCAGACGATGCTGGCGGACCTGCTGGATGAGATCAAGGCGGCGGCGAACCCCGGGAGCGCGAGCGGCGGCGGCGACTCGGACTCGGAATCGAGCAGCGACTCGGAATCGAGCAGCGACTCGGACTCGGAATCGAGCGGCGACTCGGACACGGAATCGAGCAGCAGCGAGGAGAGCGACGACGCGCGCGAGGCGCTCCTCCAGCGCCTCGGCGACGTGCCGGACGCGCACGCGATGGCCGAGCGCCACCTGGCGGTTCTCGCGATTGATCCCACTCGCGTCGCCTCCCTCCTCGGCCTGACCCGCGCCTTCTTCGAGGCCCAGGCGGACGAGGCGCGCGCGCTCCTGCACCCGGACCACGTCGCCTCGCAGGACGCGTGGCGAGATGCGTCGCGGACGAAGCGCGCCACGTCGCGCGCGGTGCTGGAGGCGCTGAGCCGGTGGGCGGAGGCTGCGCCCGCCGACGCGGCGCCGTGGCGCGCGTTGACCGTCGCGCTCACCGGCCTCCGCTGGCCGTCCCTCGACGCGCACCGCAAGTACGGCGGCGGGAGCGTCGCGGACCCGGTCACGGCGGAGCTTCGGCGGAGACTCGGCACCCCACTCGGCAATTCACTCGGCGTCCCCGGCGGAGACCACCTCGTGGTCGGCGGCGCGGATGACGTCGTGCACGTGTTCAGGGGCGGCGGCGACGAGACGCGCGGCGCGGGGAGACTCGCGACGTGGCGGCGCTCGTTCGCTCGTCCGAACGACGTCGACGCGCTCAAATCCCCGACGGCCGCGACGCCCGAGGGGATCGCCGCGCTCGCGTCTCGCGCGGCGGCGTTCGCGGCGCTGTTCCGCGGCGACGCCGACGTCGACGCGTTCGTGGACGGAGCCGAGGCGGCGGTGAACAAGGCGTTGGCGCGCGCGCACGGGAGTAAACGCGCGAGGCGGCACCCCGAGAGGGTTCGCGGGGTGTGCGCGTTTCGGGCCAGGGACGTCGGGTCGAGGGCCGTCGTCGAGGAGGCGCTGCTCGCGGCGAAGAGGGACGCGGTGGCGGCGGCGGCGAGGAGACGGCGGGCGGAGACGGCGGGCGGCGACGGTGGACTCGTTCGCGAAGGCGGCGCTCAGGGGAGTAACGCTCCCAGTAACGCTCGGTCGGCGCCGTCGTCGGAGGAGTTCCGTGCCGTCTCCGAGTGGGTTCACGACCGGGGACTCGCGACGCGGCCGGCGAGGAAGAAGGAGCCGGAACAGTCCCCCAGGGTGCGAACCGGCGGGTACAAGTCCAAGAGGGTGCGTTTGCAGGAGCTCGTCGACGTACGGGACGGGGTCGTGCTGCGGCGGGGGATGAAGAAGAGGAAGGGTGACCCAAACGCCGTGCGCGTCCTGACCGAGGGGGAACGCGCCGAGATTGCGCGACTGCGGGAAGCGGTCGACGCGGAGGAACGAGCGAGGGAGGAGAGACGCGTCGCGAAGGCGGGTCCCCGGCCCGAGTGCCTCGACGAGAAGCCGGTGTCCAAACGGGAGGTCGAGTCCGCGGTTCAGGCGGAGGCTTCGGGCGGGCGGGCGTTCACCAAAGCCGTGAAGCTCCTCGCGCGTCGCAACGCCTTGCTCGAGGCGCAGCTGGCGGCGCTGAAGGAATGGAAACGGCGCGGGGGCAACCTGAACGGCCACGACGAGCGCGCGCTCCTCCGTCTCGATCGGTGGCGAAGCAATCTCACAATCGCTCGCAACAGGGCGGTGATCACGCGGCGCAGGCGCGAGGTCGCGGCGGGGATGGCGCACGCTGTGCGCCACCACGCGACGAACCCGAACCGGCCTCGCGTCGGCGAGACGTGCCGACGATGCCAATCGCAGCCGGACAAGCGCGCCAAGTACTGCGGCTCCGACTGCGCCGCGCACGGGTGCGAAAACGCCCCGGCGGCGGACACGTTTCTGCCGCACCGGTACGGCTCGATATCGACGCACCTGATTCTGGACTGGGAGCCGTCGTGGATGCAGTCGCGGCGCCGGATCAAAGGGAAGGCGGTCGACGGCGGCGGCGTTGGGGGCGGCGTTGGGGGCGGCGCGATCGACGGTCGCGTCGCGAGGGGCGTTCGGTGCGCCGGGTGCAGGCACGGCCAGGGCTCGGCTGCGACGTGCGGCACGAGGTTCGCCAGGGCGTGCTGCATTCGCTCGCTCGACGTGACCGTGCTCTCGATGCCGCCGCCGGGGCCGAACGAAAAGGCGCGGCGGCGGTGCGACGCGTGCAGAGCCGCGGGGATCACGCCGAGGCTCTGCGGCACCGCGCTGGCCGAGCCGGGATGCGCTCGAAGGGTGGCAGAGGGGGACGGAGCCGCGGGCGACGGAGCCGGCGAAGCGGCGAAGCGGAGGAAGACGAGCGCGGCGTAGACGTCGCGACGGGACACGGCGACGAACGCCGCGGCGGTGCGAGTAGACGAGCGGTGCTCGCGGCATTTCGGATGCTGAGCTTCTGTGCAATACCTTCGTTGACGGTAACTTTTAGTCTGTCATCCTGCCGATGAGAAGAATCCTCGTGACCTGATTAGCGCGCGGCGCGGTCCCGCTTTCGCACAGCTGCCAAGGTTTTGATGAGTGCGCTTTTCTGACGAGAATCGCCCAGATCCGCAGTGCTAGATCCGGCGCGATGGCTGCCGAGAAGGAGGACGCGACGAAGGCGGACGCGGAGGAGCCCCCCGCGCCGGCCGCGAACGAGGTCACGCTCGCTCCCGTCGAAGGTGCGACAGCCGACCCAACCCCCCCTCGCGACGATTCGCCAATCGACAATCCGCTCACAGATCTTCCCTCCCGTCCCTCGCCGACAGTGGGCGCCAAGAGGACCGCGGAGGACGCCGAAGATCCCGCGCCGGACAGCGCGAAACGATCGAAGGTGGCGGATGACTCCGACGAGGACGATAAAACCCCGCGCGGCGGCGACGTGCACGAGCGCGAGGCGACCGAGGCCGAGCCCGAGGCGGCCGCCGACGCCGCCGAGAAGAAGGACGACGACGAAACCCCGCCCGGCGGCACGGATGCCCACGCCCCCGAAGACGCCGCCGCGGACGCACCCGCGCCGGCTCCCGCGAACGACGACGAACCCACCGCGGAGATCGGCGCGGACCCCGCGGACGCGGTCGCCGCCGCCGCCGCCGCCGCCGCCGCGCACGCCGCCGCGATGGCGCCCCCCGCCCCAATCGTCCAAGCCGCGCCCGCGCCCGTCGAGGCTGTCGTCAAGGAGATCGACTGCCCGACGAACATGGTGGGCCGGGTCATCGGCAAGGGCGGCGAGACCATCAAGGGGATGATGGCGCAGTCCGGCGCGCACATCGCCATGAACCAGGCGCTCGAGGGCGACGTCAAGAAGGTTGTCATCACCGGCGCGGCTCCGTGCGTCGCCGTCGCCGAGGCTCTCGTCACCCGCCTGCTGTCGCACCCGCCGGGGGTGGCCGTGATCGACCCGGCCATCTTGGGCCCGGGCCAGGAGTCCCGCGTCGTGGAGTGCCCGAAGACAATGGTCGGGCGCATAATCGGGAAGGGCGGGGAGACGATCAAGGGCTTGCAGGCGCACAGCGGAGCGAGGGTCCAGGTGGACCAGACGGTTGGCGACCCGTGCCACATCGTCATAGCCGGCGCGCCGCCGTCCGTGGCGTACGCGTCCGAGGCGGTCGCGGCGATCATCGCGGGCGGCCCCACGCAGCAGTACGCGGTGCCGGCTATGGCTGGCGGCGCGGGGTACGGGGGGTACGGAGGGTACGGAGCGGCGTACGCTTACGGGGGGTACCCGCAGGCGGCGGCGGCGTACGCCGGATACTACCCGGGATACGCCGGGTATCCCTACGGCGCGATGGGGGGTTACGATCCGGCGGCGGCGACCGCGGCGGCGCAACAGACCGCCGCGGCGACCGCGCAGCAAGCGGGCACGCAGCAGGCTGGCGCGACGGCCGGGGATTGGCGTGCGGTCGACGACGGAAACGGTAAGACGTACTACTACAACGGCAAGACTGGGGTGAGTCAGTGGGAGAAACCGCCGGGCTTGTGATGCTCGACGCGCGGCGCTCGACGGGGTTTGGCTTCTGACTTTTGGTTGCCTGCTTTGCTCTTTTCCCTCTTCCTTGCGTTTATTTCTCTTGGACGCGGGCGTCTGTCCGTCCGTGTTGAGAACGTGTCGAATCTGTCCTTCTTGTCCGTCTTGTTGGATGGTTCTGGCTGGACGCGCGCACTGTCATCTTTAGGTCATCTTTAGGTGGGCCGCTTGACGCTTGATTGCCTTCACTGTCTTGAGACCCCTTCGAACTTGTTTCTCACATCTGCTTGCATGGTTGCCTTGGTTGTCGATCACTTTTTACTTTGCCTCACCCATTTGTTGCTTGGTATTTGGACCTACATCATCAGCTCATCAGGTACTAGTAGCATCGAGTAGAATAGCGACGGCGATTGAACACACTTGTGTCGGGTGGCACATGTAATACACCACCTTCTCTAACTAATGATGCTACGTCTACGCGCGATACCTCGCGAACAGGTTGTCCGGCGTCGTCATCGCCTTGAACTCCAGCGCGTTACCGCTCGGATCCTTTATGAAGAACACCCTCTGCTCCCCCGGTTTGCCCTCAAACCTGAGGTGGGGAGGAAGGGAGAACGGCCACTTCTTCTCCTCCACCCTCCTCGCCAGCGCTTCGAACGCCTCGAGCGTCATGGCCAGGCCGAAGTGCGGCACGGGGACAGGATCCCCGTCCACGTTGTTGTGATTCGCCGCCGCGTCGTATCCCTCCACGAGGTGACACACCAGCTGAGCGCCCCAGAAGTTGTAGTCGACCCATCGGTCCGTGCTCCGGCCCTCGATGCAGCCGAGGACACCGTCGGGTCCGTAGAAGGTCTTGGCTTCCTGGATGGAGCGCACCGGGAAGGCGAGGTGGAACGCGGCGCTCGCACGGATCCTCGCATCCTCCGCGGGGTCGCGGCCAACCTCGAACGACGTCATCGCGCGAGTGCTTCCCGCTCCTCCTGCGCGCCCCCACTTTGACGATAACTGAGTTTTGCAGCACCGATCTCTCACGATCGAACCGTCGTCCTCCGCCTTTGCCACTCCTCGAGACGCGGAACATGGCTGCCGTGGCGCTCAGCCCCAACGGCATCGCCGCCGGCCGCCCATCTCGGAAGGCGAAGCGACCCGCCTCCCGCCGTCGCCTCCTCACCGCGCGCGCGGCGGGTTCCAACGAAGACAAGCCCACCGCGCAGTCGGTCCTCAGCTTCCTCTGCCCGCTCCTCAAGGCGTTCGGGGCCGGCGACGCCGCGGCGCCGCGCAATCGCACGCTCGAGGTGGCGACCAGCGGTTTCGCGTCAATCGCGCGCCTGCCCTTCGGGTCCAAGGTTGACGAGGCGTGCATCGCGAGACCCGCGAGCGCCGCGCCGAAGGAGCGGATCGTCCTCTACGAGTTTGAGGCGTGCCCCTTCTGCAGACGCGTCAGGGAGGCGCTGTCGCAGCTGGACCTCACCGTCGAGGTCCGGCCGTGCCCCAAAGACGCGGTGAAGCACAGAGCCGAGGTGGAGGCCATGGGAGACAAGCTCACGTTCCCTTTTCTCGTCGACCCAAACACCGACGCGGGCAAGGGCGGCATGTACGAGTCCGAGGACATCTGCAGGTACCTCTACGATACCTACGGCAACGGCGCTGAGTTTCCCGAGGGGATCGTGAGCACCACGGTGCTCACCGGGTGGATGCCCACGCTGCTGCGCGCGGGGCGCGGCATGACCCGGTACGCAAACGCCACGACGCACCGGAAGAAGGACGACCCGATCGAGCCGCTGACCCTCTACAACTACGAGGGGAATCAGTTCGCCCGACTTGCGCGGGAGGCGCTGTGCGAGCTGGAGCTCCCGTACGTTCTCTTCAACTGCGGGAAAGGGTCGCCGCGGCGGGCGACGCTGACGGAGGTGGCGGGGGAGGGTGCGAGCGTGCCGTATCTGGTGGACCCGAACACGGGGCGGGGCGTGGGGGAGAGCGAAGAGATCGTCGCGTACCTCTTCGAGACGTACGGCGCGGCGAATTCGTGAAGATTCAATCAAACCGCGTAGCTACTTGTATGTCCTTCTCCCGGCGCCGCGACGATTCGCGTCTCGACGACGACAAACGCGCCTTCCCCTTCCTCTCCATCTCCCTCTATCTATCGACACCCAGCCGCCGTCCTCTCACGTCGCGCAGTCGTACTCCGAGCTGTCCGACGACGACGAGTTCCTCCGCGACCTCGACGTCGGCGTCGGCGCCTCCCTCGACCGAAGCGCGTCGCCCCACTCGCGAACTGGCTCAAAAAACGGGTGCGCCCTGATGTCGTCCGCGCCCCTCGGCCCCGACCCGAGCCTCTCGAACGGGTCCGGGTTCAGCAGCTGCTCCACCAGGTCCTTCGCCGCGTCGGTCGCGTCCGCGTCCGACGTCTCGTCCGCCAGCCAGTCGGGCCACGGCGCGACGTTCCCGGCGACTATGTTGTTGTACGTCAGAAACTCGTTCGCGCCTCGAAAAGGGCACGTCCCCGTCAGCATCTGGTACACCACGCACCCGAACGACCACCAGTCCATGCTACCCGGCGGGGGCATCGGTCTTCGCAGGTCCTCGGCCCAGCCCACCTCGTCGCCCCCCGGCTCGCCGAGTATCTCCGGCGGCACGTAGTCGCACGTGCCGACAAACGCGAGCCGCCTTCGCCGTCTCCTGAGCTCCGACGCCTCGTCCCGATCCCCGTCCCCGGCGGCGGTCCCCGGGGACGTCGAGGGTGCCGACCCGTCCCCGGCGGTCGTCCCCGGGTGCGGTGTGCCGTCGCCGTCCTCGCGGAGGTCGAGGCAGCTGCCAAAGTCCGTGAGGAGCGCGTGCCCCCGTTCGTCGAGTAGGACGTTCTCGGGCTTGACGTCCCTGTGGACGATCCCCCGCGCGTGCACGGCGTCCAAGGTGTCCAGAAGCTCGGCCGCGTACGCTCGCACGTGCCCCACGGGCAGCCCTCGCGGCTTACGGCGGCGGATCTGGTCGAACAACTCGCCTCCCGGGCAGTAGTCCATGCCCATGTAGAGCGAGTTGCAGTCCTGGAACGTGAATCTGAGCCGGACCACCCCGGGCACGTCCGCGCACCTGTCCATCGCCACGCGCTCGTTCTTGACGAACTCGGCCTTCTTCTCCTTCAGGATGTGGTGCTTGACCATGAGCTTGAGCGCGCACACCGATTGGTCGGATTTACGACGGCACAGGAGCACCTCGCTGAACGAGCCGTCGCCGAGCTCCTGGATAACTTCGAAGTGGCTCATGGCGAGGTTGAGCTTGGGCGCGGGGGACGGGGTATCGTCGCCGGGGGACGCGGCGGACGCGCGCTCCGGCGCCACCTCAGGCGTATCCGCGCCGCCGTCGTCGTCGTCGCCCATGTCCCACCGACCTCGGTGCGCCCTCCCTCTGACGACTCTCCGTTTGCCCTCCGAAGGAAAAGTGAAGGACAGGAAGCTGCGACAGGAGGCCCCTGTCCGCGAAAAATGACACCGCCCCAAACACGAGGCGCGCGGTCGGTGCGACCGGGCGCGATGGCGAGGCGCGAGCTGCGGCTCCGGGCCGAACTCCTCGATCGCGCCGTCGTGCCCGGGATCGACTTTTACGTCCGTCTCGCGATCGACGCGGTGGGCGGCGACGGCGGCGACGACGAAGCCGAGTCCGTGAGCGTCTCGGCCATCACGTGCGAGTGGCACGGCACCGAGCGCCTGGATCCCGCGTGGGTTCGACCCGCGCGGGGGGCGTCGTCCGCCTCCGCGTCCTCCGGAGGCGGGGGATTGGCGCCGGGAGAGCGGTTCTTCGCGAGGTCTCCCGCCGCGAAGGTGGCCGCCGACGTCGTCGCTCGCGCGGGCGAGACGCTCGCCTTCCGCGTCGGCCTGTGCCTCCCGCCGGGGATGCCGCCCTCGTTCAGAGGCGCGGTGGCGCGGTACGCGTACGCGGTGACGTTCGTGGCGACGACGGGGGGCGACCGCGTCGTGCACAGGATGCCGCTGCCCGTGGAGACGGTATCGGGCGTCGCCGACGGAGGAGCAGGAGCAGGAGCAGGAGCAGGAGGAGGAGGAGGAGGAGGCTGGGGACTCGCGGGAGGAGGGATTCCGCCGGGCTCGGGGGGCTTCCTCGGCGCCGCGCTGTCCCCGTCGTCGTCGCGGCACGTCGTCGGCACCGGCGCCGGCGGCGGCGCGCCCTCCTCCCCGACGCACCCCGCGGTCGCCGGCCGCCTCCTCGCGAGGTCCGACTCGCTCCCGCCGCCGGAGTCGCCGGGCAGCCCGCTCGCCGCCCTCAGCCTCGGCTTCGCGGGCGGCGGACTCGATTCGCCCGCGAGCGGCGCTTCGTCGTCGGCACAGCTGGCGACGGCTCCCGCGGCGGCGCCCGCGGCGTACGCGATCACGCTGGACGACGGGTCGCGGATGCTGAGGGTGATCCCGCGCGCGCCGACGCCGCGATGCGTGGCGGGCGGCGCGTTCGAAGTCGCGTTGGATTTTAGCGCCGAGGACGAACCTTCAGGAGGAGGAGGAGGCAGTGGCGGGGGTGGCGGTGATGGTGGTGGTGGAGACGGTGGCGGTGATGGAGGTGGTGATGGATGCGACGGTAGGTTCAGGTGCGAGCGCGTGTCCGTGTCGCTGGAGACGGAGGAGGTTGTCGTCGCCAGCTGTGCCGACGACGACGTCGGACCCGGGTCGCCCCCGGTTAAAAGTCTGGAGGATCGCGAACGCGACGGCGAGTGCGTCGTGACCCGCAAGGTGTGGTGCGAGCGCTCGGAGTGGACGTTGGATGCACACGAGACGCACTTCTGCCTGGCGTCGCCGACGGACGCCCCCGCGAGCTTTCGGACGTCGAGGGCGCAGCTGCGTTGGATCGCGAGGTTCGAGATCACCGCGTCGGCGCCAGTCGGCCGCGGCGGCGGGCGGCGGGTGGAGAGGAAGGTGGAGTGGCGCATGCCGGTTGAGATGTCGGGTGCGCACGCGTCGGTGTTGGGGGCGCGCGGGACGGCGCGGGGCGTTCCCGCGGGTTGGGACGGCGCGCGGGCGTCGATGACGAGGGAGTCGTCGCTGCTCGCGATGTGAAGCCCGCCGAGGCGGCGCTAGTCGGCGGATACCCGGTGCTAAACGTCTAAACCGTGCTGAACGTCTAAACCATGCTCTTGTGCTGGCCGTGGAATGGCGGCTGTCGCAGGTCGTGCTCCATGAATACCCGGCACTCGCCGACCAGCGGCGCTCCAAAGTAGACGATGCGACCGTCTTCGTCGTCGTCGTCGTAGTATCCGAATCTCCTCTCGGAGACCACGTAGACGAGGCCGTATTGCCCCTCGCGCACTACAGGCCAGCCTTGCCACCCGCGGCTGGAGCGTACATAGTCCGGGATGGCACCGTCGGCGTTCAGACCGGTTTCCGGATGCGGGCGAATATCCCCGGCGTCTGAGTCGGAGTCGTCATCGTCGGTGCCAAAGTCGCAGCAGAAGCGAGACTCCGCGCAGGCCGTGCACAACTTCTCCTGGTCAACTGTATTACGGGTGTCGACGGCGTAGTAGTCGCCTACGTCCCAATGTTTATATCCACAATTGGTGCACCCTTTGCTGTGACACCGACCGTCCTTGACGGGCCTCACCTCGAAGAACTGCTTCCACGCGGCCCGCTGGATACGGATCATGAACTTCGCCTCATTGTTTATGAGTAGCCTCATGAGCTTCGCCTCATAGTTTTCTTCGGAGTCGTGCCCTTCTTCGGAGTCGTACCCTTCTTCGAAGTGGTGAACGGGGCGTTCCCGGTTTGTGTACTCCATGTACTCCATCACGTGTCGTGGTGGTTCGTGGTGGTTCCACTCGTTGCGCGGGGTGTTGTGCTTGGGAGGGGTGCCAACTTTTTGACAAACGGCTACTCATACAAGTAAGAGACTCTTACTTGTACAATTTCATGCAGTCATGCGTGGTCCTTTCAAAGGAGGTTCTCGGCAACCCTAAGATCACCAGTTCGCGGAGCGCGCCCAGGAGCATGGTGACCGTCGATCGTGATCCGGAGGCGGCCTACGCCCCTCCCGGCGAGGATGAGGAGGATCCCGACGGCGTCGACGTCATGGAGGGCCTCTCGGAGAACCCGACAATCGAGGAGCTCATCGAGCACCTCCAGATCGACACCTCGGTCCCGGATTACGACCAGGAGGCGCACGTGTTTCCCGACTGGTTCGATCAGACGCCGTTCAAGTCCAAGGACTTCAACGTCGACGAGTGGGTGGAGACCATGCACTCGCGGGGTCACACCATGGAGGAGCTGCAAGTTCAGCTGGACGCGTACGGCAAGGTCGTCGAGGGCAAGCTCGTGGAGATCACCGCCAGGGATTTCGACAAGTTCATCGCGCTCTCCGACGAACTGCCCGACATCGAGGGCGTCATGAAGGATTGGGACACGCCGCTCGATAAGCTCATCGCGCAGATCACCGCGCAGCGCGACGGCATGCAGAAGGAACTGGACGAGATGGAGGGCGCGCTCAAGGAGAAGAAGCGCCTCGCGGATGAGCGCGCCACGCTCGAGCTCATGCTCGAAACCCACAACGTCGTCGCCAAGGTGGAGAGGCTCCTGCACGAGGTGGGCGCCGGACCCGCGGGCAAGGAGCCCGCCGCCGACCCGGAAACGGCCGTCGACGACTCCCTCGGCGTCGCTGACGTCCTGGACGACGATGACGACGACTCAGACGACGATGTCCCGGAGGGATTCGTCGCCGAGGAAGACGAGGACGGCTTGGACGCGCTCAAACCCGTCTTCGCGACCGACCAGGCGTCGTCCGCACACGTCGTCGACGACCGCGCGCAGGTGCTGGAGCGCGTGGCGTCGGAGATGGGCCGACTCCGGTTCCTGCAAGCCAAGGGGAAGAAGCTTCCGTTCGTGCAGTCGCTGGGGCCGAGGATCGACGCGTGCGAGGCTTCGCTCGGCGCCGCCGCCGCGAAGGCGCTGGAGGAGGCGCTGAGCGCGCCGGCGCCGAGGGACAGGAGCCGGATAGAGCACTGCCTCCGCGCGCACGTCGCCATGGACCGCGCCAGGGACGCCGAGGAGGCGATCGGGCGCGTCCTCGTGGAACCCGCGGTGAGAAGAGTCGTGGACGCGGCGACGGCGGCGACGAGTTTTCCCGAGCTGCTTCACGCGTGCGTCGCCGCGGCGATTGCCTCGTGCGAGCTCGAGGTTGAGGCGAGCGGGGACAAGGAGTTCGGTATGGACGCGAAGATGTGCGTCCTCGCCAACTCGGTGCTGGCGAAGGTGGACGAGGCGGTGCACGCGGCTCGGCCGGGCGAGTACGGACCGGGCGAGCCCGACCGGTTCATCCGAAACCAAAAAGCCGCGATGGCGGCGATTCGGGGGTTGGAGGAGCGAACGTCGTCCTTGGCGAACGTGACGGCGTTCAGGGAGAGCGAGGCGTTCGCGGCGTACCACAAGCGTTGGAACCTCGCGGCGTACTTCAACGTGCGGATGGGCGAGATTGCGGGCGAGATGACGTCGTTCCTGGACGACTTCTCGCTGGTGCGAGCGGTTGAGGGCCAAACCGGCGGTTTCGCCATGGCGGCGACGGCGGCGACGTGGAAGGCGCTCGAGCGCTCGTGGAGCGACGACGTCGTGTGCGTCCACGCGGCGGATAAGTTTCTTCGCTTCGCCGCGCAGATCGTCGCGCGGTACGGGTCGTGGGTCAAGATGGGCGCCGACGCGGTTGGCACCGATCCCCCCGCGCCCGTCGAGCAGCCCGCCGCGCCAAACGACCCGGACGGGCAGCCGAGGCGGGTCGTTCCGGAGCACAGCTGGGGATGCGCCGCCACCGCGGAGGACCTCGCGGCGATCCGCGGGGACTGCGAGGCACTCGCGGCGAAGGTGTTGGACTCGTTCGTTCCCGGGATGTGCGGTACGTTGCGAATCGCGTTCGGCGAGCCCGCGGCGGATGCGGCGAAGGAGTGCATGGAGGAGGGCGTCAAGGAACTCGCTCGGGGACCCGCCGCGGATATCAACGGCGCGCTGATGCGAATCATCGGCGACCGGTGCGTGGAGACGCTGAAGCAGATGAAGGGAATCACCGCGACGTTCAGGATGACGAACAAGCCTCTGCCCACGCGGCACAGCCACTTCGTGCCCGGCGCGGTGGCGCCGCTGAAGCTGTTCGTGGAGCAGACGGCGAGGAAGAAAGTATTGTCGGCGGAGTCCGCGACGCAGGTTGCGATCGCGGTGGGCGAATACGTGGCGGGTAAGTACGCCGAGATGGCGTCCGAGCTGGTGGCTGGGGTCAAGAAGACCGAGGCGAGTCTGAACAGGCTGAAGGACAGGCGCGCGGCGAAGGAGGGGGGATCCGCGGCGGGCGGCGGCGACGACGGCGAGAAGGGGCCGAGCGACACCGATAAGATTTGCAAGCAGCTGCTGCTGGACGTGGTGGAGTTTGGGACGCAGCTGACGAAGCTCGGGACGGACCCGGCGAGGAGCGAGAAGTTCAAAGAGCTGTGGGCGCTGGTGGCGCCCGAGGGGGAGAAACAGGTGCCGGTGTTCCTCACGGCGTAGTCACGACAGAATTTTACCTTCGCGGCTCTCGAAGAATCCTCCTGCAGGTGCCAGCCTGGCAATCCCACCGTCCTGAGCGTTGCGCCGCGACGCCGACCTAGCCGCCGTCGCCCGGTGTCTCGTGTCTGTATCTCCGCGGTTTGTGTTTGCTTCTGCGCTCCCGATGCGCTTTCGGGGGCTCTCAGTTGGAGAAAGTTGACACGAAAGTTCCAATGAAGAAAGTTCCAAAACGTTTTTTTGTCGTCTGATTTTTTGGATGATCACGTTTTTTTTTGGCCGTTTTGGAGACTAAAAACGCGTTTTGGAGATCTGTGGAAGATCCAAAACCCTTATCCGTGCGATATTGCCCCACTTTTTAGCCTGCAATCCATCGAGGGTTTACGCTCTTTGACGGAGCGCTAGCACAGCGACGCTAAAAGATCCATGCGCGCAAGCATCGTCTTGCTCATTTTGAGCTTAAGCGCGTGCCTCTTCACGAATGTCCACGCAGAAGAGACAGCGCGCATGCTGGTCCCCAGCATCGCCTTCAACGAACTTTTTCACGCTTCCGATGGTGCGGGTGACGGCGGTGATGCGAGCTCCGACGAGCGCTTTCGCCGCGCGATGCTAGACGACGGAATCTTGACCGTGAACAACATCCCCGGTTTTGGAAGCCTTCGCAGACGAGTCTTGGCTGGGGTGTCCGCTTGCGGGGCAACTGCGACCTCCGCGAGGGTGACCAACTTCCCCGACGGTACCTCCCGAAGAACTGTTGCTGCCGTAGCCAAGGGATTCCAGCCCCGCGACTTCATCGACCTCGACTTTGACGCCTCGGACATGGCGACATGCTCGAAGGATCTTCGCGTCGATGTCCATGCTTTTCGCGAGCTCGTTTCCTCCGTATCGCGAGCTTTCGTCAAGCGACTCAAGGAGTCCTTCCCTTCAAAGGACGGCTCGCCCATGCTCCGGTCTGCTGACCCGGATGCTGACTCATTCGAAGACGTCTACTCGCTGGTTGCCGCAGGCGATCACCTCGAGCACTTCCACGCCTACTCCCGCGGCGATCGACCACCGTCGGGCGACGACACACCTCCCGGCGAGACTATTGACCTACACGCCGATCAAGGCATGTTCATCATGTTCACTCCAGGCATCGTCGTGGACCTCTCACAAATGCCACCCGCGACGGTAAAAGGTGAGTCCCCCGGTTCTTTCCTCATCGAGCGACCGGATGGCACGATCGTCGAGTGCGACTTCGGTTTTGACGACGACGTCCTGGTTGTTATGCTGGGTGATGGCATTGACGCAGTCGTCAATCCGAAGATGCCCGAGGGCGTTGTCCTCCGCTCGACACCACACGCAATGAGGATGCCCGACTTATCCTCGGGCATGGTCCGATCTTGGTATGGACGGATGTTTCTGCCACCGTCAAGCGCCGTGCACGATGAACATACGGGGATCAGCTACGGCGAAATGCGCGAGATTGCAATCGACTCGGTGCGTGCCGGAGGCGGTGAGGGCACCCCAGGGTTGGGTTGCTCGCGACGCTCTCTCGCAGCCGCCGACACAACTTGCACGGACCCGAACGATATGTACTGCTGGATGCGATGCATGCCGAAAGTTGATTGCTCCAATGCACCGGCCGGGCATACCCTCAAGTGTGCTTCCCAGCGCGATCAAATTTGGCGCGAAGCAGACTCTCATGGAGACTACAATCCTACCTGCACAAACTCAACTGCGAATGTCACAAAAGATCCCGATATGCCGGCTGCGTACAAAAACGCTCCGTCGGGCGGATGCGCCAAAACTTTCTCCGCTTACCTCGCCGAACCAGGACCATCTGGCGAGTCTTGGACGAACCAACACGAACTCATCAAGGAAAAGCTGTATCTCCAATGGCGCCGGTGTACCCTTACACCCGGCGCTGTTGAAGTGCGTATGGTTCATGACGGCTCTTTTGGTTACGTTGCACTTGGTCTTGAAAACCCGGGTGGTGGTCATAACGGCATGAATGGCGCCCGGACTGTGATGGGAATCTATGATCCAGATGAAAATGCACACGGAGGCGAGAAATGGCTGAACTTTGTCGGCACGGGCGTGAAGGAGCTGAAAATACACGACACACTGTCAGCATTCCGCCATTGGAAAGATTCTGGCCCAAGTACTTCCGGCCTTATCGACTCGCGCATGGACGTCAATCCAGGTTGCGGCTCCGCCATGTACTTCAAGACAAAGAAGATCCACGGGACCGATCTGAACATGACCAAGTGTTCCCCGAACAAATTTATCTGGGCGATCCACACGTCAACTCTGCTCAAGGGCTACCATGGATTTGGCAACCGCGGCCACTTGAAGATTGACTTCGCCGTCGACTCTGGCATCGTGCCTCTCGCTACTTCACCTTCTTCTACGGTGGTCGAATGCGAGGCAAGCCATGCCGTTCCTTGCGCACAAGGCTTCTTGTTCATGCTTCTGATGACTGTTTTGTGTATAATGCTGTGAGAACCACTCTCTATTACGCGTGGACTTGTGTGTCCCATCTAGAGCTAGCTAGCCACCTTCTAGTAGCTAGCACTCTAACCTTCGTAACTTTATACAAACACGAAATCGGTTGTCCGATCATCAAGCCACGACGGTGGGTTTCCCGACGATGGCGAACACGTTGCAGTCCTGGGGCGCCCGCTCCTTCAGGCTCTTCGGCACGCCCGTCGCGAGCCCCTCCATCTTGTACGAGTTGCCCACGCTCGTCTCGGTGTGCCCGCAAACCTCGAGCTCCTTGCCAAAGTCGTTGGCGAACCCGTGCGTTCCGACGCAGAGGCACTGGTTCGTCTGGCAGTGCAGCAGCACGATTGGAGCGCCCGCCATCACCGGAACGCCCTCGCTCACGAGTCTCTTCGCCGGATCCGGCGTCAGCACCTCGAACACGCACTCGTACGAGTCGTTGCCGCTCGCCACCACCTCGCACCGCCTCGAAAACTTGGCGAAGTGCGTCTGCGACACGGTGAAGGACTTGAGGTAACACGTCGCAACGTCCCAGTCGGATCCCTCGATCGCCGCGGTGTTAACCGCGAGCTTGACCTTCTGGCCGTAGTGCAGGACGTCGTCGTCGTACATCGGGAGCATCGCCGCAGCCTTGGCGGTGCGAGGTACGTACGGCTCGAACGTGAACGTGTTCCTCGCGCAGGCGTCCACGTGGAACGAAGCCGACACCGCGCACGCATTCTCCGCGGGCCTGGGATCGCGCGACTCGACGTCGACGGCGACGACCGCGCCGGACGTGACGTTCTCGAGCTGCACGACGTCGCCGAAGTGGACGTACTCGTCGCTCGCGTCCTTGGTGAGCTCGACCTGTCGCGGATGGGAGGAGGCGGGGGTGTTTGGTCAGGGTCGGGGGAGGGGAGGTCGGGTCGCGGGTTGTGCCGCAAATGGAAAAAAATGTCGTTCGCGGGAGCGCGCGCGTACCGGCTGGAGCGCCGTCGCCATGCGCTTGTTGAACTTGTCCATCCTGAGCGTCCCGGCCTCTTTCTTGGCTATGTAATCCTTGAGGCGAACCTGCGGCGATTGGGTGCGCGCGGAGATGGGTCAGCGAGGGCGGGCGAGGAGCGAAGAGGGTCCACGGGGGCCCCGCACGCGTTGGAAGGCCGACGAATTTGATTCTTCGCGACGCGACGAGATGGGGCGCGCACCTCGTCGAGGATGTCGTTCTCGTTCCAGTTTCCGATGCGGCACTTCCCCGAGTACCGCACCGATCCCTCCATCTCCTGCCTGGTGAAGTAGTTCATGGCGGACTGGCGCGAGAGAGATGCGCGCGCGCTGGTCTGGCTTCGTCCCCCTCTTTTGGCACCGGATCCGAGGCTTCCGATTCCGTCCGTTGCTCACTGAATCGTTCTTGATGACGGGAGGAAGAAACCGCAAGAGTAGGCACCGTTCAGATCCCCTGAACAGTTGCTCGGCTCGCCTGGAGGAGGAGGCTGCCGCGACCGGGCGGGTCGAGAACGGCACGATGGCCGAGGAGAAGAAATACATCAAGAAGAAGGTGCGCCCCACAGCCCCGCCCCTCTCGCGTCGCGCCTTTCCCAGCCAACTCGCATCCTGAAAAAGATGCGAGAGCGCTGACCGCCCGTGGTCCACCGCCCCCTGACCATACCCCGTCCCCGTGTCGTCCCCATCCGCGTATCGACAGATTCGACCGGGCGCCATCGTGCTCGCGGACGATGACACCGCGATTCTGGTGCACTACGAGCTGGAGGGCCAGATGTACGCCGCGGATGGGGTCACGGTCGTCACCGAGCGGAGCAACGCCACGAAGCGAATCAAGGTGAAAACCATCGGCGCCACCACCGACATCGAGGGGCTCGCGGCGGAGATCGTCGACAAGTGCAAACTCATCCACCACTCCAAGATACCAAAGGTGGAAGGTCTTCTGCGCGACCTGCGCGACAGGGAGGCGGGCGGGGGGGTCCAAGCACCCGACCCGACGCCGCGGCGAGGCGGAGGCGCGGGGACGACAACCGCGACAACAGCGCCCTCCTCTTCCCCCGCGCCGGTGGTCACCAAGGGCGTCGTTCGAGCCGTGCGCGGCCGCAAGAGCTTCTACGACGAGCACCAACCCGTCGCTGTCGTCCGGGGCGCGCCCAACGCGGAGGCACCCGCGAACGCCCGCCGAGGTACCGCCCCGAAGCCCTCGTCGTTAAAGTCGCCAGCTGTGTCGTCGTCAAAGTCGCCAGCTGTGTCGTCGTCGACGGGTTCCAAACGCGTCGGCGCCGCGCCACCCGCCGAGACTCGCCCCAAAAAAACACCCGACGAAGACCCGACGAGCCCCACGCTGCGACAGATGGAGAGGCTCGCCATCGCCGAGGACGAGAGGGTGCTGAGGGAAACCGCCGCAGGTGGCGCGAGCATGGACCTCGCGTACGCAAACGCTCGGGTACCGTCGCTGGCCAACGTCAAGTCGCACGCGGAGGATCTGGACGAATACCTGGAGAGGCTGTACGACGACGACATGAACGCCAGGGTGGACGCCACCGCGCGCATAGCCGCGCTGGCGCGACGCGTGGAGAATTTGCCGATGCTGCTCGGGCACGACACGCTGGTGCAGACGCTCGCGAGGGTGTTGCGAGAGGAGGGGCGCAAGAGCGTGGACCTGGCGACCAACGTCGTGTCGGTGTTTTTCGCGTTTTCAAACTACAGCCAGTTCCACCCGGCGATCCTGGAGAACCAGATGGGGGACGCGACGATGCGAATCGTCGACCTCGAGACGAAGCGACACGACGACAGGCTCGAGACGATCAAGGAGCAGGGCGAGCTGGACGAGTTCACCGAGAGGCGTCTGGCGCTCGCGGAGCGGAAACAGGACAGGCTGCTGTACGTGTGCTTCTACATGCTCCTCAACCTGTCGGAGGACCCGAGCGTCGAGAGAAAGATGAAGAAGCGGAACATATCGGTGTACCTGTGCAAGGCGCTCGAGCGCAGAAGCGTGGACCTGCTCGTGCTGTGCGTGACGTTCCTGAAGAAGCTCAGCATGTACCGGGAGAACAAAGACGCCATGAAGCAGTGCGCCGTCGTGGATAAACTGGCGAGGTTCGTCCCTGGCCAGGACGTACTGCTCCTCGTCACGCTGCGGCTGCTGCTGAACCTCTCCTTCGACGAGGACATGCGAAAATCCATGGTGGAGAGGGCGCTGATCCCGCGCGTGGTTGACCTGATGAGGAACCCGCACTTTCAGCACGTGTCCATGGCGCTCCTGTACCACGTCTCGGTGGACCCCGGAACCCGCGGCATGTTCGCGTACACACCCGCGCCGAAGATCCTCCTGGACTTCATCCTTCAGGTGGAGGACCTGCACGGAGCCCCGGAGCTCATCGCTCTCGCCGTGAACGTCACGTCGAACGCGAAGTGCGCAGAGATTATGTGCGAGCACGTCGTCTCGGGTCCCAAACGAGAGAGGGGCTTTGACGCGTTGGTACGCCGAGGGATTCGGTTGCGGGATCCGCTCGCGTTTAAGGTGATACGAAACGTCGCGCGCGCGAGCGACGACGCCCGACGCAACTTCACCCCGTACGTCGTGGACCTCATACGGCTGATGAAGGAGGAGGAACCGGGCAGCGATCTCATGGTGGAGGTTTTGGGCACTTTGGCCAACTTGAACTGCGACGCCCTGGACATAACGGAGACGTGCCAGGAACACGGCTTGCTGGAATACGCCGCCATCCTGCTCTCGCCCGGCGAGGTGGACGATGACGTGGCGCTGGAGGCGGTCATGTTCGTCGGTTCCATTGTGTGCGAGTTCAACGCGCAGCACGTCGTTGACTGCGGACTGGTGGAGCGAATGTACACGCTCATGTCCGATAAAAAAGAGGATGACGAATTCGTTCTTCAAATCGCGCACGCTTTCGGTGCGATGCTGCGGTGCGAAGCCACGCGTGAGCGGCTGCTGCGCGGCACTCAGGTTGTCCATTACCTCGTGGACCTACTCCAGGACACCAACGTCGAGGTGCGGAAGTGCGCGGACTCGGCGCTGGATGCGGTGATGGACTACGAGGAGGATTGGGCGGTTAAGATTCGCAGGTTAAAGTTCGAGAGTCACAACAGGGAGTGGCTCGATGCGACGAGGGACGGACCCGGCGACGGCGACGTCGACGGACCCGACGGGTATCGATACGATCCGTACCACGAGGGACCCGGCGGCGGCGGATATCGCGACGACGAATACGGCGACTACCCCGACGAGTATCGCGAGAGCCCGGCGGATACGGGCATGTATTCGCCCGGCACCGTCCTGGATAACCCGCAGGAGTACTACGGCGAGGAGGAGGAGGAGGAGGAGGTGCACCCGGGCGGCGTGGGCTACGGCGGGCACCGCCGCGAGAACGAGTACTACTGAGCCTCATTCATTCGCTTCATCGAACTAAAACTAATCTAACAGTCACGCGGGTTTCCTCCACACGCCGTGCACGAAGACCCGTTTCATCAGGATCCCCTTCCTCTTGTTCTCGTTGTGAACGCAGCAGTATCGCACCGGCGTCGCCTCCCCGTCGCCCCCCGCGCCCTCCTCCACCAGTCCCGCCTCGCGAAACATCGTCCGCACCTCGTCCACGGTGAAGAACCGCGCCAGCGTTCCGTCCATTCGAGCGTACGTTCGATCCGCTATGAGTAATCGTTGCGACGGCGGGAACCGGAGCATCGGTAGATCGTACGCGCCGTAGTCGCGGAAGCACACCAACCCGCCGGGTCTCACCGCCTCGACGCATCGACGTAGGAAAGCGACGGTCGTCGTCCCGGGCGGCACGGCGGACAGGACGAAGACGAGGAGCGCCGCGTCGACGCCTCCGCGGTGAATGACGCCGCGACGCTCGAGCCGTCGATCGACCTCCGCCGCGAGGGCACCGCGGGCGCTCGTGGACGGGTCGCACACGAACGCCTCGAATCGGTGCGCGTCGTCCGGGGCCCTGGATGCCACCGCCCTCTCCGCGCATCGCACCGCGTTGGCGCTCCAATCGCACGCCAGCACCGTCGCGCTCGGGTTGGCGGCGAGCACCGGGAGCGCGGAAGATCCGCTGCCGCATCCCACCTCCAGGACACACCCCACCTCCAGGAGCGCGGGAAACTCGGCGAGGAGGTACCGTCGCTCCTTGAAGAACACCCCGGAGTCGTGCGTGCCGTGGAAGTCGTCCCACGCGCGCGCCTGCGCCTCGGACGTGGTGGGGGTCGCGCCGTCCTCGTCGCCGGGCGGACCGCGACGATTGGTGCCCACTCGCCCTACCGTCGCGGCTCCGTCGAGCGCGGTCACCGACGGACTCGGCGCGGGTCCGCCGCCCACGGCGGGATCCCACGTCTCCTCGACCTCCCTCGCGTGATCGTCAAAGTCGAAATCGCGCTCAAAGTACGTGACGCGCGCCATGGCGCGCGCGACGCTGGCTGACGCATCGCGAGGGTCGTCAAAGACGAGTCACCTCGTTTTATTAGGCTCGCGGCGCATGTCAGCTTTTTCCGGAAATCATCCGACCGCGGGTGACCGTTGCGAGGAGAAATACCAGCCCCCTGACGGAGGCGTCCGCAACCACACCTACGCCAGCGCCGCATCTTCCGTGGAAAGAGGCGACGCCGAACGCGCGCGCCCGAACCGCCGTCGAAGCCCCGCACGTCACCCCGCGCGGAACGCAGGAGGTCCGACGCCGATACACCCCTTCACGCCGAGCGAAGGAACCCCGGATTCAAAATTTGACTGAAGGCGCCCGCGAGCGACGACAGACGCGCACCATGGCGCCGACGTACTCGTTCCCCATCCTGGGCAACAACGACATCATCGCGTGCCTCGCCGAGTTGGACATCACCATCACGGAGAAGGAGCTCCTCCGACCCCACCCCGACACCCTCTTCAAGGTTTACGAGGACCTGGTCGTCCTCCTGTGCGGCGAAACGCGCGAGGAGATGTACACGCCGAATCTCGAAGCTGCGGCCAACTGCTTGGAGTTTCCCGAGCTCTACGAGGAGGCCATCGGCGCGCTCAAGTTCCACCGCCACCTTTTCAAGCTCATGAAGAACGTTGGCGTCAACGACTTCTCCATGCGCGACATGATCAAGCCGGAGTACGCGCGCACCAGGCGCAACATCAGCGCCATCATCAACTTTGCCAAATTCCGCGAGTCGATGCTCGAGAAACACGAGGAGTTGCTCGAGAAGGCGGCGAAGCAGGAGGCCGCGTACGATGCCGCGCTCGCGCGCAACAAGGAGCTCAAGGAAAAGATCGCGAAGCTCAAGGCTGAGCGCGAGGCCAAGGCGGCGGCGGACGAGGACAAGGAGAACAACCCCGAGAAGGATGCGCCCGCGAGCGAGAGCACCCCCGAGGAACTCGCCGAGGCGCGTCGCGTGCACGACGAGGCCAAGGCTAATTACGAGATGTGGGTCAAGAAGAAGGAGGAGGCGGACGCCAAGCTGGCGGCGGCGATGAAGGAAGAGGACGAGACCAAGGCGGCGGTCATCGAGGCCGAGGCTAAGAAGGCTGAGCTCGAGCGGCAAGTCGCCGAGGCGCGAGAGAAGGCCGAGGGAACAGACGCCGACCGCGCCGCCGCCGCGGAGCTCGCCGAGGAGCAGAGGCTCCTCGACGAGGCCGAGGCCAAGCTCAAGGCGCTGCAGGAGAAGGAGCGCAAGGGTAAGGAAGCCCTGGCGGAGCTCAAGAAGCTCATCGAGTACGTGAAAGAGGTTGATGCTGACATCCGTAAGGCTAACGAAGCGGAGGCGAAGGTGAAGGGGCTGGAGGCTGAGGTGAACAAGACGGAGGAGGAGCTGTTCCAACTCGACCAGAAGATCGACGATCTCACGCGCCAGGAGACCAACTGGAAAGAGAAGATCGCGCGCCAGAAGGAGCAGGGCGAGCTCAAGCGTCAGGCTGCGGAGGCATCGCTCAAGGCTGCGAAGGAGGAGCTCGCCGCAGTCAAGGCTCGCAACGCGGCAAACGACGCCAAGAGGGCTGAGGAGGAAAACCAGGTGAAACAGCTGGAGCTCAAGATGCAGAAGGAGGACGAGGAGCACGAGCGCGAGATCCAGGCGTTGGTCACGAACTTCGCCAGCCTCCGCGACCAGGTGGTGAAGTACCACGCGGGGCTCGCGGACGAGATGGGCGTGGCGGAGAACGAGCGAGTGCCCCTGCAGCGCGTCGAGCCCGAAAACGCCAAGCGCGGCGTCGGGGACTTTACCAACACGATCAACTGGACCAACTACGACCTCACCAAGAACTTCGGGGGGATCGGGAAGGGGAAGCCGTCGCTCGCGGCGGTGGGTCGCCCGGCGGGAGCGGAGGACACCGAGTTTACGCTGTCGTGAACGGGGGAAGGGACGCGGCTGACGATTGCATCGCATGTGATAAATAACCCTCGATAAAAATCACGCCGACTAGCTGGGCTGTCCTCGGAGCGACCCGCCGTCTAGCACTACTTTTGGCGCTTGTAGATCTTGGCGAGCATGGCTCCGAAGAGCTCGGGCGGGAGCACGGTCTGGGACTCCATGATGCCCTTGAGTTCCGCGTAGCTCTCCTCCTCGTACTTGAGGTAAACCGCCTCCATGTCGAGCGCGACGTAGAGCTCCTTGATCTTCTTCTCGCACTCGGCATCCTTCTTTCCGTAGTTCTCCTCGATGATCTTCCGCTGCTCCGCGCTGCACCGCTTGAGCGCCTGCACCACGAGCCACCCGCACTTGTTGTCCTGGATGTCGGTGCCGATCTTGCCGATCACCGCGGGGTCGCCGTAGCAGTCCAGGTAGTCGTCCTGGATCTGAAAAAACTGCCCGAGCTTCTCGCAAATCTCGTTAGCCTTGGCAAACGCCGCCGGGTCGGTGACGCCCGACAGGTGCATCGCGGCCGCGGCGGGCAGGTAGAAGGTGTAGTACGCGGTCTTGTACGTCACGATCCTCATGTACGCCTCCTCGGTGTACTTGGAGAGGTCCACCTCGCCGATGGGCGCGGTGATGAGATCGAGGAGTTGGCCGCTGGCGGTCTTGTAGGTGATCTCGTGGAACATCTCGAGGAGCTCCGCGTACCCGGCGTGCGCCTTGCAGTGTTTCTTGAGCATGCTGTAGATCTGGCACTCCAGCACCAGCCCGTCGTTGATGGCGACCATCTCCACCTTCGGGTTCCTGAACCAGCACGGCTGGCCGCGGCGGGTCACGCTCTCGTCCATGATGTCGTCCCAGACGAGGAAGGCGGCCTGGAGCCACTCGATGCACCAGCCGACCACCATGGCCCTGTGCATCTGGTCGTCGCTGACGCCGTCGGGGTTCAGCGCGCGCATGCCGTCGACCACGGCGAGGCCGCGGTTGAGCTTACCGTGGGGGACGTTGTACTCGACCATCTTGTCGATCCAGTCAACCGCGATCGCAACCTGCGCGTCGTCCTTCTCCGCCTGCACTAGCTCGTCCTTGAGCTGCTGGAAGACCTCGAGGAACTTCTGCCGGGGTTGGGTAGGTCGCGATGATGCGGGGGTTGAGGTCAGCGGGAGGATCGGATGACGGACTGGCGGGCGCGATCGGGGCGCTTCCACCGGGTCCAGCTGGCCGCGTTCGCGTCGAAGATTCGTGGCGGAGGTTTCGTCGCGGTCGATCGGAGGTCGGGAGAGGGTTCGGCGCGGGTTCGAGGCCGAGTCGCACCTTCTTGTCGTCGGCCATGGTGTCCTGACGGAGGGGTCGAGGCGAAGTGTGCCGCCGCCGAACGATGTGCGCGGCGAAGGCTCGCCTCCCGGGCTTTTATCCATCGCGAGATTTTGAGCGCGGCGCCGATACCAGATCAGGTCCAGCCCGGTTGATTGACCGGCAACCCCAACCGTCGCGCGCCAGAGGTGGAGCGCACACGCGGGGCATGTCCGTCGAGACGAAGCATGAAGGCGCGGACGCGATCAGCGATGTGGCCGATGCGCTGCTGAAGGATCTCTCCCTGGGAGGTGCCGCCGCGGCAGGCGACGCGGGGGGGGGCGGATCTCAGGAGGGTGCCGGCGCCACCGCCGCCCAGCACCAAGAAAAGGCCCCGAAGCCGCTCACCGACGAGCAGGTCGATAAGATCGTGAAGCAGGTTGAGTTCTACTTCTCCGACGCGAACCTGCCGACGGACGCCTTCCTGGTGAAGAAGGTGAGGGCGGATCCCAACGGTTTCGTCCCCATCGGCGTCGTTTGCGGATTCAACAGGATGAAGACGCTGCTCAAGAAGCATCCGCCCATCGAGACCGTCGCGGCGATCTTGAGGGAGCACAGCGAGGCGCTGGTGGTTTCCGAGGACGGGATCAGGGTACGACGCGCGACGCCCCTCCCGGACATCGACCTGGAGGACGTCCAGGCGCGCACCGTCGTCGCCGAGAACTTCAAGACGCCTCCCACCATCGAGTCCGTACGCGAGCTCTTCGCCGCCGCCGGCGACGTCGCCATGGTTCGCGTCAGGCACCCGGGGATGCAGACCCCCGCGGGGGCGACGAAGCCCTCGGGACTGGACCTGATCGCCACGCCGAGCAACGCGGTGCACGCGCTGATCGAGTTCAAGACGAGGGACGACGCGGCTCGCGCGGCGGAGACGCTGAACGACGACAAGGACTGGCGAAACGGCCTGCGGGTCAGGCTGCTGGTGAGGAACGTTCACAAGAAGAAGAAGCAGCAGAAGCAGCAGCAGCAGAGACTCGAGGACGAACACGCGGAGGAGGAGGAGGACGCGAGCCGCGGCGGGGAGAGCGGCGGCGGGGAGGGCGGGGAGGGCGGGGGCGAGGGAGAAGGCGTCGGCGGCGACGGCGCGGCTCCGAAGAAGAACAAAAAGAAGGGAAAGTGGGGACGGCAGGGGAAGAAGGACTACTCGCAGTGGGCGTCCGCGGCGGCGTTTCAGGAGAACAAGGCGTTCCTCGAGGCTGACGACGGCGGGGGCGACGGCGGGGGCGACGGCGGGGTTCGTCGCGACGACGGCGAGGAGAGGAGGACAACGTCCCGGTCGCAAGCCGCCGCCGCCGACCCGGTGGCGCCGAGACAGCCGACGATGCCGGACGGCACGAGGGGGTTCAGGCCGGGCGCGGGACGCGGCAGGCCCCAGCCCCCGCCCCCGCCGGCGTGAACGACGACGCGAGCGACGACGCCATCGAGGGACGGACGGATGTCGGGGTTATTTTAACGTTTTGAACAAACGCGGTGAACTTCAACGCGCTATAAACCCTTAAAAACGGACGCCGGCTCAAGACACGCCGCCGTCCTTGATGCTCGCGCACTTCACCGGCCCCGCCGACGAGGTCAGCACGACGCCCCGCCACCCCGCCTCGCACGCGCCGTTCACCCCGAGGTCCGGCTGCACCGCCTCCCAGATCCGTTTCTTCGCGATCTTGTTACCCCCGTGCGGCGGATCGTTCGTCGCGTCGCCCCACGCGAGCCTCTCCCCCGCGACGGCGCCGTCCGGCGCCAGCAGCAGCTCCACCCTCCTCGCGTCCCCGTCCTCGCCGTTGTTCGCGCACAGCAGCATACCCGCAGACGTGAGCCCCGCCATCTTGCGCGGCTTCAGGTTGGCGACGACGACGACGTTCTTGCCGTCGATGTCGGCGGCGGACATGTACGGTACGAGGCCGCTGCAGATTGTCCGGGGCCCCCCCGGCTCGCCGCAGTCGACCGTCTCGACGTAGAGCTTATCGGCGTCCGGGTGCTTCTCGCACTTGATCACCTTGCCCACGAGGAGCTCCATGCCGAGCACCTCCGGGGTCAGCTCCGCGGCACCGCCGACGGCCGCCTCTTCGGGCGCCCCTTCATCGAGAGGCGCCCCTTCATCCGCCGCCGCCTTCTCCTTCTTGTCGACGGAGGGAACCTTGACGTAGGGCGCCTGCCACCGCTCGCCCGCGTTCTCGTAGATGCCGTCCATGTTGACGAAATCTTCGGGCTCGTCGGGCCTGAGCGGGGTGACCCACTTGTCCCTGTACAGCTCGACGTCCTTGTTCACCGCGTCCAGGTCCACCTCGTTGAGCTTCCCGAACCAGTTCAGGATGCCGTGCACTTTTGGGGTGAAGTCCTCGATCTCCTCGTCGGTGAGGGAGAGGTTGGCCATCTCCCCGAGCTCTCGAAGGTCCGGCAGCGGGGGCAGCTCCAGCGGGTTGGGGTTCTTCGGGAACGGCGTGTCCTCCGCGAGCGCCGCCTTCATGCGCTCCTCGATGGATGGGCCCGGAGGTGGCTCGCCGAAGAGCTCGTCCCTGCGTCTCTCGAGCACCTCGAGGAGCGCGGCCTCGAGCTCGCGGTCGACGCCGTCGGGCATCTCGCCGTCGATCCAGTGCTTCGCCCACTCCGGGTTCTCCTCCTCCTTCCTCTTCTTGATCGCGCGCGGAGCGACGCGGGCGCCGACGCGACGACGCTCGCCGTTGCGAAGGATTCGTTGGGGGCGATTGCCGCGAACGCTCCGCGCCTTGGCGGTCGAGTCGGACGCCGCGCGAGCGCGAGCGACGCTCCACCGCCCCACCGTGGACGAGACGTGCGACATGGTCGATGCTCGATGGATCGGGTCGGCGAGGACGCGCCCGTCGTGCACGTTGCAGTGGCGCGTGAGCGCGTGAAGGAGACCAAACCCTTGTGCCGGCAGCCTGGTACCTAACCTGGTATCGAATCACGTGATCCATCGACCGAGCTGCCGAGCGCCTCAGGGTTAGGTCCGATCGCGTGTCGCCATCGCCGCCACACCCATCCAGGGCGCACACGCGTCGCGCCAGCTGTGCCAAGACTCAGTGACACGCCGGACGCCATGGCCGACCAGGCGACCGCCGAGATGGCCAACATGAAGGTGGCTGAGGAGGACCCCGAGGCGGCCGCCAAGAAGGCCGCCAAGAAGGCCGCCAAGGCTGCCGAGGCGGCCGCCAAGAAGGCCAAGCTCGAGGCGAAGAAGGCCAAGCTCGCGGAGATGGAGGCCGCTAAGAAGGCCAAGGAAGCCGCCGGCGGCGGCGACGGCGGCAAGAAGAAGAAGGAGAAGAAGGGCGGCGTCGACGAGGAGGACCTCGCCGCGCTCAAGGCGGCGCAGGCCGTGCCGAAGGGCGAGTACAAGGATCCCGCGGTGGTCCCGATGGCCAAGGCGTACGATCCGAAGAACGTCGAGGCCGCGTGGTACGACTGGTGGGAGAAGGAGGGGTACTTCAAGCCCACGATGGGCACCTCCAAGCCCAAGTTCGTCATCGTCATCCCTCCCCCCAACGTCACCGGCGCGCTGCACATCGGCCACGCCCTGACCAACTCCATCCAGGACACCATCGTGCGGTGGCGGAGGATGAGCGGCTACGAGGCCCTCTGGGTGCCCGGCACCGACCACGCGGGCATCGCCACGCAGACCGTGGTGGAGAAGAAGCTCCAGCGCGAGGAGGGGATCACGAGGCACGACCTCGGCCGCGAGAAATTCCTCGAGCGAGTGTTCGAGTGGAAGGTGCGTCCCGTAAGAGTAGACCCGCGACTCGCTCTTTGTACCGTCCCGGCGACCCGAGCACCCGAAAGCTTTCGCGCAAAGACGCGGCGCGGTTCACGGCCGGTGACGACAGAAATAGTTCCAGCTATCACTGAGGGGTTTAGTCACCCTTTCACCGTGATTACCAACACTACGCACTCAAACCCCTGAGGCTGAACCGCCCGCTTTTCGCACGACGTTTTGCCCGAGACGGTTGAACCGTCGGGTCTTCGTCGACTGACTCTCGCCCCGCCCGCCTCTCACTCGCCCGGTCCACCAGGAACAATACGGCGGCAAGATCTTCAACCAGCTCAAGCGCCTGGGTTCGTCCCTCGACTGGTCCCGGGAGCGCTTCACCATGGACGAGATGCTCTCCAAGGCTGTCAAGGAAGCGTTTGTCCGCATGCACGCCGACGGACTCGTGTACCGCGATAACCGCCTCGTGAACTGGTGCTGCCGACTCAAGACGGCCATCTCCGACATCGAGGTCGATTACGTCGACCTCGAGGGCAGCAAGGAGATGTCCGTTCCCGGCCAGGACGGCAAGGTCGAGTTCGGGTCCATCTGGTCCTTCGCCTACCCCATCGAGGGCGGCGGGGAGATTGTCGTGGCCACCACCCGTCCCGAGACGATGCTCGGAGACACCGCCGTCGCCGTGCATCCCGACGACGCCCGCTACAAGGATGTCCAGGGCAAGCACGTCATCCATCCATTCAACGGCCGTAAGATTCCCATCATCTGCGACGCCGAGCTCGTGGACATGTCGTTCGGTACCGGAGCGGTGAAGATCACCCCCGCGCACGATCCCAACGATTTTCAGACGGGTAAGAGGCACAACCTCGAGTTCATCAACATGCTCACGGAGGAGGGCATGATCAACGACGAGGGTGGCGACAGGTTTAAGGGCATGAAGCGGTTCGCCGCTCGCCCCGCGGTCATCGCCGCCCTCGACGAGCTCGGCCTCTACCGCGGTAAGGCGGATAACCCCATGCGCCTCGGCCTGTGCTCCCGCTCCAAGGACGTCATCGAGCCGATGCTCAAGCCGCAGTGGTGGGTCGCGTGCGATAAGATGGCCGCGGAGGCTTGCGACGCCGCGCGATCCAAGGAGCTCGAGATCCTTCCCAACTTCATGGAGCCCACCTGGTTCAGGTGGCTCGAGAACATCCGCGACTGGTGCATCTCGCGACAGCTGTGGTGGGGCCACCGAATCCCCGCGTACTACGTCAAGTTTGAAGGCGAGGCGGAGGAGGAGTGCGGCATGCCGGGCGGTTCCTCGGAGAAGCTCGACCGGTGGGTCATCGGCCGCGAGGAGGACGAGGCTCGCGCCGAGGCCGAGAAGAAGTTCCCGGGGAAGGCCTTCACGCTCGAGCAGGACGAGGACGTGCTCGACACCTGGTTCTCCTCTGGCCTTTTCCCCTTCTCCGTGTTCGGCTGGCCGGACGAGACCCCGGATCTGGCGGAGTTTTACCCAACCGCGCTGCTGGAAACCGGCCACGATATCCTGTTCTTCTGGGTCGCGCGTATGGTCATGATGGGCATGAAACTCACCGGCAAGGTTCCCTTCAAGCAGGTGTACCTTCACGCCATGGTCCGCGACGCGCACGGCAGGAAGATGTCCAAATCCCTCGGCAACGTCATCGACCCGCTTCACGTCATCGAGGGCATCTCGCTGAAGGATCTCAACGAGACCCTCACCGGCGGCAACCTCGACGAGAAGGAGGTCAAAAAAGCGCAGCAGGGCCAGGCGCAGGATTATCCCGAGGGCATTCCCGAGTGCGGCACCGACGCCATGCGCTTCGCCCTCGTCGCGTACACCGCGCAGGGCCGCGACATCAACCTCGACGTGCTCCGAGTCGTGGGCTACCGCCACTGGTGCAACAAGCTCTGGAACGCTATTCGATTCGCCATCATGAACCTCGGCGACGATTACAAGCCTCCCGAGGAACCCCTCACCGTCAACACCCCCGGCCTGCCCCCCGCGTCCAAGTGGGCGCTTCACAGGCTCAACTCCGCGGTCAAGACCACCGTCGACGCCATGGAAGTCTACGACTTTAGCAACGCCACCACCGGCGTCTACGCGTTTTGGCAGTACGACGTTTGCGACGTGTTCATCGAGCTCATGAAGCCGGTGATGAACGGCGCAGACGAGGCCGCGAAGAAGGCGACGCGTGACACGCTCTGGACCTGCCTCGACGGCGGCCTCAGGCTCCTCCACCCGTTCATGCCCTTCGTCACCGAGGAGCTCTGGCAGCGCCTGCCGCGCAGGGCGGCTGAGACGGCGCCCTCCATCATGGTGGCGGATTACCCAGCCTTCACCGACGCCCGCGTCGACGCCGCCGTGGAGGAGTCCATGGCCGTCGTGCAGGAGATCGTCAAGGCCACCAGGTCCCTCCGAGCCGCGTATAACCTCCAGCCCAAGGCTAAGGCTGAGCTCTTCGTCGTGACCCGCGGCGACGTCGCCACCGACGCGGCGAAACGATTCGCCGAGGGCATCGCCACGCTGGCGGGGTGCGGGAGGGTCGACGTCCTCGGCCCCGACGACGAGGTTCCGCCCGGATGCGGCGTGACGGTCATCAACGAGTCCGTCAGCGTGTACCTGATGCTCAAGGGCGTCGTGGATCCCGCGGCGGAGATTGCCAAGCTCGAGAAGAAGAGCTCGCAGACGAAGAAGTCCATCGCGGCTCTTCAGAAGCAGATGGAGATGCCGGGGTACGAGGAGAAGGTGCCGGAGAACGTCCGCGCGGACAACGCGGAGAAGCTGTCGAAGCTCGAGGCGGAGGTGGCGTCCACCGCGGCGGCGATGGAGGACTTCAAGAAGCTCATATAAGAGCTTAGCGACATTGTTAATACGAAGGCACAAGACGGAGAACTCGTGCAAATACTTTTTCAGCGGCCAAGTCGTTTAACGTGGCTCGCCGTCCATTTCGTCGCAGTGTCCATGGCGAGCTCGGATGACGAGCCCGGTCCTTCGTACCGCGGACCCGCCGGTGTCGACCCGCCGGTGCTCTTGAGCGCGGCGGAGAAGCGGCTGCGGAAGTGGCGTCGCATGCTCGGCGTCACCGTCGACGACTGGAAGGCGTACGTCCGCGCCAAGCCTCAGGTTGTCCAGCGCAGGACTCGGAAGGGCGTGCCCGCGCCCCTGCGGGGTTACGCGTGGCAGGTGATGAGCGGCGGCCGCGAGCTGCGCGCGTGCCATCACGGGGTGTACGACGAGCTCGTCCTGAGCACCCTGGACGAAAGAGACGACGACATCGCGAAAGACATCTCGCGAACCTTCCCTTCGCACGTCTTCTTCGCCAAGCCCGATGGCGCCGGGCAGAGGTCGCTGTACAACGTCCTGAGGGCGTACAGCGTCTACGACCGTGAGGTTGGGTACGTGCAGGGCATGGGCTTCGTCGCGGGCCTTCTGCTGTTGCACATGTCCGAGGAGGACGCGTTCTGGGTCATGGTTGCGCTCTTCCGCGGCGCAGTGCACGAACCCCTCGAGGGACTGTACTCGCCGGGCATGCCCCTCGTGCGACGATGCCTGCACCAGCTCGAGGGCCTGCTCGGGGAGCACCTCCCGCGGCTCGCGGCGCACTTCCAACGGGAGTGCGTGCACGCCAGCATGTTCGCAACGCAGTGGTTCGTGACGCTGTTCGCGTATTCCCTGCCGCTCGGGGTGGTGGAACGCGTATGGGACGTGTTCATGCTCGAGGGGGTCAAGGTGATATTTCAGGTGGGCGTGGCGTTGCTGCAGAGAGCTGAGGAGAACCTGCTCGCCCTGCCGTTCGAGGTGCTCGCGGCGAACCTGCGGCACTTCCCCGTCAGTGAGAAGCGCGAGGAGGCGGATGAGGTAGGGAGGGCCGGAGATGACAACGTCGAGGCGGATGATTTGCTGGAGCGGGCGCTGGCCCTTCGGCTGTCGCGGCGGCTCGAGGAGCTTCGCGCCGAGCACGACTACCTCAACGAGCGCGTGAGTGACAGCGGAGCCGAGAGGTCCCACCCGCCGTAGACTATGATAAATCAACACTCGTAGCACGCATTCGATGCGCGTCGTGTCGGCTAACCGCGCACACCCGGTGAGTCACCAGTCGTCGAACGAACGGTCCGCCGCCACCCGATCGCCCCGCTCGACGGACCGTAACGACGGCGACGACGGAGGCGCGGGCGCCGCGCGCACGTCGCACCCGACGCCGTCCCAACCCCGCTCGCGCACGTCCCGGTAGTTACTCGCGTCGCCGTCGCCGTCCGGAAGGCGCACCGGGACGGGAGCGCGAATCCTTCCCTTCTCCAACCCGTCCCAGTCGAACCCGGAGAACCACGCCCTGCGCTTAATCGATCGCATCGCGCTCGACCCGCCTCCCCCGCGCGTCCCGCCGCCGCCGACGACGACGAACCCAAACGCCCACCCCGGCACGTCCCCGAGCGCACGTAGGACCCGTCGTGGCCCGCGGACCCCCCGAACCCCCAACCTCTTCGACGGGTCCCGCGCCGTGAACCCTCGTTCGCCGACGACGTCGACGAATTCGCCGGTGCATCTTTTCGAGTACCTCGCGTCCCCAGCCGCGATGGCACGGTACAGCGCGTGGACGTTTCTCGCCCGAAACGGCGGCCTACCGTGCATCAGCTCGAACGCCAACACCCCAAGCGCCCACCAGTCCACCGCGCGCGCGTCGTACCCAACGCGCGACATTGGTGGAGAGAGATCGAGCCTCCCCCCCGCCGGGTCGATCACCTCGGGCGCGAGATACTCGGGGGTGCCCACCGCCGTGTACGATCGCCCGCCCCGTCGCGGGTTCGAACCCGCGTCGTCGTTCGAACCGCCGTCGGACAGACGCGTGCACGAGCCGAGGTCGCATAGCTTGGGGTACCCCTTATTGTCCAGGAGCACGTTCTCCGGTTTGAGATCCCTGTGCGCGACGCCGACGACGGCGTGGAGGTGATCGACGGCGGTCGCGATGGCCGCGACGAAGAACCGGGTGACTTGCTCGCTGAAACGTCCGTGGCGGCGCATCTTCGATCGAAGCTCGCCGCCCGGGACGTACTCGAGGAGGATGTACAGCGACGTCGCGTCCTGAAAGTGGGCGAACATCCTGGCGACGCGATCGTGGGGCGACCGCTCGAGCGCTGAGAGGGCGTCCCTCTCCGCGATGACGAGCCTCGCCGCGCGAGTCCCGCGGCGCGTCACCGTATCCTTCGCCACCGCCTTGAGCGCGAAGTGCAGGCCGGTCCTCTTGTGACGGACGAGCCGCACCTTGCCCATGGCGCCGACTCCGAGGACGTCGAGGAGAGTGAAGGAGTTGACGTCGCGATACTCGTCGCCCAACGTGCACGCGGACGAGTGGGCACCGATCGGGGAGGGCGGACCGGTGACACCTCCGCCGCTCGGGGAGGGCGCGTCGGGTTCGCGCCGCGGCAGGGCGAGACCCGCGCCCATGACGGATACCGCGACTCGGACGCGGCGGGCGCCGGGGCGAGGTCGGGACTCGCACGCGCGCGCTTGCTCCCGCCCCCGCCCGTTGCCAAACAACGTGTGAGTCCCCGCCTTGGCTGGCCAAGCGCCACGCTGGTGGAGCTTGATGACTGCCAAAGGAGTGGAGCTTGAGTTCGCGAGAGCGCGTGGACCAGGATTCGATCTGATTTTCCAGCTGGACAAACCGGCTGCGTTTGGGCCGAAATCTCGATTCACGAAGGGTCGCCGGTTGGGGCGCGCACAGGGACACGGCGTGCGGGTGATCGACGTCGAAATCGCGAGGGGCTCTCGGACCGGACGCACCCGGCGCCCCGAGCCAAAGAACGGCGTCTCAGGGCGGACGCGCCCCCGGGAGAGCCGGTTCCTCTCGAAGCGGTGATAATCGGCGTCGCCCGGGGAATTATTCTTTGGATTCGCAGACAAACGCGGTTGGAGGCGAGGGCGCGATGGTCATCGCGGGGGTGGTCCAGGATCACCCGTCTCGCCGGGGCGCGCACCGCGCGCTCAGCATGGCCGACGAGGAGATCGGCTGGAAGGCTAAGGCGCGCGCCTGGGTCGATGAATCCGACTCGGACTCGGACAACGACGAGGGCTCGCGGAAGCCCCACCGCGGCGCGCACGTATCGGCAGCCAAAGGCCCCTACGTCTACCGTAGGTTCATGTACATCTCCGACAGCTACCTGTCGCAGGCGAAGTACCAGACATACGCGCTGATGTTCCTCGCCGTGGTCATCACCGTCGGCGGAGGCGTGGGGTACTCCTTCTCGGAGGAGGGCGTCACGCTGGAGGATGGGATGTACGCAGTATTCACCTGGTGCGTCGACGTCGTCAGTCATCCTTTGTTCAATTTGGTATCTCCGCCCCGTCCCCATCGCCGACTGACCGTCCCCTCTACCCCCGTTTCCGTCGCAGGCTGTGCGCCGGCGTGCTGTCGTCCGGTACCAGCGCGCCGATCGAGATCGTGCCGCGGGTCGTCGCCAACACGCTGGTCGTCATGGGCATCCTCTACTTCTCCACGATGCTCGGTCTCGTGGTCGAGGCGGTGCAGGCCAAGATGCAGGCTCTGCGCGAGGGCAAGTCCGTGGTGGTGGAGCGCGGTCACAGCGTCATGTTGGGATGGACCGAGAAGTCGCTGCTGTTCGTGAAGGAGATCATCAACGCGAACGAGTCCGAGGGCGGCGGCGTCATCGTGGTGCTGTGCAAGGAAGGCAAGGAGCAGATGGAGAAGGAGCTGAACCTGTTCATCAAGAAGGCTGACCTGAAGGGGACCTCCGTCGTGTTCAGGCAGGGCTCGCGTCTGATGATCGGAGACTTGGATAAGGTGTCCGTATCCACCGCGAGGTCCGTCGTAGTCTTCTCGGACACCACGATGGTCCCGGACCAGGCTGACGCGGAGATCCTCCAGGTGATCCTCAACCTGAACAACATGTCGCTCTCAGGACACGTCGTGGCGGAGGTGAGGGACAAGGACAACGAGGCGTTGATCCACCTCATCGGACGCGGCAACGTCGAGACTGTCGTGTCGCACGATATCATCGGGCGTCTGATGCTCATGGCTGTCAGGCAGCCCGGCCTGGCGGAGGTGTACGGGTCCATCCTCGGCTTCGAGGGTGACGAATTTTACACCGAGCACTGGCCGCAGCTGGTGGGTACCAAATGGAAGGACGTGCAGCTCATGCTGCCCGAGGCGGTCCCGATCGGCATTCGCAACTCGAAGAACGGCGAGATCACGCTGAACCCGAGCCACGACCACGTGATGACCGAGCGGTGCGAGCTGGTGGTCATCGCCGAGGACAACGACACCTACGCGCCAAAGCAGAGGCACAGGTGCGACCCGGGAGCCGTGCCAATTCTGGAGAACGAGGAGGACGAGAAGGAGTACATCCTGTTCGCGGGCTGGCGCCGCGACCTGCGCGATATTTTGCTGCTCCTGGACGCGATGTGCGCCCCGGGTTCGGAGATTCACATCATGGCCAGCGTGCCCCTCTCCGATCGCGACGCGTTGTTGTCCGAGGGGGGCCTCGAGGTTGATTCTCTTCGCAACATCTCGCTCATCCACCACGTAGGTAACACCGCCATGCGCCGTCACCTAGAGTACATGGGCATCGAGAAGTTCACCAGCTGCATCATCTTCGCGGACGAGGAGGAGGAGGGCGACATCATGCAGAGCGACTCCAAGTGCCTCGCGACACTCCTCCTCATTCGCGACATACAGAACAAGCACAAGAAGCTGAGGGAGCAGGGGTTCATGGCCAAGTCCACGGTGAAGCGCGCGGCGATCGGCGGCACGCGCGAAGACGATACCATTCCCATCGTCACCGAGATTCTCGACCCGCGCACGCAGCAGACAATCAAGGAGAACCCCGAGATGAGAGCGGTGTCTGACTTCCTCCAGTCGAACGACATGGTTTCAAAGATCCTCGCGATGGTTTGCGAGGACCGAAGCGTGAAGACCATCTTGGACCAGATGCTCGCGCCGCGGGGCGCGACCGTCGCGTGCATCCCGGCGTCGCGGTACGTGCTGGATGACGAGGAGCTCTCGTTCTTCCAGATGGCGTGCAGGTGCCAGGAATTCGGCGAGACCCTCCTTGGGTACCTCGAGCCCGACGAGTCGGAGAGCACGGGCTTCAAGGCTCCAGAGATCAACTCCAAGGAGAAGAAGAAGCCGATGGTGTGGAACGGGTACGTGTGCGCGGTGCTCACCGGTGGACCCGCGGTGGACGCGCTGATGTCGCAGAGGTCCAAGTACATGGACACCTCGTTCGCGAAGAAGATGGGCCTCGGTCTCTCCTCCGTTCTCGACGTCGACGACGACGAGTTTGAGGTGCTCTGCATGGACGCGTTCAAACGTTACGACGACGACGACAGCGGCTCGCTCGAACTTCCGGAGATTCTGGAGGCGTTCAAGTCGCTCCCGGCGCTGAGTCACGCCACCGAAGACGTGGTGGTGGCCAAGTTCAAAAAGTTCGACGCGGATAACAGCGGCGCGCTCGACGCGGAGGAGTTCATGGAGCTGATGAAGCAGCTGAGGGCTGAGAAGACGATGAGCCGTATGATGGAAGTAGGCGAAGAAGAGTTCGAGAAGCTCCTGCAGGAATCGTTCAAAAAGTTTGACGACGATAACAGCGGGGAGCTCGAGCTCGACGAGATCATCGCGGCCTTCGACCTGTTACCCCTGACCGAGGTTAGCGAGGATGACGTGCGCGCCAAGTTCACCCGCTTCGACGCCGACCACTCCGGAGCCCTGGACTTTGAGGAGTTCACCGAGATGATGAGGGAGCTCAGGGCTCAGGACGCGAAGGCCGCCTCCGTGAAGAAGGTCAGGCTGGACGCCGCGGAGCGGAGGATCATCCGTAACCTCGTGTCGATGGCCGAGGTGAAGCTGTGCAAGCTCGTCCCCGCGGAGAGAGAGCGGGCGTGCGCCAAGATTCTCGCCTGGGTCAACAACGCCAAGATCCAAGACGTCGCCGACCTCATGCGGGGCATGTCGAAGACGGGCAGCGCCGTGAACCTGAAGGGCATGAACGCTCGCGACACCCCCGAGCCGCCCACCCCGCGCGACGGCGCGAGCGGGGCGGTGACGCGCGGGGGCGGCAGGTTGCCCTCCCCCCGCGGCGGCGTCGGCGGTCGGGCTTTGGCTCCCGCTCCGAGCTCGCTCGGGTCGACCTCGCTCCCGCCGGTGCTCCGCCCGCCGTCCCACGCCCCCACGGGGGGAGGAATGGACTCCAAGTCGCAGTCCAAGGACACGTCGCCGACGTCGACGCTGGAGGCGAGCGGAGCCATCTCGCATCGCGGCGGCATCGTCGGCGCCAACGGAATCGTCGCGCCGAGGGTGCCCGGCCAGCGCACGCCCCGCAGCTTCACCGAGACGTCCGAGTACGCTCAGTACATCTCCGAGCGGTTGGTGGGGATGCCAGCGATGCGTCGGAACCAGGTGGTGCAGATCGTGGACATGCTGTCGGACGCCTTCGCGTGCGGGCAGTCGGTCCCGGCGACGCGTTTGCTCGGCGTCATCTCGTCGTTTCAGTCCATGCCGAGGGATCGGGACGGGGGCGCGGGCGGCGCGGGTGGCGGACCCGCGGCGATGGCTCCGGGGGGTCCCGGGCCGTTCACCCCCATCGGCAGGGGTTCGCCGCAGTGAGAGCGCGATGTTAATGTCGAGTCTAAGCTATGAGTTACGCGCCTACTACGCTATTCGTTCTCGGCCACCCGTTTCCGAGCTAGAAGTATTCGCGGATGTGCCGCACGGGAACGACGGAGAAGGACGGCAGCGCGTGTCCGCCGGCGGGCCAGGTCTCCATCTTACGCGTATCGGGCTGAATGTTCGGGTTCACGCCCTGCAGCGACACCAACGTGTCGTAGAAGCACTTCTCCATGGCCATCCCGCAGAACGGAACAGCGAGCAAACCGACAGGGCCGACGGGGCTCTTGACGACAGCCTTCACGAATGCCTCGAGCTTCCCTTTACCTTTAATGGCGCCGTACCACATCAGCGCGTTCGGGATGATCGTGAGGCACGCGCCAATGACGCCGGGGGAGACGTACTCCCTATCGCTCGTGGAAGCTTCGGTCGACGCATCGCCAGTTGACGCCATCTCTGCGCGCGTGAGGATATGGCGAGTCACAAGTACGGGATACAAGTACAAGTATTTTCTTCGCTCGTGTGACGATGGGCCGGTTGCTCGATTTCGGCGGCCGGGGTTAGACGCACAGCTCGAGGCGCGAGGGGTGGGACCGAGCGCGAAATGGGACGGCGAATGAGCTCGTAGAACATGGGACGCGATAAGACGCAGCTCCCGCGCCATGTGCGAGCGATCGATTTCGCAGCAGCGCGCGCGGCCGAGGTGCGCCGCCGCCCGATGTCAAATCCGTCGTGCCTCTTTTTCGGCCGCCCCCCTCACCTTCCGCGTGTTCCTCTCGCTCCTTCGGGTCCCTGCCGATGAGGACTTAACAACGCACCCAGCCAAACCGAGGCTTAACACGATGGCGACAAGCGTAACCGTGGGGTGACACCCACACGCCTAAGGCCTGAGGCATGGGACTCGAGGAGAGAGGACACGCACGGCCCCGAAAGAAAACCTAGGAATCCCGCACGACCCGACTCTCCCCTGACGGCCTTCACCGCCTTCGCCGTTCGCAGATCGCGGTGCTCACCAACGCGCTGCACGCGCGCACGGGCGGTGACCTCGGCGCGGCGTCCCTCCCGCGCCACCTTCGCAGACGCGCCACCAGCCACAACCCGTACCGAGGATCCACCAAGCGCAGGCCAAACGCCAAGCGAAGAAGAGCATTGATCGACGCGACGGGGCTCGCGCCCGCCCTTATCGGGTCCGCGACCGGCGCCGGCGTCAGAGTCGGAACCAGCCCCGGCGTCACCGTGCACTGGTGCAGGCGGGCGAGACGTAGGCCCGCGCGGCTTCACGCCAAACACGTGGACGCCGCGGGCGGCGGTACGGAGAAGGCGGCGAATCGCGAAGACGAAGAAACCGGAACCGAAGACGAAGACGACGAAGACGACCCGACGCTGGCCCGCGTGGAGGACGTGTGCGGCGACGACCCGAGCGCGCGCACCGGTCGTCTTCGCAGGTTGGAGACGCACGTGTGGCACGCCAAGCGGTTCGAGATGCAAACGCGGTGGGGGTTCGCGTTACCCGAGTCGAGGCCGGGAAGGCGCCGCGGGTGGCGGTTCGCGTCGCGATGGGTCCGTCGCGATTGCGCCGTGCACGACGGTTCGTACAACGCGTGCCTTCGCGTGACATCGGCGGGAGACGTACCCATCGCGGTGTGCCTATCGCGGTGCGTGGAGGGCGGGGTGGTGGAGCTGGACCCGCGGAGAGATGACGCGAGTGACGTCATCTTGGTGCGAACCACCGGCGAGGTCATCGCGCCCGCGCAGATCGTGTCCCTCGGGGGTGGCGTCGTTGACTCCGGGGACGTCGAGTACCTCCTTTGGGTGCACCCCGACGCCGTCGACGACTGCGAGGCGACGTTGTCGAACGCCGGCGCGAGCGTGACGCGGGTGCGCAGTCTCTGCAGGCTGGAGCTCACCGGCGAAACGGCTCGCGCGTCGCTCTCGGCCATCGCCGACGTCGGCCCGAAGTGGCGGGATGACGCCTCTTCGCGAGTGCGTCGATGCGAGACGCGCGGTGACCCGCGGGAAGCGGCGTGGCTCTCCAAGAGAGGCGCGTCGTCAAGAAAGCCGGGTATGTTCCAACGGCGAGATACAAACGGATCGGTTCGGACGCCGATGGAATGCGCCGTTCGCCCCGCCACCGCGCAAGAGCTCGGCGCTCGCCGACGCGAGGCTCGAAAAAGAAGCTCTCTCTCCGGCGACGAAAACGAAAACGAAGCTCCGAACGATTCCGATTCCCTCCCCGGGTGTCCCGTCGTCGTCGTCCGTCGCGCGCGCGTGCCGCTCGCGACGTCCCACGATCCCGGGTTCACGATCATCGCCCCGCGCGGATGGGCGCAGCCGCTGCTGCTGGCGCTGGTGCACCTCGGCGCGAGAGCCGCGGGCCGCGTCGAGTGGGGCTGGCTCGCCACGCAGGCGGGGTCGCCCCGGTTCCCCGAGGACTTTCCGGACACGGACGCGGGTAAGCGCTGGTTTAACGCCGTGAAGGACCGAAACGTCACGCGCGCGGACGTCGTGCCGAGAGGCAAGCGGACGCCGGAGCCCGTCGTGCACCTCGGCGCGAACCTCGTCGTGCGCCGAACCTCTCCGGAACGAAGGGGCGCGAACGGTTCCGAAGGGTCGGGGACGAGGCAAAAGCGGGGAAAGCCGCGGTGGCGACCCGTCCGCGACGGCGCCCCTCTTTCATCGACATCGTCGTCATCATCATCGTCGTCGTCGTCGTCGTCGTTCGTGCGATGCGTGGTGCGGTGTCCGTGGGGCGGCTCCGCCCGGGTTGGCGACGCGGTGCTCGCCCCGGCGCCGGATCTGGAATCCGCGTGGCGTTCGGGCGTC
>Ga0181573_10000271_pt1 | contig 54717 bp, 28 predicted proteins | sample 101ome_25_FD_148643 | JGI IMG/M metagenome (GOLD analysis project Ga0181573, IMG submission 148643) | Coastal salt marsh microbial communities from the Groves Creek Marsh, Skidaway Island, Georgia - 101409BT metaG (spades assembly) | ecosystem: Environmental > Aquatic > Marine > Intertidal zone...
GATCCTCGCCCACGCGCGCGCGACGCGACGCGACGCGCTCTCGCGTCGACGACGACGGCGCGCATCTGGTCCCTTCTTATCTTGATCCGTTCGACGAGTCATGACTCAAGAAAAGAGTCCCCCCCCGACCGAAACCCAAAAGTTCTCCCAGCCGACGTTCGTCTCCGCACACGACGACGGTCGTCGAGCGCGCGCGCGCGCGTCGGCGAGCGTCGGCGAGCGTCGCGAGGCGTCGAGCGTTCGCGCGTCGTCGGCGTTCGCGCGCGTCGAGCGTGTCGAGAGCCGCTCGCGGCGTCGTCATCGATCGCGATGGCGGCGGTGGCGATGACGTCGTCCGCGTCGACGACGACGACGCGCGCGCCCGTCTCGACGCGCGCGGTCGCGTTCGCGCGTGAGGTGACGTCTCGTCGCGCGCGGTCGCGCACCGCGCGTGGACGCGTGGCGGCGCGCGCGGTGAAGGCGGAGACGGATGTGGAGACGTCCCGTCGCGCGGCGGCGGCGGCGGCGCGCGTGCGGGAATCCGGCGCCACGGTCGCGGATCGCGTCAAGGCGTTGATCAAAGAGTCGAAGAGTCGCGAGGGTGATGGTGATGAGACGTTTTTGGCGTCGGGCGAGCGAACGAGCGCGATGCGCGTGATGGGATGCGCGTCGGCGAGTTGGATCGAGGCGCGCGTCGGCGACGACGGGACGGTTCTCGCGAGGTGCGCGAGCGAGAGCGACGTGACGCGCGGATTCGGGGCGATTCTGTGCGATATTCTGCGAGGAGGAAGCGTGGAGGCGTGTTTAGCGCTGGAGGACGAGTTCGTGGACGAGATGGAGATTGGACTGGGATCCAAGGTGGAGAAGTCGCGCGCCAACGGGTTTAAGAATATGCTCGAAACGGCGAAGAAACAGTTGCGCGCCGTCGTCTCGAACGGTGGTGGGGACCCGTTTCCGAGCCTGATCGTCACCGCGGATGAAGTTCTGTCGAGAGGATCGTTCGCGGCGTCGCAGGCGTCGTACCTGGAACCAGACGAGGGTAAAGTGCGCGCGCTGGTGGAGGCGCTCGAGTCGAAAAAGATCGGCGTCGTCGCGCACTTTTACATGGACCCCGAGGTGCAGGGAATCCTGATGGCGGCCAAGGCGTCGTACCCGCACATCGCGATCAGTGATTCGCTCGTCATGGCGGATTTGGCGGTGAAGATGGTGGAGAGCGGGTGCGAAACCATCGGCGTGTTGGGGGTGGATTTCATGTCGGAAAACGTGCGCGCCATCATCGACGAGGCGGGACACACCGAGGCTAAGGTGTATCGCATGGCGGCGGAGGATATCGGATGCTCGCTCGCCGAGGCGGCGCAGAGCGCGAGTTACGACGCCTATCTCGCCGACGCTGGGAAGACGAAGAACGCCGTGCACGTCATTTACATCAACACGGGTTTGGACACCAAGGCGGCGGCCAACGCGAAGATTCCCACCATCACGTGCACGTCATCCAACGTCGTCGCCACAGTCTTACAGGCGGCGGCGCAGATTCCTGATGTGCACGTGTATTACGGTCCGGACACGTACATGGGTGGCAACTTGGCGGAGCTTTTGCGACGCATGACGACGTGGGACGACGAGGACATCAAAGCCATGCACCCGGCGCACGACAGAGATACCATCAAATCGCTCCTGCCGCGATTAAAGTATTTCGACGACGGCACGTGCATGGTGCACGACATGTTCGGTAAGGATGTGTGCGACACGGTGCGTTCATTTTACGGCGACGCGTACCAAACGGCGCACTTTGAAGTGCCGGGCGAGATGTTCAAGCTCGCCATGGAGGCCAAGGACCGCGGACTCGGCGTCGTCGGATCGACGCAAAACATTCTGGATTACACGTGTGCGCGCGTGGACGAAGCGATCGAGCGCGCGTTACCCGAGGGTGAACGTTTGCGCTTCGTTCTCGGCACGGAGACGGGCATGGTGACCTCCATCGTTCGCGCCGTGCAATCGAGACTTCGCGCCGCGCGCGACAAGGGCGTCTCAGGCGTCGAGGCCGAGATCGTCTTCCCGGTGTCTTCCGACGCCATCACGGCGACCGGTGATGCGGAGATTCCCGTCGTTCCGGGCGTCGTCGCGGGTGAGGGATGCTCGCTCGACGGCGGGTGCGCGTCGTGTCCGTACATGAAGATGAACTCGTACGACGCGTTGATCAAAACGTGCGAAAAGGTTGGTTCCGCGGCTGGTGAATCCATGCTCGCGGCGCAAGAACCGCGCAAATACGCGAGCGCCGACGGTACGGGTCCGTCCATCGCCTCGCAAGGTTGCGTGCCGATTTTGCACATGCGTCACTTTCAAAAGAACAAGGTGTTTAGCGAGGCGTTGGTGCACGACATTACCACTCGATGATCGTATTGAAATAATTAGTCGCGCGATTTGGTCACGAACCGTCGCCAATCAAGAATCAATGGCAACCATCCTTCGCGTCGCTCGAACCTTCGCGTCGCTCGCTCACCCGCCCTCGACGGCGATTTGCCTCGTGAGCGGGTCCTTGGCGACGGATAACAGTTCGACGTCGAGCGTCACCGTCGCGTTGGCCGGAATCTCCATCACCTCATTCGGCCCGTACGCGTACTCCGGAGGCACGATCATCCGTCGAACCGTGCCGACGCCCATGCCTTTGATGCCCTCGTTGAACGCCTTGATGAACGGCCCTCCCGACGTCCCGGCGGGTTGTCCCACCGTAAAACCGATGGGATTCCCTCCCGTCACGCCGGCGCCTTGCCTCGACGTCCCGACCGTGATGCTTCGGAACTTCAAATCGTAGTGCACCGCCACTCTCGATCCCTTCGGCGCCCCTCCCGTGGTGCCGGCTTCGCCCTTGACGTCGTAATACAAAATGGGCGGTTCCGTCCCCGGGATGGGCTTGAAGTTTTCAATGGGCACGCCGCCCGTGACGCCGCCCGTGAGCTTGGCGCTGGACGGTTCGCACGACACCGCGATCGCACACGTCGCCGCCATCGCGGACAGCGCGCGCCGTCGGTCGACGATGCGCGCGGCGCGGTGTCCATCGTCGTCGTTGGTGGCATTATCCTCGTCAGCACGTGCGTTCGCGCGCGTCGCCGACCGCGCGACGCGTCGCGGTCGCATCGCGCGGTCGCGATGCGTCGACGATGCGCTCTTTCTGCACCCCGTCGCGCGGTGCGTCGCGCGCGTCTGGACCGACATGTCGAATGGGCGCGCGCGGTCGTGTGTCGTTCGCGCGGCGACCCGCATTCGGGCGCCCGCGCGCGCCGCCGCCGACGCCCTCGCGCGTCGTCGGCGGTCGCCCGCGCGCGGCGTCGTCGACAAAGAAACGTCTCCGCGTCGCGCGCATGGGTCTCGACGGCGGCACGACGGCGACGCGCGCGGACATTTTGCGCGGAAGTTCGTGGGAACTGAATGCCGCCGATGCGTCGACGTCCACGCGCGGTGGACACGTTCGCGACGGCGCGTCGAGCGCGCGCGCGCGAGAGAGAGAGGTCGATTCCGTCGCGTCCCGTCGAGCGCGATGGACGTCGTGCGCGCTCACGGGACGTCGACTCTCGGCGTCCCGCGGCGTCGTGGCGTGTCGGCGAGGGAGACTGTACGATAAAGAAGCCGCGCTCGAGTTCGTGCTCGCGCGACGCGGCGCGTACGCGAGTGAAAATCAAGTGTACTCGTTCGCCAACGTGACGAACGACGCGCGAAAGGCGCGAGCGACGGCGCATTTGCGCAAGAGGAAAGATTTCTTCGACGTGCGCGCGGCGGCGAGCGGCGGCGGTTCGGAGGACGACGGTTTCGCGCCCGAGTGTCCCGTTCTCGGCCTCGTCGCCGACGGGCGAACGAAAGAAAAGTTCATCGCCGCGCGTCCGTGCGGATGCATCGTGAGTAAACGCGCGGTGGACGCCGTCGGCGCCGCGGCGCTCGACGCGTGTCTCGCGTGCGGCGACGCCGTCGTCGAGACGACGCCGTTATTTCCAGACGACGACGACACAGACGACGACACAGACGACAAAGACGAGCACACAGACCAGATACCATGTCTCGATCGCTCTCGATCGTCGAAACGACCTCGACTCGCGTGCGACGCGACGTAGCCCAAAAGCGCAATTCAACGCAATTCAACACGATCGCGCGTCCCGGCCGCACACCGCGACGCCTCACGACACCGCGCGCCGAGAGTCATGACATGCGGATGTCTTTTAACACCCCCGCGCGTCGCCCGCGTCTCTCGCGACGTCGGCGCGACGCCACGACGGCGAACGTGCGCGAGAAAGATATTTATTGCGCCCACCCAATCGACATCGTCCCGCGCGCGCCCATCGGTCGTCCCGCGCGCGGCACCGCCCGGCGACGATCGAGACACCTCCACGAACGCTTTCGCCTCCGCCTCACCGCCACCCAGCGACTCGTTTTACGACGTCGCGTCCACGTCGTCGACGTTCGATGAATCATTGCTCGAGGCGTTGGACTGGTCCGGCGTCGACTACGCCCGGGACTTTGGCGCCGAGTGGTGGACGAACGCGCGTAAAGAATCCGTCGGACGCGTCATCGAGAGCGCGGTGAAGGATGCGATGCGAGAGAGGAAAACGACGGTGGTGACGCCGGCGTTGGTGGTGGAATCGTTGTTATCAAGAGGGGCTTTGCGCGCCGACGTGCGCGCGGCGTTGCGGCAACGCGCGAAACACGTGGGCGAGGATTGGAGTCTGTACGCCGAGGCTGAGGACGCGGTGGTGTTGAAATTGCGACGGGCGTTGAGTAAAGGGGAGGATATTCGCGAGAAGGCGCTGCAGCTTCCGGATTTTAGAGCGCATTCCATCCAGGATTGGACGCGGGCGGATTGGGAACGCGCCATCAAGGTGACGCTCGCGTCTCTCGTCGGCGGGGCCGCGCTCTTCGCGAGCGGTGGCGCCGCCGCGCCGGCGCTCGTCGCGGCGATTCACGCCTTGGGGTTCGGGTCCGAGGCGTTCGCCGCGTTCGGTGGTTTACAACTCATGCTCGGCATCACCGGCGCGTCGCTCTGCGGATCCAAAATGGCGAATCGTCTCAAAGAAGAGCTCGAAGAGTTTGATCTCATCCCTCTGCGCGGCGCGCATAAATCCTACGCCATGCACATCTACGTGCCCGGATTCACGCGCGACGAGCACGATTTACTCCACGCTTGGGGCGCGACGGATAATCAGTACACGGCGGTGATTCCCGAGGAGGGCGACTTGGGCGTGACGTTTGAACGCGCCGCCGACGGCTCGGTCGTCGTGAAATCCGCCAAGGACTCCATCGCCAAGTGTCACGGCGTCGTCTCCGGAAGCACGCTCGTCGCGTATCGATCGGCGGCGAAGCATAATCAACCGAGCGTCGTCTTGGCCGAGCTCAGCGAACCGCCGACGCTCGAGGAATTGCAACGCGTCCCGCGTCCGCTCGAGTTGCGTCTGCAACTTCCGGGCAAGGACAGGGATCTGCACGCCGAACACGTCGCGCTGAACGAGGAGATGAAGGACATGCTCGAGAAACACACCAAATCCGAACACGTGCCTGAAGCGCACCACGTCGGGCGTCCCGCGCGTCAACGCTGGGGTAACAAGACGGGCGAACAACTCGTGTTGAATTGGGAGCCGTCGACGCTCGGCTCGTTGGGTTCGTGCATGACGGCGTGGAACGAAACCTGCGCCGTTAACTTTTATCTCACGCCCGCGGTGTTGGCGAAGACGGCGCTCGCGGGCATCGTCGACGCGGTGTCTTGGCCGGCGACGCTGTTATCGTCCGCTGGGTTCATCGACGATCCGTGGTGTCTCGTCAAGCTTCGCGGGAAAATCGCCGGCGAGGAGCTCGCGAGGTCGCTCTTGGCGGGTGAACACGGCCATCGCCCGGTCACTTTCGTCGCGTACAGCGCCGGCGCGTACGTCGTGCAGGCGTGTTTGCAAAAACTCTACGAAGCGGGCGAGCGAGGTAAAAACATCGTCGACCGCGCCATCTTCGTCTCGGCGCCCATCTCGACGTCGAAGGAGACGTGGGGGCCGATGCGCGAAGTCGTCTCGGGACGACTCGTCAACGTGCACTGTCACACCGATTGGATCTTGCTTCTCATGTACAAGTTTAACATGCTCGATCCGATGACGAGACTCGCCGGTTTATCCATCGTGAAACGCGTCAAGGGAGTGGAGAATTACAACGTGAGCAATTTGCGTCACGCCCATCTTCCGGATGAAATGGCGCGCGTGCTCGACGAGATTGATCTTCAAGAGTGAGTGAGCGCGCAAAGTGTACGTAAAACAGCTGTTGTACTCTGTTGTACGGTATCTATCGATAGCGAATAACGAATAATAACGTCACGTGTTATCTCTAATAAAACGAAAGCTATGCTGTGTCGAGTTCCGGGGCGTCGTCGCCGCCGCCGCCGCCGCGCTCCTCGCGAATCCGCTTATTCGGCTTCGTCGTCCCGAGCGTTTCGATCGATTGCGAACTGCGCGACTTGTTGATCGTCCCGCGCTCGCGACGAAGTTTCCGTCGGAGTTCGTCGTACCGCGCGTGGTCGGATTTACTCACCGACGGTTGCACCTTGGCGAACGCTTCCTCAAAGTGCGCCATCGTCACCGTCGGCGCGGCGTCCGTCGTCATGGATTTGAGCGCCGCGACGCACGCCTCGCGAACGAGCGACGCCAAGTCGGCGCCGCTGAAACCGTCGCACGCGGCGCTCAGCGCGATGCGTTCGACGCGAACATCAGCCGCGATGGGCGTCTTTCGAGTGAGCGTCTTGAGAATGGACGCGCGCCCATCCGGTGGCGGAAGCGGGACGTATAACAATTTGTCCAAACGTCCCGGTCGAAGCATCGCGGGATCGATCATGTCGGGTCGATTCGTCGCTGCGATCAGAAACGTCGCGTTTCGCGCCTCTAAACCGTCCATTTCGGTGAGCAGTTGATTCACCACGCGCTCGGCGGAGGTGTTGTCGCCGTTGCTTCCTCTTCGCGGCGCCAACGAATCCATCTCGTCGAAGAATAACACGCACGGACTCGCGCTTCGCGCGCGTTGGAAGAGCGTGCGCACGGCGCGCTCGCTCTCGCCGACGTACTTGTTCATCAACTCTGGGCCCTTGATGGAGATAAAATTCGCCATGGCTTCGTTCGCCGTCGCCTTGGCGACGAGCGTCTTGCCGCATCCGGGCGGGCCGTAGAGCAAGACGCCGGTGGAGATGTTGAGTCCCATCGCCTCGAAACGCTCCGGGTGCGCGATGGGTTCGGCGATGGAGAACCTGAGCTCCTCACGAATCTCCGTGAGCGAGCCGACGTCTTCCCAGGTGACGTTGGGCGTCGTGGTGAATCCCTCGCGTTGCGCCGACGGCTGCACACGGTCGAGCGCCGAGGAGAAATCGTCCATGGTGATTGCTAAATCAACGAGTTCGTCCTCCGTGAGCGGTCGAGGATCGGCTAAGCGACCTGTGGCGAGCGCGGCGTCCGACATCGCGGCGGTGGCGTCGGGCATGTCGACGTCGGTCGACCGGTCTTTGTTCTCGTCTTCGAGTCGCTTGAAGATGCGCGTCACCGCCGAAGCCGCCGCCTCCTTCGCGAGTGCGGAGAGATCGGCGCCGACGTAGCCGGGAGTCTTCTTTGCGATCTCGCGCAGGTCTAAATCACCGCTCAGGCGCAGTTTCGTCGCCTGTACGCGCAAGATGCGCTCTCGCGCGGCTTCGTCGGGAATGCCGAGCATGATTTCGCGGTCGAATCGACCCGCTCGACGAAGCGCGGCGTCCATACCGTCCGGTCTGTTCGTGGCGCCGATGACGGTGACGTGGCGTCGACACCGCGCGAGACGATCGACCTCATCGGTGCCGACGACGGTGGATTGAAGCTCGTCCATGGAGGCGAGCAACTGCGCGACAATTCTTCTCTCCATTTCGCGTTGCGCGCTCTCGCGCTTCGGAACGATGGCGTCGATTTCATCGATGAATATGAGCGAGGGCGCGTGTGCGGCCGCGGTTTGGAACAGTTCACGAATCTTCGCCTCCGACTCGCCGCTCATACCGCTCACGATCTCTGTGGCGGCGATGGAAAAGAATGGAACTTTTGCCTCCTGCGCGATGGCGTGCGCCAGCGTCGTCTTCCCGCACCCGGGCGGTCCGTGTAACAACACACCGCGCGGTGGATCGACGCCGAGCCACGCGTAGAGCTCGGGGTGCATCAGCGGACAGATGATGAGTTCCTTGATGGCGTGCAGCGAGTCCTCGATGCCGCCTAAATCGGACAGTTTCACCGCGCGAGGCGACGTCATTTGCGCAAAGGAATCCTTTCGCGACCCGAAAGCGTCCTCATCCAAGCTCTCGCTTTCGCTCTCGTTCCCAGCGCGCTTCCGACGGTGCCCTTTCCCTTTCTTCCCTTTCTTCTTATCCTTGTTCGCGTTCGCGCGCTCGATTTTCATCCCTCGTTCCGTCACTTTCACGGCGTGGCCTCTCGACCTCGCCTCCGCCACCGACCGCATCGCGCGCTCGTGCGATGATTCTTCCTCCTTCCCCGCCTTTGAATTCGACATCGCCTTGGCCTCATCCTCCAATTTTAACGCTCTCTGCGCCGCCGCCGCGACGACATCCGGCGCCGCGAACGCCGGTTTCGCCTCCGCCGCCTCGCCGTCGAGCTGCGCGCGTCCCTCCGCCGCGTCCACCGCCGCGTCCGCGCCGTCCTCCGAATCCTCCTCTGAATCCTCCTCCGACGAGGACGACGAACCCTCTTCGCTTCCACTCTCCGACGTCGACTCGCTCCCTTCGTGATCGCTCGAACCCTCCCCGGTCATGCGTCCGAATTTATCGTCCTCCTCGCCGTCCCGCGCGACGTCCCCGAGCCGTCCTCGCGTCTTGGCCTCCGCGATCGCTCGCTCCACCGCGCGTTTGAACGGCAACATAGGTTTCCTCGCGTACTGTCGATACCTCGCGCGCAGGTGCGCGACGACGGCGTCGACATCTCGGAGCGCGCGTTCGCCGCCGACGTCGCCATCGCCGCCGCGCGCGTACGCCTCCACCCTCGGCAACAACAGCGGGTCGCTCGTCACGTACCGATTCGCGGTGACGCCGCCTCGAAGCGCGGCGGGTTTCGCGTTCGGCATGGCGCCGCGCGCACCGACGCGAGCGCCGCGCGCGCGAGAGCGCGGGACGAATGGATGAGAACGGTGCGCGCGCCGCCGCCGACGGGATGCGCCGCGTCGTCGCTCGCGTCGGTACGCGCGCGCTCGGTCCCGCGCGAGACGATTCGCGCGCGCGTAGAGACGATGTTCTGTGCGCGCGTCGACTCGGTCGAGTCGGCGCGTCGACGTCTGGCGAGAGGGCGCCCTCTCTCCATCCTTGACCAATTTCGTTTCGGCGCCGAGCGACGACGACGCGGTTTCGCGCGCGCGGCGGCGAGGGCGAATCGCGGTAGGCGGGCCAGTTGAAACTAATTGAGTGTGTGTATTAAATGATCGTCGAGTGACGCGCGACGCGCGACGCCGACGCCGACGCGACGAGGTGGAATTCCGCGCGCTCACGCGCCTTCGCTGACGTTGCCGAGGAGCGACATGCCCGAACGGTCCTCAACCTCTTCCCATCCGACGCCGCGCGCTGGATTCGGAGGAATCTCGCCGAGCAAATCGCGGCGGTCGAGGATGACGTCGAGATCGGCGTCGGAGATGTTGGCGCTCTGGGGAAGGTCTTCGTCGGCGGCGCCGGTTTCGCCCTTGAGGAGCGCCATGAGCTCGTCGGCGCCGAGGGATTTCTTGTCCTCGTTCTTTTCTTGTTTGAAACCGCCGTTGGTGACGACGATCTTCTCGAGGGCGAGCTTGGAGGCGGCTTTTTTTAGCATCTTCCCTTCGACGGATTTCGCGGTGGCGAGACGGTAGACGTGCACGGGTTTGGTTTGACCGATTCTGTGCACGCGATCCATCGCTTGTAAATCTTGGTGCGGGTTCCAATCAGAATCATAAATGATGACGGTGTCGCCGCCCGTGAGGTTGATGCCGAGACCGCCGGCGCGAGTGGAGAGCAAGAAGACGCCGTAATTGGGATCCTCGTTGAAACGAGCGATGTACTCGCGTCTGTCGTCTTGTTTCACCGAACCGTCGATGCGGCACACGGGCTCGTTTCGCTGTTGGAAAAACGATTCGAGCAAGTCCAACATGCGCGTCATCTGCGAAAAGATGAGCACCTTGTGGCCGTCGGCGCGAAGCTTTTTCATCAATCGATCCAGCAATTGCATTTTGCCGCACTGTTCCACGAGTTCATCCGCGGACGGGAACATGATGGAGCCGTCCAAACCTCCCGTGATTAAATCCGGATGGTTGCAATTCTTACGGAGTTGCATGAGCATGTTGTTCACGGCGGTGTGTCCGACCGGAATGTGGCTATTTCCGGCAAACTTGTTCAAGAGCTCGGTGATGGTTTTGTTCACCAAAGCATCGTTGAATTCGCGCTGTTTCGGAACCATTTGCGCGTACAACAAAATCTCCTTCTTGCGAGGAAGAGACAACTCGACGTCACCCTTGAGTCGACGCAACAGAAACGGTCTCAAGATACCGTGCAACTTTGTCACGACGCGCGCGCGGTGTTCGCGCTCGTGCTTGTCCAGTTCCTCCGCGTCGCCCGAATCGTCGTTGCCGATGTTTTCGGCGAAATCGAACCACGATTGAAACTGCGACAACGAACTGAACACATCCGGCAACAAAAAGTGCAAGAGCGACCAAAGCTCCGGCAAATTGTTTTGCAACGGCGTACCGGTGAGCAAGAGCTTGTTCGCGGTGGGAATGTACTTGAGCTCTCGAATGAGTTTGCAATCAAAATTCTTCAATCTGTGACCTTCGTCGACGACCAAGTACTTGAAGTTGTACTTGGACAAAAACTTGCGATCCGCCATGACCACCTCGTACGAGGTGACGATGACTGGGAAGTTTGGCTTGATCGGCGTCGACGTGGGCATGTGCTCCATGCGCTTCTCGGCGCGCTCTTGCTTGGTGCCGTGGTACAAAATCACCGGAATGGACGGCGTCCAGCGCTTAAACTCGCTAACCCAATTACTCAGCGTCGAGAGCGGACCGATGACGAGATACGGGCCGAGAATCCCCTTCGCGCGAAGGTGCGACAAGAATCCAATCGTCTGCACCGTCTTACCCAAACCCATCTGATCGGCCAAAATCCCGTTCAAACCGTTTTGATACAAGGAAATCATCCACTTCACCCCTTTCAATTGATAATCGCGCATCGACCCACCCTCCATGAGCGGCAACATCTTTCTCGTCAGTTCTAACTCCTCCTCCTCGGTCATCTTTTTCCTCTTCTTCCCCGCCGCCTGTTCCTCTCGCGCCGCTTTTTCCCGCGCCTCCTCCTCGTCCAAGTCGTCCATCTGCTCGCTCAAAAATTGCGAATAAATCGTCGTCTGATCCAACAGCGCGTCCAACTGCTTAAATTTCTTATCATCCAGTCGTTTCACCACCGCCTCGGGGGTGACCACGCGTCCATCCACCCCTCGATCGCCGTTCCCTCCTCCCTCCTTGGTCGGCGTCGTCTGCGCGCTGCTCGCCTTCTCTCGCGCCGTCTTCAACTCCGCCTCCGCCTCGATCGCGTGCGCCTCGATCCCCGTCAACGCCGCCCCCGTGAGATCATCGTACGATTGTTCCGCGTCCGCGTTCACGCGCATCGTCGTCGCCTCCGACGACGCCTTGGAGTCGACATCCGTCGTCGTCGTCGTCATCTTCTTCGCGTCATCCACATCCTCGCCCGTCGTCGTCCGCGCCCCCGTCTCGACCGCCGCACCGCCGTCCGTCGTCTTTTGACGCTTCCCACTCTTCGGAGGCATCCTCCTCGATCGCGTCCGCGCCGCGTCGACGTCTCCCGTCGCCGTCGTCGTCCCGCGCGCGCGATTTTTCAAATCGGGGACACTCGTCGTCGTATGGGCAAACAGTGTGACGGTCACTTTCGCAGAGCGACGACGCCACCAGTGTGACTCGACGAGTCGCGATGCGATCTCGGATCTCTCGCGTCATCGACACTCTCTCGCGCGCGACGCGCGACGCCCGGACGCGCGCGACCGGACCTCACGCGAGAGACGTATCGTTTTTCGTCGAGCGCACGTCTCAACATGTACGCGCACGCGCGCGCGGTGACGCACCACGCGAAGATGTCGACGGGCGCGCGCCAACCGGATCACCACCATCCGCATCATCATCGACGACGCGCGAGCGCGACGACGACGAGCGACGGGCGATTGGTCGATCATCGACGCGGTGTGCGCGTCGCGTCTCGCGCGAGCGCGACGGGACGTCGGGAGAGCGGTGGTGGACAGGTGGCGACGTCTTCTTCGGCGGATGAGTTGAGCTTTTGGGGAAAGATGCGCGCGGCGTATCGTATATTTTTCCCTCCGAACGCGGAGGAGACGGCGAGACAGGAGGCGAAGAAGCGATTGCGCATGATTTTGGTCGCCGATCGGTGCACGATGAGCGAGAGTTCGATGGATGAGATGAAGATGAAGATTATGGATGTCGTGGGCGAATTCGTCGACGTGGACGAGGAGCAAGAGGTGGACGTGAGCATGAACACGGATGAAGAATTGGGGACGATGTACGCGGTGAGCATTCCGGTGAAGCGGGTCAAGGCGGAGTACGACGCGGAGAACGATGCGTACATGCTCGGCGCGCAGTGGGATCCCGCGGATTACGACGATAACTTGTGGGAAGAAGAGTAAACGGCGACGAGGGGCGCGAGAGACGAAGAGCGCGCGCGAGAGCGTTCGACGCGCATCGAGACCTCGCGACGCGCGCGTCGAGACGATCACACCACCGATGTCAAGTCAAGTCATTAAAAGAAATCCGCACGCGTGGACGCGCGCGTCGCGCGCACGCAGAGCTTTTGTCATTTTACAACAACCGTACACGCTCGCCCGCTCGCCGCACACGCCGCCGCGCCCGCCTCACCCACGCCCGATGTCCGATCTCGGCGTGCGCGCCAACCTCGATCCGACGCAGTGGGCCGGTGCCTTTGACTGCGCCGGTCCGTGCGGACGCAAGCGACTCCCCGCGGTGGAGTTTTCGAAAAAAATGGTGTCCCGTCTGCAGAGCGGCGTCCCCGCTCGATGCATAAAATGCGTCGACGACGCCGCGCGCGCGGAGCGCGAACGGGCGAGCGCGAGCGCGAGCGCGGCGTCTTTGGATGCGCCTCCGGCGTCGTGTTCGGCGTGCGGAGAAACGAAGCCGGCGAGCGCGTTCTCGAAGACGCAACTGCGAAAAGAGGACTCGGCGAGGACGTGCGCGGCGTGCGCGAGCGCGAGAGCGTCGGAGGGCGTCGACGCGGGCGCGAACGCGATGAAAGCGAGACTTTTGGAGGCTCGTGAGGCCAGCGCGAGGGCCGAGGCGACGAATGCGAGCGATAAGTTGGCGGTTTTTGCGAGAGAGGCGTCGTTGGAGGCCACCGCGGTGACGGGGCTCGAGGCGAAATTCGTCGGAGGGAGGCGCGGCCGAGGAGGCCGAGGAGGCCGAGGAGGCCGAGGAGGACGGTCGAATCCGAACAGCATGCTCGGACGAGGCGGGAGGAGGTGATATCGCGCGGTGGACTGCGTACTAGGTGTTGCTATCGTTATAAATACTGATCTACAGAGCTATTGATCTCGTCCCCACACGTCGGCGTAGATGCCTGGTTCCGTGCTCTTCGGAGGATTGGTGCGACGACGAATGTACGGACCCGATTGTCGGTAACGACCCGTGCCGTCGTCGGGAAGCGCCAAGACGACGTCGCCGATGAGCGGTGACGTCGCCGTCTTGGAGCCACGTCGGCGACTGAAGGGCGCGTCGTCGTCGTCGTCGTCGACGCCGTATCGAAACGCCTTGACCGGTTTGCGTTCGCGACCGTACTCGTCCTCCTTGGTGACGTACAGGTCGTCGTCGATGGCGAGTAAATCGACATCGTCTTCGCTGTCTTCACCGTAATCGTAAAAATCGCGAGCCTCGCGATTGAACGCGCGTCGCAAGGTGCAAAAGCTCACGACGATGAAGGAGACCAAGACGCCGCCGGAAAAGGCGAGAAATCGCCAGACGTCGGGACTGAGCCGCGCCGCCGAGCGTTTGTACACGCGAACGTAGTCGATGTAGTGGAACATGTCGTCATCGCACTCGGTGAGCGCGGCGGGCATGCCGAACGGACTCACCGCGGTGTTCAGGATGAGATAGAAGGGCCATCGAGGAATGATGGGGACGTTGAATCGTGACAGGTGTTGCACGCGATGCCCGTCGACGAAAAACGACAGCGTCTCCTTGTGCCACTCCACCGCGAACGTGTGGAAACCGGCGCTGAAATCGATTGGATGTTCCATCAGGTGTGGGTACGCGGTTCGAGCGAACCCTTCGGCGCCGCACTCAGACTTTGGGGCGAAGTGATAGCCCGACTCGACGGTGCCGGGCCGCGTCCCCGGACCGCCGAGACCTCGTCCGAACGATCGCATGATGTCAATCTGACCGCCGAGCGGCCAACACGCGCGCTTGGGGATGCTCTTATCCGGATCCGGTAACATCCAGTGCTGCGGCCAGATGCCCGGACACTTGGAATCCGGAATCTTGGCGCGAATCTCCACGCGTCCGTACGTCTGCGTAAACGTCTGCCTCGTGTCCACCATGCACGACAGAAACGGATACTGTTCCCCCTTACCTCTTCTCACGCCGCCGGTGTGTGGTTTCGCCGGTTCGTTAACCCCTCGCTGTCGTCTCGTCGCCATCACGAGCGCGCCATCCACGACTTTACACATGCTCGGCGTGTAAAATTGTTGCTGGCCGCCGTGTCGCTCCAATCCGGGCGCGCTCTCGTTCATCTTCGGTCGCCACTTGTTCAAATCCAACTCGTCCCCGTCGAATTCATCGCTAAACGTTAATTCCCATCCGTCGAGATGCGCCGAGCTCTTCGTTTTCGCGTCGTTCGCGCCCGTGGATCCGGGCACGGAGGACGGGAACGAACCGTCTCCGCGTCGTCCTCGTCTCCGCGTCGGCGTCCTCGTCGGCGCGCGCGGCGCGTCCACGCCCGCCTTTGTCGTCACCACGCTCACGGGCGACGACGAATCCATCGCCCCCAACGATTTCGGCGCGTCCTCGACGCCGCCCTCGAGCGCCGCCGCGCGCATTCTCCGCAACACCTCCTCGTCCGGCGCCGTCGCCGCCGGCGTCTTCGGACGCGCGCGTCGTCGATTCTCTCTCGCGCGTCGTCGCTCTAATCGTCGTAATTCCTTCTCCGTCGGCGCCGACTCCCCTAAACGCGCGAATTTCTGCGTCACGGTCGGCGCGCTCGGTTCGTCCGCATCCTCGAAATCCTCGTCGAAATCCTCGTCGTCTTCGTCCTCGCGCTCGGCGTCGTACTCCTCGTCGTCGCCGTCGTCGTCCGCCCCGTTCATCTCATCCGGATCATCCTCCGCATCGTTCGCCAATATGGCGCGCAACACGTTCTCATCTATCTTTCCGAATCGCAATCCCGCGTTTTCATCCACGTACCCGAGCGACGACGTCCCGTCGCCGCGCGGCGTCTCGTTGGGTGTTGACGCGTCCCTCGCGCGCGTCCCCTCCCCATCGCGCGCGCGCGTCGCCCACGCCCCTCGCGCCCGTCCCCCGAGCGTCAACGCGATCGCTCCACACGCCAACGCCCACGTCACCGCCCGTCGCCCGCGTCTCGACGCGCGCGCGCGCGCGCTCGATGCGCGCGCTCGATGCGCGCATTCGCCGTCGTCCCGCGACGTCGACGCCGCGTCCTCGCGCGACGTCGACCGCGCGACGCGATCGAGCGCCGCCGACGACGCCGACGACGACATCGCGCGCGCCGACGCCGACGACGATCGGACGGACGCCGTGTGTCGACGACGTCTTCGCGCGTCATCGCGTCATCGCGCGCGTCATCGTCCCCGCATCGCGCGCGTCACACACATAGACTACACGTGTATCACAATACGGGACTCACCGCACCCACGCGTTCGAAAATCACACCTGCGATCGACGGGTCACGACCCACGCGTACCCCTCACTCGATAAACCCCACGGTGCGTGACCTGCGATCGACGAGTCACGACTCACCGTGAGTCCCCCGTCCCCACGCGTCCTCGTCCCGCGCGCCGCGCCGTCACATCGCCCTCACACCCCCACGCGCGGAACTCGTGTACGCCCCCGTACGCGGTCTTGACGTTCTTAAGAAGGCGCGAAGGAACTAAAGCTCTCGTTCATTTCCATCATGGCTCCCAAGCAGAGCAGCAAAAAAGCAGCCGAGGGCATCAACGCGCGCTTGTCCATCGTCATGCGATCGGGTCGCTACACGCTCGGGTACAAGCAGTGCCTCAAGTCGTTGCGTAAGGGACAGTCCAAGCTCGTGTTGATCTCGAACAACTGCCCGGCGTTGCGCAAGAGTGAGATCGAGTATTACGCGATGTTGGCCAAGACGGGCGTGCATCACTACGCCGGAAGTACGTGTGGACGATCGATCGAGCGACGCGACGCGGGAAAACCCTAAAAGACGGAAAGGACGAGGGAAGAGGCGCGCGCGAGAGCGGGAGGGAGAGAGAGCGACGCGGTGTGATGTGCGTCGAGACTGACTGTGATGCGTCTTTCTTTGTATTCGTCAACAGACAACGTCGACCTCGGTACGGCGTGCGGTCGATACTACCGCGTGTCCTGCATGTCCATCACCGACCCGGGCGACTCCGACATCGTCAGCAAGACGGAGGAGTAAACGATCCGTGGACGGTTGTGCGTACATCGTATCGGCGCTCGTGCGTGTATGATCTTTCGTGAGGTTACTTGTAATAGGTCATCGACGTGATTGAGAGAGTTTGTAGTGGTTGTCTTCGCGATCGTCGTCGCGCGGTGGGTGGTGATGAAACTTTGGTATTCTGGTCTTCTTTCCTCGCAAGAGCGCTCTCGGGCGTTCGGTGAACGAGAATATCCGCATTACTTTCTGAACCCACATGAGATGGTTAGTTTGTTCGCTCGTCGCTCGTCGCTCGTTCGCCGCGTTCGTTCGTTCGCTCGTTCGCTCGTTCGTTCGCTCGCCTTTTAATTACAATCGCGCGTTGGCCGCGTTCACGCCGCCGCCGCGTAGTCGTCGATGAATTCGTTCAAGAGGGCGTTCACGAGCTCGGGCGCCTCGTCTTGCGGACAGTGCCCGACGCCCGGAAGCGGAATGAATTTATCGGCGTACGACGCGTATAACTTTCGTCCCTCATCGATGTTTTCCCACGGATCCTTGTCTCCCCAAAACATGCGCACGGGCACCGTGCACTTGGGCAAGAGCTCCTCGGGAAGCGGACCGCCGCTGTACGATATAAAGTCTAAAAACACCTCAGCGGCGCCATCGCGTAAACCAGGCGTCAATATCGCCTCCACGAGCTCGTCCGTCACCTGAGACGAGTCCCCGTACGCCTCCTTTAAGATGTTCTTTACCGTTCGCGCCTTGGCGACGGATCCGAAAAAACTCTTTCCGATAGCCGTCTCTCGCAGCGTTCGCTGTAAAGCCTTGACGAACGGGCGCGCGAAGGGCGGTTGTTTCGTGATGTGTAACCCACGAAGCGAAATATTCATCAACACGATCCCTCGCACCTTTTCCGGCGCGTCCACGGCGGCTTGCAGACCCGCGACGCCGCCGACAGAGTTGCACGCCACAAACGCCGGCGCGCCGACGACGTCGTCCACGAAATCACAAATCTGCGCCCCCCACGTCTCGAAACAATAAATCTCGTTCTGTTTCAACTCTGGACGCATCGGATCCGGTTTATCGCTGTACCCATACCCGAGTAAATCGATCGCGAAGACGCGTCGTCCGCGCGCGCTCAACGCGTTGACGTTTCGCCTCCAGTGGTCCGCGTTACCTCCGAATCCGTGCACGAGCACCACCGGCTCGCCCGAGTCCCCCGCGCACGTGTACCTGATGGTGTGCCCGCGCCAGGTCCAATATTTTTCCGTCACGCCGTACCGCTCGCGCGGCGCGCCGCTCGGTCCCGCGGCGGCCGCTGAAGACGACGTCATCGCGCATCGTTCACCCGCTCGCCTCGCGCGCGCGCGTCGCGTCGACGCGACATCGCGTCGGTGACGCGATGCGTTCGCGCGCGCGCGTGCGCGCGGCGCGCGCGTCGTCGTCGTCGTCGTCGTCGACGTCGACGTCGCGCGCATCGCGTCGGGCGCGTGAAAGTGCGGATGACTTTCCCAGACAATGGGACGCGACGGGTCCGCGTCCAAGGGCGCCGCCTCGCGCGAGCGCGCGCGACAGGCGCTGAGCGCAGACTCGGGCGCGTCCTCGTCCTTCTCGGGGTGCGCGTCGACGTCCGACGGAGACGACGCGCGGGCGATTTGATTGTCGTCCACGCGCGGGGACACTTTTCACCGATTCGCCACGACGCGAGACGCTCGACCGAACGACTGACGCCCGGACGCGCTCGACCGTCATCTTTGTCGCGCAGGTTTGGATTCGGTGGATACTCGGGCGGCGTGTCCCTTCGAGACGCGAGCGCGAGCGGGGAGGTGTCGGTGGACGTCGTCTTGGACGACGACGTCGCGCGCGCGCTTCGACGGTGCGCGCAGAAATCATCGACGTCGACGAAACTCAAGGCGCTTCGCGAGCTGGAGGAGGCGTTGTTCGACGGCGGTGGTGACGATGCGTCGGTGGGTGGAGAGACGACGAAGGCATCGGTCGAGGCGTTGGCGGCGTTGAGTCGACCGTGGGCGCGCGCGTACGACAAGTTGGCGGGCGACGGCGACGTCGGGTGTCGTCGAGAGGCGTCCGCGCTCAACGGACGCATCGCGGTGGCGTGTGGGAAGGGACTGGGGAAGATATTAAAGTCGACGCCGCTCGTGTCGGCGTGGGTGAAGGCGATGTGCGATCCGGTGGAGGAGGCGGCGGCGGCGGCGACGGCGGCGTTCGAGCGCACGTTTTCCACCGACGAGCGACGGCGAGGGGCGATGGCGCACGCGCACGATGTCATTTTAGACGATTTAGTGGAGTCGCTCGGAAGGCGCGGACCGGGGGATATGATTTTTAGGGATGGGTCCGAGTCGGAGCAGTTCGCGCGGTTCGATTTGAGCGTGCGGTCGGCGCTCGCGGCGTTGGCGTTCACGTGCGAACGTCTGTGCGCGCACGCGAGCGCGGAGAGCGATGCGGCGGCGGACAAGTTTAATAGCGCGATGAATTCGCTCTCGCAGCTCAAGGTGCAAATCAAGGGTGAGTTTTCATCGATTCGTCGCGAGGCGTACTCTACGCTCGATCGAATAGTCAAAGCCTCGCGCCGGGACGACCTCACGCCGGCGTGGCGACGCGCGCTTCGAGACCAGATGCCGAAAATCGCGGCGACGAGTTTAGCGCTCATCTCATCGGAGACCGAACCGGGAGGCATTCGAGACATGTGGGAATTGATACTAGGCGTGATCACCACCGACGCCGAGGCGTGGAACGCCGTCGACGTGGAGAAACAATTCATACCCGGCGTGCGCAAACACTTCAAACGCGGGTGTTACGGCGCCGCGAGCGTGTCGTCGCCGTCGTTGTTACCCCTGTTGGCGCACATGCCTCCCCGGACGCTCATCGAACGCGGCGCGGACGGCGCGCCGATGGCGGGATTACGCGGCGTCCTCGACGCCGTCTTCGCGGGATGGAGTTTTCTCAGCGCGAGCGCGGTTCGCGCCAACGAAGCGCGAGAAATCCTGCCCGCGCTGCGCGAGGGCGTCTTATACGGCGTCTTAAAGCTCGCACCTCTCACAGATCACGCCGAGGAGTGCGCGACGCGCGTCTGCGTGGACGACATCGCCGACCGCTGGATGCGCGCGTTTCTCTCGCGCGGCGACGCGCGCGCGCTCGATTTAATGCGCGACGCGCTCGACATCATGGCGACGAAACCGCACGCGACAACCGCCGTCGTCGAGGCGTGGTCCGCGCTCGGTGACATCACCGAACGCGCGCTCGAGGACGAGACGACGGGTGAACACGCGTACACGATGTTTTCGCGCGTCATCGCCTCGGGGGCGACGGCGTCGGCGTCCGCGGCCGCCGTGCGACCCTTCGCCAAGGCTGTCTTCGCGCGCGCCGTCGACCATCCCACGACGCGTTCGGTCGATCGTCTCGCCGCGCTCGTGGACAGCCTGGGCGTGGACGCGTTCGACGGCGCGCAACGAGTGATGGATTTTTGTCTCTCCGAACCCGCGCCGCCCGGCGCCGGCGCCGTCGTCGCCGCCGTGTTGAAACACGACGCCACTCGATGGCGCGCCGTGCTCGACCGCGCGGCGACCGACGAGACCGAGGACGACGAATGCGTGCGCACGGTGGTGGACATTCTGCGAGCGACGAAAACGCCGGCGTCGCTCGCGTGCGACGCGTTGGACGCCCTCGCGAGACGGTGCGCGCGTCGGCGCTCGGCGTCAGCGGCGAGCGCAGATTTCCTTCGAGTCGTCTTCCGACACGGCGCCGTCGCGGCGCTCTCGCGCGACGCCGCGATCGATGCGTACGAATCGATGGCTTCGGGCGAACGCGACGCGTCCGCGCGGTGCGCGTTGATGACTGGACCGCCGCCGAGCGACGCGAGCGACGTCGTCGCCGCGTGGGCCGCCGCCGTCGGCGCGGCGTTCGGGGACGCCCTTCGCGAGAGTCAAACGACGGTGGAGTGCGTTATTCACGAAGCGTCGAGCGATGACGAGGACGAATTTGAGAGTGAGGATGAGATCGAGTACGTGCAGACGAGAGAGGGCGAGGCGGAGCGCGATTGGCGAGCGATTGAACGCGCGGCGGCGAGCGGTGAGACGCTCGCGCCGGAGACGCGAGACGCGTTGGCGCTGGGGGTGACGCGCGCCGCCGCGCGCGCGGCGCGAAGTCAATCGCCGGGAGAGTCCGAGCTCGTGTTGCGTCTGTGGGCGCGACGAACCGCGACGGCACTGCGCGCGTTCGGCGTCGACGACGACGGCGTCGTGAGATTCGCCGTCGACGAAGTCGCGGCTTCGGCGAGCGCCGAGGCCGCCGACGTCAATTTTCATTGGTTGAACGCGCTCGCGCGCGCGTTCGGGTGGACGCCCATCTTACTCGCCATGCGCGACGACGCGCGACGAGTCTTCATCGCCGACGGTTTACGCGCGACGACGGACGCGTCGCGCGCGTTCACGACGACAACGTGCGGCGCCGGACGATTTCGAGCCGAAACGTTTCGACACCTTCTCGACGACGCCGTCGCGTCCGACGACGCCTCGCACGACGACGACGCACTGTTGACGTTCGCGCGTCGCGCGAGCAAATGCGACGCTGAGTGGACGAACGCACGCGAAAACGTCGAGAGCGTGCGACGCTTTCTCGACGCCGTCGAGTCCCGTCTGGAGACGTTTTCGCCGCGATTGGCGCGACTCCTTCCGTGGGTGTTACCGGCTTCGGACATGTCCGGAGGCGATCACGCGAAGGGATTCATCGCCACCGTCGTACAGCGCGCGCTGCGAAACGTCGAGAATCGACGCGTCGGTTTAGATGGATCCGCGCTGACGCTCCTCGCGGCGTGTTTCAGTCGAGGTGACGATTTGGACGCCGACGCGGCGGCGGACGCCGTCCCGCGGTCGTTGGAGTGCGCGTCGTGCGCGCCGCTCGTCGACGTGTTTCGCGCCATCTCGAAGCGCGAGGCCGGTGACGCCGCCGCGCGAGCCGCCGCCGCGCGGTTCGGCGGCGACGCGATGGAGACGGACGCGGGCGCCGCCGACGCCGACGCCGGCATCGCCGCGCTCACGCGCGCCGTCGCGCGACGGTGCGCGGCGGAGCTCGACGCCAGAGATTGGGGCGCCGTCATAGGTCGACTCGACGCGTGGACTTCGACGCGCGCGAAGAAAGCCGAGACGTACGCCGCGAACGACGACGACGACGACGACGACGACGACGACGGAGCGGCGGCGATGCGAGACGCGGCGGCGACGGTGCGTCTCATCGACGGTTTACCCATGGAACTCTCAGAACCGACCACCGCGTCGTCGTCCGGTGATGTCGTCCCGTACGCCGCGCGCGGTGCGGCGGCGATGAAGATCGCGTCGGCGCTCGCTGCGGCGGCGTGGCCGAGCGAACGCGCGGAAATCGTCTCGCGAATGTTCGCGTGCGTCGCCCTCGCCGGCGCCGAGCTCAAGGACGTCGAGGAAGAAAACGACGCGAAGAGACGCGTCGCGTTTTGGACGCGCGCGCGCCGAGAGAGGCGCATGTGGGAAGGCATCGCGTGCATCGCGTGCGGCGCGGCGCCGATTACCGCGAGCGCGTCGCTCGCGGGGACGCGCGTCGACGAATGCGAGGACGCGCCGTTTGAAACCGTGGCGTCGCTGTATCAACTCTTGAGCGCGCGCGGCGCGTCGAGCGCCGCCGCCGCCGATGCCACCGACGCGTCCGATGCTCTCAGACGCGCGGCTTATGGATTACTCGCGAGCGACGCGCTCGTGCGCGCCGCCGTCGTCGGTCTCGACGCGAGCATCGCCGACGTGGATAAAGTCGAACGCGCGCTCGACGCCGGCATCGCCGCCGCGGACGCCGACGACGACGCCGACGTGTCCAACTTTGGCACGCCCGCCGAGAGCGCCGGTGTACGCGAAGATCTCGCCGCGCTCTTATCCACGACCGACGCGGATTCCTCCGGCGTCGTCGCGCTCGGATGGGCGTTGTTCTTTCGGTACCTCCTTCGCCTTCCCGCGGATTCGTCGTGTCGAGAACGATTGATCAACTATTCGCGCGAGACCAAGGCGATTCCCAACCTCATGCGGGACGTCACGCGCGGGATGCCGCTTCCCGATAAGACGGACGGCGACGCGTGCGAGGACGACCTTCCCTCGGCGTGGAGAGGCGTCGATTGGGACGACCCGACGTCGCCCGCGCAAATCTTCGACGCGCGTCTCTCGCGAGACGTGCTCCTCTACGCCGCCGCCCTCCGCGCGCTCCCGGCGAGCGTTCGCACCTTCGTGAGCGATATGAAACCACAACGAGACGCCAAGCGACTCGCCGTCGCCACCGCCGCCACCGTCTCCCCGGCGCTCCTCGCCGCCGAATTCCGCGCCGTCGCCGCGTACTCCTTCGCCGCCGCCGCCGACGGCTCGGGGTCGCTCACCGTCAAACCCTCCACCACCGCTCGAGAGGTCATCGCGAGGTACGAAATCGACGAATCAGCCCTCGAGCTCATCGTCCGCCTTCCCGACGCCTACCCCCTCGCCCCCGCCGAGCTCGTCTGCGAGGAACGCGTCGGCGTCTCCGAGGCGCGTCTTCGCAAATGGATGCTCGGCATCGCCGCCATTCTCAAACACCAAAACGGCGCCGTCGCCCAAGGTCTCGATCAATGGCGACGCAACATCGACGCCGAGTTCGCCGGCGTCGACCCGTGTCCCATCTGTTACGCCGTCATTCACCCGGTCGATCATCAAAAACCGAGACTTCGGTGTCGCCAGTGCGACAATAAATTTCACGCCGCCTGTCTGTACACGTGGTTTCGAACGTCGAGTAAATCCTCGTGTCCGCTCTGCGTCACCCCGTGGGGGAGTTCGTACAGGTAATAGTACTAGTGGTGGTGTAGTCGCAGTCACACGCACGGTGGTCCACGAGAGGACACGGAAAGAGCGTCACGCGAAGGAGCGTCGTCGGCGTCTTCACACGCCGGCGAGGAACGATGATGTACGCGTGCGTTCTCGCCGTCGCGCCGTGCGAACGCGTGTACAGTTCGAGATCGAACGCGACGCACATCAAACGCGTCCTCGCGATCGAATCGACGCGCGCGACCGACGCTCGCGCCGACGCCGACGCCGACGTCGTCGCGCGTCCGCTCACGCTCTGGAATCACCACGCGACGGTCAATCTTCGTCCCGGGGACATCATCGCGACGCGCGCGCGCCCCGCGGCGCATCGCGGCGCGCACCGACGCGCGAGCGCACGCGCGTGCGTCGCGTCGCGCGGCGCATCGCTCGACGTGCTCGCGCGCGCCGAGGACGTGCTCGGACGACGATGGGGGGCGATCGGGGGAGGACGCGGGTGTCGAGAAGTTGGCACCTTCGGGGGTGGTGGGTGCCGTGTTTTGGACGACGCCGCGCGCCGCGCCGTGCGACGGCTCGCGCGTCGATGTCGCGACAAACACCGTGAACTCCTGCGGCGAGAGGTGGATCACGTCGAGGCGAGGCGGCGAGAATCGTTTTCGAGGTTTGAGGCGTCGTATGAGGATGTCGAGCGCGTGCGCGACGCGGGCGAGGGGCGCGTCGGCGGCGGCGCGCGGCGGTGTCATTTTCTAGGACGCGTCGCGCGATGGACGGCGCGCGCGTCGACGCACGGGAATGGATCGGGGGAGTCGTACAGTCGACGGGTGGTGTGGGCGTGTCAGAGCGCGGGTGGGGCCATGGTGGAGATTTATCTACCGCCGACGACGGAGACGGTGGAGGAGGCGCGGCGGTTGGATTTGGAGAGCGCGGTGATCGACGTGCGGTTCGCGTTGGTGGCGCGCGCGTCGACTTTGGTGTGTGATTCCAAGTATTCGTTTTGGCGGGTGTTGGACGCGAGCGATCCGAGGTACGACGAGGTGTGCGCGAGAGTGCCCGAGACGACGTTCGACGGCGACTTTGCGTTCGGAGACGTGGCGCGGCGCATGCGCTCGACGGGGTTTTCTCGGGAATCGGCGACGTCTCTGATTTCGTTCGACGCGCGCGTGCGTTGGGTCGACGTCCAACTCGGCGGTGGGCGGCGGTGGCGACGCGTGCCACGGATGTTGCTCGAGGACGACGCGTCGACGGCGACGGAGATGACGATGTTCGCGTGTCTGGAATGTTTGCGCGAAATCGTCCCGGATCGAAACGGCGTGTATAAACCGTGTCAGTGCGCGTCGACGAGCGACGATGCGAGGTGTGGATTCGCGTGGCGCGACGTCGTCTTGGGTTTGTGCGGGCCGAACGAGGACGACGAGGACGTCGTCGTGCCCGCGCGCGCCTCCGGTTACCTCGTGCGTCGACTCTTATTCGGCGTCGATCCGGCGTCGGTGCTTCGCACGAACGAAGACGAGGACGAGGAGGAGACAGACGAGGGTGAGAAGGACGCCCTGGCTCGGTCTCGACGAATCGATCACAGACTCCTCGTGTTGACGGCCATCAATCAACTCGCCGCGTGGAGAAAAAACGGCGCCGCCACGCGATGGAAAGTGAAATTCCCGGCGTTGGATGAAAACGGATTAGCGCGAAGTAGTAGTCTCGAACTCGTTGATTTCAATATCTAGGATGCGAGCACCGTCGACGCGGCGGCGATATCGCGAAGTACGCGCGCGCGCTCCTCGACGACGTCGAGCGCGAGTCGCCGAGCGCCGCCGTCGTCGGTTCTCGCGCATCTCGCCGCCAAATTCCGAACCGCCATCTTCGCCTCGGCGAGCTTCCGCGTGCGATCGACGGCACCGCGTGTCTTATACGCCGTCTCTTGTCGCATCCGCGCGTTTTCCCGTCGTGCGTCCTCCTCTCGCTGTCGCAACCTCGCCGCCGCCGCCGTGGACGTCAATCGTTCCTCCTCGACGCACTTCATCTCGCGCTCGTGCGCCTCTTGACTCTCCTCGGCGCGCTTGTTACACGACGCCACGCTCGCTCGCAATCCATCGCACGTCGCGCGAAGCGTCTCGTGCCTCGCGATGACGTCCGAGATGTCCTCGAACGCGTCGCCGCCTCGCGTCTCCTCGGCGACGCGCGTTAAAAACGTCTCAAACGCCCGCACGCGCGCCAACTCGCGCTCCACCCTCGCCGCCGCCTCTGAGCGCTCGCGAAGCGTCGCTCGCATCTCAATCAATCGCTCGTCCCGCCGCGCGTTCGCCTCGCGCTCCTCCTTCGCCCGACGCATCGCCACGTGTCGCTTCACCTCGTTTTCTCTGACGAAGGCTTCGAATCGTCGCACGTCCGCGCGCACGCGCGCCTGCGCCGCCGCGATCTCACGCTCCCGCGCGTCGCACGCCTCCCATCGCGCATCTCGCTCGCGTTTCTTCGCCTCGAGCGCGCGCGCGACGCGTCCGAGCGCGAGCGCGTCGAGCGCGCGAGACGACACCGTCGCGCTTCGCGCCAATCTCGCCGCCGCCGACGCGCGCTCCGGGTCGTCCTCGTCCGACGACGACGTCCCGTCGCCCGCGCGGGACGACACGAGCGTGAGAAATACATCGTCCTCGTCCTCGTCCTCGTCGTCATCGGACGACGACGACTTGCTCGACGCGCGCGTCGCCGACCTTTCCTCGACGGAGATACGAGCCCGCATGTCGTTTTATCTTCCACGTCGCCTAAAATAGACCGTCGGCGCGCGCGCGCCGTCCTCGGCGCCTCTCGCGCGCGCGCGGAGGCGTCGAGACGATGGACACGACCGTCGAGACGACGGTCGAGACGACGGTCGAGGCGCGCGACCGCGCGACCGCGCGTCGGTGACCGCGACCGAGTTGTGCCGTCTCGACCGTTCCGAGCGCCGCATCGCCATTCGCGCGCGCGACGCGCGCCCCCATCGTCTCGCCGCGACGCGACCGTCGTCGGACGAGGAGGACGACGTCAATCGTCCATGCGCGCCGACGCCGAGACGTCGCGCGACGACGACGCGTCGAGTCGTGGCGCCAAGAAAGGGTCGCGCGCGATTCGAATCATCCTCGCGACGTGCGCCTTGTCGTTCGCGCTCGATCGTCGCGCGCCGTCGCGCGCCGTCGCGGGTGGCGCGGAGACGTTCGCCGAGTCGCGCGCGCGCGCGACGGCGCGCGCGTTGGAGTCGGACGGCGCCCGCCCAGCGGGGTCGCGCGCCGAGACGGCGGCGTTCGCGTATCTCGAACGCGCCGTGGAATCCATTCGCGCGAGCGTCGAGGGCGTGGACGCCGTCGTGGTGGAACGCACGCGCGGGACGACGAGCGGGACGACGAGTGGGACGTGGACGACGGCGTACGCGAACGCGACGTACGTCGGGACGCGAGTGCGGGCGGTGGACGCGCGGAGGGAGGGATGGGACGAAGTCGCGTTGGTCGTGAGCGCGCACGCGGACACGGTGCACGCGAGCGCGGGTGGGAGCGATAACGGGGCGAATTGCGCGTTGGCGTTGGAGGCGACGCGCGCGGTGGTGAGGAGAATCGTGAACGACGCGCGGACGAAGGGGTCGCGCGCGATGTGCGACGTCGAGGCGAGACGGTGCGCGGTGTTGGTGTTGATGTATAGCACGGCGGAGGAGGACGGATTGGTCGGGGCGCACGGATTGATGAAGAATCGGGATTGGTTCGGCGACGGCGACGCCGCGCCGAGACTCGGTGTGGTGTTGAATTTGGAATCCATGGGCGCCGGTGGACCGCACAGATTGTTTCAGGCGCGCACGAACACGCGCGCGGGCGTCGAGGCGTTGCGCGCGTGGGCGCGCGTCGTCCCCAGAGCGAGCGGTAACGTGTTCGCGGAGGACATTTTCAACTCGAAAATCATCAATAGCGGCACGGATTACGCCGTCTTTCGCGATTTCGGCGATGACGAGACGGCGCTGTTCGATTTCGCCTACGTCGAGCGCACGTCCGTGTATCACACGCCGAGAGACCGCGTGAAATACATGCGACCGGGATCGATGCGACAGTCTGGGGAGAACGTGCTCGAGTTTATGTCGCACTACGTCCGCGCGGGCGGTTTCGCCCTCGACGCCGACGCGACGGACGCGCCGCCCGCGCCGGTGTCGTGGTACACCGTTCCCGGATACGGCATGGTCGTACACCACGCGCCCCGCCCGGAGCGTCACGCGACGTTCTTCGCGCTTCCGTTGTTATTCTTGGCGTTGTTTTTGCGCAAGGCGTACTTGGGAGACGCCATTTTCGCGGCGGCGTCTGCGTCTCGCACGCAAGCCGCGATACGCGCGCGCATGGAGGACACGTTCCGTCTCATGGTCGCCGTTCCCACCGTCGTCGTCGGGTGCGCGTGCAGTTGGATCGCGGCCGTCGCGGGGGCGGCGATCGCGCCCGCGCTCGTCGCGAGCGCGTTCGGCGAGCCCAACGTTTTCGTCGCGCGCCCCGTCGGACTCGTCGCGCTCTCGGGCGCCGTCGCGTTCGGATGTTTCGTCGCCGCGCAGACCGTCGTGCGCGCGCTGAGTTTCGCGCTGTTGCCTCTGTCGGTGAAGATGCGTTCGACGGATGACGCCGAACGCATCGCCGAGTGGTCGTCGCTGTGCGGAAACGTCGTCGTTTGGGGCGCGGTGACGTCTCGCGCGGTTCGCGCCGGCATCGGGTCCTCGTACATCGCCATTCTATGGCTCGTCGTGCCGACGATGTCCATCATCGCGCCGACCATCGCGCCGTGGACGTTCGCGCGGGCGAACGACGCCGTGCCCGCGCCACCGAGCGCCGACGCGATGGCGTTCGCCGTCGCCGCTCCGTTATGGATCACGTTCCCCAACGCCGTCGTTCTCCTGCGCGTGCTTCAGGGCGTCGGTTCGCGATCCGTCGTCGGCGATGACATGATATACCTCTACGACGCCATCGGCGGGGCGGTGGTCGGCATCGTCGTCGCCGCGACGTGCGCCTCGTTGGCGCCGAGCGCGGCGGCGCCGCCGCGACGTCTCGCCGCATGGCGAACCTTCGTCATCGCCGCGTGTGCGTGCGCGTACGCCGCGTGGTTCATGACGTTCACCGACGGTCGACAGTGGACGTCGATGTCCCCGCAACCTCTCGTGCTGACGCACGTCGTGTCGTCGAACGAGGCGCGCGTCGTGCTCGCGCGCGCCGGCGTCTCTCGAATGCGAGGCGTCGCGCGCGCGCTCCAATCGAACGCCGAGTTTCAGCGCGCGTTCACCATCGACTGCGCGCCGAACGCGACGTTTGACTTTGTCAGCGCGACGACGCGCGGCGCGTGCGTCATCGAGTCAAAGACGAGCGCGACGGCGTTGCTCGACGAGGCGCGCGCGACGGGCGTCACGCCGCCGTCGTTCGGCGCGCCGACGCGGGACGGCGACGGCGTCTTCGTGCGCGTGTCTGTGGGCGAGAGTTGTCGATGGGTGCTCGCGGTGGATGCGCGGTGCGTGTCGCGCGTGTCCGTGTCCCCGTACGTCGACGCGAACGCGAGCGACGCGTGGATCGACGTCGAAGAGTACGTCAGAGGCCGCGGGACGCGATTCGTCGTCAACGGCGTCGGCGGCGCGTCCGCGCCCATGGAGTACGCGGTTCGGTACGTCGTGCGCGACGCAGAGACGCGCGCGACGTACTTTAAGGGGAACGCGACGGCGGAATCCGAGGCGTGCGCGAAGGGCGCGCGCGCGCGCGTCGATTACGCGTTGCGAACGCCTTCGGTGACGAAAATAGACCGCGCGCTTCCGTCGTGGGCGGTGCCTTTCGGTAAACACAAGAGTCCGCAGTGGTTGGCGTTCGTGGAATCGCACGACGTGTTACTCCTGTGACTGACTCTCGCGCGTCTCTTCGCGTCGTCGACGTAATGTACAACATGAATTTACAACGACACGAATAACAAATCTTCATCCGTCCCAAACGCGCGTCTCGCGTCGTCGAAACGCGACCACGAGACGACAACGCGTCCCTTCGTTCGTGCGTCGCCCGCGGGATCGACGAGCGTGAACGTCTTCGCATCGACGTTCGCGTCTTCCACGACGACGTAGTGCCCCTCGAATCCGTCGCTCGTCTCCAAAGACGACAATTCGCGTCGATCCACGAGCGCCAGGCACGCGTGCGCGCCATCGTTCACGATCATCGCGATCGTCTCCGCGCGCACGCGTCGTCGAACGACGCGCACGGGCGAATTCGCGTCCTCCCTCTTCGCGCGCGCGAACGACGCGTTTACGCGCGCGACGTCGCGCAAATAATCGTCGGCGTAAAACGTCTCCTCCGCCAAACGCGGATCGACGCCGATCGTCGTCGTCGCGAGCGTCGCGCGTCTCGCGCCCATCTTTATACAGAGATGCGCGAGATCGATCGTCCACATCGACCGATGTCTCGGGGCGACGTCGCTCGCGCTTCGTCCGAAGACGAACGACGCGCACGCGAGCCCGCAGTCCCACTCGCGCGTCTGCGGCGTCCACGACGCGCGAGTGGGCGCGACGCGCGCGGACGACGCGCCGATGGTAAACATCGCGCGCGCCTCCTCGGTCGTCATGCACGGGACGTCGTCGTCGTCGCCGGACGTCATCGTCGTCGGTCGCGCGCGCGCGCCGACTGACCGACCGACCGTTGTCGACGCCCACGCGTCCACCGACGTCTCCTCGTCGCGTCACGACGCGACGCTCGAGGAATGTGCGAAAAAACGATCGGTGCGTCGTTCACCGCGCGCGTCGCGCGCGCGCGAGGCCGCGCGCGCGAGGCCGCGCGCGCGCGAATGCGTCGACGTCCTCTGGCGTCCCCTCGAGTGGCAACGGTCCCTCCATTTGTATCGGACACACGATACATACTAAACATTTTGCAAAAGGTTCAATCTCAAAATCGGATCGTATATAAAAACGCCCAATCCGCGTCATCGTCCCAATTCATCCGCACACACGGCCCCGCGCGCGACGCGAGCCCGCCCACCACCGGTCGCCGCGCACACCGCCGCCCACCGTCCCTTTTAAACATGGCCGTCGAACTTCGCGTCGCTTCGCGCGAACGCACGCGCGCGTCGACCCGCGATCGAATCCTCGCCCCCGCCCACCGATCGATCGGGACGACGACGCCGGCCCCCGCGCTCCCCGAGCTCGCCGCCGCCAAGACGGCGGAGAAGAAACAAGTCAACTTTAACGACGTCATGCGCAAGGCGTCCGCGCGCGCGTTCCGAGGCGGTGTCGCCGGTTTCGCCGCGGGTGTCATTCAAGTGGGAACCTTCATGTGGATGCGCACGGCGATGAATTATCAATACGCCAACGGAGGCACGATGCTTGGAAGCATCAAGGCGCTGTACAAGGAGGGTGGCGTGCCGAGATTATATAAAGGTATGTCGTTCGCCATCGTGCAGGCGCCGTTGAGCCGATTCGGGGACACGGCGGCGAACACGGGGGTCATCGCGGCGTTGGAGGCGTACTATCCGCAAATGCCGGTGAGCGTCATGACGGGATTCGCGAGCGTCGGTGGGGCGACGTGGCGAATCTTTTTGACGCCGGTGGATACGTTTAAGACGACTTTGCAAGTGCAAGGCAACGCGGCGTTTAACTTGTTGAAGGATAAGGTGAAGGCTGGCGGCGTCGGTGTCTTGTACAACGGCGCGGCGGCGAATTTCGCGGCGAATTGGGTGGGTAACTATCCGTGGTTCGCGACGTTCAACTACTTGCAAAAGAACATTCCGCAGCAAGACACGGCGTTGAAGCAAAACATGAGAAACGCGGCTATCGGTATGTGCGCGTCCATCGTGTCGGATTGCATCTCCAACTCGTTGCGCGTCGTCAAGACGGTGAAACAAACGTCCGGAGACGCCAGTTTGGGATACGTCGGCGCCGTCAAGGGCATCCTCGAGAAGGACGGCATGAAGGGCTTGTTCGGCCGCGGTTTGTCCACGCGCATCACCACCAACGTGTTGCAAGCGATGGTGTTCTCCGTCGCGTGGAAGGGCATCGAGGCGGAGCTCAACAAGCGCGCCGAGGCGAAGAATGCGCCCGCCTCGAAAAAGGGTAAAAAGGCGTCCCTCACGGCGACGCAAGTCTCTGGTCTCGGTTTGCCCCCGCTCACCGTGGCGTGAGCGTCACGGCGTGACGGTCGATAGTAGAAGCGACGGTGTCGCGTGTCGAAAACGTGCGTGCGTCGTTTCAGTTTTGTCTTAATATTGAACACGTCAGTCTAAAATAAAATCATCTATCACGCGCGCGCGAGCTCCTTATCCGTGAAGACCCACTCGTCGCCCTTCTTCACGACCGCGATGCACTTGCTCCCGACGCGCCACGTCGCCGTCGCGATCGGGGTCGGATCGTAGAGGTAGAGATCCGGGTACGCCTTTTGCAACGCCTCGGTCGCCTTTTTCGCGTTATAGTGCGGAATGGTGTGGTTGATGTGGTGCGCGACGTGCGTGCTCCCGATGCGATGGTGCAAGAAATCGAAAACCGGACCGTACGGACGATCGATGGTCATGAACGCCCCCTTGACCAAGTTCCAATCGTCGCCCTCAAAGTGCGGCACGTCCACGTCGGTGTGTTGCAACCACGTGTACAAGACTAGCCAAAAGTTGGTCACCATGTACGGACCGACGTACAGCGCCATGACGGTGGCGATGCCGCTGTGCGCGGCCCACGCGGCGAGCGCACCGAGCACCGCGATGACGCCGACATCGGACTGCCACACTTTTTTCGCCCACTTACCCGGGAAGAGTGCGTGTTTGCCTTGCTCGCCCATGAAGGGTAAAAAGTGATTCGTCTTCCCGCGAACCGGTCCGCCGCTCGCGCCGGTGAGCAAGTAAATCGGCCAACCGAGCGCGAAGACACCGATGAGGTTCAAAAATGTAAAAGGTCCCTCACCGAGCAAACCACGAAGCTTGAAGACGATGTTGGCGTCTTCGGTGCCGAGTTGCGCGGGCACGTGCGTCTCGCCCTCGAGCACGTGATTCGTGCGCGAGTGGTGTACCGCGTGCGATCGCTGCCACGAAAAGTACGGCACGAGCAACAGCGAGTGTAAAATGTATCCAACCGTGTCCTGAAGCGTCTTATTATCGCTGAACGCCCCGTGTCCGCACTCGTGCGCCGCGACCCAGCACCCGGTCGCCGCCGTTCCCGTCACGAACGCGTACGCGACCCACACTGGCCAATACGCCGCCTGCAACGGCACGAACGCGTACGCCAACGCCCCACACGCCAGCGTGATCGCCGTCGACGTCAACGCGTACGCCATGCTCTTCGCCGTGTCTCGCTCGAAGCACTCCTTTGGAATGTTTGACAGCACCTCTTGCATGCTCGGAAATCTCTTCTCCTTGGCGTTCAGCGCCGCCCCGTTCAGTCCCGACATCAATTGATCGTGCGCCGACGTATCATACGTCGCGTCCGCGGCGCTTCGCGCGATCGTCGTCGCCGGTCTCGCGGCGACGCGCGCGAGAGACGACGAGATACGACGCGCCGAGGTGGCGGTCGTCGTCGTCATCTTCTTCATCGCGCCTCGACGCGCGGGAGACGCGCCGACGCGCGCGGGCGCGCGCGCGAGAGGTACGGCGATACCGTGCATGTCGACGCGCGCGAGGCGGTGACGCGCGTCGCGCGGGCGTGTGCGGCGCCGACGCGTCGAGAGATGTGTTCTTCTGATGAGGATAACGTGGGATATGGACTCATTCTCGAGTCATGACTCGTCTATATTGACAGTGGTACAAGATCGACGCTCCGCCTCGGAGACGTCGGTCGACGCGTCGGCGGGCGGGCGGTCACACGACTCTGTTCAACCGCATCGTGCTGAGAATTTTATTCACCAATTGCACCAACACCGCCTGCGCCTGACGCTCGTCTCCATCGTCGGTGATGAGGGCGCGGAGTCTGGCCACGACGTCGTGTCGAATGATGAGTTCCTTCGGGCGCTGCGCGTGCTCGTGCACGACGCCGAGCGTCTTCAACAGCGTGATTCGAATCGTCGTCTTCGTCGATGGATCCGCGATGGCGTCCATGAGCGGAGGTATGAAATCTTCGTTGGCGAGCGCTTGGCACAAGCGAGGGGATTTGGAGACGAGATCGAGGAGAGCCTCGAGGACGCTCGCCTCGCCGACGGAGGCTTCGAACGCCTCGTGCACGCTCTCGGCGGCGTCGGATTCGAGGAGGCGAGCCTCGACTTTCCAAGGTTCAATGGCGAGCCACGAGCCGACGGCGTTGAGGGCGGAGAGGGTCCATCCGGAGTGGACGGATATGAGGCGAACGTACGCGTCCAGGGCGCCGTGTTTTTCGAGAAGCTCTCGCGTCCGTCGACTCGTGGACGCCATGTCGCACAGGAGGGGTACGGCGAGCTTCACCGAGGGGGAGAAATACGCGAGCGCATGATCCTTGGTCGACGCGTCGTCCGCCCCCGATCCAACGAGCTTGGCGCGATCGATGATTTGAACCAAGAGCGGGATCAAACCGGCGACGGCGGCTTGCTCTTGGCGCTCCTTGTTCACCGCGCAGAGGTTGCGCAACGCTCTGAGGGCAATCTCACACGACTGCGCGTGTCCGGATTTGAAGTTGCTCTCGACGCACTTGACGAGCTTTGGAATGGCACCGGCGCTCTGTAACGCGTCGAACGCTTCCGTCTGTTGCGATAAGAGATGAATCAAACCGAGAATTTTCGTCGCCGTAGAGCGAGGGACGACGCTGAGGTGCGCCAAACATCCGTGAATGATGCGCACGTCCACCAACGATTTTGACACCTCGACGCACCCGTCGCCGCGCTTGGCGACTCGATATAACGTTTCGGCAACGAGCTCTCGATAATATTTGCCACCACTGGACGCGCCGCCGCCGCCACTGCCGCCGCCCCGCGAGCGACTGAACGAACTCGCGCCGCCGATGGAACCGGAGACGGACGACCCGCCCTCGCTTCGTGTCTCATCCATGTCGTCGGCGTTCATCGCCGCGTCTTCGAGACTCGCGGTGTGGGTCGTACCCAGTAATCCGATGAGTTTCGGGAATAGACCGGCGTTGGCCAGCGTCAACGAGAGCGTTTGACCGAGCTGTTTGGGAAGTTGGTCGCCTCGTTCAATCTCCGCCGCGATGTAAATAGCCCCCAACGCGAGCTTGGTGAGCTCGCGTCCGTTTCCACTGAACCCGTAATCGAGCACGTCCACCAAGACGGGAAGCGCGCCGCACGCGACGAGACATCGCGTGAAAACCGGTCCCGCCTTTGCCGTCGCGCGGCAGAGTTTCAACGCCGCGAGTTTGACGCGCATGTTAAACTCTTTATTCCTCAGCACATCGAGCGCCTTGGGTAAGACACCCATCGTGACGAACGATGTCAGTATGTCTCGACTCGCTGAGCTCGAAGCCGCGACGCACTCGAGCGCCACCGTGCGCAAACGCGTGGAGGACGCGCCGGCTTCCAAGACGCCCATGAGAATGCCGCACACGCGCATGGTGAAGAGCGTCTCGTTCGTCACCAACACGCTCTTCGATTCTTCCAACGTGCGAATGAACTCCTCACCCACGATCTCTACCTCATCGATCGTCGTCTCTCCGCTCGCGGACGTCTCGAACGCGTCGCGCAGACGATCGATGTTTTCGATGAGAGACTTGTTGAGTTCCATTTGCGCCTTTGTCATCCCGGTGTCGCTTCTCATCCAGTTTGCTAAGTCTGGGTGTGAACTCGAACGATCTTGCGAACTCAACAGGGAAGGCACGTTCGCCGGTGCGCTCGCGTTCGGCGCGTCGACGCCGACGTTGGCCATCTGATCGATCACCTTGGCGATGACATCTTCGCCGTTCGCCTCGCCCGCCGCCGATGCCGCGGCGCCTTCACTCTTCGGTAATATCTCGTTGAGCACCTTGTGCTCGTCCATCAACCACGTGTGATTCATGAGCTCCTCCGCGGTCGGTCGGTCTTTGGGATTTCGCTTGAAACACAACAACAAGAAATCTTTCATGGCGTCTGAAATTCTAGGCGGCAACGGCGGATGTTCGTCCCGAACAATCCTAAACAACGCGGGCATCGGATCCAAATCGAAATACGGCGGCGAACTCGTCAACAACTCTATGATGGTACATCCAACGCTCCAAATGTCCGCCGCCGCGGTCACGTTCCGCATCTCGATCACCTCGGGCGCCATCCAATACGGCGTCCCCAACGCCGCCTCGTCGCCCTCCGTCGCGCCGAACACCCCACCCTCTCCGCTCTCCTCCCCGTCCGATGCCTCGCTCGCGCCCTTTGTCCCGACCTCTTCCGCGCCGAACAGATTCCCGAACCCATCCCCAGGCGCGCGACGACTGCCCTTGGTGGCGACACCGAAATCGGCCAACTTCACCACGCCCTCCTTCGTCGTCAAAATGTTCGCCCCCTTGATGTCTCGATGCACCACCCCTTGACTGTGCAGATACGCCAATCCACGCAACACCTGCGCGACGTAGACCGCGCACAGACTCTCGGGAAACGCGCCGAATCGACTCGGATGCACCACCCGCGCCAACGAACCGTTCTCCGCGTACTCCAACAAAATGTACAGACTATCCCCAACCTTGCTCGCCCCCTCGTACTTGACGATGTTCGGATGCTCCAACCTCGACAGAAGCTCCACCTCGCTCGTGATGCGCTCGAGCTGGTCGTGCGACATCTCGCGAAGCGGAATCTCTTTGATGGCGCAGACGCTTCCCGTGCGCTGGTCGACGGCTTTGTGCACGCGCGACGTGCCACCGCTCCCGATGACCTCACCCAGGATGTGGAAACCGACCCGTTTCACCCCGTGGGCGACCCCGGACGGGCTCTCGACCGTCATCGTCGCGCGTCGAGGCGCGATCGCGCGCCGATGTGTGGGACAGTTGGGGAAGCAGTTTTTCACTAAGTATCACAAACAACAAGAAGGAATAAATGAATGCATCGCGCCACGACGACCGAGACGGCCGAGAAAGCGCCTCTAAAAAATGTAAACGTGCGCACACCGCGCGTCGTCGCGTCGACGCGCGCTCAGACATCGGCCGACGTGGAAATTTCGAGAATGCGCGCGCGCACGAGACGCTCGGCCGCCGAGCGTTGCGCCTCGGCGACGGAGGCGCGCGCGCATCCCGCGACGGCGATGACGCACGCGGTGACGGCGACGACGCCCGCGGTGGAAGAGGTGATGTCAATGGATCCGTCGCGGGCGTGCGCGGTGAGGGCGATGAGGGCGCCGAGGGTGGGGATGACCTGAAAGAGGTAAAAGGCGGCGGCGGCGAGCCGGCGAGACGCGACGTAGGCAAACGTCTCGTAGTGCGGGAACCCGCTTGCGACGCGCGTGAAATCGCGGAAGTGCGCGGTGGCGTGGTGCAGCTCAATGATGAGCGCGCACGCGCCGGTGACGACAAAGACGTCGCGGTGAAGCGCAGCCAACGTCGCGACGAGCGCGAGGGCGTTTCTGGAGACGATGCGCGCGTCGCGTCGAGCGCTCGCGACTGCGATGCGTCCGAGGGTGACGACGACGAACGTCGATAACAGGCGAACGGCGTGTGTCTTACCAGCCTTGGCTTCCGGGAGCATCCACTCGATGGCGCCGTCGCGCACGCGTTGTGTGCCGTCGATGAAGGCACCCGACGCGAGGCCCAACGCCGCCGAGACGGCGGCGCGCATGAACGGAATGGTCAACGCCAACGATCGCTCGGTGAGCGTGCCGTGCGCGCTCGACGCTTCGTCGAGCTTGACTTTACTCACCTTTTTGCTCCACTTGGGCAGGGAGAGGTTGAGCGAAATCGCGGCGAGCACGAACGTCAACGCGAAAACCGTCGCAAACGACAAGAGCAGAGGCACCGCCAACACGTACATCTCCACGACGCTCCCGGGGTTGTGCTGCGCGAAGACGGCGCACACCGCGCCGACCATCGCGATATCCTTGGCGTGCGGTAACGTCGACTGCGAGGGCGTGTTGATCGTCGCGTCGTCGCTGTACTTGACCCACGTCATTTGCAAGTCGTAAATCAACTTGTTCGCAAATGCCGCTTCGCAATACGCAAAGTAAAACTCAAACATGCGCAAGAATCGGCGCGTGTATCCCATGCCGAGAATCTTCTCGGCATGGTGCATCATGCGTTCGCGCCACAGGCGCAACGTCACGGCGTAGTGCAGACCGATGTCGTCGTACGACGCGAGCATCAATCCGCGCGGCGCCGCGCTCGTCATCGCGCCGATGGACGGCAAGTGTCCACCCGGGAAGATGTACGCGCGAATAAAGTCGCTCTCACTGTTGCAGTACGATTCGTATCGTCCATCCGGCATCGTGATCACCTGAATCGCCGCGCGTCCACCCGGTTTTAACACTCTGTGCACGGTGCCGAAGAACGTGGGCAAGTGTTCGTGGCCAACGGCTTCGAGCATTTCGATTGAAATCACCTTATCGAACGTGCCCTGTACGTCGCGGTAATCGCAGATGACGATATCGATCAAATGTGATAATCCCGCAGCCTTGACCCGCGCCGTCGCCTCGGCGTGCTGCTCGTGGGACAGCGTCAAACCGGTGACGCGACACTGCTTGGTTCGCGCCATGCGAATGGCGCACATACCCCAGCCGCATCCAATCTCGAGCACGTGATCACCCTTTTCGATCTGCGCTCGGGCAATCATGGCGTCGATCTTTGCGTACTGCGATTGCTCCAAGTGTGCCTCTCGCTGTTCGTATGTGGTGTACTCGTTCAAGACGTCCACTGACATGTTCGCGTCGTCGATGTCTCCGTGAATGGCGCTCGAGTAAAACATCGTCGAATCCAAAAACAACTTGTAGAAATCGTTTCCTGCGTCGTAGTGATACTCGATGTTTTTACGAGAACCCTCTTTTGTGTTACTGAGCGCCTTGTGCGCCGCCATCTCCATCTGCGCGCCGACCCAGTTGACCGCCTCGGTGAGAAGACCGACGGGATCGTAACGCATCTTTGGCTTACAATCCTCGGTGTCAACGCCAGACGCTGCGGGATGGCCCTTGCAAATCAAGTCCATGAAATCGATCAAATTCACGTCGAAATCGCCGTTCATGTAGCACTCACCGAGACCTATGTCGGCGCGTAAAATCGTCTGCAGGAAGAGTCTCTGATTGAACACCGTCATCGTGATGGTCTCAGCGTTCTCGTCCGCCTCCTTCCCACTCATCACGCGTTCGCTCCCGTCCGGTAAAATCATGCGCAGACGCTTGTTCGCCGGAAGCCATCCGGTGCACGCGCGCTGAAACATGGGTAAGATCATCTTCGTCACCGTGGAGAGTTTCGGATCGCACGCGCGCGGCGACCACGGCACCGAAGACTTTCCAAGCATTTCATCCACGCAATCGACCGCAGACTTGATGCCGTCCTCGTGGAAGCCGTATCCGCACCACGCGCCGCAAAACCACACTTTGTCTTTGCCTTGAAGCGATTTGATGTCTCGTTGCGCGGCGATGGCTGCCTTGTTGAACAGAGGATGCGCGAGCGTCACCTTGTGCTCCACCGTCCCCGCCGCTGGTTCGCGCGGAGGATTGAGCGTGACGAACAAATCCTTCGTCCCCGGCGCGAGATTTTGTAACAAGTTGACCCAGTACGTCACGCACACGCTCCTGCTCGCCGCCTCATCGGCTGAGATGCCGAGTCGATCGCCTCGAAGGCAATTCCACGACGCCCACGCGTCTCTGTTGCGAGGCATGAGCGTCTCGTCGGTGTGTAAATACACGACGTTTTCTTGGTACTTGACATCCCCGAGGGCGCGTCGCTCCGCTACCGTTGCGCACGGACCGAGCAACGCCAACGTCTGATCGCTGTGACACGCGAAGACGACGTCATCGAAGAGTTCAGACTCTTCGCGCGTCTTGCCCTTGGCGTCTCTTCGCGCGTACGTCACCTTGACTTTCGACCCGTCGAGCGTGCGATGCACCGAGCACACACGCGTCCCCTTTCGAACGTCTCGTAATTCCTTCTCCACCGCGTCCACGTACGCCTTGGACCGTCCGCGAACGACGCGCCAATTCGGACGCTCCACGACGTTTAACAGGTGATGGTTGACCCAAAACCGCACCAAGGTCCGCACGGGAAACGCCATCGCGTCCTCGTCGCTGCAACTCCAGATCGCCGCGCACATCGGCACGACGTACGACTCTTGAAAGAACGTCGAGTACTTTTTCGCCGCGAGATACTCTCCCAGAGACACGTCTTCAAACTCTTTCTCCCGTTCCGGCGCTAAAACCTCCGGCGCCTCGCGTCCAAAGCGTAAAATTTCACGAATCATGTTGAGAAATTTCCCGCTCCTCGCGTTCGAACGCTGCGCGAACACCCCTCGCAAACCGATGGATCCCCACTCGACGCTCCCCGTGGATAAAGAGAAGGACATATCGCTCGGTTCGCTCTCCACGCCGAGCGTCCCGAAGAGTCCGACCAAGTGCGGATACGTCGTCATGTTGAAGACTTGAAACCCGAGATCGACGTCGCATCCCGCCGACGGCGAGGGCACCGTCAGCGCGTGTCCACCGAGCGCGTCTGATCTCTCGAACAGCGTCACGCGATCGACGCGTCGCGCGACTGGGGCGTCTTTTCCGGCGCCATCTTTTCCTTCAGCATTCGCCGCCACGGAGGCGGCATCCGCGTCACGCTGTAAAAGATACGCCGCGGAGAGTCCACTGACGCCGCCACCGATGACGGCGACGCATCGCGGTGCGTCTCCGCGTCGCGATGCGCCTCGCGCGGGCATGTCGAGTCGCGCGTCGACGTGTGCGGAATGCATTCGCAGAGGGGTGGGGGTGAAAAAGCGCAAAAGTACAGCGTCGAAGGATGTAACTTTACACCGAGCGACGAGACTGCTACGTGGGCTACGGGTGGGTGTTTACCGTCGAGCGTGTCATCCACGTCACGTCCAGACGATGTGTCGATCAGAGGTAACTTCGTATCGACGCTGCGCGACGAGTCGGCGCTTGACGTGGTCGCACTTGAGATCCGGGTGCGGGAAGGACTCGGCGTCGGCGAATCCGTCGTGGTCGAAATCGGTCGCCGAGGAGAGGGGGATGGCGGTGGATGGGTTGGAACGAGGACCGACGCCGAGGGCGGCCTCGGCGTTGTGTTTGGTCTCGAGGACGTGTTGGAGAAAGCGTTCCTTGTCGCGCGCGTCTCCGCAATACGACGCCGTGACGGTGTGCGCGCCGGGAAAGGTACCATCCTCGCCGGCGTCGGCGGTGATGAAGTTGCTCGATTCGCTCGTGCTCATGGCGTGAATGTGGTACGCGCCCGCGGACTGCGGGACGAGGACGTAGTTGAAGTAGCTCTGCTCGGGGAACTCGCCGTAATTCACCTTGGACACCAAGCGACTCTCCCCGGCGAGCCATTGCTCGCACAGTGTCACGCTTCGCGTCGTCGCCGGGAAGATGACCAATTTCGTATTCATGTTTCCCTGCGCCTCGTACACGTTGCCGACGTCCGAACTCACGACGACGTCGTATTTTTCCAACGCCGCCGACCACGCCTCGGTGGGATCGGACAGGAAAACCGTATCCGAATCTAAAATCACCACCGGTATCTGCGCCTTGAGCAGCTCGTACGCCGCGTGCACCTTACGCCACGACATTGCATTTCTCGCCCTACCATCGTTCGGATCTTTCCCATACCTCTTGACGAAGTTGGCGTCAAAGAAACAATCCACGCCTCGATGCGCCTCGCACGCCTTTTGCGTCTCGTCGTCGTACGTCAACACCGTCACGTGCGGCAAGAGATCCGGCGCCCACCTCTTGACGCTCGCGATTTGCAAATACGTCATTCCCCACTCGAACGGTTTCGTGAGCACTAATATTCTCGCGTCATCGCTCGCTCTCTGCGCGCGCGTCACGTGCGCGCGCAGTCCCGGAACCCCCATAGGCGGCGCTCTCCTCGCCGGCATCCCACGCATCAACCTCGTCCGCACGCTCGGCACGCGCGTGCGCAGCGACACTCTATTCCATCTCTCCGCCTTACTCGGCGCCTCGGCCCGCGCGTCTGCGCTCAGACGCTCCCCGAAAAAATTATCCGGCACGCGCGGCGTCGCCCAACCGCCGTCGCCCAACGCCGCGCCCATCGTCTTCACCGCGCGCGTGCGTCCACGCGCGACGCTCCCGATCGCGCTCGCGCTCGCGCACGCGCACGCCACGACGATCATCACGCCCACACCGCGCGTGCGTCGCCACGCGCGTCTCGCGCGTCGCGCGGCGACCGCATCCGCGTCGACATCGCGCGCCCACGCATCGTCTCGCGCGTCATCATCCGCACCGTACGCGCTCGACGCCTCTCGCGAGACGAGCGCGCGCTCGACGTCGCGTCGATCCACCATCGCGCGTCCCTTCGCGCGCGTCCCTCGGCGCGCGCGCGGACGAGGTGACGACGACGCGCCGCGAACTCTCGCGCGTTCGCTCGACCGGTGCGCTGGGCGTAACACCCAAACGCGAGTGCGAGTCATCATCATCGTTCACTCGCGGACGCGTTTCGTCGACGCGAGGACGCAACAAGACGGACGACCGTGCGCGCGGTGGACGCGTCGCGCTCTGTGTGTTCAGCGACGGAGGGCGCGATGACGCGCGGTGAACGCGAGGCGCTGTTGACGCCGACGGATGGTGGTGATCCCGAGCGCGCGATCGTGCCGGGTGAACTCGTGCGCGAGCGCGCGTGCAGCGCGACGGAGTCGGTGCGACAGATGCGAGAGGATGCGGAAGAGACCGTGCGAACGGTGTTGAGTCGAGGCGCGCGGGTGGCGACGGTGGTGGCGTTGGTAGTGGGCGCGTGCGCGGCGACGGCGGCGACGGTTTCGGGAGGCGGGACGGCGACGGAGACGAGCGCGTTGGGCGGCGTCGCGCCGGCGTTGAGACGGTCGTGGGGACGTCAGTCGCGTTCGGTGTCGAACGACGCGCGCGGGGATAAAATGATCGCCAAGCTCGGTGGGCGACCGAAATTTTGTTCAAAGCGTCGTTTGGGTTTCTCCGCGCCGTGGCCCGGGCGGTACGTCGACATCGGCGAGTGGCCGGATTCCTACCTCACGCGAAACGCCGCGTGCGGATCCGCCAATGAACAAGATATGGACGCGGCGTCGTTGGGTAGAAATCGATACGTCAGACCGAATCAAAAGGCGATCAATGATTTCATCGATGACTGGACTTTGAAAATCGGCGCCGGAAAGGCGTACGCCGTGCCTCCGGGGGGCAAGGCGAAACACATCGCGATGAAGAACTCGAGCGCGCTGTTTTATAACTTTGTCCACGTGCCCAAGGCTGGAGGCACGTTTTTTGCGCAGATGATGACGGACGCGATGGAAAAGAATGGTCAACACTTTGGATACGCCTATCCGTTGCACAAACCGCCCATGGGGTCGTGGATCACGCTCCCCTTGGTGGATTTGACACAGAATAACGTCTTTAGCACGGCGCAACACTTTCGCGATCACGAACCCGCGCACTGGTTCGGTCAAGATGCGCTCCTCGCGCAATATGAAAAGGGGACGCGCTTTTTCGGTAAAGGACAATACGGCATGGGTTTTTGCGACGCCGTCGACGCGCCGTGCGTCTATCTGACGGTGTTGCGCGATCCCGTCGACCGGTACCTGAGTCATTACAAGTACTCCTGTCTCAAAGGATCCGAGGGGAAGGCGCAGTGGGAAGAGGAGTGGAAACACGCCGGACACTGCCCGCTCGATCCGATTGAATTCATGGATTATCTCGGTCCAAACTTGGATTGGACGTACCAACTCGCGCCCGGCGCCAAGGACGCCGCGACGCGCGCCGCGCAATCCAAAATCAACTTGAACAGCAACTGCGTGCGATACCTCATCCTGGAGAAGTATCAAGACGGTATCGGTAAACTTCGATCGACGTATCAAGAGTTTTCCCGCGTGGGCCTTCACTGGGGCGCGCGAAACGCGCAACCGCAGCTCGCCCCGTCCGAGGCGGCGCGTCTGCGAAAATACATGTCCAACGCCACGATCATGGAGACAATCAAGCGCAGACACGCCAAGATGCAAGAGGTCTACGATCACGCCGTGGCCAACTACGACAAGAACTGGGCGCGCGCGCCGGCGAGCTGTTAGCGCGGCGACGCGCGCGGAGACGAAGAGAAGAGCGCGCGACGCACACTTTGTATGGCACACGCATTCGTAAAGTACGCATCCGTAAAACCATCGTCACCACGTTAAACCCTACCTAAACCCTACCCACTCGGACATTTTTATCTCTCTCGCGCGCGCGAACGCCGATCGTCGTCGTCGTCGTCGTCACACCGCCGCGCGCGAACGCGTCTCGGCGAGCCGCACCGCCGACGTCGCCGTCGACGCACGGACCGACGAACGCGGTCGATCGTCCGCATCGCGCGCGAGACGACTCGATCGTCGACGAATCCCTCCTCGATCGTGCGCTCAACACCCAGCGTCGATGTTCGCGAGCGCGGAGCGCGCGCCGTTGATGGCCAAGGACGGCGCGGACGTCGAGAGCGCGCGACGCGCCGCCGATGATGCGTGCGCGACGGCGAGCGAGCGCGGTGGTGACGAGGACGACGGACGCGGCGCCAAAGGGCGGTCGCGGTGGAGACGCGCGGCGGCGTGCGTCTCTCTCGCGGCGTCGGCGGCGGCGCTCGTCGTCGTCGCCACGGGCGTCTCGGAATCGGGAGACGCGAATCTCGGAATGCCAATGTGGCGACAAGAGTGGGCGGCGGGGAACATTCCCGAGGGGAGACAGTTCAGCGAAACCATTCCGCCGAAGACGTGCGACGCGCGACAGAGTCGCGGCGTGGAGGAGGATATCGAAAAGTATTTCATCTATCAAGCGCTGCAAGCGGAGGCGACGGCGACTCTCGGGTTGTCTGGAAAGGCGGCGAGGCACTTCGCGGCGACGCATGGTCGCGGAGCGGAGGCGACCTACATTACCGGTATGGCGAATAACGACACCGAGGCGCCGTATCTCTTGCCCAAGGATGGATACACGAAGAAGATTCGACAACGCGGAAACACAGCCATGTTGTACAATTTTGTGCACGTACCGAAGGCTGGTGGGACGTACTTTAACGAGGTTTTGGCGTCCGTGCAACACCAGATCAATAATAAGTACGGTAAGGCGCTCAATCCTCGCGAGGTGTACAACGGCGGTTGGCTGACGGCGCCGCTCGTCGACGCGACGGCGAATAACATTTACGCCACCACGCGCGCGTTGCACGCCAAGGAAAAGTCATTCTCCACGGCGACGCTCGCCGATGCGTACGATAAAGGACAGCGTCTCATGTCCAAGGGTTCGTACAACATGGGATTGTGCTCTGCGACCGAGGCGCCGTGCATGTATCTCATGGTGTTGCGCGACCCGTTTGATCGCTTCATGAGCCATTACAAATACTCGTGCCTCGAAGGCGCCGAAGGACGCGCTATGTGGGCGCCGCAGTGGAAAGCGGCCGGTGAGTGTCCGCTTAACCCGTTGCAGTGGTTTTATTTCACGCAAGGCGACGATTGGACCCAACTCATCTCTCCCGGGACATTCCCGCGCGACACGCAGTGCCACATCGACGGTTGCATCAATAACCTCAAGAGCGGCTGCGTGCGATATCTCCTCACGGAGAATCTTATGGACGGGTTGCGTAAGATGAAGAAGACGCTACCGGATTTCGCCGGACTCGATTTGCAGCGCGCCACTCACATGTTCACCAACGGCAGCAGCGGTCGTCTGAGCAAGGCGCTCAAGGAACGTCTCGCCACGTACATGGCTGACGAGGTGATGTTGAATAAGATCAAGGAAGGATTGGCGCATCAACAAAAAATTTACCAATTCGCCGTCGACAACTACGAAGAATCGTGGGCGAGCGAACTGAAGACGTGTTAATGTCAAGAAGAAAATTAATGCCGCGCCGACGAGCCGCGGATTCAATCGTAACGTAACCCCCACTTAGAAGAGATGTATTGACACTGTTTGCACACAGAAACTATCTAACTTATATGCACGATTCGATTCGATTCGATTCGATTCCACTCGACACCGCATCACACAGCGCCCGACCCGACGCCACCGCTCACGGCGGCGCGCGCGCCCTCGCGATACGCCTCCTCCCGCGCCTGTTGAATCGAGTGTCCGTCGGAACGGAACGACGCATACACCATGCGAATGCAGATGATGGAGAGCAACGCGTCCGTCATCAGCATCGACATCACGGTGGCGTGCATGATACCGATGACTTTGTGCGAATTCAGCGCTTGGGTGAGGTTAAGTAAACCGCACGTCGCCCACTGTTGCGCGCCGAAGAAACCCGGCGGCGCGAGGGCGGCGAAGGTGACGAAGCCGATGTGTAACATAAACATCAAGAAGAACCACAAAAACCCGAACGCGCGGTTCGCTTTGCACGAGTTGTACACGCGTCTGTACCACAGCGCCCACGCGCCCGGAATACCGCACACCATGTAGATGAACGCCATCAAAAACGACGACAAGTCACCCTTTTGAAACATTCTGACGAAGGCGACAAGGCAGTTGGAAAACATCGCGACGGAGAACAAGACGTACACGACGTAACACAGCGTCACGCACCGCTTGTGTCTCGGTGGAATCTCATCCGCGATACTGTGATAGGTGATGGCGTAGCACTTGAACGGCCAGTTGGGAGCGCCAGGACCGCCGCGCGGCCCGTCTCTCACCGCTCGCTCGCGCGCCTCCAAATCCCGCTCGCGCCGTAAAATCTCTTGTTCGCGCCTCTCGAGATCGCGCTGTTGCGCCGCGAGCGACGCGGACGAGACGCCACCCGTCCCACCGCCACCGCCGAACGCGCTTCCGCTCGGCGCCGCGTTGGACGATCGTCCACCGAACGCGCTCTTAAACGCCGCCGTCGCGCTCGATCGAAACGACGACCCGCCTCGATTCGACGTCGGCGCCGCGCCCATCTCTATGCCCATCTCGCCGCCCTGGTTCGCCGCCACATCGTACGCACCGAACGTCGAATTCACGTCCCCGCCCCCGTTCTCGTACGCGTTCGCGCCGGGAAGAGGGACATCCGGTAAGGGCACCTCTTCGCCGCCGTAGCCGACGCGCGCGGCGGGACCGGGAGACTCGAAAGGATTACTAAACTCCTCGTGCGACGACGCCGCGCTCACGCCTCTCGCGTGTCCCGGAGATGCCTGCGAGACAAGGCGCCGCGTTCGTTCGGTCAGTCGGTCGTCCGCGCGCGCGCGGAGAGACGAAATGAGAGAGAGAGACAGAGAGAAAGATCTCAACCCGACGAGATCATCTCTTCACCGCGCGCGCGTCGTCGTTCATCGCGCCTCGCGACGACGCGCATCGCGTGCGCGCACATCTCGCGCGTCCATCGCGCACCTGCGTCTCGAACGGATTCGCCATCCCGCGAGCCGGCGGCGCGTTCTCCGTCGGCTGTGGTGCGGAGATTTCAAACGGATTCGACATTCGTCGCGCGCGCGCCTCCCTCGACGACCTCTACCGCGCGAACGCGTCGCGACGCTCACGCGCGCGTCTCGAGAGACGCGTTCGACGCCGCGCACGTCGCGCGCGAGACGACGACGAGACGATGTGTGCGGAAGCCTCAATTTTGAAGAAAGATGTCTTTTTCGTCGTCACTCGCCGACGGACGACGAACGGCGCGCGCGATGAGCGACACCCTCCAGCGTTTGCTCAGCGAGCGCCCGCTCACGACGGACGCGTGGGTGCAGTGCGATTCGTGTCAGGTGTGGCGTCGCGTGCCGCAGCTCGTCGCCGAGAGACTCGGCGAGAATCACGCGTGGTTTTGTCATCAAAATCTCGATCAGGCATTCAGCACGTGCGATGACCCGCAAGAGCTCGAGGATCACGAGATCGACGTGTTGATGCAGGCGCAGGAAGCGGCGGCGAACGCCGCGGCGCGCGACCGAGGCGGGCGGGGTGGGGCTCGACCGGGGGTGAAGACGCACGAGTGGTATAGGATCGAGAGAAACATCTTCGCGCACCGCGCGCCGAAGACGCAATCCGAGGACGACGTGATGGTGTGTTCGTGCGTCGTCGAGGACGGTGTCGGGTGTGGCGCGGATTGTTTGAACAGATTGGTGCTGAGCGAGTGCGATCCGGCGCACTGTCCGTGCGGGAGCGCGTGCGCGAATCAGCGTTTGTCGAGGAGAGAGTATAAGAGGGCGACGGTGAAGAGGACGGGGAAAAAGGGGCACGGATTGTTCGCGGAACAGGACGTTCGGGCGGGTGATTTCGTGTTGGAGTATTTGGGTGAGGTGTTGCACGAGGATGCGTATCACGAGCGGAAGGAGCGGTACCAGGAGGAGGGACGAAGCCATTATTACTTCATGACGCTGTCGAGCAGCGAAACCATCGACGCGACGATTCGAGGGAACGTGGCGAGGTTTTTGAATCACTCGTGCGCGCCGAACTGCGAGACGCAAAAGTGGATGGTGCGCGGAGAGCTGTGCATCGGGATTTTCGCGACTCGAGACATCGCCGCGGGCGAGGAGCTCACCATCGATTACAAGTTTGAGCGTTTTGGGGAAAAGCCGTCGAGGTGCTATTGCATGGCTGGCGCGTGTTGCGGGTGGATCGGCGGCGCCAAGGCTGCGGAGGCCGCCAAGGCGTACAACATCGACGGCGATGACGACGACGAAGGACACGAGGCTGACTTGGAGCCCGTCATGCGCGAGCTCGACGAGGCGAAAATCCAAGAGGAGGAGGCGCGGGGACGCGAAGCGATGAAGGATCACTACACGCCGAAGAAGACGGCCGTCAAAGCTGAAAACAAATCGTGGCGTCCACCTGAAGAAATTCGCGCGTTGGAGAAGCAGAGAAAGGCTGATGAGCGCGCGGAGAATAGCGTCGCTCGGCCGAGCGGCGCGAGATCGAACGTTCGTCGCGCCAAGCCTCCGGCTGGCTCGTACGCGAGCAAGTGGAGCGCCATGGCGGCGGGCGCGAAGAAGCGCAGCGAAGTCGATCTTCGAATGGAAGAATTGCAATCCACGACCGGTGGTTTGCGTTCAAAGGAAGCTATCGCGCAGTGCGTGCAGCTCTTCAACCTGTGCTACCCGGTGGATGCCGACGGCAAAACTCAAGTCTCCACGCGCGATCTCGGCTTGATTCTCGAAGCCGTGTCCCTCACGATGAACCCCAATTTACAAGCCGAGATCGTTCACAGCGGCATGATGGCTTGCTTCCAGAAATGCATCACGACGTTGGGCGGTCCGCGAGCGTCGGCCGCGCACGCCGCGCTGATTCGAAAGATTTTGAAAATCTTGTCCGAACTCATGTTACACTTTAAAGACATCATCGTCGCCCGTATCATGGAGATGCGCACGGCAGGGAACGTGTATATGAAGGATGTCCTCGGCGATTTGCGCGTCGCGAACGACACGCCTCTGATGAGGTTGGCTCGCGATTTCGAGGTGAAATACGTCGGCTTTGGCAAACTTGGCGAACTGCCAAACCGACCCTCGCCACAGCAACAGGCGCCGCAGGGACACAAAATGCACCGAACTGGCTCTGGCTCTGGTGGGAGTTGGGGCATGCGGACGGGTTCAAGCGGCGCGCTGAATCGTTTCGGCAGCGCCCCCGGCGGTTCCATGTTTAACAGCGGCGCGCCGCGAGGAAGCGCCATGTCCGGCGGTCGCGGCGGATTCAACGCCAGCGCACCCCCGAGAAGCGCCATGTCAAGCGGCGGTGGTTACGGCGCGCGCGGAGGACCGCAGTACGCTCGAGGATCTCACGACCCGCCGCCGACGCAACAGTCGAGTCTCGCGCAGGCGATGCGTCCGCAGTCGCACGCTGCCTACCCTCCCCAGCGATCGGGCGGTTGGGGCCCTCCGGTCGGCGAGCCGTCCGCGTACGACGCCTCCCGAGGCATAAAACGCGAGCGCGAAGAACCCGCGCGCGCGCCTCCGCGCGCGGCGAGCAAGCCGCTTCTCACCAAACCGCTTCCGCCGCAATTCGAAGATCCGATGTCCGAGCTCTTCTCCGACGCCGTCACCGCCTTCGTCACCATGGAGGTTGAGGATCTTCGCGTTCCCAACCACCCACACCACGATCCACGCGCCAATTACGACCGATTGACCCAACGATGGGCCCTCGAAGCGCTCGAGTCTGAGCAAAAACGATGGAGCTCGGAGCACGCGCGCCCGCTTCCGGTGGGCGAAGTGCGCGCGCGTGTCGCCGCGCACGTTCGAGCCGCCGCCGCCGCGCAGCGATGAGACGCTCGCGTCGATACACCCATAGCCACACACCTGACGTAGACAACTGTTGATCGATCTCTACGATTTCTTCACCGCGTCTCTCGAGTTCTATCCATTTGCGACGTCTCGCCGCGTACGCCGCACACGACGCCCCTCGCCCCCCATGCCCGTCCTCGCCCCCGCGTGCGCCCGCGCCGCGCATCCCCTCGACGCGAGAATCACTCGCGGAGGATCGTCTCGCGCGCGCGCGTCGCTCACGACGACGTCCGCCTCCGCCTCCGGCGACACCGCGCTCATTCGTCGCACCGGTACCGAAGAGCCCACGAACGTCCCCGGCGTCGTTCGTCGCGAGTTCGCCGTCGATCTCGGCGGGACTTCCCCCGCGAGCGTGTCCCTAACCTTCCCAGTCGACGCCGACGCCGTGTGTCTAGCGAGCGAGCGTCCGCTCGGACTCGTCTTTCAGCAGCGGCTCGTCGGCGTCGAGACGGAGGTGTACGTCGACGAGGTCGTCCCCGGAGGCAACGCCGAGCGCGCCGGCGCCAAAATCGGTGACGTCCTCAGACTCACCACCGCGGTGTTCGAGGTGAGCGCCCCCGTGGACGTCACCACGTGGCTCAATCCACCGGCGAAGCGCAAGTGCAGGGCGTACTACGAGTGCGACGCCAAATCCTTCGATAAAATCATGGACGCCATCGCGAGTCACGGCGTGCAGATCGACACTCCGAACGGCAAGGAGGATGTCAAATTCGTGGGGATGATTCTCGAGCGGCGATGATGGATCGAACGCGCGATGTGATTCATTCAAGTATTATTATTACAATACTCTCGCCGCAGACGCCGCCTCGCCGCGCGGCGGACGCCCACCATGGTTCGCGGTGCCGACGTCGATTTTCGCGACGACCGCGCGTCTCGAGGCGCGAGCGCGAGTGCATCCACCTCTCGCGCGTCGTCGAGCGTCGTCGTCGACGACGAGGCGCGCCATCCGCGTCGTCATCATCATCATCCGCGTAATCAACACCGGGACGAACTCGACGCCTTCCTCGACGCCGCCGCCGACGACGATCCGTTCATCGCCGACGGACCGGCGCGTCCCGACCTCTATGCCGCGCTCGGTGTCTCCCCGTCCGCCACGACGGACGAGATCACCGCCGCGTACCGCGCCGTCGCGCTTCGGTGTCACCCGGACAGAAACAAAGGCGACGCCGCCGCCGAGACGTTCAAAGCGGCGGCCGAGGCGCGACGCGTGCTCTCCGACCCGCGAATGCGCGCGTTTTACGACGCCGGTGGATCGATGGAGGAGATGGACGTGGACGTGGAGGAGTATGTGGACGCGTTTCGCGCGCTCTTTGAAGAACGGTTCGGCGGCGCCGACGTCTCGAGTCTGTGCGCGGGCGCGACGCGGGAAGAGTTAAGACGAATGCCGCCGTTTCCGTTTCCAAAGTTTTTGTTCCCGCCGGGAACGTTTCCGGATGGGTTGCGCTTCGATGCGTCGACGTTTACGCCGCCGCCGAGGGTGCGCGCGTTTTTGGACGACCACGGAGAAGACGCGCTCTCCGAGCTCGCGGGCGAGCTCGCGGCGCGCGCCGAATCGCGACGCGGCGACGAGGATGAGGATGAAGATGATGAGGAGGAGGATATAGAGACGGACGCGGAACTGCGCGCGTTCATCATGGAGGCGTTGGCGGGAGAATTGGACGACGAGGATTTGTTCGAGGGCGTCGACGTCGACGCCGGCGTCGAGCGTCTCGTCGAATCCATGAAGGAGTTTGATTTCGGTAAAGCCATGAACGGTTTGGCCGACTTACACGAGTCGTCGAGCGCGGAGGACGAAGACCTTGGATCGTCCAGTTTCGGTTCACCGAGTTTCAGCGTCGGTCGCCTCGCGCGATTCAGCGATTCGGACGAGTCGCCGACGTCGGCGACGATACTCGCGCGATGGTTCGCCGCCGCCAAGTCGGGAGACGCCGACATCCTTCGAGACATGTTGCGAGAGGACCCGTCCCTCCTGCACGCGCGCTCGAGCGGGTTGGGACACACCGCCGCGCACTGGGCCGCGGCCAAGGGACACGCGGACGTCGTGGCGTGGCTCGTCGACGCGCGCGGGTACGAGGTGGATTTTCCAAACGCGTGCGGTGCCACGGCGTTGCACGCCGCCGCCGCCAATGGATGGGAGGAGTGCGTCTCGGTGCTTCTGTCTCTGGGAGCGAGCGTGGACGCGGAGGATGAGATCGGGGAGACGCCGTGCGACGCGGCGGTGCGAATGCAACGCGGTGAGGCGCTCGTCGTCGCGCTCGGCGGCGATCCGGGACGCGCGGCGATTTTTTGCGCCCCGTGCGAACCGAGTTTCGAATCGACGACGGCGGCGGTTCTTCCGGTCGTCGAAGAGGAGCCCGAACGCGACGACGAGGGTGACGACGAAAACGCACCCATTCCAGACGACGATCGGCGCGTCGTCGTGTTAGAGAGAGAGATTCAGAGACGATGGCTCGACGCCGCCAAGACGGGCGACCTCGACGCCATGCGCGCCCTCTTCGCTGAAAACGAAGACGTGCTCTTTTCTCAAGGCGTCGGCACGAGCTACGGGTTCTCCGGGAACACGGCGTTACACTGGGCGGCGGCGAAAGGGCACGCGGCGTGCGTGCGTTGGCTCTACGCGAGCGGCATAGATCCAAACGTCAAAAACAACGGCGACGGGACGGCGGCGCACTCGGCGGCGGGCGCCGGCGCGCTCGACTCGTTGCGCATCCTCGCGCACGAGTGCGGCGCAAAGATGGATCTCTTGAACAGCGTGGACGAAACCCCGTTAGACGTGGCGGCGCACGCGAACCACGGCGACGTCGTCGAGTTTCTTCGGACGGCGCCCGCGCTCGAACGACTTCGCGAAGAATTCTCGCGAGACGATGCGTGCTCGACGAAGCTCGCGAAAATCGTCGTCCACGCGCGCGCGTCGAGCGATCTGTCGTGTCGTGGGCTCACCGAAAAATCAGAAATCGTTCAAAAGGCTCGAGAGATCGTCGACGCGCTCCCGGCGCGCATCTCACGAGAGCGCGAGAGAGAGCGTCCGTTGTTTCGGAGCGCGGCGGAGGCGACGCGCGACGACGACCGAGTCGACGACACCGTCGTGGCGCTCGCCAAAAAGCGTGGAAACACGCACTTTGCCGCAGGCGATTACGAAGCGGCGATAAAGTCGTACTCGATGGCGATTCGTCTGGATCGCGCGAACGCCGTTCTCTTTAGCAATCGAAGCGCGGCGCGGCTCGGCGCCGGCGCCGTCGAAGACGCGTTGGCCGACGCGAAGACCGCGGTGCGCCTCGCGCCCGAGGTGGGCAAATATTACGCCCGTCAAGCCGCCGCGCTCAACGACATGGGTCAACACGCCGAGGCGCTCGAGGTGTGTCGTCGAGGCTTGGCTCGAGACGCCTCGTGTCACGCGCTAACAGTCGTCGCCGACGAATCCGAGCGCCGACTTCGCGAAGGTCGAGCGCGATACGACGCCATGTGGGGCGACCGCGACCGCGAGAAGACCTAGAATGAGCGTCAATGGTAGAACCAATCGAACATCCTCGGATTCGCGCGCGTCGTCGTCGTCGTCCCGTCCCGTCCCGTCCCGTCCCGTCGACGCGCGCCGAAGTTCCAGGTTCACGTCTCCGGACTCCGCGCCTCGGTGACGCCGACCTCGCGCGTCGACCATGGACGGCGGGCTCGCCGCGAAGAAACCGATGTCCGCGGCCATGTCGCCGATGACGCGCATCGCGCTGTGCGCGGCGGGCGTCGTGGGAAGTCTCATCGTGTACGGGATTTTACAGGAGCGGATCATGACGCGCCCGTACGGAGAAGACGCGGAATATTTCAAGTACAGCGTGTTTCTCGTCTTGAGTAACCGGATCTTATCCGCGTCTCTCGCGGCTGCGATCCTGTCGTACACGAAGGGGATGGTGAAACCGGCGGCGCCGCTCTGGAAGTACGCGGGGGTGAGCGCGTCCAACGTCTTGGCGACGACGTGTCAATACGAAGCGCTGCGATACGTGTCGTTCCCGGTGCAAACGCTCGGGAAGTGCGCGAAGATGATTCCAGTGATGATTTGGGGATATTTTATCAATCAGAAGAGATACACGTTGATGGATTGCGCCATCGCGGCGTGCGTGACGCTCGGGTGTACGATTTTTGGACTCTACGGGAATTTGACGCACAAGCACAGCGTTAAATCCTCTAATACGAGCTTCAAGGGATTGCTTCTCATGTTAGGTTACTTGGGTTTCGACGGTTTCACGAGCACGTTCCAGGATAAACTCTTCCGAGGGTACCAGATGGAGACGTACAATCAGATGCTCTACGTCAACGGCGTCTCTGCCACGCTCTCGCTCACCTGGCTCGTCACCGACGGCGCCATCTTCCAAGCCCTCGAATTCATCTCCCGCCACCCCGCCGTCTTCACCGACATCGTCACCCTCTCCCTGAGCTCCATGTTCGGACAACTGTGCATTCTCTACACCATTAAGGAATTCGGCGCGTTGCTCTTCGCCGCCATCATGACGACGCGACAGCTCGTCAGCATCTTACTCAGTTGTCTCATCTTCCTCCACCCCCTCACCTGGCAACAGTGGTCCGGCGTGCTCATGGTTTTCGGCGCGCTCTACGCCCAAGCCTACCTCAAACACGCCCCTCGCGCGTCGGTCGCGTCGTCCACCCCGGCCGCCGCGACCGCCTCGACGCCGCACTAGGTATTCATAATGCATACGACGCACCGCGTCATTCACGCACGCACGCACGCGCGCACTCGCCGCCGTCCCATCGACGCACTTCCAACCTCCCCCGCTCGCGCGCTCGACCGACCGACCGATCCGACGCCGCCGCCGCGCCGCGGCGTCGACGTCCACTCCAGAATCCATCCATCCGCGAGTCCCGACTCCTCGCGCACCCCACGCGCGCGCACACCCACGTCAGCATCCACGCGCTCGACTCAGTTAGAATAAAATGTAGTCGATTATACGCCACGCGTCTGAGAATATACCCACATGTATAACACACGCACGTCATCCACACCACGCATCCACGCGCGTGGCCCACACGTACACGTATTTCATACAGTTAGCACACACTGTAGTTCACTATATCCCACGCGTCCGAT
>Ga0181573_10000279_pt1 | contig 54374 bp, 42 predicted proteins | sample 101ome_25_FD_148643 | JGI IMG/M metagenome (GOLD analysis project Ga0181573, IMG submission 148643) | Coastal salt marsh microbial communities from the Groves Creek Marsh, Skidaway Island, Georgia - 101409BT metaG (spades assembly) | ecosystem: Environmental > Aquatic > Marine > Intertidal zone...
CTCTATAGATTCGTATACGTTAATCACGAGACCGATGTCTTCGAATCACTCCCAGCGTGCTTACCGACACATCCGAAAAAAGTTGCTCGATGGAAGCGTTACGCCCGGGGCGCGACTCTCTTACGGCACGATCGGGAAAGAAATCGGAATCAGCGCCACGCCAGTTCGAGAAGCGGTCGGGCAACTCGCGAGCGAGGGCTTTGTCGAACTAGTTCCCCAACTTGGTGCAGTTGTGCGGGAGCTGACTCGTGACGAAGCGATCGAACTCTACGAACTTCGAGAGGCTCTCGAATCCTACGCAGCTGCTCGGGCCGCAGAGCGGATTGGAGATCGCCAACTCTCCGAGCTTCGGGAAAACCTCGAGCAGTCTCGCATTTTAACCGAAGAAGTTCGCAAGTCAGGAAAGACAAAAGCCGGCAAGGCGATCGCGAAAAAGTTTCATGCGCTCGACCTCTCTTTTCACATGACGATCATCGAGGCATCCCGCAACCAACGCATGCTGAAGGTTGTCGGCGATTCTCATATCCTGACCCGTATTTTTCAAGCCGACCGACACAGTTTCTCTCAGGAAATTCTCGACGCGACCCTCTCGGAACACAGCGCAATCGAATCGGCTGTGCGCAAGGGAGATGGCTCTGCCGCCCGCGAAGCGATGCAACGCCACATCCGCAATTCTCTTGAACTTACCCTCGACGAAACCGACGGCAATTCTTCTGATCGTTGGTGGACTGAATAGATCTTAAAATCCCCCTTTTGTAGAACCATGAAAAAAACACTGATCGCACTCACGCTACTCGGAGCATCCCTGCTCGCGGCGGAGGAAGACTGGAAACTCCGACCATTGAAATACAACAACCCTGGACTCGAAGTTGATCTCGGAGTGGGGCTTTGGGCCTGGCCGCTGCCGATGGACTTCGATGGCGACGGCGACCTCGACCTTGTCGTTTCTGGCCCTGACAAACCAACTAACGGCCTCTACTACTTTGAAAATCCGACCCAGGATCCAAAAGTGAAAATGCCCGTTTTCAAACCGGCAGTGTATCTCGGCCCAACCGGCCACAACGTGCAGGTCAGCTTTGTCAACGGAAAACCGATCGTGCTGCGGGAAAACGTGGAATTTCCCGACTTTCGGAAAACCGGTGCCGGGAAAGGCGGAAAAGTAATTTACCCGAAAGCGCGTTTTCATCCCGGCAACACCCGCGCCCGCATGTGGCGCTATGTCGATTGGGAAGGCGACGGTGATCAGGACCTCGTCGTCGGCATCGGCGACTGGAGCGAATACGTCTGGGATCAGGCATACGACTCGGAAGGGCGCTGGATGAATGGTCCGCTTCACGGCTGGGTCTACCTGATCGAAAACGAGAACGGTAGATATTCAGACAAGCCCGCCAAAGTGCTCGCAGGCGGTTCGCCTGTCGATGTCTATGGCTGGCCGAGCCCGAACTTCGCCGACTTTGATGGAGACGGGGATCTCGACCTTCTCTGCGGGGAGTTTCTCGATGGCTTCACCTACTTCAAAAACATCGGAACACGTGAAAAGCCGGAATACGCGACCGGATTCAAGCTAAACGGCGATGACGGGAACGCTCTCGTAATGCACCTTCAGATGATTACCCCGACCGCAATCGACTGGGATCAGGACGGCGATCAGGATCTCATCGTCGGAGACGAAGACGGACGCGTTGCCTTTATCGAACACACCGGCGAAACACGCAGCGGCATCCCTGTTTTCAAACAGCCCGTCTACTTCCAGCAGGAAGCCGATACCCTGAAATTCGGTGCTCTCGCAACGCCATATGCTCACGATTGGGATAACGACGGCGACGAAGATCTGGTCGTCGGAAACACGGCAGGAAACATAGCCATCTTCACCAACCTCGACGGGAAGGGCAGCAAGTGGAGCGCGCCTGAACTCATTGAAGCCGATGGCAAAGAGTTTCGCGTGCTCGCCGGACCAAATGGATCTATCCAGGGACCTGCCGAAGCGAAATGGGGATACACCACACTATCAGTTGCCGATTGGGACGGCGACGGCAGAGATGACATTCTCTACAACTCGATCTGGCCCCGCATCCAACTTCTTCGAAACACCGAAACAGGCCTCGTCGAACAACCCCTTTCCTTCTGGACAAAGGAATCTCCGCCAAAATGGTATTGGTGGCAGACCAAAGCAGAAAACCTGCAGACCCAATGGCGCACCACCCCTCTCGCAACTGACTTCGACGGCGATGGAAAACTCGACCTCGTCATTCTCGATCAGGAGGGCTACCTCACCTGCCAGAGCCGGGCCACGGAAGACACCCGCATCTTCGTCGACGAAGACAATAATCCCATCCAACTCAACAATCGCAGCGCCGGCCGGAGCGGGCGCTACAAACTCGACGTCGTGGACTGGGACGGTGACGGCCGCCTCGATGTTCTCGTAAATTCCGAGAATGCTATCTGGTATCGCAACTGCGAAGATCGCGACAGAAAAGTGGTCCTGAAAAAAGTCGGCAATCTCGCGAAGAGAAACGTCGCCGGACACACCTCCAGCCCGACGGCATGCGACTTCGACAAGGATGGCAAACCTGACCTCGTCGTCGGTGCCGAGAACGGACGCATCTACTTCATCAAGCACGACGACTGCATTGCCTACTCCGGCGATCAGATCAATGCCCGGAAAGCGAAGGGAGCGGAAAAGCCACGCTTCCCCGGATTGGTGAAGGAGGAATTCATCTACGAGAAAGCGTCCTTTCCCCAGTGCCACGCTTCCACGATCTGCGAAACCCCACGAGGTCTCGTCTCCGCCTGGTTTGGTGGAACCAAGGAAAAGAATCCCGATGTTGGAATCTGGACAAGCTACAACGATGGCAGCGGATGGAGCAGCCCGAAAGAAGTCGCCAATGGCATTCAACACGAAGGCAAACGTCACCCCTGCTGGAACCCCGTTCTCTTTCAGCCCCCCGGAGATTTGCCTACTATGCTGTTTTTCAAAGTCGGCCCGAACCCAAGCGCCTGGTGGGGAGAAATGGTCCACAGCTACGATTTCGGCCGTTCCTTCCGTGATCGCCGTCGCCTTCCCGAAGGCATAGATGGACCAGTTCGGGGAAAACCATATCTACTCGCCGACGGCACGCTGTTATGCCCGTCCTCAACCGAGCATGATCATGACTGGCGTTTTCACTATGAGCGACTGCTCGATCTCGAACATCCCGAACTCGGAAAATCCTGGCATCGATCCGAACCCGAGACTCAACCCTATCAAGTCATCCAGCCAACCCTGTTACGCCTCGGACCTAACAGGTTACAATCCATGTTCCGCTCGAAAAACGAGCGTATCATCCAGGCCTTCTCTGATGACAACGGAGAGACTTGGACGGAGCTGGCCGAGTCGAGTTTTCCGAACAACAATTCGGGCATTGAAGCACTCACACTGAGAGACGGAAGACACCTCCTGCTCTACAATCACATCGGCGGTGACCGCAAAGATGGCTGGGGAAAACGCAACAAGCTGAATCTCGCAATCAGTGACGACGGGAAAAACTGGAAGGCCGTCACATTCATCGAAAACCAAAAAGACGGCGAATACTCCTACCCCGCCATGATCCAGACCAACGACGGCCTCGTCCACATGACCTACACCTGGAGACGGACAAAGGTGAAACACGTTGTCATTGATCCGACGAAGATTGAAACGTCTGACATCTCATCTTTTGATAAGTGATGCCCTACCTCGTCGCCGCTCGCAGCCAGGCTTTGTGCTTTCTTGCTGCCCTGGCTTTTGCCATCTCGTCCGACGGCGCTGGAAAGCCTGACATTCTCCTGATTTTTGCGGACGATCTGAGTTGGTCGGATTTGGGGTGCTATGGGAGCGAGCGATTTGACACTCCAAACCTCGACCGGCTCGCGAAGCAGGGCATGCGTTTTACGCAAGCCTACGCCGCCGCGCCGATTTGCTCCGCATCCCGCGCCGCTCTTCTCACTGGCAATTCAACAGCCCGAAACGGATTCGAGTTCGTCGTAAAGGACAAAGTAGGATACCAGAACGTTACTGCTCCCCTGCGGGCTCCACCGTTCACGATTGACCTCAAACTCAAGTCCCGAACCATTCCCGAAGCTCTTTCCGAGCAAGTATACGAGACCGGCTTTTTCGGAAAGTGGCATCTCAATGCGCACTACGAGGGCTACCTCGGCTGGAGCCCCACTCACGGTCCGAAAAAGCAGGGATTCCAAAAGGCGATCGAAGATTTCGGCAGCCACCCCTACAGCTACTGGAGAAAAGGAACTAATGCCCGCAAGTTTCTCGATCTGCCCGAAGACACCTACCCGGATGATGCGATGACTCAGCACGCGATCGATTTCCTGAAAGCAGATCGCGACGCCCCATTTTTCCTGATGGTCTCGCACTTTTTCGTGCACGATCCAAACCACACCCGCGTGCGCTGGCTTTACAATCGTTACCTGAACTCTTTTCCGGAGAGCGATCCCCGCCGCGAAACGCTCGCGCACTATGGGGCCATGGTGACGACTCTCGACCACCACGTAGGCGAACTGCTCGACGCATTGGAGGAGGCTGGAAAGGCCGAGTCGACTCTCGTTGTTTTCACTTCGGACAACGGCGGCCATCCGAACTACGCAGGCAACGCGCCCTTGCGCGGCAGCAAGTGGAACCTCTACGAAGGAGGAATTCGAGTCCCCTTTCTTGTCCGGTGGCCAAATGTCGTCGAACCCGGCTCGTTGAATGAAACAGCAGTCTGGTCGCCCGACCTCTTTCCTACTTTCGCTGAGTTAGCTGGAACCAATGCAAAATCGGCTCGTGACGGAGTCTCCCTCCTTTCTCACCTCCGCGAAGGTAGCGAACTGCCAGACCGCTCCATGGTCTGGCACTTTCCTTACTACCACCCCGAAAAGAAATACTCCGAACGCATTGATGAGATCGGCGTCGACGACAGTGAGACAAGCAAGACGAAACCGCACTCTGCGATACGCGAAGGAAACTGGAAGCTGCTCTGGTTTCAGGAAAGCGATCGTGTCGAATTATACGACTTGGAAAGAGACTTCACCGAATCCCGCGATCTTTCATCCTCTCAACTGGACGTCGCGAACCGACTTCGTGACGAACTGAAACGCTATCTCAACTCTGTCGACGCTCGCATGCCCACTCCAAACCAGGATTACCAGCAATGAAACATCTTCTTTGCCTTCTTCTTCTCTTCTTATCCGTTATCGTATCCGGCTCTGAAAAAAAGAACGTTTTAATCATCGTAGCCGATGACCTCAATTGCGCGATCAGCCCCTATGGTGATCCTAACGCAATCACACCGAATCTCGATCGACTCGCGAAACGAGGCGCCACCTTTCTCAATGCCTACTGCCAGCAAGCTGTCTGTAATCCGTCCCGATCATCGTTCCTGACCGGCCGCTATCCGGATGCGACGGGCGTCGACGATCTCCGAAAATCATTTCGCACCGCACTGCCCGACGTCATAACGCTCCCACAGGCTTTCCTCAACGACGGTTACTTTTCCCAGTGCATCGGGAAAATCTTTCACAACATGGGTGAGACAAAGGATAGACAGTCGTGGTCGGTTGACGAGTATCTCTTCGAGGGAACCCACGCTGCAGACACCGTCTTCAGCCAGATGCCGAAGGGATCCAATCCGCCGAAATACAAGGCACCCGTCTTCGAGAACTACGAAGTCCCGGACACCGCTTACCGCGATGGTCGCATCACCGAACGCGCCGTCGAAGCCATTTCCCGAATGGAGGAAAAAGGAAAACCGTTTTTTCTCGCTGTTGGCTACTGGCGCCCGCACCTCCCCTTTGTTGCCCCGAAGAAATACTGGGATCTCTACGACCCAGACAAAATCACACATCCCCAACCGATCGATCCGCCTACCAATGTTCCGGTAATCGCTCTGCATCCCAACCGCGAAGTTCACGGATATGGCCTCGTCCCTGATGGGCCACTCGACAAAGACCTTACGAAACACCTTCGCCACGGCTACTACGCATCGATCAGCTTTCTCGACGCCCAGGTCGGCGCCCTTCTCGATGCCTTGAAAGCGGCCAACCTCGAAAAGGACACCATCGTCGTTTTCACCTCCGACCACGGCTTTCATATCGGAGAACACCAGCTCTGGGGAAAGACGTCAAACTTTGAACTCGATGCGCGTGTTCCCCTCATTATTTCGGACACCTCAAAGAAAAACTCGACCGCCCTATCTATCAACTCGCTGGCTGAGCTGGTCGATCTCATTCCCACTCTCACTGAACTGGCTGGCGTTCCTACGCCCCAAGGGCAGCACGGCGTGAGCCTCGCCCCTCTGCTTGAGGATACATTTGCAGGCTCGAAGGATCATGCCTTCACCCAGCATCAACATCCCTTCTACGGAAAAGCCAAAGCGACCCACTGGGGCTACTCAGTCCGAACCCTGAAATGGCGCTACACTGAGTGGAAAAACATCGAGACAGGCAGGGTGGATTTTCGCGAACTCTACGATCATACGAACGATCCTCACGAAACTGCTAATGTCGCTGACGAGCACTCCGATGTCATCGCAGAGCTGGCCCCCGTTTTGCACCAACAATATACTTACGAAGGAAGCTGATCTTTTCATGAAAACCCCGGACTTTATCGTTCTCGTCGTCTACCTCATCGTAGTCGTCGGACTTGGCATCTGGCTCGCAAAACGTTCCAAGACAACAGATGGCTTCATGGCCGCAGGAGGAGCCCTTCCCGGATGGGCCGTAGGGCTATCCATTTTCGGCACCTTTGTCAGCAGCATCAGCTTTCTCGCGAATCCAGGAAAAGCCTTCGACGACAACTGGAATCCATTTGTCTTTGGACTGTCGCTACCAATTGCGGCGTGGATCGCGACTCGCTACTTTGTCCCCTTCTTTCGTAAAGCGGGCCAAGTCTCCGCCTACACTCACCTCGAAGAACGATTCGGTCCGTGGGCGAGAGTCTATGCGGTCGTCTGCTATCTTTTAACTCAAATGGGGCGCGTCGGCACCATTCTCTATCTCGTCGCTCTTGCCCTTGCTCCGCTGACGGGATGGAGCGTCTTCACGATCATTATTGTAACAGGCATCCTCGTTACGATCTATACACTTATCGGAGGAATCGAAGCCGTGATCTGGACCGACGTAATTCAAAGCATTGTGCTCACATTAGGAATCTTTCTCTGCCTCGGAGTCATTTTTACCGGGATGCCTGAGGAGGCTGGCCAGGTTTTCAGCATCGCCAACGAGGCAGAAAAGTTTTCGCTGGGGAGTTTCGGAGCCTCGCTCAATGCCCCGACCTTCTGGGTCATTCTGATTTTTGGCCTCTTCATCAATCTGCAGAACTTCGGAATCGACCAGAGCTACGTCCAGCGCTACGCGACCGCCGAGAGCGAAACGGCTGCGAAGAAGAGTGTTTGGCTCGGCGCTCTGCTTTATGTTCCGATTTCGGCTCTCCTTTTTCTCGTGGGAACGGGGCTCTTTGCCTTTTACCAGGCACAGCCTGATCTGCTCCCCGATACGATAGGGAAAGGCGACAAGGTTTTCCCCCACTTCATCGCAACGGAATTGCCAACCGGCATTACCGGAATCCTCATCGCCGCAGTCCTCGCTGCAGCGATGAGCTCGGTCGACTCCTCATTAAACGGATCTGCGACTCTGACCTGGTGTGATATTGTGAAACGCTTCAGCAGTTCGGAACCATCCGAGGCCACAGGAATGAAGGTGCTGCACGGTGCGACAATTGCTTTTGGCATCATTGGAACAGGAGCAGCTCTCGCCATGACGCGCGTCCAGAGTGCGCTCGACGCCTGGTGGAAAATCTCATCCATCTTCTCGGGCGGCATCCTCGGTCTCTTCCTGCTCGGCCTCATCGTCAAGAAAGCTCACAACGTTGCCGCCGTAACCGCAGTGTCGATTGGAGTCCTCCTGATTTTCTGGATGAGCGCGCCCTGGCTACCGGAATCAATCCGCCCTGCTCTCCACGGCAATCTCACTATCGTCGTCGGCACGCTTACGATTTTCCTCGTTGGCTTGCTTGTGAGTCGACTGGTTTCTTCTCCTAAAGAAAGCGTATGAGACCCAAATACACGGGCATCATTCCGCCCATGATTACCCCGCTGATGGAGCGCGATACGCTAGACTGCGAGGGACTCGAGCGACTCATCGAGCGAATGATCGATGGCGGCGTCGCAGGGATCTTCGCGCTGGGAACCACCGGTGAAGCGCCCAGCTTGAGCTATCGCCTTCGACGCGAAGTCATTGAGGAAACCTGCCGAATCGTCGACGGTCGAATCCCGGTTCTTGTTGGAATTACAGACACCTCCCTTGTCGAGTCAGCGCACCTTGCCAGGCACGCAGCGGATAGCGGTGTCGAAGCCGTTGTCACCTCCGCCCCCTTCTACTTTCCGGCCGGCCAACCGGAACTGCGCGAATACATTGAGCAATTACTTCCCGAACTTCCCCTCCCCCTGATGCTCTACAATATGCCGCTCCTGACAAAGACCTCTTTTTCCGGAGACTTGGTGAAATGGGCGATGGGGCAGGATTCGATCGTCGGGCTGAAAGACAGCTCCGGTGATCTCGTCTACTTCCGAAAAATGCAACGCCTTGCCGAAGAGCGTCGACCCGACTGGTCGCTCCTAGTTGGTCCGGAAGAACTGCTCGCTGAAACCGTATTGCTGGGCGGCCATGGCGGGGTCAATGGTGGAGCAAATCTTCACCCTCGACTCTATGCAGATCTGTATGAAGCAGCCGCCGCTGGAGATATAGAGAAATCCCGGGAATTAAGCTGCCAGGTCCTCACATTGTCGCAATCGCTCTACACTGTCGGGCAGCATGGCTCGGCGATCATCAAGGGAATCAAGTGTGCGCTCTCGATACTCGGTTTGTGTGATGACTTCATGGCCGCGCCATTTCATCGATTTCATGAATCGGAGAGACAATTGATCCGGAACCATCTCGATACTCTCAAGATTCCAGCCTAATCTACGACTTTCGATATTGCTTCGTCAGTCTCCTCGCGCACTCCATCTGCGCACTTGTTTCCAGGCAGCACTTTCTTCGCTCCCGGATCCAATCGACGGGATTCTTGCCTTCAGGGATAAATCCAGCCTTAGCACACCACGCGATAATGAACTGACCAGTACGCCCGCAACCCGCGACACAATGGACAACGACAGCTTCGTTCTTTTGGTGGTGATCATCCATCAAATCGACAAAGGTCTCGATCTGCGATTCGGTTGGAACTCCATAGTCCGGAACGTTGATGTGATAGTAGGAAAACTGACTCGGCACATCCTGACGATTATCGAACTCGCAGCAATTGACGATAGCCCGGACATTTTTCTCTTCGTAGATTTCAAACACATACGGATCGGGCCACCACGACGCCGCGATGACTCCATCTACAATCCAAGTGAAAGGCTCCGTGCGTTCCGGTTGTCCTTTCTCCGGCCAATACCAGGGGCGAATGGGGTTGGGCATAATTTCTAGGGATCAGGAATCCAGTCAAACCTTCCAAAGTGTCGTCTTGGTGGAACGAGCGGCAATTCTTTTGGCTCGTCCTTCATCTCGACCATGATCTTGGGACCTCCACGTTTTTGATCCGGAAAAGCTCGCGTGACAAAGCCATCCGGAGACCAGGTGGGGTCATCACCTCGCCCTGATTTTCGCCGGTTCGAACCGTCAGCTCTGGCAACCCATACGTGGAAAGTTGCTGCAATCTTCTGATCGCGCTCCCGATTCTCCACCCCTGTGAACTTGCTCATGTGAACGATTTCGACACCTTCCCAGTGGGCAATCCACTTCCCATCCGGTGACCACGCGGGCACCTTTTGCTCGATTGCAAGATTCAGTTCTTCATGGATATCAAACTCGGGAGGCGAAACGATTCGCGCTTCACTCCCATCAAGACGACTCACCCAGATTCGCATATGCCCGCTACGGTTCGAAACAAATGCAATCTGATCACCTGTGGGAGAAACCACCGGCATCGCATTGCTGAATTGAAGCTGCTCGGGATCGGTGAAAAGCCTTCGCGATTCTCCCGTCTCTGTATTCATGAGATGTATTTCGCTGTCGTGGCTCGGGTCTTTACCACCCTTCGTTTTCATCCAGACGACATGTTTGGAATCGGGCAACCAGGATGGAACCAGATTTCGTCCAGTTTCGGTCAAAGACCTAGCGTCTTTTCCATCAAGTGCTGAAAGACGCAAAACAAGTCCGTGATTGATCTGCTCGACGTAGACGATCTTTTTTGCATCCGGTGAAATGGCAGGCATTCGAGCTCCATGCTCCGATTGAGTCAGTTGCGTTCGCTCCGATCCATCTTCCTTCATACGATAAAGCTGGAGCACTCCGCTCTCATCCGAATGGCTGACGATGAGTTCGCGGGCTGCCGTATCATCTGTCGCTCCAACTTTGGCAAATGACAGAAAGAGAAAAAGTGAGACCAAATGTTTGAATCCGCTCGTCATGAAATCACCCCTCCCGCCAAGCTCTGAAGCACGTTCGAAATCCTGTCGCAAAATCCTGCGGTCGATCTTCAACCCAACGCTCAACCACTTCGACTGGGAAAAAGCGACCACAGTCGACCTCTTTCCCATGCACGCGAATACTTCCTTTCGCTTCAGCGACGAACACCTCAATGAATTCCTGATCAGTATCAGCTGAAGCCTCGATTCGAGCGACACGCTTGACCTCATCCTTCGGCTTTACCCAGACTTCCTCCCACATTTCCCGGAGCGCACAATCGTAGTAGCTTTCACCGGGATCCACATGACCTGATGCGCTGCTATCCCATTTGCCCGCATGAGTGTCCTTCAAATGAGATCGCTTTTGCAGATATATCTCATTGCCCGTTCGGTTCAGGAGAAAGATGTGAACCGCTCGATGGAGAAGACCCTTTTCGTGAATCTCGCCGCGCGGTCTCGTGTCGATCATCTCATCGTTTTCATTTACGACGTCGAGAGATTCTGTCGCCGGCGGAGGCAATGCAGCACAGGGATGGGGGTCGAGCAGTTCAGAGAGCGAAACCCATTGTTCCAAGGTCAATTCCTCCGCCCGCACACTGGGCTTCAACTCCAGTTTTTCACAAATCTCCTCCCATTCTTCCGCCTCGAGGGGCAAATTATTGTGTAGCTGTTTGCGTCGACGCGAAAACCCCTGCTTCACCACCGACGAGAACCCCTCACCCGAGTGCAGTGGCAAATCATCGACAGGTCGAGGATCAAAGCGCACGATGCTCGAGTCTACCGCTGGCCGCGGGTGGAAAATCGCCGGTCCCACCGTTTTCAGCATGGTCGGCCGCCATCGCTCCTGCAACATCAGGCCGATCACTCCATAACTTTTTGTTCTCGGGCGTGCGACAAATCGCTCGGCGACCTCTTTCTGCACCATCACGACGGCGTTCGTCACCGGGCTCGGAGCATCGAGAAAACAACGCAGGATTTCATTTCCCGAAGAGTAAGGAAGGTTCCCGATGAACTTGATCCCGCCCTCGGCAAAATGCGGGCGCACATCGTATTCCGTCGCGTCGCCGTGCACGACTTCGACATCGTCACCGAATTTATCGGCAAGAAACTCCGCAAGCCTCCCGTCTTTTTCCACGAGAATGAGACGTCCCACCTTGCCAACAAGATGCTCCGTCAGCGCACCAAAGCCAGGCCCCACTTCGACAACCGTATCATCCGGCCCAGCCTGCAATTGCGAGGCGATCCAACGAGAGACATTTTCATCAACGAGAAAACTCTGTCCAAGTTTTCGGCTGGGTGTCAGGTCGAGCCGTGACAATTGCTTCTGAAGTTCGGAGAGATGCACCCGCCAACCATGAACGAACTTATTTGCTGAATCAATCAGCGAAGTCAAAAGCTCCATTTAACTAGCGCAAACGTTTGTCCCCCTCTACACTTGCCGACCTTTGATAAATATTTCCGAGTTGGCACGAGAGTTGGGAGTCGCAGTGAGCACCGTTTCCCATGTTCTCAGCGGCAACGCCGAGAAATATCGTATCAGTCAGAAAACGGTGGTTCGGGTGCAGGAGGCAGCGGAAAAGTTTCAGGTCACTCCAGACCCCATCGGGGCCGGACTCCGTCGCGGCAAAATGGGAATCGTCGGATTGCTTGTTCCTGACATTACCAATTCCTTTTTTGCCCAGCTCGCTCGAGCGATCGAACTCCGCCTTCGCGACTCCGGAGTCGCGGTCCAGCTCTGCGACTCGGCAGAAGATCCCGAAACCGAAAACGCCCTCCTCGAAAAAATGCTGGGCCGGCGACTCGACGGTCTCATCGTTGCCCCAGTTGGGAATAGCTCCCCCACTCTTCTCAAGAAACTGCAAAACCCGACTATGCCAATTGTAATGGTCGACCGTCCTCTGCCAGGTCTCGATTCGTCGCTCGTCTCTCTGAACAACCTCAAGGCAGGGCGTCTCGCTGCCGAACGACTCCTCAGAGAAGGGCACTGTCGAATCGCCTGTCTGCGAGGCGATCCCGCATCCGAATCCGACCAGGAAAGGTTAGAAGGGGTTCGGGACGCACTGAAAGGAAATGGCATCGATCCGGAAATCCTACTCTCGGAAGGAACTGGATATTCACGCGAGCAAAGTCTGGAAGCGGCACGCTTGCTTCTGACCTCGAACGATCGACCAACCGGCATCATCACCCTCAGCGGACAAGGCATCCTGGGACTCCTCGCGACGATCCGTGAACTGAGTCTGAAAATTCCGCATGATCTCTCTCTCGTCGCTTTCGACGAACAACCGTGGTCTCCCCTGATCGACCCGCCGCTCACTACGGTCGCGCAACCTGTCTCCGATATGGCTACGAAAGTGGTGGAAATCCTCCGGCAAAAACTCGACACGGAACTCACGAAAGAGCGATACGAGCTATTTGATGCGAAACTAATTGATCGTTCATCTGTTTCATCACCCTTTGCACGCTAAACCACCAGATTTTCACTCGAATTCGAGCCAAACCTCACTAGCCTCCCCTTCTTGAGCAAAACCACCCTCATCGTATCGCGCCTTGCCACTCTTCTCGTTGGCATTGGATTTTCGCATCTCGTTCTTACATCCAAAAATGAGCGGTCGGGAGGAGGAGAAGGGCCAGTGAATCAGGCTGCCGCCACCGCTGCCGGTATAGGTGGGAAGAAGAAAAAGAACGCTAACAGCATGAATACGATCAGCCTGGAGCAGTCCGGGTATGAAGCTGGCCTTTAGGATCCTATGGCTGCGCTCGCCGCCGGCATGGATATTTCCGGACACGAAAACAAACTCATCTACACCGAATCCGTTTATACTGATTGGGGCGAAAAAGACGGAGCTGCAGCTGCAGATTGGGTAAACAGCAACCTCAAAGGCATCGAAAAAAGCGACGAAATCCTCTCCACCTTCAGCAGCGCGATTATCGACATCGATCCACAGTCCGCAGTGACCTGGGCATCGAAAATCTACGACGAGGGACAGCGCAATGAGAACCTCTCCATGCTTCTTGAAGAATTGGTCGCCATGGACGGCAATAGCGGTCGCCGATGGGTCAACAGATCGAACCTCAGCGACGATCTCAAGCAGCGCTTTGGCACTCAGTAAGGCAAGCAGGACGCAACGGGCTGGCTCGAAAAATGCGACCATACCCTGTATTCGCCGGCTGGATTCGCCGTATCCGTCTCCATTCCCTGATTCAAACGCATTTGGCGTTTGAAATCTTCGGCTTCACCAGCCACGTTCCCGCGATGATTCACGAGAAAGGAAATGCCATTTTAAATGGAATGGAGCGGCGCTTCGGAAAACTGGCCCTGCCGCAGATTCTACGCTGGATTGCCTCTTTTCAGGTTTTGACCTGGGCACTGGATCGCTTTTCTCCCAATTTTCTGGAATGGCTCGCCTTCGACAAAGCAGCGATTCTGTCCGGTCAGGTCTGGCGCATCTTCACCTGGATTTTCTTTCCGCGATTTCCCTCAATGGGCAGTCCGGTGTTTGAGATTCTCTTTGTTGTCATTGCTCTGCTCTTCATGTTCTTTATCAGCGACAGCATAGAGTCGCAGTGGGGCGAGTTCCGGGTCAATGTCTACACTTTCACCACGATCGTCGGCTTATCTCTTGCTTCGCTTGTTGTCCCCTACATGTCTGAAATCGGCCAGATTATGACCGGGATTTTCTTCTCTGCCGTATTTCTCGCTTTTGCCAGCCTGTTTCCGAGTCAGGTCATTCACCTCTTTGCCATTATCCCGATCAAAGCAAAATGGTTGGGAATAGCGAACGCTCTTCTCCTCGCTGCCACCGTTCTGGGCTCCGGAGCAGCGATGCCCTATCTGGCATTTGTCGTCCTAGTTGGATTGCTCCCCTACATTTTCGTTTTTGTTCCGGCCTTCGCCACGGAGATGCGACAACGGAGCGAATCCGCAGTGCGGAAACATCGTTTCGAACAAGCCGTAGGATCGCCCGATGACGCATTCCATACCTGCGATTCCTGTGGAGCGACTGATCAGAGCCACCCCGACCGCTCATTCCGCGTAACGGCAGATGGCGAAGATTATTGCGAGGTTTGCCGCCCACCAGTTCACTCTTCCTCTGAGAGTTGAGTTAGGAAAAGACCGCTAATCATCGACGTATTGCGCCTGATAGACCTCACCTTCGCGGTCTTTTCGAATTCTGATCACGCCAAGGATCAATACGATAACGCAGAGGAGTGCAATAATCAGATAGACGTAGGTCCAATCCATCGGAGGCTGTGTCTCAGCGTGTAGACCAGCCGAAGCGGCAGAACTCTTGCCATTCTCATCAATCGTGAAAACTCGGAACTCGTAGGCGGATTTGGGGAGAAGGTTTTTAATTTCGGCTTTCACGAGACGGCCAACTCGATTGATCTCCACTTGATTGTAAGGCGCCCAAACGTGCGTAGGCATCCCGCTTCCGCTGTCGAGCATACCAGAGAGCTCGACTTCAAAATCATATAGCTCGGGGTTTTTCGGCGCGGTCCAGGCGAGGGTGATGGTATCAGTTTCGCTTTTCAAAACGGAGAGATCTTCAGGGCGCCTGATCTCCAAATTGATTTCTCTACCAACGGCGGGACTGATGATATTCCCCAGAGGACTTCGAAGCGCGTGCATTTGCCGCTCCGTCATCCCCTCGTTATAGACAACATCTTCTCCATCGGGAATATTGACAACGGGCACGGGAGCTTTCGAACCGATGACTACTGCAGTGGATGAGGAGTTCGAAGCGACATTATCCAATCCTGCCGTATTACCCACTTGGGAAGAATTTTCACTCGTCCCGGCATTTGCTGTATTTTTTGGTTCAGCTGACATTCGCATAGAGCCTAATGGCAGTCCCTGCGGCAAATTGCTCGGCCCGGACGCTACTCGATTTGACTTCAGAATATTTCCCATGAGACGCAATGGCAGCGTCTGCTCATTCCCGTAGATGTTCATCGTCACGTCGACTGGACCTTTCGACGCAACGGAAGGATGCAGACCGATGCCAATACGAACGGAACCCATCGGGGCAAGCACCGGCCCCGGATCGTTCAGAATGCGAAAGGGAGAAGGCACGTGAAATTCCAGCGGAACCGCGACGCCTCCCGGATTCGTGAGAACGACTGCGCGCTCAGCCAATTCACCCGCCTTGACCTGTCCGAAGTTGATCAGTTCCGTCGTCGCGGAATCAGGAATCGAAATCTGCAGACTGCCCGGAACAACTGGAGCAACTACCTGAGCCGTTTTAGTAAGTCCACTCTCAAGATAAAACTGAACCATCCCATCAAATGGAGCCGCATCCGTTTTCTGGAGACCGATCTTGATCGGGGTTTCCCTGCCGGGCGCGAGAAAATACTCCTTCTGCAAGCTCGCCCCGAGCCTCGTGCTGGCGCGAGCGAGAACACGAACAGGTTTGACTCCTGTGTTTTGAAGAACCAATGCTCCGACGCGCTTTCCGCTTTCCTCGTCCAGCGAAAGTGTCGCCTGCGGGGTGACCAGTTGGAATGGCTCCCCACCTGTCCCGATCAGCTTGGTAGTCCCATGCTTGCTTCTCGCGAAGCTGAGAAAATAACTAGTCTCACCAGCGAGAGTGGGACGAAATGAGACCTTCACTTTCTGCATCCCGTTGCCAGCCAGAGACAGCTTTCCGTTGGCCGGTTCCACCAGATACCACGGAGGGGCCAATGACAAGGTGGTCTCAAAATTTGCTTTGCCTAGGTTTCTCACCGTGACTTCCTTTTCTGCGGAGGAGCCGATCGAAACTTCCCCAAAATTAATTTCCTTATCGGTCGAAATCTCCGACTTCACATCTCCCAAACCAATATCGTAGCGCATCGCCGAGGAATAGCGCCCACCTCGATATCGCACCGCAAAGGCAAAAGCATCTGACTCTGCACTGGATCCGGGATCAGCATAGTAGGTCACGACAGCGACATTCCGCTTCGTCGGGTGATCAGTCATCGAAGTGATTTTTCCAGCCGAAGGAAACGTCCGGATCAGGAACTCTACTTTCGCTGCAGGCGTTTTTGATTCCGCCTTCAGTTCGAACTGGATTTCCATTCCCTTGACCGCCTCAACTCGACCAGTCAACGGGGTCGGCAAGCCGATTTGGTCCGCAGTGAGTCCAACGGGGGCATCTTCCTTACGATTGAAAAGGCCTTTGCCTCCAAAAATCTGCGCGTCTGCCGCGGTCGTAAAAAACAAAAGGGCAACCACGACACCAAAAACGGTGCGCACTTTTTTCCATTCAACTCTGTAGGTCGGTCGAAACATTTTCGAAGAGTAGTTCGTTTGCCAATTCGCAGAATGACTCCGCGTAGGTAAAACGAATTCAACCTCTATAAGTTAGCCCGAAACTGCGAATTAATCGAGTGAGAACCCACGCAGTCTCCGACGTAGCAAATCAAGGACGAGACGCGTCACGCGCATTTTAAAACTCACTCGATCCGAAGGGCTGAAGTGACGCTTGGCAAAGGTCTCGGTATCACGACTCGCGATGGCGATGTAGACTGTCCCGACGGGCTTTTCCTCTGTTCCTCCCGTCGGTCCAGCAATACCACTGACGGCGATGGCATGATCGGCTCCGCTGACGCGCAGGCAACCTTCCGCCATTTCGCGAACGACAGGCTCACTGACGGCGCCATGGGCCTCCAGCGTATCCTCAGACACTCCGAGCAGTTCGATTTTTGCTTCATTCGCATAGGTCACGTAGCCCTGGCGAAAAACGGCACTCGATCCCGAGGCATTGGTGATTGTCGAAGCTATGTTGCCACCCGTGCAGCTTTCCGCCGTGGCAACTGTCTCACCGCGCTCGGATAGCAAAATCTGAATCACCTGCTCGATGGGGTCTTCCGACTCCGCGATGATCTCTTCTTCGTATTCCGCTCGAACGATTTCTGAAGCCACATCGATCGCTGCCGAAGGACCGATCAAACGCAGATCGACCTCGCCTAGACGCGCGCAGTATCCCAGCTCCAGCTCCTCGATTGGCTCCAGCAAAGGTTCGAGCTTGGAGGCGAGCGATGATTCTCCCACTCCGTAGATCCGAAAGTTGTGCCAGATATCCGCTCGATCATCCGGGTCGCGCAAAGCAGAAAGTCTTGGCTGAACTTCCTCGGCAAACATCGGTTTCAATTCGCGGGGAGGACCCGGAACGAGAAATAAATGAGGCGTCGTCTTTACCCCGTCATTCGTCGCCGGCAGATAGAGTCCGGGAGCGGTTCCGTGAGGGTTGGGTAAAACCTCGGCCCCCTCAGGGACCATGGCCTGCCGATCGTTCGAGCGATTAGCTAACAGTCCTCGACTGCGAAACATTTCGTTGATCGTCTCGAGGATTTCCTCGTCGAGATGCAGATCACGCCCCAACATTTCTGCAACCACCTCGCGGGTAATATCATCATTTGTAGGACCAAGTCCGCCCGTAATCAGAATGGCGTCACAACGAGAAAAGGCATCTTCCAAGACGGTGCGAATGTCATTTCCATCCGGAATCGTAACCTGCCGCTGCACGCGCAGACCGAGTTTAAAAAGCTCCTGCCCGAAGTATGCGGCATGAGTATTGACGACCTTGCCAAGTAAGAGCTCTGTCCCTGTATTGACTACTTCAATGCGCATGAGTCTGATCGAATCAGGATTCGCTCACGGACGATTCCAACTCCACTCGCGGCGCGTCAGACCAAAGGTCTTCAAGCGCGTAGAGACTTCGTTTTTCCTCGTGAAAGATGTGAACCACGACATCAACATAGTCGATCACCAGCCACATGCTGGTGGCCTCGCCATCAGCCGAACGCGGCTTTTCACCGATTTCTTCCTCGGTCTTGAGGCGGACATCACGACTCACCGCTTTGAGATGCGGCAAGGAAGTCGCCGTGCAAATCACGAAGTAATCCGCCAGGCTGGAAATACCATGCAGATCAAGGACCACGATGTCCTCTGCTTGGATTTCGTCGGCAAAGCGAGCGCAAGTTTTGGCGATGGTAAGGGCGTCAGGCACGTCAGAAAATTGTTGGGTTGATATAGTGGAGGGAAAACGAGAAGGCGCAACGCGATTTTCGACACAGAATGTCCCTACCCAACAGGGTTAGCTCGAACACATGACAGGGTCAGATCGTTCACCCAGAATGGTTTACTCTGCTTTTTTCCGCAAATCATAACATACTAAGCGTGAACCCATTTCGTTCTGATTGACGTAGAGCAGACCATTGCTGATAGCTGGTGGAGCCCAGGTTTCAGGCGCATAAAACAGCCTCGCCTTCGACAGAATCTGAAATCCATGTGATCCAAGCTCCATCCGCAGGAGAGCTCCATTTTCGCTGAGACAGAGAAAGGCTCCGTCGACGTGGATCAGGTGAGCATGCCCCAGGCTGATCGGAATCGGCCGATCTTTCCACTGAATCGTTGTGTCGTAAAACGCTTCGTTCCAGAAGAGGCGGCCGGTTCCCGCATCGAAAGCCAGCATGAGTCCACCATTTCCTCCAAAGCCGTAGATGATTCCTTCGTGATAAATCGGCGTCTGAAACTGGCAGCCGAACTCCGGGGAAGTCCAGATGATACGCGCCTTGGAATCCGGGCTATACTGCAACATTACGCCCCCCAGTCCGTAGTCCTCGGAAATGAAGACGCGATTCGGTCCGCAGGGAACCGGCGTCGCTGCGTTCACACTCGCGAAGTTATCGGAGCGCCAGGAAAACGCGTCGAGGATGTCACCATTTTCCGGATTGATGCAGAGCAGGCCTCCGTGAGGTGGTTTCACCATGCCTCCGGCAAAAACGAAGAGCCGATCCTCGCCATTGACCTCGCCGATCACTGGGGAAGCATAGCTCCCGTTCCACTCGTGATTGTTCGTCCAGATCACCGAGCCGTCCTTTTTGTTCAAGGCAGCGACGCAATGCTCTTCCGAGCCGACCTGAACAATCAGCCTCTCGCCATACACTAGGGGACTGGATCCGTATCCAAAGAAAAAGGGTGATGGGCCGAACTTCTCCTCGAGGCGCATCTTCCATACCACTTTCCCGTCGTCGAGCTGCAGGCAAAGCAAATCTCCATCGTTCCCCAGCGTGTAGACATACTTGGTCCCGGGATCGATCACGGGACTAGAGCGTGGCTGATCGGTGATGCCATAGCTCTGCGCAACTTCGACAGCGTAGGCGTGCTTCCAGATTTCTTCGCCCGTCTCCGCATTCAGACAGCGGATTTCCTCCTGCTTCTCCACCTGGTGAATGAATACCAACTTGCCGTCAACAATGACAGGTCCGGCATGCCCTTTTCCCCGCTCGACCTCCCAGAGAACCTTGGGCCCTTCTTCGGAATACTCCAGATTCAGCCCGGTTTCTGCGCTGTGAAAATCCTGATTCGGTCCCAGGAAATGAGGCCAATCATCGGCACGGGCCACACCTGAGAAACAGACGAGTATCGCGGCCACGGGAAGAAAAAAACGAATCGAGAAAACGTTCATCTGATAACAGTAAGGCAAATCCCCCGATACGGTTGTATTTTTCTTGGAAAAACACCCCGGAACACGCCACCTTCGCAACCATGAATCGAGGATCCACTCTAACAGGCAAACGCGTGCTCATCACCGGAGCATCGAGCGGAATCGGAAAAGCCATCGCCCGGATGTTCGCATCCGAAGGCGCCAGCCTCGCTCTTCTCGCCCGAAGAGAGGATCGATTGCGAAACCTCTCCAAGGAACTGATCGCATCCGGGACGAGCGCGTTCCCCTTCCCCGTCGATCTGACCGAGAGCGGTCCGGCACAAGACGCCGTCAATCTTGCCGCCAGCGCACTCAACGGACTCGATATTCTCGTTAATGCCGCCGGAGTCGCTCACCAAGCCAGCCTCAGCGAGGGTAATATCGACAAGTGGCGAGCCATGCTCGACCTCAATGTCTTTGCCCTCGCCGTCGTAACCCGTGAAGCCCTTGCTCACTTCCCGGATAGCGGAGGGCACGTCGTCAATATCAGCAGCATGTCAGGACATCGGGTCCCCGGAAAAGGAGGATTCTACTCCGCCACGAAATTTGCCGTCCGCGCTATGACCGAAGGTCTGCGACAGGAATTGCGAGCGAAGGAAAACCTCACTCGAGTCAGCAGTATTTCGCCCGGATTCGTCGATACCGAGCTGCTCGAAAAATATCTGCAGGGCTCTTCGGATAACGGTAAAGGCTACCAGGCTGCCGACTATCCCATTCTCCAACCGGAAGAAATCGCCGAACTTGTTTTGCACCAGGTAACCATGCCGGCGACGGCCGAGGTGACAGATATTCTCGTCCGTCCGACAGGGCAAAAGACCTGAGCCAATTACCCTTCCCACTTCACACTCTTCGAAGCAGCCATCATCGGGAACCATCCCTGCAATTTCGTGGACTCCTTGTCCCAGTCGTCTTCAAAGAATCCGGTGATGACAAACCCAGCGTCGCATTGCCCGCCAATCTGCTCCTCCCAGCTGTGGCTGTATTCCAAGCTTACCTGCGCTTCCAACTGATCCGCCAGCAGATCGGTATCAGCATTTTCCATATCCGCATACGGGAGGCGGTGAGCCACAACCAACTCACCGGACTCCTCTAATACCTTGTGATCAAAGAGATAAAACGCCGGATTCATAAACCCGCACAGCAAAGCCCCACCCGGTCGAAGCACGCGATGACATTCCCGCCAGATCGGAGGAAGGGACTCCGCAAAGACATTCGAAACCGGATTGAAAATCAGATCGAACTCGCTGTCTTCCAAATCTGATAAATCCGCCATATCTCCCTGCATCATTCGGACAGCGAGTCCGTGCTCTGCACAGGTTTCCTCATCCTTCTGCAACTGCACATCCGAAGCATCAAACGAAGTTACCTCCGCACCAGCCGCAGCAAAAATCGGAACCTGCTGACCTCCTCCACTCGCGAGAGCAAGAATGCGGACTCCACTCAGATCCGGATAAGACGGAAACCAATTGGCCGGAACCGGCTTGTTCGGAGTCAGGATGACCGACCAATCTCCCGACTTCGCGGCGTCGATCACCTCGTCTGGATACGGAGTGCTCCAGCGACAGCCTTCCTCCGATTGGAGATTCCAGGCGTTGCGATTGTATTCGTGGATGTTCATGGGAATCACTCCAAAGATTGGTTCTCGGTGCTATCAAGGCGGAACTGAATGTCCTCGGTTTCGGGGTAGACGACAATCAGCTCATAAGTCTCCGCAAGCTGGTCAGTCCGGTAACGGAGCCAGTCGTCTCCCTCAGCATAGGGACCACCCGACCAGGGATTTTCGGGCGGGGTTTCGAGGAATTTCTTTTCCTGCAAAAATTGAATCAGCTTGGCTCCCGGCATCATTCGCCGAGGGTAGATTTCTTCATCGACATGATAATTTTGAAGAGCGGCCTGCACTTGCAGGAGCATTGCTTTGACGCGACGCGACTCCCGCTTTTCAGCGATCGACGGAGACAGCAGAACCGCAGCAACGCCGGCAAGAATCACTACCCCGGTAGCTCGAATGAGAATTTTCTTCAGGCGATTCATCCGAGGAGCAGGTGTTGAGGAACAAAATACAGGGCCAGGGCAACCGCCAAGAGGATCAACCCGATCCAGTCCCGATCTTCGAAAGACTGCTTCCCACCGCGTCGACGAACGAACTCCAGCAACCATCCCGTCGGACACCCGAACTTGCAGTAGGCCATGGGAAAGAAGAACGAAATCGCCAGTCCAATCAGCGCGACGAAGATCGTCGCGATCCCGGCAGATTTCAGGACATAGGCATCAAAGGGTTCGATTCCCGCAAGATCGAAGTCGAGCTGCAGAAAGCTGACGCCCAGCACCACCAGCAAAAGCATTACCGGAACAAGACGACCGATCCACTTCCCGTCTCCTGGCAATGGTTTTTTCCATTTCGCAGGAAGGGCTTTCATGGTCCACCTCTGCAGATTTCCATGCGAACAAATGAACTGACAATACACCGGCTGCTTCGTAAACCATGGCACGAGAAAGGCAGAGACGACGAAAACAACAAGACCCGGCGTAGCCTCCCACGGTACTCGTGTTTCGATCCAGCCGACAAGCAGAGATTGCGCAATGAGATCACCAAGGAAAAACCCGAGTCCTCCAATCGTCGCGACTGAGTAAATCCATCTCAGTTCTTGGAAACGCTTATTTTTCCAAAAGGCAAACAGACAACCCACGATCAGAAACCCGAGCAGGAGCACATCTTTCCATCCAAATCGAATCGACCGCTTCACTCCCTCTTTGCCTTTCGCTACCGCAAGTCGATGGGTAATGCTCTCCCGGACAGCTTCACTCGTTCGAGTGGCGCCGGATACCGCGTAGATCTCCGCCTCGTTGAAGTCATTGATTGCTGCGATTTCATCCCAGCTTCGTCCATTCCACGATTCCATAAAGAGCAGGTCGAGTTTCACGTCATCGACATGGCTTGGCGTATCGTAGCTGTGCCGCATGGCGATGCCGACGACTTTGTCCGCTGCATCACTCACGACGAGCAAGTCACTTGGGCCCGAGTAGCCAACTATCTCGCGGGAATGCGGCATCGTTCGGACAACATAGCCAATCTTTTGACCCGAAGCATCAAGCACGAAATGCCCACCTCGTGGTCCCGAATCGACCCGCAGTCTTTTCGCCCCTGGGAGCAGCTCTGCTACCTCACCTGCTGATACCGGCCAGTCGCCTTCGACACGAAGTCGCTCATGATTAGAGCGCACGAGCCAGGCAATCGCGAGCAGCACAAAAAGCCGGTAGAGTTGGAGCAGGGAAAGTTTCAAAAGTTCAGCGAAGCTTGTCCGCAATGCTATCAGCGTATCCCGTCATTTCAAGGAAGGCGCGTCCGACGATTTCGTCTCCCTCCCAGATATCACAAGCCCCTTCCCAGTAGCTGACACCTCCGCTGCCGTTCGCCATTTCCTGCCCGTCCATGGTCGGCTTGAGCTGAAAAGTGCGAAGCTCCCCCAAGTTCGGATCGACAGTCTCGATACGCGGTGAGATCGGATACTCGGCTCCGGTTTTGGGACTCTTCCAGGCACCATCGTGAATCCATCGGTAATCGCCCAGTTTCTGGTGCGTAAGTTTTCCGGTCGGATCGATCCAGACAAGCTTGGAATACTCGGAGGGCTCTCCACTGTCCGTTCGCAGGACGTATCCCATGATTTCGCGCCCATCATAAAATTGCAAGCAGGCCCAGTCCCAGCCGATTTGATTGCGATCGAGTTGACTACTGGATATTTCGTGATCCATCCACGCCTCTCCTGCGACGGAATAGGTTTCCCCTTGAAAGGAAATCTCCCCTTCCGCGTTCAGCCGAGGAAACGTGATGTAGTAGCTCGAAGCAGTTCCTTCAGGACCTTTTCGGGAAATCCCTTCCTCTCCAAAAATTACGTGCTGCTTGTGTGGACGCAGGCAGAGCTTGTAGGACGCTTCGGACCGAACCGACCCCACCAGTTCCATTCCGCCGCCTTTTTCGACCAGTTTCCAATTTCCATTTTTTATATTGAGACCTTCTAGCGAAGCCCCCGCGTCCCAACCTCCGCGATTCAATCTCTCTTCGTGAAGAAAGGTGTTCGTATCAGGGTGACTGATCCCCATGTGGGCCATGTAGATCTGCTCATCCCCGAAAAGCTCGCCCTTCGGAACGTCTTCCGGTCTTTGTCCAAGCCGAAAGAACGTGGCCTGAAACCCAAAGCGTTCGGTATCGGAAAAAAGGTGCCCCGTAAGATACCACCACTCGATTTTGAAATCGGGATGGCTGCCGTGGTCACGAGGAAACGTGAGCTTGTGCCCAACGCGTGGGACATTCCATTTTTCTTCGCCGATAGATAAATCTGTAAGAAAGAACCAAACAAGGCTCAACAGGGTCAAGTGCCTGGCCCAGAATGGTATGGTCACTGATCCAACCCTCCTTCGCCATAGCTTCGCAGGAGTTGCAGGGTTTCGTCGCTGGGTGGTCGGTTTCATTCTCTAGTATCAGAGCGGAGGTTGGCGTTTTTGAATCCGACCAGGTGGGCAACAATGGCGGCAGCGGCGATGGTGATGCCGCCGAGGGCGAGAAAAGAAATCCACGGCACTCGGTAGGTGAGCGTCCAGCCAAAGCTCTGCGGGTTGATCACGTGAATGAGAACCCAGCCGAGGAAGAAACTCAGGATGATGCCACCGGCAAAACCGACCAACGAAAGCCCGATCCCTTCCCACATGGCTCCGCGGGCGATCTCGGAGCGCGAAGCTCCCAGCGATTTCAGAGTCGCGAGCTCGCTTTTCCGCTCCAGGAGAAGACCGGCAAGGGCTAAACCAAGACCGCTTACCGCAATGATCACGGCAATCGCCTCGAGTGCATAGGTTACTGCGAAGGTCTGATGGAAAATGCGGATCGATTCACTTCGCAATCGTGCGTTGGTCTGCACCGTGAGTGTGGGAAACTGCTCCCGAATCGCTTCGAGCACCTTTTCGGGTTCAGCTTTTTCATCGAGGTAGAGGGCAAGGTTGGACACGCTATTGTCATCGAACCATTGACTAGTGAGTTCCCTCGCGACGATCAGGGTTCCCGTTTCATTCCCGTATTCTGCAAAAATCCCGGTGACGGAGATCGGCTTTTCCCCATCTGGGGTCGGCAAGTCTATGCGACTCCCTTTTTCCAGCTGAAACCGACGAGCCATGGATTCGGAAATCCAACCGGGAAAGCGATCGTCGATTTTTTCCACGAGCGACCGAGGGCCGGTATCCGCGGGCGCATCCTGCCACATCAACTGCAGGTATCGCTCGGAGCCCGTATTGTAATCGGCTCCCCCCAGGAAAAAATCGGCATTGCCGAGGGATACGGTATAGCGACGCAATTTGTCAGCACCAGCGACGCCGGGAGTTGCTTCTATTGCCCGCCATGTCGGCTCGGAAACGGCGTTTTCATTTGTCACCGCACTCATTCCTGCGGGCGCGACATAGATGTCAGCTCTCAGCAATTGCTGAATCCACGAGGTCAGCGTAGTCTCGAAACTGGCGACGAGAATGGCCATCGCGGCAGACATTCCGATTGCGACAGACAACCCGGCGGCAGTGAGTCGATGCCGGCCTTCCGGACGAGCAAGTTGGCTCGCAGCATGAACTCGCATCGCATCGCCGTCAGAATGTCTCAGCATCCGTGCAATCGGACGAAAGAGAATCCCAATGAGAATACTCGCCCCAAATACGAGCAGCACTGCGGCAAGGTATCCACCGATCGGAACGGAAGTCCCTGAGGTGGTCTTCCACGAAGGAAGCCAGGTCGAGGCAATTCCCGAACCGACGAGAATCAGGCCCAACCCGTGTTTTCTCAAAACAGATAGTCCCCCACCCTGTGTCCCACGCCGAATCGCATGGGCGGGTGGAGTCAGCGAAGCATCCCGAGCCGGTATCGCAACAGCGATGAGGCTGGCGATGAGCCCGAAAGCGAGGCAGAAAACAATCTCTCTCCACTCCAGGGTCACTGCAGTTGTCGTGGTGCGGTAGTAAAGGGTATTCACCGTTTTGGCGATCGCCCCGACCATTGCAGTCGCGAGGAGGCGGCCGAGGAATACCCCGATCAGGGCACCTACAGTGCCTAGCAAAACACCTTCCAAGATCCAGGCTCTGCGAATCTGCTTCGGCGTCACCCCAAGCGATCGCAGGGTCGCAATCTCGGCGCGACGTTTTACGACAGCAGCTTCCATCGCCTGGAGAATGAGATACATGCCCACGAGTAGCGCGAGTCCCGACAGGATCGTGAGATTGAGGCGGAAAGCACCGCTCATTTTCGTAACAGACGATTTCCGATCACTCGGCGTTTCGAGGAGATAGCCTTTTTCCTGCGACCAATCCCAGATCGTGGCAAGCGCATCCTTTTTCATCTGATCCTTCGTCGGTCCAGGCGGGGCTCGAAATTCGACGCGGGAAATGGCTGTCTCAGCTTGCGCCAGACTTTGCAGTCCGGGGAGATCGAGCAGAACAAGATGATCCGGAACGGGAACTCGATTGGGATCTTCCGGCAGGATTCCCTTTATATTCAGATCAACAGCGCGGTCATTGACAACGATGGAAACCGTCTCGCCCTGCTCGACATCGAAGCGTTTCGCAAAAGCTGCTCCTACGAAACCCACGTCGGAACGCCCCAGCACACTGTCTCCCCCCGAAGATGCCACGGCGCCACCTCCGAATGTCGACGACTCTCCATCCGTATAGCTGGCTGCGTTTTGCAAAGCGACGAGATCAGCACCAACGAGCCGAAGCAGATCCTTTTCTTCTCCTTCCCCAATGGCGGCAGAGATTTCGAGAACGGGGAAAATCCCGATGGCATAATCACCAGCTGTCTCTCTCAATTCCAACAAGACGGCTTCATCGAGCATCCCGGCGCGCGGCCGCAAGATCGCATCGCTTTGCCCCGCGATCGACTCGGTGAACATTCCGAACCCAGAAACGGCAGCTTTGTTGGCGAGGTGAATGGAAAGAAAAACAGCAACGCCGAGAGCGAGGATCCCGACGAGGACAGCCGTGAGCCTCGGCTCCTGCTTCCAATGTCGCCAGATGATCTGGGACCAGAGGAGTCGGCTGACTGTTGCGTCACCGGGAGTTTGCCTCGCTTCCGGATTCATTCGTTAGACGCGTGCAAAGGGCCTTCAATCTGACCATCTTTCATTTCCAGGGTCCGCCCGCAGATCCGGGTGACCTCATCGCTATGGGTGACCAGTAACATGGCTACTCCGTGGCGTTCACTAATCAATTCCAGCAGGTCGAGAATGGCATCTCCGGTTGTGGAATCAAGATTTCCCGTCGGCTCGTCCGCGAGGATAAGGCGGGGGTTTGTGGCAATGGCCCGTGCGATGGCAACGCGCTGCATCTCGCCGCCGCTCAGTTCATGGGGCATTGCATCGGCGCGGTGAGTCAGACCAACTTCTTCGATCAACTCGGCAACACGAGCATCGCGATCTTTTTCCTTTTCCCCGACCAATAGCAGGGGGAACGTTATGTTTTCGCGAGCGCTGAGGGTCGGTAAAAGTTGAAAAAATTGAAAGACGGTGCTGACCGTGGTCCTGCGCAATTGGCAAAGGCCTTCCTCATCGAGTCCCGCAAGATCCTGCCCTCCCACGAGGATTTTTCCTCCATCGATGCGGTCGATACCCCCGACGCAATTGAGCAGAGTACTCTTCCCCGAGCCCGATGGCCCCATCAATGCGGCCCGTTCTCCGGGCTCAAGAGACAGCGAAACACCCCTGAGCACCGGATTTTCACCGTAGGATTTTGTGACCTTGGAAACTTGCAGGGCTTTCATTTTACTTCACGGTAGGGTGTTACGACGATAAACAAACCTCGGACCGTTTGAGAATTTCACAAATTATCGAATGACCGAAGTATTCAACTGATCTCGTTTCCCAACTGATAGCAAGACCGATGCCCCGCTTTCCCATCCACATGCCGCAACTTGGAGAATCCATGGCTGAAGCCACGGTTCGCGAAATCCTGATCGCTTCCGGCGACACGGTATCCGCCGACCAGAACATTTTCGAAGTCGAAACCGACAAGGCGATGATGGAAGTCACGACGCCATGCAGCGGGACGATTTCTGAAATCGTAGCGGAGGTCGAAACCAGCTACGCTGTTGGATCCCCCCTCGCCTACATCGAGGCAACCGAAGAAGACGCCACCCGAGCCGGCCTCGTGAAGCCAAATGACACGAGCCTCGCCGAAGAAGAATCACCGTCCGGCTCTGACGACGAAGGTCTTCACTTCAAAGTCGACGAGGAAAACATGATCGACACCTCGAAGCCGGCTGAAGAAGACCACTCGGTCAAACCTACTGTCGATGGCAGTCTGCCCGTTCCGATTCGCTCCAGCGTCTATCTTAGTCCGCGGATGAGACACCGCATGGACGAGCTTGGCCTCAACTCTGCAGACCTCGCCGGCCTTCCCGGGAGTGGTGCAGGAGGACGAGTTACGGTCGAAGACTTTGAGAAATTCATTAGTGAGCTGGAGCAACATCGCATGACCGACGCATCGCCGATGCGGATTGCGGTTGCTGACTCGATGCGCCGAAGCTGGACTCGTCCACTCGCTACGGTGACCGTGCCAATCATCATGGACGAAGTGCTCGCCCATCGGAAATCGGTCGATCCCAGGCCTGGTGTCACGCTCTACGCAATGCGCGCTCTCGCAATCGCTCTTTCTGAAAACACCGCCGTGGCAGGCCGACTGATCGGAAACCGCATCGTTCACCCGAATGCGATCGATATCGGATTTGCGGTCGAAGTAAACGATGGCGTGCTCGTCCCCGTGATTCGCGACGTCGAACAGAAGTCGCTTCAAGAGCTGCGGGCTCCTTACGAAGAACTAGTCCGCAACGGACAGGACAGAAAGCTCGCCCCCGAAACGACCGGAGGCGGAATCGCCACGGTTACCAATGTCGGTCCTTTCGGCATCACCGACGCCACCCCAATCCCACTGCCCGAGCAAAATCTCGTGCTCGGTCTCATGGCTGGTCGGAAGATTCCCACCTGGGATGGCGAAAAAGGAGAATTCATTCCCCGAATCGAGTCGAATTTTATCCTCAGTTTCGACCACCGCATCCTTGATGGCGGCGCCGCTGGTCGACTCCTACAACGCATCGGGCAACTGCTCCAGAACCCTTCGGAGCTGTAGAACCAACTATTGATCCGGTTGGGGCGGAGGAGGCGGCAGCTCAAACTCGCCCTTCACATAGTCTCGCCACATCTGGGAGATCTCCAGCGTGGGGATAAAGGTTTCGCCTGGACCCGGCAATTCGTCGGCCGACTCTACTTTACGGGTTTCCCCTGTCTTGACCACTCCGATGTATCCTTTGGATCGGTCGATCTCTTTGATCTTCGGCGGCTCTGGTTTCTCCGGTTCTTCCGGCTTCTTATCCTCTTCTTTTTTCTTGTCGTCCCCTTCCTCGTCTGACTTTGGCTCGGGCGGAGGATCAGAGACTTTATCCGGAATCCGAAGCTCAATCAGTTCTTTGAGAACCTCCCTCGCAAAATGCTCTGATAAATGGTCGATTTCAGAACGACCGCGATATTCCATCGCATTCATCCAGTTCAGCGGCATGGAATTGTGATCCTCGAATACCTTTTTCGGAACGTCCTCGGACTTCCAAATTTCATGCTTGTTGCAGTATTGCCCCCAAGCCAACACCAGCGGCACTTTCGCAGAAGCTTCGGTTGGGTCGGCTTCAAAGAAAGCCCCCTTGACCGCCACTCCCGCCATCACTCGTTCCGGTTTCCACTGGGTAAAGCTGTAGCAAAGCGCAGCTCCCACGCGGCCGGTCCCATATATAGCAATCGGAAGGTCTACGATGTCCGGATTGCCGATTTTGACGGCCAAATCATTTATGGCATTCAGAATCTGTTCTCCGCTTCGTTTGTCTGCAAATCCGAAGTCATCCATCTTCTCAATTTCAAAAGTGGCTTCGTCATACCCGTATTCGTAACAGAGCAGAGCCAGTTGGTATTTGTTCTGAAATTCCCCCCATTCTCCGCCGCCTTTCTGGTGGCCCATCAGGAAACGGAAGGAATTGCCGTCGTCCCCTTTCGCGATCAGCAGGATCCCACGTGGCTTTCCCAGTGGCATCTGAAGGAGAAACTGGACTCCTCCCGCCCTCACGTCAGCCCAACCGGGCCAGCGTCCTTTTGGTGCCACGGGAGTATTTGGTTTTCCCTCGGCATGCTCCATGCCTTCCGGAGCGAATGTGCCCAGATTGATATCGATCGTCTTACCTTCTCTCGTCAGTTCATAGGCCGAATAGACGAGCGCGTTTTCGTCTTTCAGAGCGGTCAGATCAAGCTTTTCCCAGCGAATCGGAATCAGGTCGCCATCGGGTTCCATCTGAACCATGATCCCCCCTTTTCGCGCTTCCTTGATCCCCGCAAAGTTAACCTTGCGTCCATTTGCCCCCGTCAGGGTGATCGCGTCGGTAAGGTGAGAAAAGAGAAGCAGGACTGCGACCGAGAGTATACAAGAGAAACGACTGCGACCGGGTAAAAAAAGAATATTGTCGGCACTCATAGCAATAGATCCCTAAAAATGTATCACGGCAGCCACTCACTAAACAAGCCTGATCTGCGCGGTGAACCGCTGCTGAATGCCGCAATTCTGAGTAAATTCGGCGCTCTCAGATTGAACTGCTCATATATTGCGGTCCGGTCTACGTTATTTTCCCAGGGTTAAAAAAGAACTTCTCGCTTGAAATGTTGTCAGATTTCGAGAGAGCCGAGACAACAGCGACAATGTCGTTGTCTTTAATTATTGATGACTTCGGGGTGTCGCTGTCCTTCCGAGGAAATAACATGAAAAAACTATTCTCATTGCAGCCATCTCCGTGCTCACGCTCGGGGAAAGCCTTTTCTTTGTAACGCTCCCGTTTCCTTACCCCTTTAACTTGGGGAGCATCTCCTCAACGAAGAGTGTAAAATCTCACCCCTTGCCTTGCTTTATTTCAAATCAAAAGGAATGGACTCCTCCTTTAAGGCCCGGGCCCGAATTTCTTTTCCCATGAAAAAGCCGCTCTCCTAAAATCGGATGGCGGCTTTTTCTTTCCGGCGAAAGGGTTCTCGCGTTTTCAGTATTTTGCTTTTGTGATCAGCCGCACACAATTCTTTTCGTCTTCATCGAGTGTGGAAACAGCGATAAACTGGGCCGTGTGGCGGTAGGTCCCATTCCGATTCTTCTGTCGGGATCGGATCGGCTTGATTTCCATTTCGATAGCTTCAACCTCTGCCGATACCATTTCACCGCTCGTGGTCGTACCCGCAACCACTGCGGCAGTAATATTGGCGGCTGTGGGAGAAACGGTGCGATACTTGACCCGATCTTTCCGGGTCTTGCGTCGCAGAGTCCGTCCGGCACCAGTCGTGTTGTAGATGTCGTCGCCGGAAAGGCTAAAAATGAGAGCGATTTTTCATCATGACACATTTAGCAACTCGATCATGACAGCTTTATGAATGAAAAGATGACAAAGTTGTTATTTTTCGCACTCAGTTCATCACCGCAATCCCAAAGCCACTCGCGGGTTACGCGAAAACACCTGATCAACCTCCCCAGCCGTAAAGCCGAGATGCTCACGCAAATTCGCAGCCACCTCGTGGGCTCGCACGGTAGATCCGGCCAGATTCAGTGATCCCGGGCGCCGGGCCACGCCCTGCTCATCGACTTTGACCGGCGCGCCCGACAGTTCGTAGGTTCCAGGGCCCAATCCGGAAGCAAGAATCGCGTCTGTCGTGGCGATCACTTTTTCTTTGCCGACGAGATCGATGTAATTTCGCAGCGCGAACCACGGCACATGAAATCCATCAATGATGAATCCGACCCAGAGCTGGCCTTGCAGCGAAAGAACGCGCTGAACGAAGTTTTCGTGCCTCGGCAAGTCGACGGGACAGCCGTTCCCGAGGTGAGTAATCATGGAAAGCCCCGCGTCGATGGCGCGCTCCAACGTCTCGAGGTCCGGATCGCAGTGCCCGGCAGACACTGTCACACCCGACTCGGAGAGAAATTTCGTCGTCTTCGCACCTTCGTCGTTCTCTGGAGCAAGGGTGATCAATCGAACGAGGCCACCACCTGCATCTAGCAGCTGCTTCGCATCATCGACCGTCGCAGGAGAAACTGCTGAGGCCGGATGCGCCCCGACGTAGCCTTCGCGCGAACTGATGAAGGGCCCCTCGACATGAAAACCTGCGACCATTTCCGCGATAAGATCATCGCTCTCGCGAATCTTGCCCCAGTTTTTCAGCTTTGCTGAGAGTGCATCGACCGTGTCCGTGATCATCGTAGCAAGGATCTGATCCATCCCGTCACTACGCATCGCTTCGCAAGCTGTCCGAACCTGCTCAACAGTGAGATCAGCCGAACAAAAGTCTACGCCTGCATAGCCATTTACCTGGAGATCGAAGTAACTCATTTTTCTCACTCTGCCACGACTACAGGCGCTTCGGGAAGAGCATTGAGAAACGTTTTCCCGTATCGCTTCGTTAAAATTCGATTGTCGAGCAGCACGACCATTCCCTCATCTTCCCCGCTTCGGATCAGGCGCCCGACGCCCTGGCGCAGCTTCAGAATTGCCTCCGGGACACTGTATTCCATGAAGGCATTGCCGCCATTTTCTTCGATGTGCTCCAGCCTTGCCTGCGTCAGGGGATGATCCGGAACCGCAAAGGGCAATCGGGTGATGATCACATTCGTGAGCGCTTCTCCCGGCACATCGACGCCCGTCCAGAAGCTATCCGTCCCGAAAAGCACGCTTGAGGTATCTTTCTTGAACTCCTCGATAATCTGCCCCCGCGATTTCCCCCTGCCCTGAACCAGCAGTTGGATATCTTCGTCATCAAAAAAGTCGAACATCTCATCCGCGACGCGTTGCAGCAGCGAGTAGCTCGTAAAAAGAACGAAAGCGCTACCCTTCGACTCTTTCACAAAATGCCCAATCCATTTGATGAGCGACTCTTCGTAGCCCTCTTCGTTCGGCAAAGGCATCGACTTCACGAGATGGATCTTCATCTGCTCGTCGTAAAGAAACGGACTCCCGATCTGCAATGCCTCTGCCTCCTGCGCTCCCACCCGATTCCGAAAGTAACCAAGATCCCGATCACCAATCCCAAGTGTCGCGCTTGTAAAAACCGCAGGACGATTCCGCTCGAAAAAGACTGGGCGCAGCAGTTCTGAAACATCGACCGGTGCCGCATTCAGGCTGATCGATTCCCGGTCGCTCTTCTCCACCCAGTAGACCAGCCCGTCTTCACTCTGATCGAGAAACGTCGCCAGCGCTGCACGAGCATCCGCCATCCGCCGCGCCAGCTCCGCCAGTTCATTCTTCACCGACTCATTCGCGAGATCAGCTACGGTCCGGGCGCGTCGTCCAACTTCGATGAGACCGGCACCAAGAATGTCCTCCACCAGCTCCGGCTCGCGAACGCGAAACTCCCGTCCGTATTCGCCCCAATGACACGTGTGCTCGACCTCCTCGAAAAACTCGTCGATATCGTCGAGCAACTTCATCACCGCGCGCCGCCCCTGGCTGTCTCCCGTCAGGGCAAACAGTCCCTTCTTATTTTTCGGGTTAAAAAGTCGATGCAGATCAAACTTCATTCCGATCTGCGAAATCGACATTCCGAGCTGACGCGCTGCCACCTGCTCAAGAGTGTGGGCCTCATCAAAAATCAGAAAATCACCCGCGAAGAGAAAGCCCTCGCCCGATTCATTGAACTCCGACTGGCTGTTGAGAAGGGTAAAGAACAGCGTGTGATTCACCACCAGTAGATCCGCTTCCGCGACGAGTTTCTTGGTCTCCTGATAAAAACATTTTCCCGACGGGCCGCATCTCCGCGGCGTGCAGGCGTGCGATTCGCTGGCAACCTGAGACCAGACTCGTCCGGACGGGACAAAATCGAGATCGCTCAGCGTTCCATCATCCGTGTGCTGTGCCCATTCCCAGATCGCCTTGATTTCCTCCAACTCCGAAGACGAAAACATGTCTCCCCCACCCGACATCGCACTCTGGAGACGCTCCGGGCAAAGATAGTTGCGTCGGCCTTTCAAAAGCAAAGCCCGAAACGGCTCATCGAGAACGGTCCGCAGCAGCGGGATATCTTTTTCGATCAGCTGCTCCTGGAGATTGATCGTGTGGGTCGAGACGATTGCTTTCCGCCGCTCCGAGATCGCCTTCTTCACCGCCGGAGCCAAGTAGGCCAGCGATTTTCCGACCCCCGTTCCCGCTTCGACGACGAGAGGGCGTTCCTCGTCGAGAGCCTCTCCTACTGCGACTGCCATCTGCTGCTGCTGGCGGCGATACTCAAAATCCTTCAGCCCGGACAAAGCTCCGCTCTCTCCGAAAAATTCGGAAGCATAGTTCGCCAGCGATTCAGAAGGCTGGCCCAGTTCGGAGAGGGCAATCACAACTCGCAAGACATCCGATCAAACCCTGTTCAATGCAACACCAAAGAGGGCCCGCTGCATTAATTGAACGCGAGTATGGTCCCACATTCAAAGCAGAGCGAGAAGCAGAACCAAACATCAGAAGAGTAATCGTGCCATATATTTCCAAAAGAGTGGTCTGATGCTGGGAAGCAAGCAAAGCGCCAAGCATTGCATCAAGGCCGATCGGGGGCCTCTTTATTGAGACAGTGCCCCACGCCGGAGTCATACTCGAACATGCCAGCAACACGGAAACATTCGCCGTTCCACAGACGATCCAATCGCCTTTTATCCAGTGGGGAGAGCTCCCGCATACCGGACCCAAGAATCCGCCTCTCTGCTTAACGTCGAAGGCCTGCCACCCGCTACTGGGGGCGTCCCTCCGGTTTTTGTTTAGATTTCTCTTTACCCTCAGGCTTCGATTTCGAGCCGGTAGCGGGTTGGTCAGCGCCGCCTTGCTCTGCTGGCTGGTTATCTGGCACTGAAAGTTTTTGAGGAAATACTATTTCTGCCCAGATCGGCTTGTGGTCAGACAAAGGCTTCCCAAGTTCGATTATGCCTCCGTCTGCTGCCCGAGTTGCTGACAGTTTCTTGTACAAAATGTGATCGATTACACCGAGATTTTTTTCGGGGTTCTGAGCGTTGTAGGTAAACTCCTTGGAGACATCGATCTTCAGATCGTTCCACGTTGTCTTAAATCCAGCCCGCTCGACCGTTTTCATAGCAGCGTCGCCAATGTTGTTATTGAAATCCCCAACGACGATAACCCTCTCAGTTTCCTCCGCATGTAGAACCTTGGTGGCAAGGCTATGCGCATGGCCATCATCTGCGCGCGATTTGCAGATATGCAGCGAGTAAAACGCGAATGTAGCACCACCAATTTCAGTTGTAGCTCTGACAACTGATGCGGGATTCCAGCCGCGCCCCGTGAGCGTGTATTCTTCAGAACTACCTACCATTGTCCTGCTGAGAATCGACTTGTATTTGTCCTTGTGGTTTGCAGATGAAACCTTGCCTACATAGCTGTGCTTCATTTCCAGAACTCTGCCCACGCGAGCAGTCCAGTCGCCACCTGGAACTTCACTGAACCCAATAATGTCCAAGTTGTATGGTTTGAGCATCTCCCCAACTTGTTCGGGGGTCGTGCTCCTGCCGAACTCAACGTTATAACAGGCAACGCGAACACGTATGGGCTTATCTTCTCTTAGGCTGACGTGAGGGTCCTTGAAACTGATCTGTCTCCGATCACCGTGCTGAATGTGTTCGCTGTCGATGCAGTGCAACTCTAGGTCAGCGGAAGCCTCAGTGAGCTTCATATCGACCCAGCCATGCGCATGGCCTTTCCCAAAATAATAACTGACCGCCGGTTGGTTTATGAGATGGAGATGGTCGAATCGATCATACTGCCACTCATGCGTGTGACCATAGAAATAGGCCTTGGCGTGTTTTCTTTCGGCAAGAAGTTTCAACAGAGATGCCCCATCTTGCATGCCCTTGATGGGACGCACGCCGCGGTTAGGATATGGGTTGAAGTGACCAAAGATGAGAGTTGGCTTATCCAGTCGTTTATCGAGTTGTTCCGCGAGCCAGCTCAACTGTTCCTCTCCCAGAACTCCTTTTCTTCCTGAATCCAATAGTATGAGGTTCGCGTGGGGCAGTTCAATCACGCCAGCCTGAACGCCCATTTGCTCTTTCTTCAGGAAAGGCAGCAATCTCCAAAGGTTTCCGCGATTGTCATGATTTCCAATCGTCACATGAACTGTGATGCCTGCCGCACGAATTGGTTCAACCAGCCTTAACAACTCTTTGTACTCAGCTTCTGTGCCTCTGCTGAGAGCACAGTCACCATTGATGATAAGGTGAGCCGGCCGAGGTTCAAGTGCGATGACGCTCTTGCCCGCCTCTGCCAGGCATTCCGCAATATGCACGCTTTCGTGCTCGCCCTCTTTGACGGGTGAACCAGGCCACTTCGTCCCCGGGTAAATCTGATCTGGATCGGCACTGATGTGCGTATCAGCAAGCAAAGCAACTCGGTTCTGATCCAACTCAGAACCTTCGCTATCCTCAGGGGCGCCTAACGCACGAGAGTTCACCATCGCCGTACCGCCAAGCGTGATCGAGCCCTTGATGAATTGACGACGAGTGATCGGTGGAAGAATGATTGGCATGTTGAAGTTTCCTTATGGTCTAAAGCCTAAGGTGTATCAATGTTCATATTCTAATGGACGGTCGAAGAGCAGAGCAGAGCAAGGTAGCGAATTCGATTTCTGGCAGAACGTCAAGCATGAGGCACGGCTGTCCGGGAGCGCGCGAACGAAGCAGGACTGAGTTTGCGGTGAAAAATTTGAAGTCCGGGTATCTCAGCCGTTGCTCCGCATACCCTTGTTTTGCATTTCAATCTGACAAATCCATCGCCGTCAATCGTAGGCAAACAGACTCTATGGTCGAAAGACAATCTGCACAAAGATCAATGAAAGAGCGGAGACTGCAATTATCACCGCTACCCATAAGACAATCGTTGCCTTTTTCGAAGAGGCCCTATCCTGTCCGCCAACCCTCCGAAGGAGTATATCAAAGGAGCCAAAAAGCAGGATTGCGGGGCCCACATAGAACGTCATTAAGAATCTCCATAGAGCCGAGACGCCTGTCGCCGGAACCATGTCCGGCCCGAGTCCGTTCCTAAGGATCCAGGCAAAAGGGAGAACACAGATTATTAAAAATCCGAGCGTTACATCCACGAAAATCAGTAATGCATTTCGCATTGAATGATTCATTTTGTTAGGCTTACAAACCCGCGTGAAATCAGAGTGAATAAAGTATGAAAATTGCGCGAATCCTGTGCAGAACGATGTTTGTGCCCGGAGTGGATCGCGGCAGGGCCGGGAGCGAGTCTCCAGCGGTCAGTGTGCCTACGATTCAAAGGGCAAAGAATGGAATTGTATATTGAAGCAGAGCTTTTTTCAAACTCTTAGTCGCCCCCCTTTTTCGGATCTCGAAAGCTAATCAAAACAAGGTATACGCCCCAAGAGATTAAGAGGCTGGCAATGAGCACTCCAAACGCGACATGCCAATCTGTTCGTGAATTGATGTAGTACGAAATTGGATTGCCGTAGGAAAAGCTCCCGGAGCTTGGCAGAAACAACGTCGCCAAGAGGAAAATCGCGGCATTAAAGAGGGCGAGTGCAGAGATAAACTTAGGTTTGTTCATATGAGCGTTACGTGTGTTGGCTTGCGAGGTCATTTGTTTCAGCAGAATGTAGAAGTAGTCCCACACCTGCCCGAGGGCAGGGCTTCGATAGTGGGTTGATGGTTGAATTCTCAGGTCGCTTTCGACTCGCGGTGGGCAGCCTGTCGGTAGCCAAGTCTTGTTATCACCAGTTGTGGGTTGCTTGGTGTTATCCTGAATCCGCACTTAATCTCAGACTTCGAACCAGAATACATAAATGGTCAGCGTTCCCCCTCCATTGTCGAAGTAGCCGACACGCATAAAGTCACCGCCGACCTCGTCCTCGCCGCCTATGAGCGTGCGCTTGTCGGCGTCCCACCAAGCGTCATCGATCCAGTCCACATTGAAATCGTATCCAGCTTGAGTGAACTCGGACGTGTCCACCCTGGAAGTATCAAACACTTCGTCGATTCCCTTCACCCTGACGGTAAACTTGCTCCACATCGCCGCATCCATTCCAGGTCCGTAGCGTAGATGCTCATCGCTTACCACCAGTCCGGGGCGAAGGCACATTATCTCTCGGCGTGAGTCAAAATCGCTCAGCTGTCTGTTCACGAAATAGACTATTCCGGCAACTCCCAAGATGGCTGCCACGCCAACAATGGTGCCGGCAATTAAGCAGCCGGACTTGATGCTTTTTTGTCTGCCTTGTTTGTTCGACATGCGGTTATTTTTATTGGGCGAAGGTCAGAGTGCTGCCACGGGCTGCCTGAGCTGAGAGACTGTCCAGGCCGGATATGGTAACGGTATCTTGGACTACCTGTGTCATAACTTAACTGACTGTTAGATGCTTGCCCAGATCGCAGATAGCCCATACGCAGTGCAACCACCAAGAAAGAGAAAGCCGGCGGTAAATACGATTCCTGCCAGTTTCCAGCGCTTGAGATGTGCCTTGGATTTCCAGAAAAAGACCCAGGTGGCGATGATGGCACAGGCAGGAAAAATCGGAAGGACACCAAACCAGCTGGCGAAGTCGCCCGGTATAAACGGGATTGCCATTGCGAGGTAATTGACGACCAAATATGCAATGAAAAACATGGTCGCGACAAGCACTCTCGCATTTCCCTTTCGCCAGGCGATCAAATCCAGGCATAAAACGAATGAACCAGCCATCCAGACGAGGCTGCCCAACAAGTGCAGATGATGCACACCGTGAGAAGTCCAAAGCAGACGTCCTACCCGGGACTTCCTGGATTCATCGCTTAGCTGGTCATAGGCATCTCGCAACGAGCTGGAAATGAATGATTGCTCTACAGTGATGATATAAAAGCCAAGGGCGATCAAACCGACTGATAACAGGCATCGCATCAACTTCATTGTGGTCTTCCTTTTCCTCGCAGAGCGTCAAGCATGAGGCGCGGCTGACCGGGAGCGCGGCGTCGATACAGGACTGGGGTTGAGTCTACGATTCATTTTCTACTCGCGGCGGGCAGCCTGTTGGTAGCCACGCCTTGTTAGCCCTCTTTTCTAAGGAGCCTGTAATCGGACAGTTCCTTGTCCGAGAATGGAATCAATCGGCCTTCTTTGAGATGAAACGCCTCAACAGTCGTCCGGAAATCTGCGGTATATACGAAGATCCTCTCTATCGTGCCTTCGCTGGAAGAGTGAAGTTTGACAGCGTGATTCATAGTCACCAGATTCACCCGCTGAAATGAGCCTCCCGATTTCGAGTTCTGGTATTTGTAGAGCGGCAGATTGTCGGCGATGACCGTGTAAGTCGTATTGACGTAAATCGCCGGAGCATCCTTGGTTGGTGATGCCACCTCCAGGATCTTGATCTCGTCTCGGTAGATGTGTGTGACCGAAACTCCTTCGACGTTCGATTCGATCTCCTTCTCCGTAATCTCTGCTCGCAACATCGGGGAGGCGAGAATGAGTAACGATGCAATGTAGGTTTTCATCTGGTTCATTTTGTGGGCTAACGTCAAGCATGAGGCGCGGCTGACCGGGAGCGCGGCGTCGATACAGGACTGGGGTTGAGTCTACGATTCATTTTCTACTCGCGGCGGGCCAGCCGTTGCTCTCCATGCGCTTGTTAGGCCTCTGGCTCTGGGTCAACAAACAATGAAAGATTGAGATCGATTTCATACGAACCATTATCGTCTGGTTTGACCAGTCTCCTCTTCATCAATTCGTCGTAGAAGTTTTTAAGATTGGGGTTGGAGCTGACAACGAAGTAAGTGGCATGGATGGCTCCGCTGTAGGAATAGACGGATGGCCCGAAAATCTCATCTGGTTCGATATAGTTACGGAAGTCCCCGGTGCTTAGACCGTGATGCCCCCGCAAGGTAGCGTGATACCCCTTTGAATCCTTAAGAATCTTTCCCTTGAGGGCTCCCGAATCGAAGTCCTCACCGAGTAGGATTTCTGAACTCTGGAGTGGAATAAATTCCTGTTCGCTGCCGATCGTGAACCAGTGGAGATGAAGATCGGTTCCATTTGGATCAGTCGATGATCTGTCACAGCTGGACGTGAAACACACCGCCAGAAGGGGAATGATCAAATGTAGTTTCATGGAATGGTTTTTGTTTCTTGGCACAACGTCAAAGGTTTAGCACGGCGGTAGAAAGGCGTCCAGAGCGAAGCGAACTGGCGGCGTTATCGCCGTTGCCACCACTGACTTGTTCGGCTGGGGCTATTACCAGTAGCCGGCGTCTTGGCAGGCGATGCCTGTCTCGCGGTCGAAGTAGTAAACCGCACCGGCGGCACTCCTCCTGCGCGGTCCTTCGTAGCTTGTCGCGTTCTCCAGCGGCTCCCACACGATGGGTTTGTCAAAGATGATTTCAGTTGAGCGAACCCTCGGCTCGTAGCGGCCCACCGGAGAGCCTTTGAGCGCTGCGGTGATACTTTCCTCGCTGTAGTCGACCCACCGCTTCGGCTCGGCGGCACGTTCTTTCCGATACCGCTCCCAGACTTTTGCGAGGAACGTGTCGAAGGCCTCCGCCGAGATGCGGTAATGCGCCATGTGTCCGTTACGATCGCTGATCAGTCTGATGTCAGTGGCCTCCGCCGGCAGGTAGAGCATGATCCGGGGATCGGAGATTTCGGATCCTTTTTGGAAGCGGTGCATCCCGGTCAGGAATTCAGGCTCCTCAGGTTTCTGGGGCGCTTCACCTGTGCGGGCTGTCACCCCACCGGTCGAGATCTGTCCGGCAGGCAGATTCTCGCTGTTCTGAATGGAGATCTTTCCGCCGGGGGCGACCAGCATCTCAAATGCTGGTGCATCCTCCTGCGCGGCCGCCTGATCACCCAGTTTTCCGGGTAAACGCCTCGGGGTCCAGCTGACGGTCTGTTTTTCGCCATCCCATTGTCCCATAAATATAGTGGGTGGAACCTTGGGCTTCTGCTTGAGTTGAGCCTCGGAATATTTCACGGGCCCAAAGCGGAACAACATCAGGCCAAATTGTTGGTTTTTTTCGGGCATCGCCATGATATTCTCGAAGATTGCGTGTTGCGGATTCTCGACGGGCCAAGACCAAGTCATGTTCCAGGCCGATGCCATGCCGCCTTGCGAACCGCCCGTGATCACGAGCTTGCCTGCCACGGCGGTGGCGGCATCTTCATCAATGGTCTCCGCCTCGAACGACCAGGTTCCGCGGGCTGCGTTGAGTCCCCTGAAGAGGGCAATCTGATCGGGGGAAAAGCTTTTGGGCAGTGTCCATCCAAGCGCCTTCCATTCGGCAGAGGCTTGCGACTCCGGTGTCTGAGCTACGGCTTGCCACGAAGGGACGACAGGGCAGAGGAACATCGTGGAAATTGCGATTACGTGTCTCATAGATTTCATAGGGGGAGCGGTTGATGTAGGTGTTGATTGGTTCGTATAGGTTCAACGGAATCACTCGTATGTGAAATCATTATGAAGGCGGCATGAATTCGTCCTGAATTTCGCTGCCGAACGTCAAGCATGAGGCACGGCTGACCGGAAGCGCGCGCTCAATGCGGAATAAGGGTTGGAATTGCGGTGACTCATTCGGATTCGGAGCGGGTCAGCCGTTGCTCTCCATGCGCTTGTTCTGCCCGCGCTTAATCGGGCTGTGCTTACCGTCCTTTGACTCCTTAGCAGAAAGTTTCTCGCAAAAGGGCTCAAGCGATCTCAAGGAGTCGCGGGTTAGTAGGTCTCTTTTTCGATGAGGTTGCCGTCTTTACCCCATGTCAATTTCATTGCTGGTTTGCCTTTATCCTGCTGTGGTTTCTTTACTCGCTTAACGAAAGTCTATGTCCCGTATAGATTTGATGGCGTTTATTTGTTGTCGCTCTTTTCAGTCGCGCTGTCTTAAAGGCAACATAATACCGGGCGTCGCCTTCAGGATTTTGAGAACGTCTTTGTCTATTGACGTTAGGTTATAAAGGGACAGGCCTCCTTTCATTTCTGCCAATTCCTGAGCAACGTCCTTGTCGATTGAAGTTAGGCCGCCAAGGGTCAGCCCTCGCCCTTTAAACTGCGCCAAGTGCTGAGCCACGTCTTTGTCTATTGAATTCAGGCCACCAAGGGACAGGTTGACCCCTTCAAACTTTGCCAATTCCTGAGCAACGCTTTTATCAATGGAGGTCAGGCCCGAAAGGAACAGCCTCCCTTTAAACTTCGCCAATTCCTGAGCAACGCCCTTGTCGATTGAAGTTAGGCCGCCAAGGGTCAGCCCTCGCCCTTTAAACTGCGCCAAGTCCTGAGCCACGTCTTTGTCTATTGACGTCAGGCCGACAACGCCTAGGTGAGCCGCTGTCGATTTCCCCAACTCCTGAGCCACGTCTTTGTCGATTGAAGTCAGGCCATCAAGCCTCAGGACCCCTTTGAACTTCGCCAACCCGTGAGCAACGTCTTTGTTGATTGAAGCCAGGCCATCAAGTATGACACACTTCCCCTTGTAATGAGACAACTCTCTGGCAACATCTCGATCTATCAACGTCAGCCACTTAAGGTCTAGTTTATATTGCCCACTATCGCTTGCATTCGCCTTCTCAACAAGTTCGGCCGCCTCCTGCACAGTCAATTTACCGGCTTTCTTTTGATTGCCAGGTAAATCCTCAGCCAGGCAAATGCCATGGCAAAGAACCAACAAGAGAATAAATGAAAATTTCATCAGAATATGGAGTTTCTTTGTCTGTGGGCGTCGCGCAATGGGGGCGTTAGGGTTTCCCTTATTTGCGCAGAAGTCGCAAAGTTGGATTTAAATTTCTGAACTTTTTTGATTACTGTTTCTCCAGGAGCCCAACACCTTAAGAACTCAGTGCATCCATGTGTTAGCTCTCTTACTTGGACGATTTACGGTTCAAATTATATTGGCAGAACGTAAAGGCCACCCACCCGCTACCGGGGGCGATCTTCAACGCAGGGGTTATGGGTTAAAGTGATCATAAAAATCAACTACTCAGTGGGTAGCGGGTTGGGTGCGCCGACTTGTTGGGCCTTGTGTGCTTCTGCATCCGCGCTAGCCGCCTATTCACTCGGCTCCTTCTTCCGGAAAACTACACCAGCTTCCTCAAACGCGACGTCGCACCCGGCAGACTCTGCAGCGGCTGTAAGGATCGCGTAACAACTTGCCTCGATCATCCTGAGATCTACTACTACATTCTTGAGATCCTTGTGTCTGATATTGATGTTTAGCGGAGCCGTAGGTGCAAGCTCTGCAGTCTTTACCTGAAGAACCCTCACGACATCCTCAAGGGGAGTATCCCTCACCTCGAGCCGGGGAACAATGATTGCTCGAGCCAACTTCTCCGAGCGGCTTGCTTTTGGCTTGGCGACGTATGCCTTACCTTCGATCTGAAACTCTGTCTCATCGTTCTGGCTGATAGTGGCTACGACCTTGCCGCTCTGCTTATCGACGAGATCAATTTCACCAGCAAGGGCGAGCTGACTAAAGGCCAGTAGAATTAGTGCGTGTTTTTTCATAGTATCAGATTGGTCAGATTGGTTGGATCGAGCAAGTCATTTTTGACCAACGTCAAAGCTGAGCGACTGCCGCCGGAAACGCAAGGTTGAGCGTGAACGGCATGCTCGAATTGCAGCCAAGCTACGAGCGGAGAGGCGGGGCGGCAGTTCGTCTCCAGCGTCTGGTTCGCAAATGTCGTTTGCACTCGGCTTCAAGGCTTGCCGTTCACATCAAAGCGCAACGGATGTTTGCCACCTTCAAAGCTGAACGTGAAACGTGATGGTATTTGGTTAGGCCTGGGTTGATGTCTTGCTGCTTCCACTAGGCTACGACCATACTCCTTGATGGCGGACGAAAGAATTGCCGTCGAGACAATCAGAGTAACGCCAACTATAAGTGCAACGATTACGGATGTGTATTTCATAGAATTATTGAATGGGTGGTATTTAGCGAACATTCTTTATTAGTATCACCTCGCAAAGTAACATTACTAAGTTTGTTCATCACAAAGAGTGCCCGCCAGCCCCCGATGCAGCGAGGCTTATTTGTTCATCCGTGCGTATATCAGCGCATTGAAGCCCCCATTTTTCGAGATGCCTGCTCTCGCTGATATCAACAGTCATGAGAAAGTCTGACCAGACTCTACTCCGCAAAATATCCCGCTACTGCTTCCGATTTCCTCGTCCAAACGTGTCTCTCAAAGGCGGGTGATTTCTCGAACTTTCGCTTGCGAAATTCAAACGCTTGTTTGAAACGTCTGTTTGCACAGGCAGACGGGACCGATGGGAACTTTGAGCTCGAAACAGAAAGAAACGCGGGAGCAGATTCTCGACACGGCGGAGGTGCTTTTCGCCGCGGACGGTTTTCGCAATGTTTCTCTTCGTCGCATTACGACAGAAGCTGACGTGAATATTGCCGCGGTGAATTATCATTTCGGCTCGAAGGAGGCACTGGTATCGGAAGTTCTCTCGCGAGTGATTTCTCCGATCAACGGAGAGCGGCTTCGACTGCTCAATGCCGCAGAAGAGAAGGCAGATGGATCGCCCCTCACAATTGAGACTCTTCTCGACTGTATGATTCGCCCGGTCGTGAATCAGATTCAGCAGTCGCCTCACAAGGATTCGGCCTACCTGAAGCTCGCGGGGCGCTGCCTCTCGGAGCCCGCCGAAAACTTTTCCGAAACATTGCTCGCACTCTTTCGTGAAGTGACGGGGCGCTTCATGTCGACGGCGAGCGAAGCGCTTCCCGGGCTCAGCGAAGAGGATCTTTTCTGGAGAATGCACTTCTCGGTGGGAACGATGATCTACGCTCTCACGCACGGCGATCGGATCGTGATTTTCTCGGAAGGGAGAATCCCCTCCCCGGAGGCAGAGGAAATCCTCTGGCGCCTCATCGATTTCACAGCGGCCGGACTTCGCGCAGAAGCCTCTAGAATGCAGAAGAAAGCTGGCCGGAAAAAGGCGGCTGTGGCGATGGCACTTGCGGCCCTCGCTGTTCTTCCAGCCTGCGAAACGACTCCGGCTCCCGATGCGAAGCATCATGCCACAGTGAAAGCTCCCGCTCACTGGGTGGCAGGTCCGAGCTATCGCCCTGCCCACGTCCCGGACCACCACTGGGTCGACTCCTTTCGAGAATCGAGCCTGACAAGTTTCGTCGACTCTGTTCTTGCCCACAACAAGGATCTCAAGGCGGCACAGGCTCGCATCGATATCGCTCGCGCCAATGCCCGCATCGTCGGTGCTGACCTCTATCCGCAGATTAACGGGAATTTCTCCGGACGCCGTAATCTGCAGAATTTCATTGGACTCCCCTTCCCCGGTGCCGGGAACAGCGGAGTGCTATCGAGTAGATCGAACCAGTTTGGACTCTCCCTCGACATGAGCTGGGAGCTCGATCTCTGGGGACGCATCGCTGCAAAAAAGGCTGCCATCGCCGATTTCGAAGCCTCCCAATTTGATCGCGCCACTGCCGAGCTTTCGCTGGCAGGCCAGGCGGCGAAAGCATGGTTTGCTCTCGCGGAAGCGCGGGACCAGGTTGAGCTTTCGAGTCGGGCGATTTCCATCTTTTCCAAGACCGAATCGGTGATCCGCGATCGCTTCGAAGCGGGCGTCGCTGCCAACGGACAGAACTCCGCATCGCAGCTGTTGCTGGCAGAAGCCGATGTGACCACGGCGAAAGACACGCTCGCTTCGCGACGTGAACTGGTCGGTCGAACCTCGCGTCAGTTGGAAATTCTCGCCGGGAAATATCCAGCCGGGCAGGCAGGTTCCTCGGCGCGATTGCCGTCCTATCCGGGTCAGGTTCCAACCGGGCTTCCGGCGACCTTGCTTGACCGCCGTCCTGATCTCGCCGCGTCGGAGCGACGAATGGCTGCAGCCGATGAAAGACTTTTTGAAGCGCGGCGATCACTCCTGCCCGCAATCAGCCTGACGGGAAAGTTTGGTTCAGCGAGTAAGGACATCAGCGATGTGCTCGACGGCACCTTCAGCGTCTGGTCTATCGCCGGCAACCTTGCCCAACCGATCGTCCGGGGAGGTGCGCTCCGCGCCAACGTGAAGAAAAAAGACGCCGAGCTGGAGTTGGCTGCGGCTGAGTTTGAGCAGACTGCACTGACGGCATTCGGCGAAGTCGAAAATGCTCTTGCTGCAGAAAAGTTTCTCACCGACCGGGTCGCCGCACTCGTGCAGACAGTTCGCCTTACCGAAGACGCGTATGACCGTTCTCTTTCCGAATTTCAAAGCGGCACGGGAGACCTGCTGACCGTTCTCTCCGCGCAGCAGCGACTCTTTACAAGCCGAAGCCAGCTGCTCACAGTTCGTCGTCTCCGGCTCGACAATCGGGTCGATCTCTATCTTGCCCTCGGCGGCAGCTTTGATCCCAAGGAATTACCACCCGAAAAGTCGCCTACCTCATGAAACAGTTTGCCAAGCGCTTTGCCACGGCCCTGATCGCCCTCCTCATTGTCGTTTTGGGCGTAGGATTTTCCCTGCTTCTCTGGAAGACTCGCCCCATCGCGGAACAGAAGCTATCAGAGCAGTCATTTCCCGTCGTCGAGTATCGTGAAATTTCCTATGCTCCCCGGACATTTTTGATTCCCTCGCAGGGGATAATCGAGTCTTCCCGCCGATCGGTTCTCGCTTCGGAGGTGGCCGGAAAAATTATTGAAACATCCGATCGCTTCGACCCCGGTTACGAAGTCAAAAAAGGCGATATCCTCCTGCAAATCGATCCCGTCGACTACGAAGCTGCCGTGGCCCAGGCGAAATCTACTCTCGCCGATACAGTGGCTGCACTGGAAATGGAAAAAGCCCTCGCTGCTCAAGCCAAGCGCGATTGGGAACAGCTCGGTCGCGGGGGAACTCCAACCGATCTCGTTTTGCGCGGTCCCCAGCTGCGAAGTGCCGAAGCAAAGCTGGAAGCCGCGAAATCTGACCTCGTCAAGACCGAAAACGACCTCAAGCGGGCCACAGTGCGAGCACCTTACGACGCGATCATTTCCTCCACCTCGACAGAGATCGGAAGCTACCTGACTCCCGGATCCCCCATCGCCGAAGTCTTTCAGACCGACCCATACGAAATCCGGCTCCCCCTCTCAGTTGACGAAGTTTGGTTTCTCGAAAAAGGACCCGATGGAAAGCCTCAAGGAGAGGTGAAAATCCAAGCCGAAACTGCCGGAAAACGCGCTACCTGGACCGGGGATATCGTTCGCACTGAAGGCGAAGTCGATCGCCAGAGCCGGTCCGTCTATCTCGTCGCGGAAGTGAGCGCGAAATCGGACGACGGCTCAGCCACTCTGCAGCCAGGGCAATTCACTCGTGCGGGAATCCCGTCCCGGGAGATTCCGAATCTCGCAGCGATCCCTTTCAGTGCCTTTCTCGACCTCGAGCGCATTACGATCGTCGACGAGGAAAACAAGCTTCGTATTCGAACGACTGAAGTCGTTTTCCGGGAAGGCGAAACTGTCTACATTTCTGGTGGCCCAAAGGAAGGCGAGCGTCTCTGCATCACCGAACTTTCGCGAATGATCGAGGGTGATCAGGTCGAACCGGTCAAAGCGGGAAGCTTGAATGCGAAGGAAGAGAAAAACCTCGAAGTGGAGGTAGAGCCGTGAACGACGAAGATCACGGGCTCATTCACTGGTTCACGCACAACCATGTTGCGGCGAACTTCGTCATGGCCATGATTCTACTCCTAGGCTTCATGACCTGGGGCAAGCTCAAGAAGGAGATTTTTCCCGAGACATCGATCGACGCGATCATGATCTCGGTCCCTTACCCCAACGCGACTCCGGAAGAGGTCGAGAAAGGGATAATTGTTCCCATTGAGGAAACGATTCAGGACATTGAAGGGATCGATCGAATCCGTTCCACCGCAGATCAGGGTAGCGGAAATGTGCAGGTCGATGTCGAAAACGGGTTCAACACCCGGAATGTGATGGACGACATCAAGACCCGCGTCGATGCGATCCAGAACCTTGCCGAAGAAGCGGAGAAACCACTCCTCACCGAGTTGCTGATCAAGGCTCAAGTCATGAGCATCGCTGTCTCCGCGGAAACCGATGAGCGAACCCTCAGGGAAATCGCGGAGCAGGTCAGGACCGGACTCCTCACCTACAAGGGTGGCGAAATCTCCGTGACCCAGGCATCCCTCGCCGGAGTGCGCGACTACGAAATTTCCATCGAGGTTTCCGAGGACACCTTGCGCCAATTTGGCCTCTCGTTTGATGATGTCGCAACGGCGGTTCGCAAATCGTCTCTCGACCTTCCCGGTGGTTCGGTTAGGACGTCAGGAGGCGAAGTCCTCATCCGGACTGAGTCACGTCGTTACTCAGCAGAAGAATTTTCCCGCATCACCGTGGTGACTCGCGAAGATGGCTCCAAGGTCACACTCGATCAAATCGCAACGATCCGTGACGAATTTGAAGAGGACCCAATAGAAACTAGATTCAACGGGGAATCCGCAATTCTCATCAATGTCTTCCGGGTCGGAAACGAAGACACCATCAAGATCGCGGACACAGTGAAAAAATACGTCTATGAAGTGGCACCACAAAACATGCCCGACGGGGTGACGCTCGATATCTGGAAAGATGATTCGCGTTACTTGTCCGGTCGTCTCAGCCTGTTGGCCAAAAACGGCATTTTCGGGCTGCTTCTCGTAACCGTTGTTCTGGCGCTCTTTCTGCGCCCGAGCCTTGCCCTGCTTGTTTCGATCGGCATTCCCGTCTCTTTCGCCGGGGCGATCATGCTGATGCCCTATACCGGGATCTCCATTAACATGATCTCGCTTTTCGCCTTCATCCTCGTGCTCGGGATTGTCGTCGACGACGCGATCGTAGTAGGAGAAAATGTCTACAGCCGCATTCGCCGAGGCGAACATCCCCGCCTCGCTGCACCTCGGGGAACCCGCGAAGTGGGAATCGTCGTGACCTTCGGAGTTCTCACGACGGCAATGGCATTCACTCCGATGCTGGGACTCAGCGGCGTCAGCGGAAAAATATGGCCTAACATTCCGCTAATCGTCATCCCGACTCTGCTATTTTCCCTCATTCAATCCAAGCTCATTCTCCCCTCTCACCTGGCATTACTGAAACCCCTCAGCGAACAAAAGGAGCCGGGACCAATCATCCGATTTCAGCATATCTTTTCTCGAGGCCTCGAAAAGTTCATCGAGCGATTCTATCGCCCGTTTCTCCGCGTGGGCTTGAGGAATCGCTATCTCGTTCTCACTACCTTTGTCATGCTTTTTGCGGTAACGGTGATGACGGTTCGCAGTGGCTGGATTCGATTCCAGTTTTTCCCGGATGTCGAGACCGATGTTGTCATCGCGAAGCTCAAATTGTCGCAGGGCGTTTCTTTTGACAAGACTGCCGTGGCAATTGATCGCCTCGAAGAGAAGGCCTTTGAGATGAACGATCACTTCCCGAAGATCGATGGGGAACCTTTCATCAAGCACATGCTGACCAGCATCGGAACACAACCCTTCATCGAAGGAATTCAGGGATTGGGAGGAGCCCCGCGCGATACCAATATCGGCGAAGTCACGATCGAGATGCAAAGCGCTTCGAAACGCAATTTTACGGCCAAAGAAGTTGTTTCCAAATGGCGGGAGCTGGTCGGTGAAATCCCGGGCGCAGTCGAGCTCACCTTTTCCGCCGAGGCTGCCGCTGGGGGCAATGCTCTCGATATCGAACTCGTAGGCGAGAACCTTCAGGATCTTGAGGCTGCGACGGAAGACCTGAAGTCCGCCCTCACAGAGTTTACCGGCGTTATCGACATTTCCGATTCCAATCTCGAAGGCAAACGCGAATTGAAGCTCGAGATTCTTCCCAGTGCGGAAGCTCTTGGGCTACGATTGGAAGATGTCGCTCGTCAAGTTCGCCAGGGATTCTACGGAGACGAGATTCAACGTCTCCAACGAGGAAAGAACGAAGTCAAAGTTTTCGTCCGCTATCCGAAAGAAGAGCGCAAATCGATTGCAGACCTTGAGAACATGAAAATCCGACTGCCGAATGGCAGCGAAGTTCCCTTTCCCGAGGTCGCTACCGCATCGCTAGGACGAGCTTATGCCAGTGTTCAGCGAACTGATCAGTTGCGAGCTGTGAAAGTAACTGCCGATGTCGACAAAACCCAGGGAGCTAACGCAAATGAGGTCGTCAGTGCCCTCATCTCAGGTGCCGGGGCAGAGTCCAAATCCGATTTGTGGAAGAAGAACATCAAGAATTACTTCCGCACTCTTCGAGGATTGGGGCCGACCAAGGAACTACCCAAGGGTGCCCTCGTCGAAATCACGGAACGTTACCCTGGAATCAGCTACTCTTTCGAAGGGGAGCAGAAGGATCAGGCTCAATCGGTAAAAGAGATGGGCCAGAAAGCGTTAGTCGCTTTGCTAGGCATGTATGTGCTCATGGCTATCCCCCTGCGCTCCTACATCCAGCCCATGATTGTGATGTCAGTCATTCCATTCGGCCTTGTCGGTGCAGTCGCCGGACACATGGTAATGGGCTTTTCCCTCAGCATCATGAGCATGTGCGGAATCGTCGCTCTCGCGGGAGTTGTCGTAAACGACAGCCTCGTTCTCGTCGACTACGTGAACCGACATGTCAAAGATGGGCAATCACTTCATGATGCAGCCTGGGAAGCAGGAGCGGCGCGCTTTCGGCCGATTCTACTTACTTCGATGACCACCTTTGCCGGACTAACCCCGATGCTTCTTGAAACGGATATCCAGGCGAAGTTCCTCATCCCCATGGCAGTATCCCTCAGTTTCGGAATTCTTTTTGCGACGCTCATCACTTTAATTCTGGTACCCTGCATCTATCTCGTCCTCGAAGATATCAGCCAGCTTTTTGGCATGGACCGGACCAAGCACCTCAGGAAAGCCAGATAAGCGTTTGTCATCCGCGAGAGAAGGCCCATACATTGTCACCCAGTGAGTGGGAATGAGTAGACGCGCGCGATGGCTATTGAGACGCCTGTTGCTTCAGATGAAGCAATTTGTCGGCGACAACTCGATTGAATTTTTTCCGATTCGGAAAGGCTTTCGCGGCTACAACGGAAACTCCCTTCGTTCTGATACCGCGTCCGGGATTAATGTCGCGCTTCTCGCCTTTCCACAAGGGATGGCCTACGCGGTCATCGCTGATCTGCCGATTCAATACGGAATCGTATCCGGAGCCGTCGCCGCGATTATCGCGCCGATGTTTGCCGGTTCGCGCCACACCATTCTCGGTCCGACCAACGCGACGGCCTTCATGCTGTTTGCCAGCTTCGCCACCTTCTCCGCTTCTGATCGACTTTTTTATCTTCCCCTGCTTGTGCTGATGATTGGGCTCCTCCTCACCGTTGGAGCACTTTTCCGAGTCGCAGAGCTGGTGCAATATGTGAGCCGCTCAGTGGTCGTGGGCTACATCACCGGGGCTGCCATTCTCATCATCGCCAACCAACTGCGCCACGTCCTCGGCGTAGAACTGCCAGCGGATTCCATCGCAAACCAGGGACCCAAGACATTCTTCACGATCCTGCAGGGAACTCTTGCCGAGATCCCTCATGCCCAATGGCAGCCCATTGCGCTCTCCGTCGGTACATTTCTGGTCTGGTTTTCCCTGAACCGAAAATTCGGAAAATTGCCTGTCTTCGCACTTACCCTCGTCCTCTTTTCAACGGTCTACTACTTCCTTCATCGCCACGCGGGATGGGAACTGAAGACCTTCGAAGCCTTCGCTATCTCGGATCTGAAACCTCGCATCCCCGAGATCAGCGCCCGTGGTTTTTTCTGGGACGTAAGTCATCTTATCGGCATTGCGTTCTCGATCGCCTTCCTTGCCTCTCTCGAAAATTCGGTCATGTCTAAGACGCTCGCGAGTCGGGTCGGAGATCGACCCGATGTGAATCAGGACATGCTCAGCGTTGGCATTGCCAATCTCGCCTCCTCGGTCACAGGAGGGATGCCTGCTTCGGGCTCGCTGACTCGATCCGCCCTCAATTTTTCCAGCGGCGCGACGTCCCGGCTCTCCAGCATCATCAGTGGGGCGCTCTGTATCGTGGGCCTGCTACTCCTCGGAAATCTCATGGGCCATGTGCCCAAGGCGGTGCTGGCCACGCTCGTCGTCTGCATTGCGGCTTCTGTCATTAATCGCCACCAGATTCGAATCTCGCTCTACTCAACACCCTCTGACGCAGCGGTTCTTATTACAACCTTTCTCGCTGCGCTGCTCATGCCACTGAATGTCGCGATCTTTCTCGGGGTTGGCATTTCCATCATGCTGTATCTGCGAGCCGCGAGCCGTCCTTACCTGACCGAATACGAATTCTCAGAAGAAGGCGAGCTGCGGGAGGCAGGAGAAAAACGCCAGCGCCCTCTCCCCGCCATCTCCATCGTCCACGTCGAAGGCGATCTCTTTTTTGGCGCGGCAGAGCTATTCCGAACACAGATTCAGAAAACCTCGCTCGATGAAGACCTGTGCGTCATCATTCTGCGCATGAAAAACGCTCGACACCTCGATGCAACGAGCGTCGTGGCACTGGAGGAGCTTGTGCAATTTCTCAACACCCACGACCGACACGTCATCATCAGCGGTGCCAGCAAAGAGGTTTATCGTGTTTTGAAAAATGCCGGAACGGTTGATGTTGTCGGGAGAGAAAACATCTTTCTCAACAACGCTCGCAATCCGAATCTCTCGACACGCAACGCCCTCAAACGAGCACAGGAACTCCTCGGGACGAAAGAAGCCGACATCCGGATCTTTTATGATCCTAACAAGGACAAAAAATAAATCAGCTTTCCACGGATCTTCGTGCTCTTTCCTGGCTTTTTCGTTTGGAAAACCATTCGAGTTCATTCGCGAGGCCGCAGGCCATTCTTTTCCATTCGCGGTCTCTGCGTATTCCCTCGCGAAAAACTTGGCGCACCCTTGCCCGCTCGGCGAATCGGCAGGGACGCCTCGCCCTACCTACCTTACCTCCGTCGAACGATCCGACGTCTCTTGCGAATGCCGCTGGCTTCTCCTAAATTCGGCAATGGAGATTCTTGTTCGAACGATGAAATGGCATTTACTGCTACTGGTTTATCTCTTCTTTTTCCCTCCTCTCACCCCTGCTCAGGAATCTGATTTTGCGCGGAAAATGGAAAAGGCGAAACTCCACCGACACGACGGAAAGCGCTTTCGCAAAGCCAGGCTCGAGAAGAATCCACAATACTTTCTTCTCTACTACTCCGCCTCGTGGTGAGGCTCCTGCAAAGCGAGTGCTCCGCAGTTGGTGGAGAAATACCAATCCGAAATTGCTGACAATCCCGAGATCGCATTGATCCAGATTTCGCGGGACAAGCGGGAAGGAGACGCATCCCGATGGGCAAAAGAGGCAGGCCTCCCGTGGCTTACGGTTCTGCCAATCAATGTCGGCCGAAGCAAACTGATGGATTACCGGACAGTCGACGCGACGCCGTTTTACACGCTTCTCAACACGGAAGGGGCAGCTCTTGCCACGGGAGCCGAAGAAGTTTTCAGCAAACTCGCTGAACTCACCAAGCCAGAAAGCGAGTAGTTCACTTTCCGCTGAAAGACTCCCCAGTCAGATCGTCAGATCGACTTATAGGTCACCTTTTTTCCGTCCTGTCCGGTAGGACGATCATCAACGCGATCTGCGTTTCCTTCGGTAATATCATCCGCTTCGGAATTGAAGCGACGGGGAGCAGCGGGACGATGGCCCCGATCTTCTGCTTCATTGACGCGTAGCTGGCGACCTCCAACGGACTCGCCATCGAGTGCTTCGATCGCATTGTTTCCCTTTTGCTCATCAGCCAACGTAACAAAGGCAAAACCGCGGGGCTTGCCCGTCTCACGGTCTATCGGACGCACAAATTCGAGTATAGGCTCATAGGGTTCAAAGAGCGCTCTCAATTCAGGTTCCGTCGTGTCGTAAGATAAGTTACCAAGAAACAATTTCATAAATTCTACACCAGACTATCCTGAGCGAAGGGGAAACACCAGCAACTTTCGGAAAAAATTCTATCCCCACTCTCTCGACACAGAATCTGCCGTGTCCGGCAAATACATTTCGTCAAAACCTTCGTTTATTAATAGTAACAATTCTATGAAATCCCTGCTGACCTTTTCACTCTTATTCCTGCTTTCCCTCGCCTCGGCGGAAGACGGCTATCGCTCACTGTTCAACGGTAAAGATCTCACCGGATGGGATGGAAATCCAGAACTCTGGTCCGTCAAAAATGGTGAAATTGTTGGGAAGACCAACGGCCCTGACCATCTGGATTACAACCAGTTCCTCATCTGGCGAGAGGGCACTCTGAAGAACTTCGAACTGAAGGTAAAACTCAAGATCACGGGGCAAAACAACTCTGGCATTCAGTACCGGTCCAAGGAAATGCCCGAGGTCGGGAAGTGGGTTGTTGGTGGCTACCAGTG
>Ga0181573_10000280_pt1 | contig 54278 bp, 32 predicted proteins | sample 101ome_25_FD_148643 | JGI IMG/M metagenome (GOLD analysis project Ga0181573, IMG submission 148643) | Coastal salt marsh microbial communities from the Groves Creek Marsh, Skidaway Island, Georgia - 101409BT metaG (spades assembly) | ecosystem: Environmental > Aquatic > Marine > Intertidal zone...
CGCGCGGGCCGCCGTCGTAGTATCCGCCGTCGTAGTAGCCGCCGTCGCGGGACCCGCGCGCCCGCGCGTCGCGTGGATCGTACGAATAGTCGTAGTATTCGTCCCCGCGGTCCTCTTCGGGGGCGCGTTCCCCGGCGTTTCGGGCTCGCGCGAGATGCACCGCGGCGTCCCGCCGTCGGCGGCCGCGAGGATGGCCGAGAGAGAGCGCGCTCGACGTGGAAGCGCGCTGTGAGCGGGCGCCGCCGGACGCGTGTGAGGCGAGAGGAGCGCGTCGCGCTGCGGGAGCGGTGGTGACGGCCCTCGAGACGGCGCTCGACGAGGTCGACGCGTGCATCGTCGCGCGCTCGTCGCTGCAAAGAATGCTGCCCTAAAAAAGTGCATGGAGCGTCGCGTGTCTGGCGTCAGATTGTTCGGGCGCGACCATGCGCGCGGCGCTCCTCGCGGTCGCGCGTCGCGTGCCCTCGCGAGTCGCGTCGGCATCTGCACGCGGGCGAGATGTCGCGACGACCGCCGGCGCCGGCACCGGCACCCGCGACTCGCCCTTCGACCCGGCGGCGGGGGACGCGCCCGTCGTTGACATCGCCGAGCTCCAAACCGGGGCGGTGTTCACCCGTCGCCGCGCGTTCACCGCCCACGACGTCGCCTCCTTCGCGTCCCTGGCCGGTGACCACAACCCCATACACGTCGACCCGGACGCCGCGACCGCCGCGGGCTTTCGCGACGGGCCGGTGGTTCACGGCATGCTGTGCGCGTCCATGTTCTCCGCCATCATCGGCACGAGGTTCCCGGGAGCGGTGTACGCCACGCAATCCCTCGCGTTTCGAAAGCCGGTGAGGGTGGGGGAGAGGGTGCGGGCGGAGGTGGAGGTGACCAGGGTGGGGGGCGGACGGGTGATGTTCGCGACGAGGGTGGTGAGGGATGAGGACGGGGAGGTGGCGCTGGACGGAGCAGCCGTGGCGCTCGTCAGACGATGACGCTCTTTATTAGATGGCTGCTAGAGCTAAGAGTTGGACCCATCGCAAGAGTCACTTGTCGCCGCCGAGCGAGGCGAACATGCTGTCCAGCCTGGTCCCCCCGCCGGTCGACGAGTTGGCACCGCCAGATCCGCCGCCGAGCCCGAGCCCGAGCCCGAACCTCGACGCGCGGGACGAACTCCCGGGCGGCTTCGCGGGGGGCTTTGCCGCGCGGAGCTCCCCGGTCCGTTCCAGCGCGCTCGCCAGCCTCTCCTTGTTCCGTTCCCACCTGCTCTCCGGTCGCTCGTCGCTCCTCGGCTGACGACGCCCCCCGGCGGAGAGCAGGCCGGCGCGCTCGACGTCCACGTCCGCCGCCCGCCCGCCCAGGTCCGCCATCTCCGACTCGCGCCCCATGTCGCCCGCGGCGAGCTCGAAGTAGTACGGAGAGCCCGAGCCGATTTTCGGCCTCGTCTGATTTTGCATGGCGGATCGCTCGCGCTCGGCAATCCGCTTGCCGTCCGTGGTGTGCACGTTGCGCTCCAGGTCCTTCTCGTCGCTCTCGAACTTGTACTTGTCCCGAAGAGACCCGCCGAACGAGCTGGTGCACGCGCTGAAGATCTTATCGAACACCCCAAATGCGAGCGCTCCGCAGTAAAACACGAGAATCACCGGAAACACCGCGGCAAAATTCCTCGCGCTATCCGGAACGCCGTCCACGAACTTACGTCCGAACGTGGTCTCCTTGTTCGCGTCGCCCTCCCGCAGGGACGGGACCATCATGAGGAAGTTGAGCGAGAGCGGCGCGGCGAACCTGCACGTCAGCGCCGCGTTGATGAGCAGGGAGAACGAATCCGTGTGCCCGGGCACCAGGGCGTAGAAGCTGAACATTCCGAGTCGGAACAGCGAGTGATACGCGCACCAGCACATGTAACCCAGCGGGATCGCGACCGCCATGTGCAGGCCGCCCTTATCCTTCGCGGCGCGGACCATCGCGCTGAACGGCGACACGTCCGCGCCCTCCATGGCCTGCGTGCTGAACATGGTGCCCTCGGCCCACACCGTCAGCACGGAAAACGCGCCCAGCGCGACGGCGAGCAACCTGAGCAAAACGGGCTCCACCCTGCACTTCCACCACCACTCCACAGCCTCCACCGCCTCGCCGTACCGTCCCTGCCTGGGTGGCCGGAGCGGGGACCGGAACCGCCGCTGGCCCCCGTCCGGCGTCATCAGGCACCCCCGATCGCCCAACCCGCCCGCGCCGGCGCCGCAGTTGAAAACCGCCTCAGCCTCGATGGCGTTCTCCACCGCCACGGCGTACTGCGCCGCGGTGCGCCGGTACACCCGCGTGCGTCGTCGCAGCTCCCTGCGCAGGGTGACGAGGTCGGAGAGCTCGTCGTAGTCGTAATCGAGGACGCCGTCGACGTCGTCTTCCACCTTGTCCATCGCGCCTTCAAATGCGGAAGACTTGGGCGTCTCGCGCGCGATGACGGCGACGGCCCAGGCGTAGACGTGGTGCCGCGGGATGACCTCCCGCGTGGTCTCCGACGCCTTGATGACCTTGCGCAGGCCCACGAAGGCGTCCTCCAGGGCCCTGGACGCGACGCCGAGTCTCCGATGGGCCTCCGCCTGTCGCTTGGCCACATCCGCTCGGCGCCAGATGATCTTCGGGACGTCGACGAGGCCGAAGCCGAGGGCGAAGATGCCCGCGCAGATGCCGAATATGGTGGAGGACGCGAGCGCGAACGTCGCCATGCTCTCGCTGGTCATCGCGCCGTAGGACGTCAGCAGTATCGCGCCCAGGAGCAGGATGAACACGATGACGCCGTAGAAGATACCGTTCTCGCGGAGGCTGGTGGACGCGCGAGCCAGCGCGGAGAAGTCTCCGGCGTCCTCGTACAACTGGTGGAACGGCAGCACGAACCACGTCAGGGTGAATGTGATCCAGTAGGACAGGTCCCACAGCGTGCTCAGGCTGGACGTTTCCTCGTCGTACATCGTCGCCGCGACGTCCGCGGGGACCAGGGCGACGATTGAGAGAGACAGCGTCCAAGACACCATGACCATGAACCGCACCGCGAGGTCGCACTCGCTCGCGGCGAAGTAGTGGAGCATATAGGCGGTCACCAGGGTCACCGCCAGGATGGCGGGGACGCCGTAGCTCGCCTCCCCCATCGCGAACCCAGGTGGAGCACTAACGCCGGACGCGTCGCGAAAATGAATGAAGATCCCGTCTCGACCTCGACTCGCCGCGCCAAACTTTCGGGCTCGTCACTCACGCAGCACGCGACGCGCGCCGCCGGGACCCGATGCTCGCCGCGCTCGCGCCTCGCGCGCTCCCCGCGCGAACAGCGCCCGCGCCCCGTCCCCGTTTCGCCCGCGCGAGCGCACCGTCCGCCGCCCGCGCCCCGTCGCGCGCCGCGCCCCGAGCCTCGGGCGACGCCGATAAGGTCGGGACGGTCGTGGGCGGCGTGGCGGGTCCGGACGAGGGCCCCATCGACGAGTCCTCTTTCGGCGCGGCCCCGTGGGACCCCGCCGATGGCGAGGACCCCATCAGCGACGAGGTCCTGCTGAAGATCGTCCTGTCCCAGATTAGCGACCAGGAGGTGAACGAGCTCGTGTGGGCCGCGCTCGGGTACGTCAAGGAGATCGAGCTCGACATGGAGACGCTGACGGGCAAGGAGGTTTGGAAGCCCACGAACGTGTTTCCCAAGTGGGCCGCGGCGTACCCCGAGGCGCCGGACGTCATCGGCGTGACGCGCAAGTACTGGCCGGAGATTGACGCGCCCGTCAAGGCGGCGTGCGCCGCGTTGACCAGATCCGTCGCGGACGACCACAAGCAGGGGCTGAAGAAGACCCTCCGCAGGCTCGGCTGGAAGGGCTACCGGATGGATGGGCTCACGCCCAACATGACGCGCCGGGCGCAGGCGGCGAACTGGCTGCTGTACTACAGGCGGGAGCTGCGTGGGGTGCCGATCGAGGAGCTGAAGAGGCGGAGGGAGGAGAGGCGGAAGCGGGAGGAGGCGGAGCAGCGGACGGACGCGCCCACGGGCACCACCAAGCAGGGCGTCGTGTAGAGAACCTAACCCTTAATCAGATCAAACGTCGCATCAGCATCATCCCCGTCACCATTTCCGGCCACAGATGGCCGCGCCGTCCCTCAGCTACGCCACCCATAACCCCTCGCGAAGCACCGAAACCGCGAGGGAGATGTCCGCAATTCGCACCGCCGAACCCTTCGGCGAGGGCGTACCCTTCGGAGACGTGCGTACTTCGTAACCTTCACCGCCCCGCGCCCTCTCCCGGGGCGCCCCAATTTTTCGTTGTTGCTTTTTTCTAGGTTTCCGATGTTGACGCGCCCCGTCCGACTCGACTACCCCATCCAACAGCCCGGGTGGTACACCAAGTTCAACTCGCCGTACTACACCCAGAGCCACGTGGAGTACCGCGCCAAGGTGAGGGCGTTCGTCGAGAAGGAGATCATGCCCCACACGCACGAGTGGGACGAGAAGAAGTCCTTGCCCCTGGAGCTGTACCGCAAGACGTACGAGGCTGGCATCCTGCCCGGCGTCGTCGGGTCGCCGTGGGCGGGTGGCATGGGCGCGCAGCTGGACGTCAAGGGCCCCAAGGACTTCGATTACTTCCACGAGCTCATCATCCTGGACGAGTTCGGGCGATGCGGCAGCGGCGGTGTGCTCTGGGGCCTTCTCGAGGGCGTGCACATCGGGCTCCCGCCGGTGCTCAACTTTGGCAGCGAGGATCTTCGCAAGCGATGCGGCCTGCGCGTCCTCCGGGGCGAAGCCACCATATGCCTGTGCATCACCGAACCCTACGCGGGTAGTGACGTGGCCAACATCAGGTGCACCGCGAAGAAATCCCCGTGCGGACAGTTCTACGTCGTCGACGGCGAGAAGAAGTGGATCACCAACGGCGTGTGGGCGGATTACTTCACCGTCGCCGTGCGAACCGGCGGCGCCGGCATGGGCGGCATCTCCCTCTTGCTCATAGAGAAGACCATGCCCGGCGTGCAGTGCCGACGTATGGACTGCATGGGGGTGTGGGCGAGCGGCACCAGCTTCATCACCTTCGAGAACGTCAAGGTACCCGTGGGTAACCTCATCGGCGCCGAGAACAACGGGTTCAAGTACATCATGCACAACTTCAACCACGAGCGCTGGGGTTTCGTGGTGCAGGCGAACAGGTTCGCCAGGGTCTGCTACGAGGAGGCGTTTAAGTACGCGCACAGGAGGCGGACGTTTGGTAAGAGGCTCGTGGAGCACCCGGTGATTCGCGCCAAGCTCGCGGACATGGTCCGACAGATCGACGCGACGCATCACCAGATGGAGAACATCACGTACCAGATGTGCACCATGCCCAAGGAGCAGAGCGCCAAGGCGCTGGCGGGTATCACCGCGCTCGCGAAGGTTCAGTCCACCAAGGTGTTCGAGTACTGCGCCAGAGAGGCTGCGCAGATCTTCGGGGGCGCGTCCTACGTCAGGGGCGGGCAAGGGGAGAAGGTCGAGAGGCTGTACAGGGACGTGAGAGCTTACGCCATCCCGGGAGGAAGCGAAGAGATCATGATGGACCTCGGCGTCCGCCAGGCGATGAAGGAGTGGGACGCCGTCCAGTCCAGGATGTGATTGTGATGTACGATAACGACTCGGCCGCGCCACGCGAAACCCTTCACTCGTTCTCCCCCATGAGCGCAGCCTGCGCGGCCGCCTCCGCCGCCGCCTTCTCCTCCCGGCGCTGGACGTACATCGGGTTCTCCTCCAACGCGTCGGCGTCGGGGGACGCGGGCGCGTGTTCTCTCAGCAACGCCTCGATCTCCGGCATGTTCGCGCCCTCGACCACCGCCACCCGCGTGCCGTTCCGGTAGAACAGAAAGTGCGGCATCGACTTGCCCCGGTACTCCGCGAGTAAATCGTGAGACTCCGCCTTGCAGTGGAGGACCACCGCGCAGTTCTGCGCGTACTCGGCCTCTTTTTGGATTCGCTTCAGCACGGGCACGAGGGGTTCGCACCGCCCGCCCCACTCCGCGTACACCTCGATGACTGCGTCGGTGTTGGATATCGAGTCGTGCGAGTCAGTTGAAAGGTCGTCGGAGAGCGTCGAGGGATGCGTGGGGACGATGGGGACGGGGCGACGAGAGGGGTTGGGTTCAAATCGGGTGCCTGCCGAGGCGGGGAGACTTGGGATCGTGGCGCGCACCCTTGAGTCCCTGCTCGCACAGCTTGTCCTTCAGGAACGTATCCGCCTCCGCGTCGGTCTCGCCGCTGACCGCTATGCTCATCGTCGCCTTCTCGTAGACATTTCGCTCCACGACCGCTGCTGCCGCCATCGTGGCGCCAAAGTGTGGTTCCAATTTTGGCTCACTCACTCAAAGCGACTGCGCGTCCTTGCCACGCTGTGCACGAAACGCTCGCCACTGAAGGGTCGCGCGCCCCCGACATGCAGATTCGCGCCTTATCCGGCGAGCCACTCGGCGTCGAGGTTCTCGGCGCCAACTTACGGACCGCCACCGCCGAGGACGTCGAGCGCATGGTGGACGCCATGCACAGGACCGGTCGCGGCGTGCTCGTTGTTCGGGACCAGCACCTGGCCCCGACGGATTGCGAAAGGGCGTGCGCGATGCTCGCGCCTCACTTCGTCGCGCAGCAGCCGTACACCCGCTGGCCCGGCCAGTCCAAGCCCATCCCGGGCTGCCCGCACCTCGCGCTGCTGGGTAACTACCGCGCCAGGGAGGATAACGAGTTCGGCATGGACGTCGTGAAGGGCGAGGTCATCGGCGAGTACAAGCCGGCGAAACAAAATCTCGAGGAGTGGCACACCGACGGGAGCTTCCTGCCGAATCCGAAGGTGGCCATCGCGCTGTACGCGCCGCAGCTCGACGACGCGCTCCCACCCGAGGGCGGCGAAACCCGCTTCGCCAGCTGCACCGCGGCGTTCGAGTCCCTCGCCAGGGAGGAACAGGAGAAGCTGCGTGGCCTTTGCTCGGTGCACTCGTGGGAGAAGTTCATGCGGCTGCTCGAGTCCCGCGACCCGGGTAGGCAGAAGGTGACGGCAGAACAGATCGCGGAGAAGCCGCCGCAACTCTGGCCGGTAGTCAGGACGCACCCGGTGACAAAGGCGGAGTCGCTGTACATCAACCCGAAAAACACGGCCGCGGTGGTGGACAAAGCCACCGGCGAACCCATCCCGGAGGAGGACTCCCGGAGACTGGTTGATCGACTCGCCGAGGCGGTGGTTGGCGACGGGCTACCCGGTAACTCGAAGGTTTACGCGCACAGGTGGAAGAAGGGGGATTTTGTCATATGGGACAACAGGGTGCTGCTGCACGCCGCGTCGCCGTTCGACGCGCAGAAGTACCAGCGTCTGCTGTTCCGGATGGAGTTCAAGGGGGAGCCGGTGCTCGGGCCGTCGACGCCGTGAGCGGAGTTTACTTGTTCGTCTCTTGACTCGACTCGCGTAAATAACTAAGGTCCCGGCGTCGCCGGAGCTGCGATTGGCTGCACTTTGAACTTCTTGCCGGCGATCTCGTCCTCGTCGGCCGCGTCCATCTGGGACAGCAAAAACTCTACCCACTGGTCCGCCACGGTCTGTTTCTCCTCCTCCGGAGTGAGCGCCCTCGCCACGTGCACCGGCGTCTGCAGCGCGGTCTTCGCGACGGTCCCCGCGAAACCGAGAGCGCCGAACGCCACCCGCACGGGCGCCGTGGCCACCGACCGAATCAGACCCGGCTTTGGAGCCGCCCGCTCGCCCAGCCCCATCTTCGACTTCTCGTCCTCGCTCATGTTCAGCATCCTGGCCATGAGCTCGAGGACGTCGGGCGATTGCTCCCGCTCAAAGTACGTCAAGAGCAGCTTGGACACGATCCTCTTGTCCAGAAGCTCCGTCGACGAGTCCATCAGGTGCTTCGCCTGCTGCATGCTCTGCTGCAGCGCCCGCCTCGCCTTGCCGGCCTCGCCGATCGCGCGCTCGGTCTCGGCGGCGGCGGCGTCCGCTCTTTCCGATTCAGCCTTTGCGTCGCGTTCCGCCCCGCTCGCTCGCGCGTTCGCCGCGGTGACCTGCTCCTTGGCCACGACGAGCTCCGCGGCGAGGTGCGCGTTCTTCTCCCGCAGCGCCTGGGCCTCCAGGCTCAGGCGCGCCCGCGCCTCCTCGTCCGCGTTGAAGATATCCATCGCCACCTGCAGATTGGCCAGCTCGCGATCCTTGGCGTCGACCGCGCGGTTTAATTGCTCCAGCTCCCTCTCCGCGGCGGCTAATCGCGCGGTGAGGTGGTTCACGGTCAACGCGTGCTCCTCCTCGCGTTCCCTGACCAGCGCCTCGGCGTTGAGCTCGGCCTCCTCGGCCTTCACGTCGTCCTCCTCCTCGAGCTCGAGCAGGTGGTGGCGCAGTCGAACGAGCTCCTTCTGATTCTTCTCAATCTCCGCGTCCCGCGCCTCGATCTCCCCTCGCGCGCGGTTTAGCGCGTCGCGGAGCTCCTCAGCCTCCGCGCCGTTGTCGTCTTCGCCGGCTCTGGCCGCGACAGCCTCGGCCTCCGCCGCAGTCGCGCGCTCCTCGGCTCGAATCAATCGCCGTCGGAGCTCCTCCTCCGCCTTGACCGCCTCCTCCAACCTTCCCGCCCACGTCGCCTCGACGTCGCCCACCGCGGCGCGCACCGCGCGAAGCTCCTCCCTGAGAGCTCCGATCGTCGCCGCGTCGTGAGCGGCGGACGCGGCTCCGTCCGCCTCCACCATCGCCTCCATCATCGCCGCCGCCTTCCGCTGCTCGCGCTCCATGGCCTCGGCCACCGCCGCGGCGACCGCGCGCTGCTTCTCCGTCTCGGCCGCCCTGGCGTCGGCGTCGATCCGACGCCGGAGCCGCGCGGTCTCCTCCTCGGCCGCCCTGGCGCGTTGCTCCAACGCGGACATGGACGCCGCGATCGGCGTGCCACCCGGGGAGGTTGGAACGACGTTCGGAACGACCCCGACGACGACGCCCGCGGTTGGGGAGGCGGCGGCGTCGGCGGCGGCGCGCGGGGGCTGCGGCGGCCGAACCGGGGTCATCGTCGGTGTGGTAACCTCGGGTTGCGGCGGCGGCGGCGGCGGCGGCGGCGGCGCGGTCGTCGATTGGGGAGCGACGGGGTTCGGAGGAGCCGGGGGTAGGCTTCCATTCGGGACGTACGGCCGCGGGCTTCCGGGCTCGGCGGGCATGAGGCCGCTCGTCGCGGAGGACGACGGCTTGGCGCGCGCCTCCGACGCGTCCCCCGCCTTCTTGGCGCGTTCCGCGGCGAGCCTCGCCCTCAGCTGCGCGAGCGCCGAGCTCTGCGAGGGCGCCGGCGCGGGCGAGTCGGTCCCGTCGTCCGCGCCATCTAGATCTTCATCCCCACTTTCCTCGCTCCACTCCGCGTCCTCGTCGTCCTCGTACAGCGGGTTATCGACGGAGTTGTCGAGGAAATCGCCCACCACGTCGCCGACCTTCGCGGACGCAGCCTTGGCCTTGGCCGCGAGGCCGACGAGCGCGCCCTGCAGCATACACGCGGGACGGGAGTGACGACCAAACGGTAAAAGTCCGCGCCTTCTCTCGGCAGCAGATATCACGGGCGGGACGGGTGAGCAAACATTTTTAGGCCGACGTTTGGAGAGCGGAGTGATCACGACCATCGTCGCGACGCGCGTTTCTACCCGAGAATGGAACGCCGAGTTAACTCACCCGCTCCGCGTCACGATCGCACGAGCGAATCGCCGTCCAGCGAGACGCGAACGATCCTACTCTCGACCTTCCCGCCGACCCCACCCCCGCGGTCGCCCCCGACCCGCTCCCCCGGCGCCTCCGCCTCCACCTCGAACCTCGCGCCCTTCTTCGGCACCGTCACCGACTCGTCCCCGCGCGTCACCAGCACCACGCACCTCGACGTGTCCCGAGCGACGATCCCGCGCGTCCCGCACAGCGACGGCCTTTTACACGCCGACACCGTCACCGCCGCGCCGACCAACTCCGCCGACGCGAGCCGACGCTTCGCCTCTTTTAAGTCCCTCTCTTCGGTCCTCCCTCCAGAAGACCCGCACCCTTCCAGAAGACCCGCGACGTACGCGCGCCACAGCTCGTGCAGGGGAAGGAACGTCTCCCACCTCGCCTTGTCGACGGGGACGACGGCGAGGCCGCATCGGCGTCGGCGTTGGGCGGCTCCGACGAGCCTCGCGTCCCGCCCCGAGCGCGCCAATCGTCTCGCCCTCGCGGCTCTCACCTCGTCGACGCTGAACGCCCCGTTGGCGCTGTCCAGGAGGAGCGCCTTGTCCTTGGTCTTGGAGGTTATGACGGCCTCGGCGTCGGCGCCAGCCTTCGGGTTGGTGGCGACGAGGTCGCGGAGGTGCTGCCGGATCCACGCGCGCCGAAGATTCGCGTCGTCCGAGGGCACAGCTGCGTCGCCTCCGCTCGTTCCGTCGTCGTCGCCAGGGAGGAGATTTCGGGGAAACGCGCGGGCGTGCGCGGACGACATCACGCCCGCGCGGGTTCTGGAGCCTACGGGGGCGTACCACGCGGCGTCCGGTCCGACGTTCGCGTCGGAGCCCCTCGACGTCGACGCGTCGGCGCGGAATCTGAGCCGCGAGGGATCGGAACGCTCCGGCTTCGCGTCCGCGGGTCCGCCCGCGCGTTTCGCGCCTCCTCCACCTCCCGAGCCAAAACCCCGGCCTCCGTTCGATCCGAACCCCGCTCCTCCCGGGCCCGCGCCGCCCCCCTCGACCTTGTCGGGCCGACGCCGATGCTGATGCGTTGGTTGTTGCTTCTTCGTCGTCCTCGCCGAGAGCGCACTGAGGCCCATAAGCCCGACGCCGCCCTTGATGCGCTTCTCCAAGGACTCGATGCGACGCTTCTTAGAGGACGACGTGCCATCGCCTTCTTCCGCCATGGAATCCGGTGGGCGCCTCGCCGGTCCCCGGTGGCGAGTCCCGAGTGAATAATGCGGGAAATGGTTCGGCCACAGGCAGGATGCCGTGCTTTCACCTTCGAACTTTCGTCGTCTGAGAAAGTTCCTTGGCTTCCCTTGCTTGCCCGAACCAATTTTTGTTCCCAAAGCAGTGGGCAACCCCGCCAAAAAACAAAATCTTCTGACTGGTAATTCAGCGGACCTTCAGCCTTTCTGGACAATTCTACGGTCGCAATCGAATGGCGTGGGGGGATAACTCACGTTTTTTCCTTTTTTATGCGTCTTTTGTTCGATACGCGTTTGTCACCTGGCTGGGAACCGACTTCACAACTCCGAGCGAGCGACGGCGGGGCTCGCCGATGGCGCCGCCCGTGTACGAGCCCGATGAGGCTGGCGTGGAGCCAGAGGTAAGGATGGGCAGGGTTTGCGACGAAGATTCGCAGGCGCAGCGCCACGACTCCGTCTCGAGCGTCGAGCGCAACGTGCCGGCGGTCGACCCGGGGGCCCGCAGCAGCCACGAAGCGGCAAAAAAGGGGCTTTTGGTGGGGCGCGCAAACTCGCAGGTTGGGGGGCTCTCTCTCGGGTTCGCGACCGAGCCGCGGCATCACGGGCAAGGTTCGGAGCCGTCGATGACCCAAACCCAAAGACTCGCGTCCTTCTCCGGCGGCTCCGCGTCGCAGTCGCACCTCGGCGCCTTCCCCCCGGCGAGGCCGCTGGCTCGCACGTGGTCGCTCTCCGATTTTCGCATGGGCGAGCGGGTGGGCGCGAGCCGGCTCAGCGCGGTGTACCACGCGATGCACAAGAGCACGGGCATGGAACTCGCGCTGAAGTGTTACCTGAGGGACAAACTGGACGCCTTCTCGCTGGCGCAGATCAAGCGCGAGGTGAGCATCCACGCCAAACTGGCGCACCCCTCCGTGGTTCCATTCTACGGGTCCTTCGAGGACGAGCGGGGAAACATCTACCTGCTGCACGAGTACGCGAGGGGCGGCGACGTGTTCGCGCTGCTCAACAAGAGCGGCGGGGCGTTCTCGGAGGCTCAGACGTGCAGGCAGGTCATCCAACCCGTCGCGTCCGCGGTGGCGTACCTCCACGCGAGGGGCATCACGCACAGGGACATCAAGCCCGAGAATCTGCTCGTGACCGACGTCAACGCGGCGTGCAAGGTGACGGACTTTGGGTTCGCCATGGACTTCACGCAGAACCAGTGCAAGACCCGACTGGGAACCACGGACTACATGGCGCCCGAGATTGTCCGGTGCGACAAGGCCATGAGGGACAGGTTACGGGCGGAGAACAGGAGCGGGTACGGCCCCGAGGTTGACTGCTGGGCCGTCGGGGTTTTAGCGTACGAGTGCCTCGTGGGCGCCGCGCCGTTCGAGGGGGGCGGGACGGAGGAGGTGTACGCGCGGATCCTCGATGGAAAGTACCACCTCCCGGACAGGTTCACCCCCGAGGCTGCGGACTTTATCGCGCGCGCCCTGGACCCCAACCCGCGCACGCGCGCCTCCGCCGAGCAGATGCTGCGCCACCCCTGGATCGTCGCGCACGCGCAAACGACGAGCGAGCCCAACGCGCCCGAGCATCACGTGCGCCGGCGTCGCACGTCGATGCAGAGCAACCTGAGGGACGTGCTGGAGAACGAACCGTCGGTCATGCTGTCGGAGGACGAGCCCGGCGCCCAGCCCGAGGTGTTTGGCCTGAGGAACCCGGCGAGTACCGACCTCTTGTCGTACTCGGCGTCTTCGTCCCCCGCGGGGTTGGCGGTTGGCGGGGTTGGGTCGGCATTGGGCGGTCATCGTCAGGGCTCGTCAGGGCCCGGCGAAGTCGCGGAGGTGTTCGGTCAAGGACCCCCGGGACGGTTCGAACAGCACCATAACTACCACCGAGCGAGGAGCGACCCGCAGCAGAGGGCGCTGGCGAACATGTCGGCGATGCGCTACGACTCGCAGGATGACTTGCGCGCGAACTCGTTCTCGCACAGGATTCAGCACACGTTCAAGCGGGGTTGGGGACGGGTTCGGGAGTTCATATACAGCGGGGAGTCCGGCGTGGACAGCGTGTACGACGGGGAGATGTCCCCGGCTGGGTACAGGTCGCCGAGCATGAGCAGCCCGGTGGCGCCTCACCCGATGGCGGGAATCGAGGACTCCAATCAGATGACGGAGTAAAAGTTTAGTTGGTCCCCCCGGGTCGGTAACGGGTTTACCACATTTATTTCGCACTACTGTGTCTTGATCAGCGCAGAAAGCTCGCGGTGTAGCTTAAGATTTATTTGTACGAAGGTAAAAGAAAACGATAAAAGACGCGACGTGGAGGTTCGATTACAAACAGGCTCAGGTTGCGCGGCGTCTGCGAGAGATTTGATCAAGAGACGCGGGTCCTGCACGAGGTCGTCATTGAAGGCGGAGTGCTCCGCAGCGAATGCACAGCAACTGCGAACTTTCTTGCATTCATAGCAACTGCGAACTTTTCCGCAGTTGCTCATTCTTCGCGACGACCTCGTGCATGATTCTCCCTTCAGTATCACAATCAAATCACTCGGTGACGTGTTTTGTGTCATCAGCAGCTGGTAGCGCAAGGACCCACCAATTCTTGCACTCTCGTTGGGATAAAGTTGCACCAACTTGGCTTGAGGCAACCTCTGGACCGGCTCTCTTCCTCTTCGTCTGCAATTGGGCAGTCCTCACATCGAGACACCAGTGGCTGAATCCTTAAAGGGACCCACTCGCACCAGGCGGCGCAGCAGGGAGGAGCAGCGCAAGGAGACCCATCGTACTCCAAGTCGTCCCCGCAAGTGTCGCACCTGGTCAGCTCGGCTGTCTCGAGTTCTTCGGGGGGAATCTGCGCGCAGAAGCGCGCGCACTCAGCCGCGGAAGGGGCAGGGAGCGCGAGGAGGACCGCGGCGGCGAGGATGAGCGCGGCGACGGAGGGAACGAAGACGCGGCGCATGGTGACGTGCGTGTCGTGGAGTGGAGGAAGACTGGGAAAAAAGGAGGGGCGCTTTCGCCCCTTGGAGCGATAACAACATCGTCGCGTCCGAGGAACCCACCGCCTTCGTTGGTTCTTGAAAAGCGTTCTCCACGCCGAACCTCGGTCGCGCGTCCATCTAAAAGCTAATGATGCGCTATTATATCGAGCTAAAAGATGCGGCGTCGTCCATCGCCCGCTATGCCTGGGGGACGCGAGCGCTGAACTTCGCCGGGTCGTCCACCTTCACGCGAAGGTACTTGGTTCTATCGCCGTCGTCCACCGCGTTCCCGTCCCCGAACCTCCACGGCGTCGCGCTCGGCGGCAGCGTCACCTCCACCGCTCGAAGGAACAGACCGTCCACGTCGTCCTCGGGCGAATGCTTCGGGTTATACCTCGCGTCGCCCAGTATCGGACAGCCCAGCGCGCCCGCCGCGTGCCTGCGAAGCTGGTGCGTCCGGCCAGTCTTCGGCCACATGTCCACAAGCGTGAGACGCCCGTGCCTCATCGACGCGTCCGGGGCGTCCCTCACCACCCGCCAGTGACTCACGCACTGCTTCCCCTCCATCGGGGCGTCGATCACGCCGAGTTTCAACCCCGCGGCGACGGCGCCAGCTGTGTCCCCCTCTTCGTCGTGCTCCACGACGGCTTTGGGCTCCGCCGGCGTCCCGCACAGCACGGCGCGATACCTCTTCGTCACCCTCCTCGACGCGAACGCCTCCGACAGCGACGTCGCCGCGAGTCTCGTCTTGGCGACGACGAGGAGCCCGCCCGTGAGGGCGTCGAGCCTGTGCACGGGCCTGGGACGAACCAGCGCGCCCTCGACGCCAACCGTCGGGGCTAAAAAATACGGGAGCATGCGCTCGCACGTCCACCCGCCGCGGGCATCCCCGACGGTGTTCACGCCCTCAGGTTTGACCACCACGGCGAAGTGCGCGTCTTCATGCGCCACCTCGAGCCCGGGAAGGTCCTCGGGGAGGTCCGACACGTCGAGGGGTTTCCCACACGAGACCCGCGCGACGATGGCGATGTCCTCGCCGGGCACAGGCCTGTAGTCGCCCCTCCTGATCTCGCCGGAGACTCGGACCTCCCCGCGTCTCACGGACTTTTTCGCGGCGGGCAGGGTCGCGAAGCGATCGGGGAAAACCTCGAAAGTCACCGCCGCGAGGTTCCATCCGGGAAGGTCACGGGTCCTGGCGCGCTTCGAGGCTGGTCCGTCAAAATCGTCGTCGGCGGCGGTCTCGGGAGATGCGGCGCGTGCCTCCGCCGGGCGAAGCGGGGGCACGGTCCCGCGGGCTACGACCTCGAACGACGCCTTGGCCTCCCGCGGCTGCTTCTTGTTGCCCTTCATCCACGAGACGACCGAGACGGGCGAACCTCGAGGGCCGGCCGGGACGGCGAGCAGCTGCGCGCAGGCCATCTGTCCGTGGACTGTCGTGAGTTTTGCAACGCTTCCAGCTCAGCACGAAGCCGTATCTGGCGCGATTTAACGCCGTGTCGAACGCCACCGTGGCATAGCCCATCGCGCGGGTTTCAGCCATGAGTGCGCTGGGCATCGTCACCGGCGCGTTCGGCGCGGTATGGTCCGTCGTCGCCACCGTCCTCTGGGGGCTGTTCGGCTTCCTGAACGACTTCAAGGCGGCGGCCAGCGTGGCGATCTTCGGCTGGTGCGTGGGGCTCTTCGTCGGTACCGTGATCGTCAGGCACTGGCGACGGGCCGTGGCGAGGTCGGAACGAGAGTCCGCGCGTAAACTCGCGGCGGAAGGGGTCAAATCACGCCGTAAGGACATCCCGAACCCGCTGCCCCCCGACGTCATCGAGACCGCGCTCAAGCACATCCCCCGGTGGGCTCGCGATCCCGATTGGAACCGAGCGGCGTTCCTCAATCGCGTGCTCGACGCGCTCTGGCCGCACGTCGACACGTCGGTCTGCGAGGTTGTTCGCGACAGCGTGGAACCCATCCTGCGCGATCTCGTCCCGAGGAACATAGTGCACTGGATAGGCTTCGAGAAGCTCACGCTGGGTCCCACCCCGCCCACCATCGGCGGCGTCAAGGTGCTCGGCAGCAGCTCCGACGACGTCGTCCTCGAGCTGGAGCTGCAGTGGGCGTCGGGCGCCGACTTTGTGCTCGCGGCGTACGTCTTCGGCGTGCGCGTGCCGGTTCGGCTCAGCGACGTGCAACTCGTCGCGGCGGTTCGCGTCCACTTCACCCCGCTCGTCGACGAGCTGCCGTGCCTCGGCGGGCTGGAGGTGAGCCTCCTGGGCATGCCGGACCACCTCGACCTCGCCGCCGTCGTCCCCCCGGGCGTCGACCTCATGGCGCTGCCCGCGATGGACGTCCTCCTGCCCTGGATCCTTCGCAAGATCCTCGGGCCGATGTTCGTGTATCCCTCGCGCATGATCATCCCCATCATGGACAACAGCGGTCTGGAGCCCCCCGCGACGGGGATGATCAAAGTTCGCGTCCGCGGCGGCTACAACATGCACAAGCGGAGAAGAGACGGCAAGGCCACCGGGCTGGTGCTGCCCGGGAGTACGCTGATCGGGTTCGGGGGCGAGCGGTACCAGGTCCGGCTGTACACCCGCGAGCAGCGTAAGGTGATGCTCAAGTCCAAGTCGAGGGACGAGCCCACGTGGGACGAGTTGCACTACTTCCTGGCCAATCCCGAGTCCACCCTCAGCTGCGTCTTGCTCACCATGAACATGCGCGAGCTCGGTCGGTGCGAGATACCGATGCGGCTCTTGTGCGATCCGAGTCGCGAGGGGAAAACCGCGAACCTGCACCTTCCCATCGAGGACCCAACGCCGTTCCAAGAGCCCGAGCCCGAACCCCCGGTCCCGCCCAAGCGCGCCACCGCCGCGGACATCGAGAGGCTGAACAAGGAGTACGCCCTCGCGATGAAAAATCACCGCGAAAAGCTCGCGAGGCTGCGGCTCGAGCAGCTCGCAAAGGCGAAGCTTCCGGAGCCCAGGCCCAACACCCCGACCGTCGCGATCGACCTCGAGTACGTGCCCATGGGCGCGGGCAAGTCCCGCCGGACGAGCCTCGCCGGGATAAACGAGCTCGCCGGGATAACCTCAGTCGCGAGCCCGGGCGCGAAGACTCGTTCGGGCGAAGAAGACGAGGAGGAGGAGGAGGCGGCGGCGGAGGCGGGCAACCGCGAGGGGCGCATCGGGATCCTGCGGGTCACCGTCAACCGCGCGGTGAACGTGCGCAAGGCGGACAATGCCAAACAGCCGCAACCCGTGTGCGTGGCGCAGATCTCGGGCCAAAAGTTTGTCACCACGGCGCCCGTGGACAAGACCAACAAGCCGCTGTGGGACGAGACTTTTCTGTTCTTCAACGTATCGGATCGCGACACGGTTTCGCTGACGCTCTGCGACGGCGGGGAGCGCGGGGAGTTTCTCGGGGAGTGCAAGGTGGACATGCGGAAAATAACGCGGGACATGGAGCTGTCGGACATGTTCCACCTGGAGGGGGTCAAGAACAACGCGCAGATCTTCGCGCAGTTCAAGTTCTCCTACCTGGGGTGATCGCGTCAACACGTTATTAAGAGTTTAATCAATCAATCCATTCGAGCTAACGACCTCACTGCACCGAGTGGTTCCACTCGTCGTCGTGCGCGGTCGGCGACACGTCCTCGAACGGCTCCCTGAACTTGTTCTTCTGCGGCGGGACCACCTGCCGCCGCCGCCGCGTCCGATCCCTCAGCCCGCCGAGCTGCGACGCCACCGCCTTGGCCGCGGCGGCTCGCCTGACCTCGTCCGGGACCTCGTCCTCGAGCCACGCGTCGTCGCCGCCCGCCGCCTCGCTCTCCCGCATGACATCCTCCAGCCGCTCGCGCTCCTTCTCCATCGTCTCGTCCAGCACGGTCTTCCGCACGACTCGACGCCTGCGGACGTTCACCCTCGCCTTGCCCGCCTCCACGTCCTTCATCTGCCGGAGCTGCGCGCTCCACTTCTCCTTCCACTCCTCGGTGCCCACGTTCGACAGGTTGCCCCGCTCGGCGCACAGCGCGTGATAGGCCTCATTGATCTCCGCGAACTTCGCGGGCGCCAGAGGGTCCTCTCGGTTGACGTCGGGGTGAAGCATCTTGGCCATCCTCTTGTACGCGCGCTTGACAGCCTCCTGGGACGCGCCGGGCGACACGCCGAGGACGAAGTACCTGCGCTCCTCCTCAGGGGTCAACGCGCGAGTGACGACCGACGATCGACGCGGGCGGGCGGGCGCGAAGGGAACGTTTCTTCCTCGCGCGGCAACCGCGGACGGCGAGACCCCGCGGGGACTCGCCGCCGTCGCCGGCACGCGCGCGGCGAGCGTCGACATGAATGAATGTTGATATCTCGTCGGTTCAATCGTCGTCGTCCAATCAGGAGTCGCGGGGGATTTCACCATTCACAGACCGTCGTTTGGGACCAATGTTTCTCGCAGCCCAGTTGAAATCCAAAAAGGTGCACCGCCCGCGAGGGGAACGTTTTCTCGGAGGTGTTCCGCGGACCTCACTGCGCGGACCTCATTGCGCGCGCGGGCGAGGTCTTCGGCGCCTTTCGCGGCCGTATCGACCATCGCACACGATCGGTACCGCCCGTGTGAGTCGCCGGCGAGCCCCGGAGCAGCTCCAACGCCGCGCCCCACGGCGACGTCGCGTCATCGGCGCTTCGACGTGACGGGACGTTTCGACGACAACGTCTCGAGACGCGACATGAGCTCCCCGGCGCGCACCCCCGCCGCGAGCGTAAAGTACGATTCCGACTCTTCCGACGACGATTCCGGGTTCTCGTGCGGGCAGTACTCCGTCACCAAGCGCCACCCCGGGGCCACCCCCGGCGTCGTCTCCTCGGCGTTCGCCACGACTCCATCCGCGACCGCCCAGAGGAGGCGCTCGCAGCTCGCGCTCGCCAAGTGCGCGAGGGCGGCGAGCAGGGAGAAGGAAACGCTCAGGCAACGGTGCGAGCACCTGGAGGAGCGCATCGCGGAGCTCCAGGGCGACGCATCGTGCGGCACGGAGATGCGAGCGGTCAACGCGACGCTCGAACGCGAGATCCGCAGGCTGGAGCTCGAGCACGAGCGCGCGTCGGAGAACGACGAGTGGCTTCGCCGCGCGCTCCAGGAGAAACAAGCCGCGGTGGCCCTCCTCGAGCGGGAACGGGGAACGCTCCGGGCGAGGCTCATGGAGCTGGAGCAGACGGTGGCGGAGGGCGAGGCGTGCCTCCGCGACGCCGAAGCCGAGCGGGACAAGACGGCGCGGCGGCTGAGGCGCGCGAGGGCGGCGGAGGCGGCGGGTCGGCTCGCCGCCGAGGCCACCGCCGCGGCTCTCAACGCCGAGGTGTCGCGTCTGCACGCGGCGTTGGAGCGCGTGCAGATGTCTGCGGCGGGAACAAACGACGACCTCTTGGCATCCGCGCTCAGGCCCGGGAAGATGACCGTGGAGTGCGTGAGCGCCCTGTGTGAACCCCTCGGCAACCCGCGGGTCGAGTCGGATTGGAACGGCGACTCGGATTACGACTCGGAACGCGACCATCCGCGTCACCATTCGTCGCCGGGCACGCACGCGAACACCGCCCCGGGCACCGCGCCGAGAGGACGTTTAGGTGACAGCGCCATGGACGAGGGCTCGCCGTCGTCCGCAAACTCCGACGCGTCCGTCGCGAGTAAGCACCACACCGCCGCTAAGGGTTCGTACGAATTTCGCGTCGAGTACACGCCCGAGTCCAAGCCCCCGACGCTAACATCGCGCCGCACCGCTGACATCGCCCCGAGCGGCGGCGCGGGGTGGTCGTCTGCCGCGGGGTGGCTGGAGGTGGACGGCGGGTCGGTGGCGGTCGCGGCGAGGGCGTGGGCGCGGGCGCTCGGCCGCGGGGCGTGGTCGTTGTTCGTCGGTGTGATCATCGCGGTCGCGGTGACGCTCGCGATGGTCGCGGCGCGCGAGCTGTGGACGACGTGCGGCGCCCCGGGCGGCACGTGGGGTCCGGTGAAGGGGTTTTCGATGAGGATGGGGGGAATGCCGCCGAGGGCGCGACCGTCGTGGCGGGAGGGGTTCATCTTGGTGTGAAGAGGGCTTGTAGCTCGGAGAGAGATTAACTCTATCAGTCGGACTGCCGGAGAAATCTCGCAGCAAATAAAATCACGTTTACGTTTCCGGCTTTTGCTTTGTCGTGCACAACGCCCGTCGCGCCGAGGCGAGGGGCGGTAGCGTCGAGAGGGGAGGCCGTCTCCATGTTCTGGCCGAGCTCATCGTCGAACTCGCGCGCCACCTTTCGGTGCGTTTGTCGTTCTGACCCTACCAGCGAACCCCGCCCGTCGCTCCCCGCCCGATTTTATTCCTCTTTTCTGGCACCCCCCGCTCCCGCGTTTGACCTTTCACGCACCCATCGGACGCGCAGGCCAAAGAAGAATGCGCCGGTCGGTTCCAAGGGCGCCGCGCTCAAGCAGCACATCGACGCCACTCTGGGCAGCGGCAACCTGCGAGAGGCGGTGCTCCTACCCCCCGGCGAGGATCTCAACGAGTGGCTCGCGGTGAACACCGTGGACTTTTACAACGCGATATCGATGCTCTACGCCACCTTGGCCGAGTACTGCACCGATGGATCGTGCCCGACGATGTGCGCGGGGCCCAAGTACGAGTACAGGTGGGCGGACGGCGTCAAGGTGAAGAAACCCATCGCGTGCACCGCGCCGCAGTACGTGGATTACCTGCTCTCGTGGGTGGAGTCGCAGGTGGATGACGAGGCGCTCTTCCCGCAGGCGCAGGGCGCGAACTTCCCTTCTAACTTCCCGGACGTGGTGAGGAAGATATTCACCAGACTGTTCAGGGTCTACGCGCACATATACCACTCGCACTTCCCGCAGATCTGCACGCTCGGGGCGGAGGCGCACCTCAACACCCTGTTCAAGCACTTCATATACTTCACATCCGCGTTTGGGCTGGTGCGGCGCGAGGAGCTCGCGCCGCTCGGGGAGCTGGTGGACGGCATCCTCGGGGTGGTGCCGTCTCACGTGAAGATCAACAACAACGTGGGTGGCGGGGGTGGTGGCGGCGGCGGTGCAGGTGGTGGTTCGGCGGTCTGATGGGTGTTAAGGGCGACCTAGGTAGCTTCATAGACTGTCTCGTTTTTTTAACGCGACGCCAACCATAAACTCTCAGAGACGGATGACTGGTTCTCATGTCATGCCGTGCCAAGATGTATCCCGTAATTCATCCCGTCGCCATGTCGTCCATGTCCCGCAGTCACGGACCCACCGAAGCAGCTTTCGGGTTTTAGGGTTCGTGACTGGCGCCATCGTGGCACAAACTCCGAAAAAATCAAGACGGGGCTACTGAAACTACCTCCCAAGGCGCTTCTCGCCACAAGGTGAAGGCGCCTGGCGCCGTCGTCTGAGTGCGCGCTAGGGTGCGTACGAGGTCGGCGAGGTCAGCGCCATGGGGAAGGATCGCGGTAAGGGCGGATCCGCGGCGGCGAAGGGTAAGTCGTCGGCGACGGCGCCGAAGGCCATCGGGAAAGATGGCACCTCGGCAAGCCCCGCCGACGCCGCAAAGGCGCTGGACAAGGAGGTCCGGGCGGAGTGCGAGAAGGCGTTCGGGTACTTCAAGAAGGGTAACGCGAAGCAGTGCACCAAAGAGATGGAGCGGCTGATCAAAAAGTACCCCGGACACCCCTTACCGCACATAGGGCACGTCCGGATCTCGCACAAGCTCGCGCTCGAGCAGAGGACGCTCAGGAACGTCACGAGACTGTTCAAGGAGTGCCACGAGCGCGCGAGCGCGGCCGTGGACGCGTGCCCGGACTCGATCCTGGTCAAGCTCATGTTCGTTGAAGTGGTCTACGACGACCCGTTCCCCAGCGACGAGGCCAAGGCTCGCGTCGAGACGCTGGCCACCGCCGAACTCCCGAGCGGCGCGGGCAGGTCGGATCTGAAGGTCGCCAAGGCGCTGGCGCGCGAATCCTTCGACGAGCACATCCTCATGCTGCCGTTCTTCCCGGACATCAACAGACACCAAAAGACCGAGGAGTTTGTCGCCGCGATGCGCGATTCGCTTAAGGAATCGTACGATCAGATCTGCAACCTCCTCCGCCACTCCTCGCGGTACATGCAACAGCAAGCCATCGGCAACGCCGGAGCCGAGGTGGCGCAAGGGGTGAGCGGCGACGCGGCCGACGACCTCGTCCGCCTCGAGAGCTTCATCACCATACGCGAGAGCAACCACTCGTACCACCGGGTCTCCAAGCAAGCCTCCATGAAACAGCTCGCGCAACAGAAGGAGCTCGAGGCGCACAAAAGGAGCCAGGAGTACGCCAGAGTCAACCTGGATTTGAGAAGGCGGGAGGAAGAGACCAATCGTCGCCGCGCCGCCGCGATCGAAGCCGCGAAGGAGCGCGCGGACTCCCCGACGACCGTCAAGAGCGGCGTCGGGTCCGAGGCTGACGAGCCGACGCGGAACGGCGGTGGGAGCCCCGGGGCTGAGTCCAACGCCGACTCGCCCGGGGTGAGGGACGCGTCAACCGTCTCAATCGTCGAGGGCGCGGTGACCAAGGCGCGCGCGGAGGATAGCCAGGCCAAACAGAGGTGCAAGCTGGCGGACTTTGCCGACGTCGCAGTGACCACCAAGCAACCGAAGACCAAGGCTGAGAGGGAGTCCAACGCGGCGAGGGAGAGGGAGATCAAGGAGAAGCTGCTCCGCAGGAGGCAGTTCGAGTCTGTGAGGAAGTACTGGAAGACAGAGGTTGAGAAGGACCCCATGTCGGTTCTTTCCATGACGGACATACCGCTCAAGGAGCTCAGGAATTTTGTCGACAAGCTATACGATGGGCCGCGACGCTCGGAGGACCTCAAGATCGTCCGTGACATCGTACAGGGCTACATCAGCACGGGTAAGTGGATCCGGTGGAAGTGCAACTTCAAGGACTGCTGCGGGGGCGGCGAGCACCTCACCGCGGAGGATATGTTCGCCTGCATCGAGACACGCTTCCCGCAGGAAGGGACAGGGGCCAGCAGGGACCAGGTCGGCGACGCGAGGCACGGGATCCTGCCCATCGTGACGCCCCACGACGTTAACGTCTGCGGCTGGATCGGCAAAGGCGACGAGTCGACGGGATTGGGCGGCGGCGTGTTTCCCGAGGATCACGAGCTTCCCTCCGTCGTCGCCGTGAACAACGCCGTGACGCCGGCGGACATCGCCGACGTGGTCGCCGGCCGCCGCGCGCCGCTGCTGTCGTTGGACAGCGCGGTGTACCGACGCAATGCGATCGAGGAGGAGACGCTCCTGCGGCGGACGCGACGCGCGGAGAAAAACAACGGCGTCAACGCCGGGGCGGTGACGGACAGCGACGACGAGGAGGACTTCGCCGAGCCCCTGATGGACACCACGATGCTTCGAAGGATCGCTTCCCAGAACCACTACCACGTGGACCTCAACAACGACCGCGAGTGGGAGCTTCCCGAGCCCCTCGACAGAGACTACCGAAAGGCGAGGTATGCCCTGCTGAAGGACGCGCTCTCCCGCCTGCAGGAGGAACCCGAGCTGCTGGATAAGCTGAGGGAGCACATGTTGCAACCCATGCTGCTGCCAGTGCTCACCGGAGCCATGCAGCTCGAACACGAGGAGGAAGTAGAGAGGCAGAAAAAAGACTACGCCCGGTTCGACATGTCCCTGGTCGATGAAGCGGAGGGCTTACCCTTCCCGGGTTGTTTCAAGCGGTACGGCGACGAGTTCCTCAAGTATTTCATCGAAGTGGAACAGCACGCGCAGCTCGAGAAGGGTAACTTCAAGTCTCGCATCATGCAAGCACAATCCCGGCAATACGTGGATATGGACATGGACTACAAGGACCTGGAGCAGATGTGCATCAGCCACAATTTGCCCTTCAACGATATTTTCAGGGACCAGATCAGCAACTTTGACAAGCTCGACAAGAACATCCCGGGGTCCACCCCCGCGGGGCGTTTCATGAAGTACGCCGACGCTACCAACAGGTTGCGCGTGCAGATCATCAGGGAGGCCATCTCGCAGTCCATCTCCGACCCGAGTTCGGTGCCCCAGGTCACCGCCCCCCTCATTCGTGGACCAAACGGCGATGACATCTACGAAGAGGTCGTCAAGTTCCTCCTGGACACGGACATGCCGGCAAATACCTACGCGCCCTACGCCCTTCAGCACTTTAAGCACTTCTTCACAGGCAGCGAGGCGGCGGATCGCGCGCTGAGGGAACTCGAGGAGAAGGCGAAATGGGTCAAAGAGCACGCGCCGTTGCCCTCGTGGGATTATCACACATCCGATGATTTTGGGACCCCGCCAGACGATGAGCAGAAACTCACTGAAGACATCATTTTCGGGATTCGGTTCCTGATGAGGGCCGGCCAGATGCCGCTGCGATTGATGCAGACGATGGCGCAGTTCATCTCCGCGAGGCTGCAAGAAATCAGAAACAGGTTTGACGAGAACGAGAAGGCCGGCATCGGACTGAGGAGGCGCAGACCAAAGCTCGGGTCGCCGGAACGCGTCCTCGCGGACTCACCGGATGCGACCGTCGGCAGGACGTCGTCTCGAACGCCGGAAGCTGCCGTGGAGGCGGAAAATTCCAACTCGGCTATCCCCACGGATCCCATCAGGACGGATGATTTCGGCGATCGCCTACGACTGCTGGAGAAGGACGACCTGAAGGCGCTGTGGTCTTTCCTCATGGAGTATAGCATCGGCTCACGTAACACCCGCGAAAGGACGTTGCTCAGGCACAAAGTCAAGAGCAACTCATGCCTCTGGCAGATGCTCTCGGAGGAATCCGCACTTTTCGGAATCACGGGTGAGAGCGGAGTTGAGTTCGTGACTGGCGGTGGCGCCGAAGCGGAAGACACCAAGAAGGACGTTAAGAGCAAGGGCGGTAAGGGCAGCAAGGGGAAGAAGCCCGCTCCCAAGGGTAAGTGCGCCGAGTACTGCGTGGACGAGTCGTCGCGAACGATTCGCCTGTGCGTTGGCGCGTGGCAGGCTCTCTACCCGGTGGGCCCGGCTGCCATGATTCCCGGCCTCATCTCCGAGGCGAAGAGCGACGAGGAGGCGTTCATCCGCGCGAAGACGGCCGCGGCGCAGCCCAAGGAAGATTTCGTCGGCGAGAATCTGCTAAAGTGGCTCTACAGCGAGAGCACGGAAACTGCACCGTCGCAGGAGGAGGTTGCCAATTACGTCCTCCCCAGTGATGATGAGTACCAGGCCAGGTTTGAGAGTTGCGTCGACCAGCTCAAGGCAAACCAAGATATTTTCCGTGGGATCGCATGTGTGAAGGTTGTCATCCGGCACCGGATCGACGCGATCATGACCTGCGCCAACTCCATGCTCGCTGACAGGATGCCCCTGGATACCATACGCGCCTTGGACCCTGCCAACCCAAAGGACGAGGCAAAGATGCGCATGTTCTTCGAGGATTACGCCAAGCTTCGGTACATGATCAAGGCCCTACGGAAGAAGCTGCTGGATATGGACCTACACGAGCTCGATACCGAGACCCAGTACTTCAGAGAATACACGCAGTTGATCCAACGGCAGCACGAGCAGTACAATCAGAGAGTCTTTGAGCTGAGTGGCCCCAAGAAGGTTGACCCTTTCCAGAAGGACAAAAAGGACGACCCAAAAGAGGCTGAGCGCCTCCGCGAAAAGCAGGAGATGCAGCTCAGGCTGAAGCTCAGCAAGGATAGACTGGAGGCCTTGCAGCACTCTCGGCGGAGGGCTTCTGACGCGATCTTGTTCAAGAGGAATAAGGTTGAAAAGATCGTCGCGTCAAAGAACTTCCTCGCCGCTGAGGAAAAATCTTCACAGGTGATCCTCCACAAACATGCCTCGGAACAGATCGATGCGGCGATCGCTTCGTGGAAGGAATCGGGCGGTAACATCCCCGCGGAGGCAATGGAGATTTGCCGGAAGCTTCAGAGCCTCCCGGACAAGATGACCCCGACGCTTGTCACCGCGCAGGAGCGGCTGTTGGTCTTTGACCTGCAGATGGAGGCCATCATGAACGAGCGGACCGAGATCATCACAGACATGAATGTCTACGCCAAGGTTGAGTACTACAGGTGGCTTCATCCGACGCTCATCCACTGCCTACAATCGATGCTGGAGCGCAGGGCTGAGGCTGCGAACACCGCAGAGAAGGAGCTCGAGCAGGAGCTCCTTTTGGCTGATGAATCCAAGGCTGAAGAGGAGAGGCGGCGCAAGGAGGAAAAGGCAAAGGCCAAGAAAGCGCGCGAGAAGGAAGAGAAGCGACTGCGCCGCGAGAAGGAAGCCGCTGAGGCTGCTGAGGTCCAGGCCAAGGCTCGCGCTGAGCAAGATGCCGCCGACGCCAAGCTCAAGGCTGAGCTCGAGGCTGTCGCCAAGGCTAGAGCGGCGGCCAAGGCGGAGGCTGATGCGGCGGAGGAACTCGAGCTTCAGGAGCGCCGCCGCGTCCTCGAGGCTGAGGAAGCCGCCGAGCACGAGCGAATGGTCCGCGAGATGCACGAACTGGAGACGGCGCAGACGGCGCGGGCTGCCTACATGATCACCGCCGAGCGGAATGCGCGCGAGGCTGCGGCTGCTGAACAGATGGAGATTGAGCGCGCCGTGCGGGAAGCCAAGGAGGCAGAGGCCGCGGCTGTGGAGGCAGAGGCTCGCGCCAAGGAGCAGGAGAAGCGCAAACGTGAGGATATTATGGCAGCTGCGAACGCAAAGCTCGCGGCGGCGAAAGCGGCGGAGGCTGCGTCCATCGCGGCTGCGGCGGCGGCGGCGGAGGCTGCCAGGATTGCCGCGGAGGCGGCGCGGGAGGCGGCTGAGGCGCAGGCGCTCGCAAACGGCGAGGAGCGACCGCAGCAACCGCGTCTCAGCGCGAGGGCCTCAGACTTTACCCCGTCCAACAGGGCTCACAACGCGCCGGCGTCGTCCGAGTCGTCGACGGATTCCCCGGGCGACGGGCTGTTCGATTCTGCGGGTTCTCACGGCTACGGGGGCAGCCGCGGGGGCCGAGGCGGGAGGGGCGGCCGCGGCCGGGGCGGGAGGGGCGGCCGCGGCTATAACGTCGGGCTCAAGCACGGGAGCAGCACCAGCCTCGCGTCAGAGGGAAGCGACGAATACTCGTCGGCGTCGCCGCACGCGCCGCCGATGCCGCCCATGGGGATGCCGCCCATGATCGTCGGACCCAACGGCGTTCCGGTGCCCTTCTACCCCGCGCCTCATCACGCCAACGGCATCCCGCCCCCGGGGATACCCCCGGGTTTCCAGGTGCCCTACGGCTACCCCCCCGGGATGGTCCCACCTCCGCCGGGGTACCCACCGTACGTTCACGGTCACGGTCCCCACGGGATGCACCTGCCCCCGCCGTCGGCGACGCCGCAGCCGCCGCTTCCCCCAGGTCCGCCGCCCGCCGCTCGCGCCGCGGATGAGGGCGGCGCGCCCGCCCCTCCCCCCGCGGCGGCGCTCCCGCCCGTGATGAAGTTCGGCGAGCACTCGCTCCCGATGGATCCCGGCGCCTACGCGCAGTATCAGGCGCACTATCAGGCGCACGCGGCGACCCAGGCGCAGATGCAAAACGGCGAGCTCAACGCGTACGGTCAGCCGGGAATTGAGCCGGCCGCGATGGAAGTCTCCGCGATCGAGGCAAACGCGCGAGCCGCGTCGGAAGCCGCGAAGGTGGCCGCCAGCCGCGCCACTCGCGCCGCGGAGGAGGCTGCGCACGCCGCGGAGGAGGCTGCCGCGATTGAGCACCGCCTCATTAACGAGGAGGAATACCCGGCGTTGGCGCTCCCGGCGCCCGCGACGGCGCCCGCGTCGAACGAGTCGTCTGCTGGGTCGGCCCCCGGCCCGCCCGTGGACGACAACGGGTTCGCGGTCGACGAGCTGCAGGCGGCGCTCGAGGCGTCCGTGAGGGAGACCAGGAAAGAGCGCCCGAAGCGGGGGTACGCTCGCGCGTTGTCGGGGGAGACTTTGAACGACTTGGCGGCTTCCGACTCGCCGCAGCGAAAAGAGGGACCCGGCGCCGGCTTGCGCAACCTGGAGGGGGAGTACAACTGCTTCTTGAACGTGGTGATCCAGTCGCTCTGGCACCTGCCGCCGTTCTCCAGGGCGGTCCAGGACAGCGCGAAGGGCGGCGGCGCGTGGCGAGGGAACGGGCGCGGCGACGAGGATCCCGACGCGGAGGTCGCCGCCGCGCTCAGGGACGTCTTCCGAGCGATGGACCAATCGAACGGCTCCGTCGCCGACTCGAACGCTCACCAACCCCGGGCCGACTCCGGCGACTCGAACGGCACGCCGCACGCGGACATCGGCGCCGTCCAGAACGCCGTGGCGCCCACCGCCCTGCGAAAGGCGCTCGCCGTGCTCACCCAGGGCCGGGGTTCGCTCTTTGGCGAGAACGAGATGGCCGACGCGAGCGAGGCGCTTCAGGCGATTTTCCACTCGGTGCATCGCGCGCTTCGACCCGAAAACGCGCGCCCCCTCAGCGCCGCGGCGTCGTCCAGGTCCGGGGGCATGTTCCTGGACCAGGAGTCCGGGTACTGCTCGGTGGTTCACAGGTGCTTCGGGGTGGACGTGGAGGAGAGCATGACGTGCTCGCAGTGCGCGGTGCGGTCCAGGACGCTTCGATACACCAAGTTTTTGCACCTGGTGCCGGCGGCGGCGCTCAATCTCGCGATGGCGTACGCCGACGGGGTGGATTCGATGGAGAGCGCCATGCGGCACATCGACGGCTCCGACGCGAAGCCCTGCGACGTGGACGCGGGCGGTTGCGGCGCCATGAACGGCATCGAGCACGCGCTCGCGGCTGACGGCGTTCGCAGAAAGTCGCCGGCGATTTTCTGCGTGGCGCTCGCGTGGGAGTCCGCGTCGGCCACGTCCGATCAGGTGGCCGAGACTCTGGCGAACGTTCAGACGACTTTGAACCTGGCGGAAGTGTACGAGCGAGCGCGATCCGACGCGGGGATGTACCACCTGCGCTGCGCGATGTGCTACTACGGCGAGCACTACGCCGCGTTTGCGGTGACGGACGCCGGTCGTTTCGACGGCGACGAGCGATGGATGCTGTTCGACGATCACCGGTCGAAGGAGGTGGGAGAGTGGGAGGAGGTGGCGAGGGTGTGCGCGGCGGGGCGCATGCAACCGTGCGTGCTGTTCTACCAGAGGGAGAACGCGACGGTGGAGGTTTGATTCTTTTTACGACGAAAATTTTTACGACGAAAATTTCCACGACGAATTTACTAACAGCTATGCGCTATGATCACGCTATGATCAGAATAAGGTCCCGGGCTGCCTGCGCGAGGGAAAGGATCTCATCAGTCTCTCGCTCACGTGTATTTTGATTGTCTGTGAAAGGGCGGACGCGGGACCCCGTCAGCACTGAGGGAGAGAAAAGCCAAAAACCCGAGGCTCGAAACAGGCGGACACGACGAGAAATAACGAAAACGAATAGATTCGGGCGCACTTTGAGCTCGTCACTCGTGTTCGTTCCTCGTGGCATACACCAGGCTCTCCTGTACGGCCATGGGTAGTTCCGCTATGTCCACCCGCTCGTCCTTCTGGAATATCTGCAGATCCGGCAAATCAAACATCAGAGTCGGCTCCTCCGAAAGCGCGTACTTGCACCCCTCCGTGGTTTCCTTCGGATACACCCGCTTGATGCACTCACACGTCCGCTCGAACCGTTCGGGTATGGGCTCCGTCTCGTACAACAGCTTGGGCGCCTCTGTGATCATCTGCGGCACCTTATCCAGCGGGAATATGTCCAGAAGTTCTATCAGTCTGGGCACGGCGTCGGCGATTTTCACAGTCAGAACCCGGGGATCGTTGAACACCATCTCGGAGACATCGACGTCCGGCAGCGTGCGCACGAGCCGGTCGAATTTGACCGCTAGCAGCTCGACGTCGCCGTAAATGGAGTCGATCTCGATCAACGTGGCGGAGACTTTCTCCGCCTGGTACGGCCTCATGCCCTTCCCCTGGAAGAAAAGCTGCACTCGGGCCATGTCCACCGCGAGCGAACCCTGGGCTCCCTCGGGGACCTTGAGGAACTGCGCGGCGAGCTCGGCCCGGGCCTGTTCCCCCGCTATCCGTGTCGCCTCCTCGAGGATCTCGCGGCACTCCTGAATCGCCGCCTTGAGCTCCTCGTCGCTTACGGGTCGATACGAAGAGTCCTCAGGTGAACCATCCACGTCATCCTCCTCGCCCCCGCCATTGCCACTGCCGGATGGGCCCCCATCCGCTGACGACGCCCTCGCCGTGGTCAACCGGCTGGGTGGCGATCGTCGCGCGGATACGGGGTTTGCCCGTGCCCTCGCAATACAAATCCCCGCGCCCGCCCGCGCCGCCCACGTCGCCGTCATCACGAGTGGCGCCCTTGCAGCCACGGGCAGCCTTATCGCCAATCCAGTTGCTTGCACACCTGGCACGCGGGAAAATCATCAGTCTGCCAGTATGCCAGTGGACCGCAGTCTGCCGGAAAAATCTTGGAGTGGAGGGTGTTGACGTTGTTATCGTATCTCAGAGCCGATCGTTCGACAACGTGTTGAACCACACGTCCTTCACGCCCGAACCCAGAACCACCCACCGACCATGGGTTGCCTTTCCTCAAAACCCGAGGTCGTCGCGGAGAAGCCGGTCGCGGAGAAGCCGCGGGAGAAATCGCGCGAGGAAATCCTCGCGTCGCTCTCCCCGGAGGACAGAGAGGCGGAGCTCGAGATCGAGAACGTCTTCGCCCTCTTCAGCAAGATCGACATCGACAAGAGCGGTGGCGTCGACAAGCAGGAGCTCGCCGACGCGCTGGAGCAGAAGCCGAGGCTTCGCAAGCGCCTCTGCGAAAACACCGGCATCGCGTACGACAAAGACGACGGCGCCCTCGCATCCGACCAACTCGCCTCCAAGATAATCGAGAAGATCGACGACGACGCCGACGGAGTCGTGAAGCCGATCGAGCTGGAGCGAGCCATTCGCGGCTGGGCCAAGATCGACTACAATCCCGTGGCGGACCAGGCCGAACGCGACAGGCAGAACCAACTCAAGGGCGCCGCGGAGCGCGCCAAGATTCGCAGCGAGATGCACGGCGGATTCGCGGGAGTCACCGACGCGAATGAGGCCATGGCCATCGGCGTCAATGCTCAGCAGCTGACGCAGAAGAGCCGCGACGCCGCGTTCGGGGACTCGGCCCCGGAGGTTTTCGGCAACGGCGCCGAGTACGTCAAGTCACCGGATCTCAAGGCGCGGCGCGCGTCGCTGGAGAAGCAATTCGAGGAGGAGGCGCGGGCGCAGAAGCTGCTGAACAAGGTTGGCGAGGACTTCAAGGGCCACGACGAGGCGACGGCGAGGGCGCAGGCGGACGGCGTCGTGCTGGGCGGCGTGGAGGTGGCGATCGACGGCGAGGATGAACGGCGGAAGAAGAAGATGCCGGCCAAGCTGGTGAGGCGGATGAAGGAGGAGAGCGCCAAGCGCGGTGGTGAACCCAAGTTCATCCCTCCCTCCGCGCAGTAGACCGGACGTCAACAGAGAGAGTTGACCCCTGGTTTTCGAGTTCCGTAAAAATGAAATTCCGGACGCGCTTTCTCGATTTTTTTGGCAGGATAACAGACCGTTCAGGTACCCGAGGCGTGATCTAGGTCGTCAACCGACGGAGCGTCACAGTCGAGCGGCCGCGCGGTCCGTCCGTGTCCCCGCCGGGTTCGCGACCAGCCCGTCGCTCGCGACTCGTCGCGCCCACAGCGTACCCCCGCCTCTCCCGTCAGGGCGGGAACCTGCCCCCGTCGCGGAGGGCGGCTCTCGGGGCGAATTTTCGCACGTGTGGACTGAACCCGCGCCGAAATGTTGTCGTCGTCCGCCGCGGCGCTCCGGCGCAACAACTCGTTCTTCGAGTCCACCCCCAAGGTGCAGTACCCGACGCAGGCGTCGGACTACCGCCTGATGGAGGAGATCGGCCGCGGCGTGAGCGCCAAGGTTTACCGCGCGGAGTGCATCCCCCTGAACAACGAGCAGGTGGCGGTCAAGAAGCTGGACCTCGAGGATCAGGATCCGGGGCACCTCGAGGAGATCCGCCGGGAGGTTGCGTCCATGAGCATGCTCTCGCACCCCAACCTCGTCATGGCGCACTGCTCCTTCGTCGAGGGCCAGTACCTGTGGATCGTCATGCCCTTCTGCGGAGGAGGGAGCGCGCTGAACATCATGAAGTGGTCGCACCCCAAGGGCCTGGACGAGACCTCCATCGCCACGATCCTCAAAGAGGTGCTCAAGGCGCTCGACTACTTCCACCGCAACGGCAACATTCACCGCGACGTCAAGGCGGGTAACATACTCATCGACGACAACGGCTCGGTCAAGATTGGCGACTTCGGCGTCTCGGCCGCGTCCTGGGGCTCCGGCGCCAAGCCCCACGCCACCTTCGTGGGCACCCCGTGTTGGATGGCGCCGGAGGTGATGGAGCAGGTGAACGGGTACGACTGGCACGCGGACATATGGTCGCTGGGCATCACGGTGCTTGAGCTGTGCCACGGCCACGCGCCGTTCGCCAAGTACCCCCCGATGAAGGTCCTGCTGATGACGCTGCAGAACCCGCCGCCGCAGCTCGAGGCGGAGCAGGCGGAGAGCGGCCACCACTTCTCGAGGGCGCTCCGAGATTTCGTCTCCGTCTGCTTGCAGAAGGACCCGTCCAAGCGACCGAGCGCCGCCAAGCTCCTCGAGCACAAGTTCCTGAAGGAGGCCAAGAAGCCCGACTTCCTCGTCAAGCACCTGCTCGACGGCATACCCACCCTCGGGGACAGGACCGCGAAGCTCAACGAACGCGAAAAGGCGAGACAGGCGCAGAGAGCCGCCGCCGTCGCCGCGGGCGGGCTCTCGTCCGCGCCGTCCACCGAGGCTGCCGAGGAGAAGCGGTCCAACGCCGAGTACCTCAAAGGGGTCTCCCGCTGGGACTTCGACATGGACGCCATCCGCGCCGAGGCTGCGGCGATGACCCTGGACGACGATAAGCTCCCCACCGTGGTGGAGGGCGAGGCGCTGCCGACGTCTGGAAACAACTCGGGCTTCAACTCCCCGCGGGGGGGTTCGTCCCAGTCCGTGGCGTCGCAGCATCCGTCGGAGGAGAAGCGCGTGGAGCAGAAGGGCCGGTTCACCGTCATCGACGACGACGCGAACGACAAGGGCGGCATGAACTCCGCGGGCGGCAGCGCCGATAACCTGTCGCGAGCTACGTCGGTGCAGAAGGGGCGGTTCACCGTCATGGAGGAGGACGGCGACGGAGGGGCCGGCGCGTTATCGTCCACGAAGACGTCGTCCTCCAAGGCGTTGCAGGGCTCGTCCAAGATCATCGGGAGCAGCGAGCCGGAGTCCGGGACGGTGGCGGCCGCCGCGAAAGCCGCGATTGAGCGCGAGATGGACCCGCCCAAGCTCAAGCCTCGCAGGTTATACGACGCGGCGGAGAGCGCGGGGGAGATTGCGAAGATGCTGAAGGAGATGCACGACGAGATGGAGGAGCAGCAGGAAAAGATCACCGTCTTGGTGGACGATAACAGGTGGCTCAGGAAGCGCGTGCTGGAGCTGGAGGCCTTGCTCGGTCAATAGCGCTACGTTTCTACTCAATTGTTTTCTACGCGGATCAAACCTACTACGAGAGCTCCGTAGGTCGACCAGCTCGTCAGTCCTCGAACGAGGGTATCATCTCGTACGTGAACCCCGGTACCCCCCGCCACACCGCCGCGAGTATCATCGTGACGTATAAACCCGGCGCAAGGGTAATGCACCCGAGGACGAGCAGCGCCAGGCTCGTCCCCCTCTCCTCGTCGTCCGGGATGGGCATGAAGCCAAAGTACCACAGCAGGTAGCACCCGAGCAGGACGCACCCGACGAAGGTCAGCCCCAGGCCGAGCGCGACCGTCTTCTTGCCGGGTTTCCTCAGCCTCGGATCCATGTGCGCGGGCATGGTGAACCGCGGGTCATCCCCCGAGGGCTCATCCAGCGTGTCCAGGCGGGCGAACGTCCTCCGCTGCACCCCCGCGCCCATCGAGACTGCTCCGAGAGATTTTTGTCTCGTCACACCCGAAGTCCGGTTCCTATCCGCAGATCCGGTCCAAGTCGTCCGCGCCTTTTCGGAAACGTTGCCGAGAGGCTCATACCCGATCGCCGCCCAAGAGCCATGGGTCTCGGCATCGGTCCCAACAAGGACCGCGTCCAGGCGGCGATCAAAGAGCTTCAACAGAAGAAGGCTGCCGAGGCTGCGGCGGCGGGGAACGGCGAGGGCAAGGAGAACGAGGCGCCCGCCACCCCCGCGCCTCAATCTGGGGGCGGTGGATCTCCCGCGAAAGCATCGTCCAAGCGCGATCGCGACCCCAACGAGAAGGCCGCCGCTCTTGCGGCCACCAAGCTGGTCAAGAAGAAGCAGCGCAAGCGCTTCATCCCTAAGGATCCATGCCTGTTCTTCCTCTACTACTTCGGATTGGTCATCGTCGCCGCGTGCGTCGTGAGGTTCATCAACGGCCCGTTCCAGTTCGAGCAGAAGATCCTGGCCGAGCGCGAGAGGGTCCGCGAGATCAAGGATGCCAACGACGAGGCGCTGCGGGTGATGAAAGAGAGCATCCCGCTCGTATTCGCCGCGGGCGACGGTAACATCACCGAGGTGGAGCGACTTCTGGCGCTGGGCCAGGACGTCATGGAACGATCTCCCGCGGGAGAGACCCCGCTGCACACCGCTGCCATCTCGGGCAAGCCCGCGATCGTCAAGATGCTCCTCGACGCCGGCGCGGATCCCAACGCGCGGACCATGGGAAAAGAGTACCTCAAGATGACCCCGGCGCACTGGATGGTGTTCGGGAACAAACGGGAAGCGCTCAAGATCCTCATCGACGCCGGCGCGGACGTCAACGCGATGAACACCAAGGGCGAAACGCCCACGGACATGGCGTGGAACCTGCCCAAGGACACGAGGGAGGGAATCCTGACGCTGCTGCTGGAGAACGGCGGAAAGAAGGGCGATGACCTGGACGAGGATCCCCCCGAAGACGATCCAGATCCGGCCGAGGCGACGACGGCTACTGATGACGCGGAGGAAGGCGAGACCGCGGAGGAAGTCGAGCCCGCGGAGGAAGTCGAGACCGCGGATGCCGAGTCCGCCGCCGAGTTGTGAGCGAGTTTTTGTCTGAATGAATGAATGTCTGCACGCGCTCCCGTGTATCCTCAACGCCCACCGTACATCTATCCTCTCGGCTCACGAGGCGCCGAACGCTCGCACGGCACGATCCCAACGTCCGCGCACCTCGCCGTGTCCTTGAACCGCTCCAACGCCCAGAGGAAAGACGTCAGCGGCGCGTCGCACTCGGGCGTGTGCGCCGCGTGCGTCGATCGCAGCGAGCTCACCTCCCCGACGTGGAAAAAAGAGTTCTTCAGGCTGACAAAATGCCTCCTCGCCAGGGGCGCCCTGGACGCGGCCTTGGACACCGTTCGCAGCGTCGGGTCCTTCGCGTCGGGGATGAGGTGCTCGCCCCTGGCGCGAGCGCCGTGCGCGCGCACCCCGCCCTCCCAGTTTCCCGCGACCCACTCGATGAGCAAAATATCCGGGGGCTTGCGCTGGTAGTGCATCTCGAGGAAGTTGGCCAGCGCGTTGGAGTCCGCGCGGTGCATGACGATCCCGATGAACCCTATGGAGGTGCGAAGCATCGTCCACATGGGGTCCACGGCAGCGGCGGCCGCCATCCGCCGCCCGATTCCCGCCAGGTGTCCCTCGCACATCGTCGCGTCGTCCTCGGTCAGCAACAAGTAGTCCGCGCCGCCGCCGCCGCCCACCCCGCCCACGTCCCGCAGCACAGAGACCAGGTCCAGGGTCTGCTGCCGGACGCGCGGGCCGGGAACGTCGTCCGGGTTGTTCCTGTCGTCCACCGGTTTGATTCGTCCGGCTCCCGGATCCGTCCTGCGCCTGTCCGCGTCCACCGCCGCCTCGAGCGAGACTTTCGCGGCCATGTCCTTGGGCCCGGCGGGGCGGTCGCGAATCTTGCGAAACGCGGCGTGCTCCTGCGCGCTCGAGTGACTCACCACCCGCACCGTCACCCTGTCGAAGCCGTGCTCCCCTCGCCGCGCCTCCGCGAGCGCCGAGTCGACGGTCCTGGTGAGGTAGTCGACCCCCGGCCTCGCCACCGTCGGCACCAGGATGAGGAGGTGGCCGCCGATCCTGCCGCCAGCGGCCAGGGGCGGCGCCTTCCTCCTCGCGAGCCCCTCCACGGCGTCGCGCTCGTGCTCGCGACGAAGCTCCTCGGCCCTCGCCGCGCTACCCCCCCTCGCGACCCGTCGCCGCGCACCCCCCGACGACGACGCCTCCGCCCGCTCTCTCGCCGCCTTCTGCTCCTCGAGATCCGCCGTCTTTCTCGCAGCCTCGCGCGCGCGAGAGTCCCCGCCGGGCCGCATGTCCGCCCCCTCGCAGCACGCGTCCGCCTCGGGCTCCCCCGCCCACCTCCCCTTGAGCCAGCACACGCCGGCATCCTTGACGAGGACCCACCCGCGGCAGTCGGGCTCGGCGAGGCACGCGAGGCAGCAATCTTCGCGCGACGCGGGAGCCGGAACGGTCGTATGGCGCCGTAGGTCCCCGCCTCGGATCTCCACGCCGTCCCAGACCGCGACGGGACCTCTCTCCGCGGCGGTGCCGTCGCCGCACACGTCCCCGGTGTCGCCCGGGGGTCGGACGGACTCGGCGTTACTCTCTCGGCGAGCAAAGCCGGGTGAGCGCTTTTTTCCCGACGATTCGGGCGACGACGAACGCGATGACGAGGACGAGCGTCCATCGCCGGCGGTCCCTCGTTCCCGATTTAGACGGTCGTCCGCTCCCCTCTCGCGTCCGAGCGCGCCGTCGTGCGCTCTCGCGTCGTCGTGACCTTCGCGCTGCGCCAGTTTCCTCTGCCGCTCCGTCCATCCCTCGGCCGGGTCGCGATGCATCTCGGCGACGAAGCCCGTCGCCTGGCGCAGGTCGTGCCGGGTGAGCCTGGAGCTCGGCAGCCTGCCCACGCCCCCGAGCAGCGGAACGCACGCGACGATGCATATCAGCGCGAGCACCTCCAGCTCGCGACCGAACCCGATGAACCCGTCGTGCCCGCGTCGTTGACGGGAGGAGCGAGCCGGACCGGAGTGGGCGCCGTGCCGCTCCCAAGCGCGGTTCGAGCGGGGCGAGGGCGGCGCGGGCGGCGTGTGGGGCCCGAAGTCGCCCGGATACTGCTTTCCGGCGATCTCGTACGCCCGCCGCACGCTCGCGGGCACGTCGCGAGCCCTCATCGCGCACCGTGCCGTCCGCTTCGGACGGGCGCTTTCGAAATCTGCTGGCCAGCTGGAGTGCAGCCGTCTTGAGCGGGGTTACCGAAATGCGGTTGTTGACTTTTCATACACGGTGCCACTATTTCAGCCGGTGACGCAGCATCCCGCGCCCTTCTCCGTCTCGCTCGAGGTCTGGTTACCGCAGTAGATGACGCGCGCACCCATGCAGCAGCACCAGAACTGTCCGCACCCGCCGACGCACCCCTTCATCGGGCCGAGGCATCCCTCGTCCTCGTTCACGTCGAGCCGCAAGTCGTCCTTGGTGGTCCGGTCGCAGATGTCCACCATGTTGAACGTCCTCGCAAAGTCCTTATACTCCATCCAGAAGGTCCCGTCGTCCGTCTCCTTGTAGCCAACCTCCGAGGCGACGCCCGGGTGCTTCTTCCACTCGTCGCTGCCGTCGGACCACGCGCCGTTCCACTCGAACGTGCCCCACGGGTTACGAAGTTGGAGCAGCTTGATGCCGCCCATGCCAAGCGTGGTGCCCGCCCTGCGAACCTGCAGGATGGAATACGCGTGGCCGGAGACGATCCCGTTGTCGCCGTGGCCCTCTCGCTCGCCGGTGATATTCGCAGCGCCCATGAGAGAGTGTTTGTGCGAGTATTTGAGCAAGACGCGGAAGAATCGGTCCTCCTCCAAGACGTCGGCGTCACCCTCGTTGGCGAAGCCGATGCGCCTCCGGCCCTTGGGTCCGTCGTCGTCGCCGACAAAGTACATGTCTCGGCGCTCCCACTTGGACCCCTTCTGCTTGAACTGGAAAACGTAGTCCCCGGTCATCGCGTGCCACGCCCAGAGCGAGAGCCCGCCGTCCAGCTGATTGTATCCGCCGCAGAACTTGGCGAACGCCTTCTCGAGTATCGCGGCCCAGAGCTCGTTGCTGTTCGGGTTCATGTATTTGGCCTCTTTGGTTCCCTTACGAACCGGGATCCTGTCGTCAACCGTGACGATGCACCACTTACCGGCGCGCCCGTCCCAGAGTCGAACCCTGTACTTGCCCCTATCGCTGTACTCCCAGTTGAGGAAGCAGTTACGGATCGCGCCGGGATGCTCCGCGAGCGAAGCCATGGCTGCGACGAGCCAACAGTCGCCGACGGCGCCCTGGCACAGGTCCGCCGGTTCGATCTTTCCCTCGAAGAGGTGCATGCGCTGACCCTCCTTGACCACGGAGAGCTCATTGGCGCGGACGAACTCAACGTCCCTCGCATCCTCAGCGTCACCGATGGCCCCGACACCGTCGAACCCGGTGTCCTTGTAGTAGTAGCAGCCGCAGCACTTGCACAGGAAGCAGCAAAAAGTACCGATGAAGCCCCAGGACGCGCGGCCGACGTAGACGCCGATGCACGGGAGGAGGTAGATGGTGACGGACTTGTAGATGAGCACGAACGGAAACAGCAGAAAGTTCCTGAATCGAACGGGGCCGGACGGTGGAGGTCGGGGTCAGTCTCGGTCAAACCGTCCCGGATGTCGTCTATACTTTTTGGGACGGGTTTCAAAGACCGGGGCGCATCCATCTCATCGTGTCACGCACCAGAAGCAGTGCGCGCGGCCGGTGCAAATCCCATTCAGCTCGAACAGATTCGGATTACGGGCCTTGTTCAGGTACGCTGTAGCTTTTTTCATCACCATGGTGTCCGGCGGCGGTTGTATCAGGCGCCGGGTCCGGGCGGTTGTTATGCGGATCGGCCTGTTCGCCACCACCGGGAATTTTCCAAATCGAATTTCCCGCCTTGGTTTGGTGTTGGCCCAATGGGACTATCGATGGAATCCGCCGGCGCCGGCGACACCTCGCACAGCTGGACAGTCAGAAATAATGTTCAAAATCCGTGGCTGGAGATATCCAGCGTGGCAGCGAACGAAAGGGACACTTCAGAAATCTGCGACCCCCCCGACCGAACAAGTCGGGTTTGCGATCGCGACGAGGGCGCACTCTTTCCGTCTCGGGTTGACCACCTCGCCGACCCAAAGCGGAGGCGAGATCGACGATAACATGGTCAAAGATAAGGTTCCCGCGAAAGCTGCGATGAAGGCAGCGGCTCCCGGCAAGCGCAAGGCGCCCGAGGAGTCCACCGTCTGGGATCCCTCCAGCAAATCTCCCCAGCCCGATTCCAACGGGGGCTCAGCAGACCAACAACAGATTTCCGGCGCCAACGCGCTGGCCGTCGTCGATCCAAGCGCGATCGGCGGAGCTATGGAGCCCGTGGGGAAGCTCAAAGGGAAGGTGTCTAGGGGCGGGAGCAAGTACAAGGGCGTCTACGTCGATAAGAACGTCTCCGGCAAGTACAAGTGCAGCATCCGACGGGCCGAGCGCGAGGTGCACCTGGGCTACTACGGCAGCGAGGAGGAGGCCGCGAGGGCGTACGACAAGGCGCACTGGTGCTGCAAGTCCTCGACGAAGAACTTCGACATCTCCACCTACGACGCGGAGGAGATGGCGAAGATCAAGGAGATGCCCTCGAACGACCTCACGGAGCTGCGCAAGCACCTCGGCGTGGGGTTGAGCAAGGATGGCAAGGAGGGCAGCAGCAAGTACCGCGGGGTGTGCAAGGAGAAGAAGACGCAAAAGTGGCGGGCCGAGATTCAGATCGCGGGGAAGAAGGAGAGCCTGGGATACCACGCCAACGAGATGGACGCCGTCCGAGCTTACGATCGCGCGCAGATCGTGGTGAAAGGGGACAAGGCCAAGACCAACCTGCCCATCGAGCAGTACGACGCCGAGCGCGCCAAGCTCGCCACCTACGACTTCAACGATTTCCAGGCGAAGGAGATTGACACCAAGGCTCGGAGAAACGCCAACTGGACGTCCAACTTTCGAGGGGTGCGACGGTACACGCACAAGCAAAAGAACGATCAGCAGACGATCAAGTGGCGCGCGGAGATCACCGTGGACGGCAAGAAGAAGAGCCTCGGGTACCACGACACCCAGGAGGAGGCTGCGAGGGCGTACGACAAGGCGGTGGTGACGCAGCCGGGGTTCAAGCGGCACTGGCTGAACTTCCCGGAGGGTGCCCTTCCGGCGCCCGCGCCCGCGGCGGCGCTACCCGCGCCCAGTGATGCACCGAGCGGTGCGGGAGGCGGTGCGAAAGGCGCGGCGGGTGGGGCTGGCGGGGTCAAGGTTGCGAAATCCGTGGGGGGTGTCAAGGCGAAGAAGGCTGCTGCTGCTGCGGCGGCGGGTGAGCGGCCGGAACGGGGCTTCCTGGCGTCGCTGGCCGAGTGATCCGGCCGGGACCTGTCGGGTGACGAGGACCCGAACCCCGACCCGAACCCCGGGCGAACGGGCGCATTCATCCGACGCGTAACACGGGACGGTCAGACACGCACGACACGACTAGCGCACGCGAACCAACCACCTTTTTACCTTAGAATTTAATGTGAAGTTGTTTGTTGCTGACGTCCGTCGCCTACGCGTACTGCGGTCGACCGAGCCAGATTGGAAGCGACGAACGGCACAGCGGACAGCTGTCATCCTTGCGAAGCCACGTCGCCACGCAATCCCTGTGGAACACGTGCGTCCGCGCGCACGGCATCTTGATCACCCGGCTTCCGACGTCGAAGTCGTCCCTGCAGATTGGGCACTCGGATTCTCCGAGCGCGTCCACGTCGTCGCCGGTCCTGAGCGTCACGACGCGCTCCGCCAGCGCCGCCAGGGCGTCGCTCCCCGCGGACCCCACGGTTCGTCTCGCGCCGAACCCCGCGCCGACACCCGCCGTGTCCGAACCGAACGACGCGTCGAAACCCGAGAGGACTTCCATCAGCGCGTCGACATCCACCGAAGGGTCCGCCGAAGGGTGCGCCGACGACAGCCAGCGAATCAGCGCGTCTCTCCTCCTCTCCGCAGTCTCCGCGGGGTCGCGGAACATCTCGAAGAGCTCCGCGGGAATGGACCCATCCGTCCCGGGTCCGGCCGTGCGCCTCTGCCTGTCGAACTCGCTCTCCACCTCACCGGAGAACTGCCCCTCGAACGCCTTCGGTGCGTTTCGGTCTTCGTTCGCCTCGGAGCCGATGACGTTCTTGGCAGTCTCGTCGTCATCGGCGTCCACGGTCAGCGCGGCAGCCTCGAGAAGCTCGGAGATCTTACCCGCATCATCGTGGCCCTCAAACGCCACCGCCGCTACCTCAAAGAGCCGAAGACCGTGGCGCCACCCACACGAGTCCTGAGCATGCCTGCTCCTCAGCACCGTCCCAGATCTCGCGATGGCAGCGAGCAGATCTTCCCGCAGGCTCCCCTCGACAACCTCGGCGCGCTCCGTCCAACCCCTGAGTCGATCGCACGCCTCTCCGAACTTGGCCTTCTTGGTAAGATCTTTCACCGTCTCCCTCAGCGAGTCGGCGCTGATCGGCGGATGCTCCTCCATGGCCCCGCGGGCCTCAATCTGCGAGCCGCTCAAGGGTGCCCACCAGACTTGTTCAAGTTGGACACACCCGTGCGATTTCGAGTCGTTCGTTCGACTTGCCTTCGTCGCGGGGGTCACTGCCGAGAGCGCGGTGCTCTCGGAGCGCACGATTCGTCGTCCCGCACCCTCCCCGGTTCGCCCTTGGCGCGCGCCCTGGAGTAAGGGGCCGCCGCCGCGGGACGAGATGGACGCCAAGTACGGTGATAAGGCGGTCCGCGCCGTCGTGCCGGGCCTGGGGCTCTCGCTGCGTTTGCCGCGAAGGCGGGGATCGGGCGCCGGCACCGCGATTCGCAGGACGATATGCGCGCTTCTGGCGTTCGCGCTACTGGTGTTTCTGCCTTTGCGAAGCATCTCGGGTCGATCCTCGAGCGCTCTGCCCGGCGCGGACTGCGGGCCGGTCGTGACGGAGTCCGGGGGCGACGAGCGCGCGCCCGCGAACCTCCGCTCGTTCGTGGGCGAAGATGGCCACCTGGACGACCGCCGGTTCACCGTGCTCCTCAACACGTTCAAGCGGAGGGACCTGCTGAAGAAGGCGGTGGCGCATTACGCGACGTGCGAAAACGTCGCGGAGATCCGGGTGGTGTGGTCCGAGCAGGTCCCGCCCCCGACGCGCGGCGAAGAGGGCGGCGCGTACTTTGGGCCGAAGCCGTCCATGGTGACGTACGACTCGCACCCCACCACGTCCATACAGAACAGGTTCGACCCGCCCGCGAACGGCGCGAACGCCATCTCCACGCGGGCGGTGTTCAACGTGGACGACGACGTGAGGATGCCGTGCGCCGCGCTCGCTCGGGGGTTTCGCGCGTGGCGCGCCAACGAAGACGTCCTGGTGGGATACTACCCTCGAACGCACGCGCCGAACGACTCCGGGTGCGGGTGGCGGTACGTTTGGGACGATTTCAGCCTATGGAGGCGCGGGGACTTCAGCATCGTGCTGACCAAAGCGGCGTTCATGCGCACGGGGTACATGTCGCTGTACAGCGAGGGCCTGCCGCAGTCGGCGAGGAGGTACATCGACGAGTATAAGAACTGCGAGGACATCGCGATGCAAATTTTGACGGCGAAGATCACGGGGAAGCCGCCGGTGTACGTCCCGGTGCCGACGATGCACTACCTGTGGGCGAAGCTGGAAGGATTCGGCGTGGCGGGAATTAGCAAGGGGAGCGGGCACCACGTCCACAGGGGGGAGTGCATCACGGACCTGTCGAGGATGATCGGGGGGACATCGGGGGACGCCGGGAGACCGCCGTCGACACCGCTGGTGCGGGCGCCGCTTCGAGCCTGGCGAGGGTGACACACACGCGCACGAGTATGAGCTCTATAGCCTGATTGATTGAGATTAGCACATTTACACACGCGCGTTTACGCGGGGGCCTGAAACCCGAGCGCGGCGAGCCACGCGTCTCCCGAGCCGGCAATTTTGCGGAGCACGGTGACAACCTCCTGCTTGACAAACTGCGCGCCGCACGCCGACAGCGCCGCGGTGAGCGACTCCTCGGTCACCTCCTTACCCGCGAAGGTACCGTAAACCTCCGCCTCCATACCCTCCAGCTGCGCCCTGATCCTCATCAGCACCTGATCGAAATCGGACCTCGGGAAACTCGCCGGGTGCTGCTCCATGAACTGGTACGAGTACTCGTCCGCCTCTGTGAGCACAAAGTTGCGTCTGAAGACGCTCACGACGGCGCCGACGTAAAGATCGTGCGCTTCGTACTTCTCCGCGGAACCGGGCTTCAACACCGTCTGCCTCTCGAGGAACTTACCGCCGGTGATGTGCGCGGGAATGTTGCGCTTGCGGTCGGGTGGCTCGTAGATGGCGATGGTGTCGTTGGCGAGGTAGACGCTCAAGATGAAGTCGCGCTCCGCGTCAATATCCGAGAGCTCGTACTGCTCCCCGGGCGCAATCTTCGCCTTGTACCGCAGGATGGTCCTGGCGTAGTCCATCTGCTTGTGAAAGTCCGGAGCGACGGGCTTGGGAATGAGCGCGATGCAGTTCTGAAGCGAGTCTTCGAGCCCGCCGAATCCGTTGTAAGGGGGCACGGCGTTTTGCGGAATCGGAAGCGGCTTCTCCTCGACGTTGATCTCCGGAAAGTCCGCCGCGGACATCCCCTCGTTCTCGATGTACCAAGCCTTGGTGAAGTTGTCCGCGTCGTACAGGTAAAAGTCGCGGTTGTAAACCTTGACGTACTGACCGACGACGAAGTCCTTGTGAGTGTACGTGGTCGTGCTCTTCGTGGGGCCGAGAGCGTCAACTTCCAGGGGCTTGTTGGGGAGCGGCTGGCGCCTGAGGAACACGGGGAAGGGATCGCGGCCGCTGTTGGGCTCCGACACCTCGAGGACCTCCACAGAATCGTCCGCGAGGTAGTAGTGCACGACGAACGGCCTCTTCTCGCCGTACAGAGCGCCGCGATCGTCCCACACGGCGAAGAACCGGAGCACCTTTCGGTCGTTGGCGAGAAACTTCTTGAGCTTATCGGGGGCGAGCGCGTTGGACGGCTTGCCCGCGGCGGCCTCGATGTAAGCGGCGAGGACATCGTCGCGGGGCGCGGGCGGGTAAGGGTTGGCGCTCGTGTCCTTCTTGAGCGTCGCCCTGTATCCGTCGATGGGATCATCCGGGTACGCGCCGTCCGGGGCCACCTCCAGGCCCAGGGCGCCGACGAGGTACTCGCGGGTGAACGCATCGCAGGAGACGACGAAGAAGGTGCGTCCGTACATGGTGCACGTGCTACCGACGGATATGTCCGCGGGGCCGAACACGCCGCCCTCGTTGTCCTTGGGCACCCTGTGGCGCTTGAGGAAGACGCCCTGGGGGATGCCGCTGTTCGGCTGCCTGGGCTCCTCCACGTGAACCGACTCGTCCTCGAGGTACATGTAGATGGTGCACTTGCGCACGCGGTGGTTCTCCACCGCGCTCTCGGTCACGGACTCCTTGAAGTAGCAGTTCCAGCGAAGCACCTGGCGTCGAAAGGGATCGGTCAAGGTCAGCTGGGGAGACGCGAAGTTGGGGAAATCGACAGATTTGGCACGGCGTAGGGGGGATCCGTCTCGGGGTGAGATCGCACCTTGCGGTCGAAGGCGACGAACTTGGGGAGCGTGGACATCGGTAGCGTGGTCTCCTTGAGCTGCTCGGGGGCCGGGGGAGGCGCGGAGACCTCGGGCTTGAGACCCGTGGACCTCTCGCCGGGCACCGCGTACCCGTTGATGTACGCGAGGGACTGCGCCCTCCTCTGGACTGGCGCCTGTGGCGGGTGGGGAAAACGGGAGAAGATGTTAGACCTGTTGGCGGTCGGGGAGCGGTCTTGCGGGGTGTTTCGAGCGGCGGCGCGGGGAAACGAGGGCGCGGGGATCTCGACGAGAGCGACGACGGATCGAATCGAACGCGATCCGGTCGCCCACGACTACCGAGATCCGCAACGCGCGGCGTCTCCGGCCCCGGACTCGCATTGGCAATTTCGGCATCAAATCCCGCGTGATGCCAAAACCGACACAATCCGCGAGGAGAAACGCGCGCGTGTGGTCCGCGGCGACCTACCCTTGGGTCCACGAAGGTCATCCCCGGAAGCTTGGGGATCGCAACATCGCCGACGTCGAGCACCATGATTCGCTCGCGGCCTGTTTCGCCCTAGAGCTGCGCGATGCCGTGTGCGGTCAAGCCCAATTTTGGCTGCTGTTTGGCTCTCAGTGGTTGGCGCGTCAAGTCGGCTCCGGTTTCTCTCCCGTCTTCGAGCCGGAGCAGGTTTCCGCCCTGCGGCCACTTTGCGCCCGCGCCCACGGTCAGGAGGATGACCGGGACGCGGAAGGACATCGTCGTGGTCGACCTCGGTGGGTCAACGATCAAGGTCGGCTTCGCCGGCGACGCAGATCCCTCGAGGTGCGCATCCCCCGCCGCGTCTCTCCCCCCGATCGATGGTCGCAATCTCGATGCCCTAACTAACCTCCGCGCGCTCCCCTCCTCACCACCGACAGCGTCGTGCCCAACTGCGTGGCCAAGCCCAAGGGCGAGAAGCGCAGCTATATCGCGGACGAGATTGACCAGGTCAAGGACATCTCCTCGCTCAACCTCAGGCGTCCCGTCGACCGCGGGTACGTCGTAAACTGGGACCTGCAGAGGGACATCCTCGACCACGTCTTCAAAAAGGTGCTCAAGATCAACCCGAAGAACTGCCACCTGGTCATCACCGAGGCGCCGTTCAACCTCCCCGCGCTCGCCGCCGAGCAGGACGAGTGCATATTCGAAAAGTTCGGGTTCAAATCCGCTCTGATATGCCCCCCGTCTTTACTCGCGCTGACGTACCATCTCGCCCGGAGGCCGCGTTCGGATCCGTGCGTTTTGGCGCGGTGCGGCGTCGTCGTCGACGCGGGCTTCTCATTCGTGCACGCCACGCCGGTGTTCGACGGCAGGGTCCTGCGCAACGGCATTCGACGCGTTAATCTCGGGGGCAAGGCCCTGACCAATTACCTGAAGGAGATGGTGTCGTACAGGCAGTGGAACATGATGGACGAGTACGTCCTGATGGACGACGTCAAGGAGAAACTTTGTTACGTCGCCGGCTCGGCGGCGGATGAGTTGAAGCGGGCCAAGGTGCGGGGCGTATCGAACGAAGTCAACAGGGAGTACGTACTCCCCGACGGGGTGCACGTGTTGCGCGGGTACGTCAAGGAGGGACCGGCGCGGGACCCGGACGCGGAGAGCAGCGACGACGACGACGACGACGACGAGGGAGGCGGGGGCGGCAAGCGGCGAAAGAAGAAGCGGGGCGGCGGCGAGAAGCGACGGAAGGGCGCGGCGGGCACGGGTTTCGTGGAGCAGTGCCTGGGAATGGGAAACGAACGGTTCATGGTGCCTGAGGCGCTGTTCCACCCGGCGGACATCGGCCTTAATCAGGCTGGCGTCGCGGAGGTTGTCACGCAGGCGGTTGGATCCGTCGCGACGGATCTGAGGGCGATGATGCACGCCAACGTCATCGTCGCGGGCGGTTGCGCGTCGTTCCCGGGGTTCAAGGAGCGGTTCGAGGCCGAACTCCGGCCGCTCGTCCCCGTCGAGGATGCGCTGACGGTCGAAATGTCCGACACGCCGACGCTGGACGCGTGGCGAGGCGGCAGCGTCGTCGGCGCCGGAGATGATTTCGAGCGCCTCGCGGTGACGCGAGAGGCGTGGAAGAAGGACGCGGCGGAGTTCAGGCGGCGTTACGAGGAACACGCGGGGGTGGTCAAGGGTCGCATGTGACGGGACGCACGTCACCGGGAATAGGACGTGTCGTGATGCGGACCGCGATTTCGGGTCTCGTATTCTACAACGCGTCAATGAGCGCGAGCTACTTTAGTTCTTCGACGAGTCGTCTTCAAAGGCGGCTTTTTCCACCGTGCACGTGGAAGCCGGAGACCCTTCGTCGGCCTCCGTTCCCTTCTCCCTGGCGCGCTTGCGCTCCTCCCTCGCCCGCAGCACAACATCCCACGCCCGCGTGCCGTCGTTCTTACCCCCCGGCACGCACGTGGGCATCGCCTCGGGGGACACGGAGAGGAGCTCCATCGCCGACTCGATTCCGGACGCGTCGGATTCGCCCAGGATCTGGATCTTGTCCTTGGTGCTCTTTCGCACCATCGTCTTGATCGCGGACCACATCGCCCTGAACACGTAAGGCGCGTTGACCAGCCACATGGCGTGCAGCGTGTCCGTGTACTTGTCCTGGCACAGGGAGATGAGATCGTAGAGGAAGGTCCGGACGGAGCCGGTGAGGTGCGAGGTGGTGATCCCCTGCAGGTCGATGACCCACACGTGCTTGTGCAAGCGGTGGCCCTTGGCGATCGCGGTGCGGCGCTTGACGTGATCGAGCGCCTCCATGATTTGCACCCTGTGCATCATCGCGAGTCCCTTGGCGAAGCCCGGGCCCTCGAGCCCTTTCGCGTCGATGTCGACTATCCGCTCGCAGATGATGGGGTGGCCGAACTCGTCGCATCCGTGTAGCGTCACTGGCCAGGATCGGTGGAACTCCTCGGTGTTCGCGAGGTCACGCTCGAGGATTGAGTCGACCTCCTGCGCTGCGCGCCACGCCAGGATCTTCTCAATCTCCTTACTAGCCTTCTGCGCGCGGTACTCGGGCGGTTTACCCGGGTAATCCTCCGTCGCGGCGTTGACGGTGCGGGTGATGAGCACATCGTCGACGTCCTCAAAACCGGGATTGAGCACCTTGAGGGCCCGGACCACCGCCTTGGTGTCGTCGTTCAGTCCCATGCGCTCAGCCTGCAGGCGCTCCTCGATGCGCTTCTCCTGCGCGGCCTTCTCCATCCAGCCCCACGAGCTGGACTTTGCGGAGATGCCGAGGGTCTGGCTCAGGAGGGACGGCATGGCGTGGTGCTATCCCCTCCGCCCTTTAAAGGTTCCAAAAGACCAAGGTCGTCACTCCCGATATCGCAAAGGTCCTGGTTCACCGCACGAACCTCGCGGGCAATCTGGTGCGGTCGCAGCACTGGGATCTCACCCCGGGGGACGAGATGCGCGCCCGACAGGCGCAGGGCAGTCTGTTTCACCTCGGATCGGAACATTCGATTTGTCCATCTTGGGTTGAGCTGGCTGGTGGCGGGATTCTTGATGTTCGTGATTCTGTTACACGTTCCGCAAGACTACAGCAAGCACACGCCTCGCTCTCACTTGAAGATGGAAAAGGGGTTCCTCGCGCCCGGCCCGCCAAAGTCAAACGCGGGCTTTTGCTTGGACTGCGCCACGCCCTCGCACCCATCCTCCGCGGACAGCCAAAAGTTATCGCCGCCGTCGAGGTGCAGGTAGAACCTGTGGTGCAGCCCGAAAGCCTCGGGGCCAAACTTGGCGCGGTACCAATCTGCGCCCGCCTCAGCCGCGTACACGGCACCGTCCCTCCACCGCCTGCCCCTGTCGCTCATCCACCCGCTGTACTCCTCGATCTCCTCCGCGCTCCATCCCTCGGCGTCGTCGCCGCTCGCGAGCGAGAGGTGGATGAACATGGTGGACGTCGAGCCGTGCGGAGCCGCGTCGACCTTGCGAACCTCGCGGCCGTGGAAGACGGTGGCGTCGTCCGCGGAGGCGTCCTTCGCGTAGCCGTCAGGTTTCATGGACATGCGCGCGACGGACGCGTCGTACAGCTTGGGCTGCCTCGGGTCGTCCGGACCGGCGGCGGCAACCTCCCCGAGGTGTTCCCTCAGCGCCGGGGAGAGGACCAGGCCAAACATCATGCCCCCGCAAAAGTTGAAGGTGACCCCGGGGGTGTCGTGGCAGTCCACGAGATATTGCGCGATGTTCCCGCCGTACTTGGCGTCCCTCTGCGCGGGATCGTAAAGCGCGGGGTACATCTCCGCCGCTGTCAGGGACGGTGGCGACCCCGAGGATGCCACGTTCGACACGACCGAAGAGCGACGCGCTTTGGTACGAGCTTTGGTCTCGGTGAGGCGAGCGGTGGCGAGGGGTCGGAACGCGAGGGCTCTCGCGGTGAATGCGTGGGCGAACATGCGCGGGGCGAGAGGTTCGCGCTCGCTCGAAGGGGACACGCGCGCTCGGTGTTGTGAGCGGAGATGTGGTGACGTAGCCAGTTCGACGAAGAAGATATGCATGAGTATTTCATGAGGCGCATCCGTCTCCCCTCGGAACCGGTCTGCTGTGGACAACTTCTTCCTATTTCGCACAAGGTATCAGTCAGGAATTATATTCAGAAACACTAAACTGGCAAACAATTCGAATTATTCAATCGACTCGTTTTCAAACCTCGGAAAAGTCAGTTCCGGGCAGATCTCAGGGCACTGGGCGGACGGCATGGCCGCGTCCATGGAGGAACAACCGGGTACCCCGACCGCGGCCGTGCCTTCGGGCAAGGCCACTGCGGCGAAAACGAACAATCGGACCCCGATCAAGGCTAAGACCAAGTACGGCAAGAACGTGTCGAAGTGCGGCATCGTCTGGGGCGAGCACAACGAGCACCTCCGATGTAGGGTCACCGCGGGGAAGGACACGGCGTGGCGCTGCTCCGAACCCAAGGTGGACGGGAAACCCAAGTGCGCAAAGCATACCGCGTACGACGAGAACAGGAAGCTCGCAAAGCAGACCGGTGGCGTGGCCAAGCCCGTCGCGGGCATCAAGTCCAAACCCGGGGCGCAGAAGCTCTTCGTGACGAAGACCCCGACGAAGAAGCCAAAGGCGCAGAAGCTCTTCGTGACGAAGACCCCGACGAAGATGCCAAAGGCGCGGCCCACGACGCCCGCCAAGAAGGCCAAACAACGCGCCGCCGCGGAGAAATCGTACGTCGACCCCAACACCGAAGAGCAAACGTCGGACAAGTGGGGCTGGTGGTACGACGACGAGGATCTGCTCGGCGCGATCCGAGCCGGCGCGGGCGACGAGCTCGGGCTGGTGTGGGTCAAGACGAAGGGCACCCCCTGGTGGCCCGCGCAGCGGTTTTCAATCGCCAAATTTGACCACAAGATCCCCGACGGATGCTTCTCGCAGCTGCGCAACGTCAAACGCGACGACAACCTCTCGGACATCGTCGCGTACATGTACTTTGGCACCGGCAAGTCGGAACCGTACAAGCCGGAGATCATCCTCATGAAGGCGAAGACCGTGGAGGAGCGCGTCGTTTCCTGGTCCGAGGGTTGGAAGCAGGGGTACGCGCAAGTTCGGGGCGACAAGGGCGGTAAGGGCAGGGGCAAATACAGCGCGGACATCATGGTTGGCGTCTGGGACGCGTGCAACATGATCAAGGACGGGGAGCGGAAACCGTGGGGCTGGTTCGACCACAGGCTCCCGCCGACGCCCTCCCCGTCCCCGTCCCCGTCCCCGGAGCCCAGAGCCAAGAAGAGGAAGGCGGACGGCGCGTCCAAGGGCACGCCAAAGGCGAAAAAGTTGAGCAAGAAGGAGGAGAAGGCGATCGCCAAGGCTGAGGAGGAGGCGCGTTTGGCCGCGGAGGCTGCCAGGATCAAGTGGCCCAAGCTCACGGCGCTCACTGACTTTCCCAAGTCCGACGCGTTTGCCCCGGCGGAGGCCGAGATGACGCTCCCGTTCGAGATCAGGAAGGAGGGCAAACCCCCGTTCTACCATAAGCTCAACCGGTGCGAGTGGCTGTGCAGGCGTCCGCCGGGGCTGATCCCCAAGGAGGACGCCGAGCCGTGCCTGTGCAAGCCGTCGCCCGAGTGCCGGGTCGCCATGTTCCAGATTCGGGAGGCGGCCAAGGCGGCGAAGGAGGCCAAGAAGGCGGCTGACGGGAAAACGGCTGACGGGAAAACGGCCGACGGGAAAACGTCCGACGGGACCGCCGACGGAAATCTCCCGGCGGAACCCGCGAGCAACGCGGAGGCCATCGCGACCGTCCCCCGCACCGGATGCGGCGCGGAGTGCTTCAACCGCACGTGTCTCACCACCTGCGACCCGCGGGTGTGCCCCTGCGGCCCGTCGTGCAGCAACAGACCGTTCCACCAGCTCAAGTCCCCGAAGACGGACACGCTGCTGACGGAGAACCGCGGTTGGGGTCTCTTCCTCGCCGAACCCGTCAAGGCGGGCACTTTTATCGTTGAGTACGTCGGCGAGATTCTCGACGAGCACACCACCGAGAAGAGGCTGTGGGAGGATAAGAAGCGCGGCGAAGATAACTTTTACCTCATGGAGGTGATGCCCAACCAGTGCATCGACGCCAGGTACAAAGGCAACCTCTCGCGGTTCATCAACTCCTCGTGCCATCCCAACTGCGAGACGCAGAAGTGGCAGGATTCCGCCACCGGAGAGACGCGCGTCGGCATCTTTGCTATTCAGGATATCCCGGAGGGGACTGAGCTCACGTACGACTACAACTTTGCGCACTTTGGCGGCGAGGGAACCACGTCCTTTTCGTGCATGTGCGGCCACCCGCTGTGCCGCGGTACCCTCGACGCCAACCCCGAACGCACCCGCCACTACAACAGGAGGGTCGCCATCAGCTGGGCGAACGACGACGTGTTTTACAAGGGTGTCGTGCTGTCCTACAACATGAAGACGACCAAGTACGAGATTTTATACGACAGCGGCGAAAAGGAGTACGTCGCGCTGGAGGAGCAGCTGACGGAGGGCGAGGACTACTACTGGCTCACTCCGCCCAACCCCGACGAAGTGAAGAGGGACGAGAAGAGGAAATCCGACTCGGGCGCCAAGGGTGATAAGAAGGGAAAGAACGGGACAAAGGCGGTGAAGGCAAAGGGGGGCGTCAAGAAGACGTCGTCCAAGCCGAAGGCGAAGCAGGCGGCGGCGCCCGAGCCGGCTGGCGAGCCCGCAGCCGTGGTTCCCGCCGCGGCCGAGGCACCCACGCTCGAGCCCAAGCCCGAGCCGGTTCAGGCGTGATGCGAGCGATTGTTTTGTTGATTACTTAACCATATTATTTTCAATAACGAACCCGCTGTTCGAGTCGTCATGCATGATACAAGGTACGAAGGTACCTTCGTACGAAGGTACCGAAGTACGAAGGTACCGAAGGTAAGTTATTTGGCGTGGGGCGCCTCATCATATGATAGTCTATTTAACACGTTTGCTCCCCGCCGAGTTTTGTAAGTACAGCTTGTTTACTCGAGAAAGGAAACGAGCGGGCACTTGTCCGCGTCGCCTCCGCCGGGACCAGCGAGCACGACGATGTTCGAACCGTTCCCCGAGTACAGTCCCATCTCCTTCGCCTTGACAATGGCGGGAGATTCCTTATCCCACGCGAACTTTCCGGGCGAGAGGTCGTCGACAACCATGGGAAACTGCGCGAAGATCGCGCCCGTCTGTCGACCCACCGCCTCATCTGCGGTGACCACGAGCACCGGGCACGACGGACGGTATTTCGACATGGCCCTCGACGCGGCTCCCGCGCCGGTGACGACCACGATGAGCTCGGCGTCGCAGTCGAGCGCGCCCCCCACCGCCGACGCCGCGGCGGACTCCAACGTCGTGAACGGGCGCTGCGTGTGATCCCTGATGAAGGAAATCGCCGCCTGAGACGTGTGCGCGAGCTCGGCGTTGGCGGAGATGGCGGCCATGGTCGCCACGGCCACCGCCGGGTTGGCTCCGTTGGCCGTCTCCCCCGAGAGCATCGTCGCGTCGGCGCCGTCGAACACGGCGTTGGCGACGTCGGTCATCTCCGCGCGCGTGGGCAGGGGGTTCGTGCACATGGACTCGAGCATCTGCGTGGCGCAGATGACGAAGCGACCCGCGACGTTGGATTTGGTGATGAGCATTTTTTGCGCGAGCGGCACCTTCTCGGAGGGGATCTCCATGCCGAGGTCGCCGCGGGCCACCATGACGCCGTCGGTGTACTTGAGGATGTCGTCAAAGTTTGCGATGCCCTCCTCGTTCTCGATCTTGGAGATGATCTTGACCTTGTGACCACCCGCTTCATCGAGGATCTTGCGGATCAGCTGCACGTCCTCGCCGGTTTGCACGAACGAGGCGGCGACAAAGTCCATCTTGTTCTTGCAGCAGAAGTTCTGCACGTCGTTGATATCCTTTTCGGTGAGCACGGGGATATCGACCTTGACGCCGGGAAGGTTGCAGTTCTTGCGCTCGCCGAGCTTCTTGGAGTTGAGCACGGTGCCCTTGAGGACTGTGTCGCTCTCGATGTGGTTGACACGGATAGAGATTGAGCCGTCGGCGATGAGAATATTGTTGCCAGGCTTGACACTCTGGCACAGCTTGGCGTAGGACAGACCGATGCGGGTCTCCTCCTCGGTCTTGTATCCCTCAAACTCCACGTACTTGTCACCCACGGCCTCGATGGTGATGGGCTGGCCGGCTTCGAGCTCGATGGGCTGGTGGTCCTTGAGCATGGCGGTGCGAATCTCGGGGCCCTTGGTATCCAGCAGGCACGCGCAGTTTGCGCCCTTCTCAGCGATGACCTTCCTGACGCGGTCGAGCACCTGCTGATGCCCCTCGTGATCGCCGTGAGAGAAGTTGAACCTCGCGACACTCATACCGGCGTCCAGGAGCTGACCGACGGATTCCTCGTCCCAGCACGCGGGGCCCATGGTGCACACGATCTTGGTCTTGCGCCTGGGCGCCTCGGGCGAGAAGACCTCCTCGAGGGAAATAGCCGTGGCGCGGAGGGAGACCGTCTTGTGATCCTTCTGCACGGCGAACTGCGCAAACTCGGATCCGGGCACGGCGTGCTGCGCAACCTTCCTCTTGTAGATGCCGGGCGCGTCCAAGATGCGGTAGGACGGGATGGAGTTGACGGTGTTGGTCGCGCCGGCAACCCCGCCGATGATCACAACCTTGGCGCCGGGATGGCACAGGTTGTGCTCCAGCGCGAAGAGGAGCGCGCGCGCGGTCCAGTAGGTCTCCGTCTCCGGGTCCGCGGGTTCTGGGATCTTGAACGCGTACTGGCCGTACGCGGTGTTCGTGTGCCTCGCGACGTGGTCCAGCGAGGTGACCACGACGATTGGCACGGCGGGTCGGTACTTTGACGCGAGGTTGGCGCGGAACCCGAGTTCGCTAAACACCACGATGCAGCCCAGCGCCGCGCCGAGGTCCACCGCCGTCTTCGCGGCGCAGGACACGACGGCCTCGATAGATCCGACGGGCATCGGGGTGAAGTCGCGGATGAAGTTGTAGATCTGGCATCGGTCGACGCCCTCCTCAGCGTTTGCGGCGATTGCGGCCATGGTGGCGACAGCCTTCTCAGGGAACGCGCCGTTGGCCGTCTCGCCGGAGAGCATCGTGGCATCCGCGCCGTCCAGCACCGCGTTCGCCACGTCCAGCATCTCCGCGCGGGTCGGCAGAGGGTTGTCGCACATCGACTCAAGCATCTGCGTGGCGCAG
>Ga0181573_10000281_pt1 | contig 54210 bp, 39 predicted proteins | sample 101ome_25_FD_148643 | JGI IMG/M metagenome (GOLD analysis project Ga0181573, IMG submission 148643) | Coastal salt marsh microbial communities from the Groves Creek Marsh, Skidaway Island, Georgia - 101409BT metaG (spades assembly) | ecosystem: Environmental > Aquatic > Marine > Intertidal zone...
AGCCCTCCGCCTGGGTGCATCAGGAGGCGGCCTCCTACTCCCGCTACCGGCCGGCGGATGATGCGATGTGGACCTTCGAGCCGAAGGTCGCGCTCTCCATCGTCGAGACCATGGTCGCCGAGGCGGGGATCCCCGTGCGTCTCGGCGCGACCCTCCAGCGGGTGCGGCGCACCGGGGGGCGGATCACCTCCATCGACCTGACCGACGGGACGCGCGTCTCCGGGCGCGTCTTCATCGATGCGACCTACGAGGGGGACCTCCTCGCCGCGGCCGGGGTCGCCTTCACCTTCGGGCGGGAGGGGGAAGGGGAGTTCGGCGAGTCCCTCGCCGGGATCCGCCCGGAGCGGAATGTCCACCACCACCGCTTCACCGTCGCGGTCGATCCCTACCGCGTGGCGGGGGATCCCGCCAGCGGACTGCTGCCGGGGATCGACGCCGGGGCGCTGCCGGCGGCGGGGACCGGGGATGACCGGATTCAGGCGTACTGCTTCCGCGTCTGCCTCACCGATGTGCCGGAGAACCGCATCCCCTTCGAGAAGCCCGCGGACTACCGACCGGAGGAGTACGAGCTCCTCCTGCGGAACTTCGAGGCGGGGGACGACCGGCGGCCGCTCACCCTCGATCGGATGCCGAACGGCAAGACCGACACGAACAACAAGGGCGCCGTCTCCACCGACGCCATCGGGCTGAACCGCGGCTTCGCCCTCGCCTCTCCGGCGGAGCGGGCGCGGATCACCGCCGATCACGAGCGCTACCAGCGGGGCCTCCTCTGGACCCTCGCCCATCACCCGCGGGTGCCGGAGAAGATCCGCGCCGAGATGTCCCGGTGGGGGCTCCCCGCGGACGAGTTCCCCGAGACGGGGGGGTGGCCGCCGCAGCTCTACCTCCGCGAGGTGCGCCGCATGGTGGGGGAGCGGGTGCAGACGCAGCAGCACGTGCAGAACCTCGCGCCGATTCCCGACCCGGTCGGACTCGGCTCCTACAACATCGACAGCCACAACTGCCGGCGCTACATCACGGCGGACGGGCGGGTGCGGAACGAGGGGGATGTGCAGGTGCGCCTCGAGGCGCCCTATGCCATCGGCTACGCCTCCCTCGTCCCCCGGCGTCAGGAGCTCGGGAACCTCATCGTCCCGGTCTGCGTCTCCGCGACCCACATCGCCTACGGGTCGATCCGCATGGAGCCGGTCTTCTGGATCCTCGGGCAGAGCGCCGGGGCGGCGGCGACGATCGCCGCGCAGGAGGGGGTGGCGGTGCAGGAGGTTCCCTACTCACGCCTCCGGGCCCGCCTCCTCCAGCGCGGCCAGGTCCTCGATTGGCCCGTGAGCCCCTGAGGGAGCTGCCCCACCGGGCTCGGGAAGGGGCGGTTCAGGAGGAGGAGGCGCGGCTCGGGATCGGGTCGCGCAGGTAGCGGACGAGGCCATCCGCGAGGCCGCGGATGAACTTCTCCATCCCCTCGTCGGTGCAGTTTCCGGCCTCGTCGAAGACCTCCTGCACCTTCGGCACGGAGACCGCGCCCGGCAGGGGGAGCCCGCCGACATGGGAGATGATCCCGCGGAGCTGGCCGAGGGTCTGGATCGCCCCGATCACCCCCGCGGCCACCCCGAGCATCGCGACCGGCTTGCCGGCGAGACCGTTCGGGTAGCCGAGGTTCTCGATGATCCGCTTCAGCACGCTCGAGATCGAGCCGTGGTACTCGGGGCTCGCGAGGATCACCCCGTCCGCGGCGCGGACCGCCTCCTGGAAGGCGAGGAGCTCCGGGCCCCCGCCGTCGAGGCCCGGGGCGGGCCACTCGATCGTCACGGGGTCGACGAGCTGCACCTCGACCCCCTCCGTCCGTTCCAGTTGATCGACGACGACGCGCAGGGCGCGCATCGTGTAGTTGTCGGGGCGCACGCTGCCGCCGATGGCGATGATCTTCAGGGGAGCGGTGGGGGTCATGGTCGACTCTCTTTCAGAGGATGGGCCTGCGGGCGGCGGACGAGCCTACTCCAGCGAGGGGGAGGATCCAATGATCCCGGCGCGGGGCTCGCCTCAGGCGAGGAGACCTTCGATCACCTTCCCGTGAACATCGGTCAGCCGGAACTCGCGCCCCTGGTACGGATAGGTGAGGCGGGTGTGGTCCACTCCGAGGAGGTGGAGGATCGTGGCCTGCAGGTCGTGGACATGGACCGGATCGCGGGTGATCCGCACCCCGAACTCATCGGTCTCGCCATGGACATGTCCCGGCTTCACCCCGCCGCCGGCGAGCCAGATCGTGTAGCAGTGGGGATGGTGGTCGCGCCCGAGGTACTTCGAGCCGTTCCGCTCCTCGTTCATGGCGGTGCGCCCGAACTCCCCCGTCCAGACGACGAGGGTCTCGTCGAGGAGCCCCCTCCGGTCGAGGTCGCGCAGGAGGGCGGCGATGGGACGGTCGGTCTCCCGACACTTCTTCGGGAGCTGGGTGATGATGTCGTCGCTCGGGTTCGTCCCGTGGGTGTCCCAGCCCCAGTCGAAGAGCTGCACGAAGCGGACGCCGGACTCCACCAGGCGTCGGGCGAGGAGGCAGTTGTTCGCGAAGCTCGCCTCCCCCGGGCTCGCCCCGTACTCCTCGATGATCGCCGGGGTCTCCCGGCCGATGTCCATCACTCCCGGCACCTCGACCTGCATGCGGAAGGCGAGCTCGTACTGCTCGATCCGCTCGAGGGTCGCGGGGTCGCCGGTGCGCTCCGCCTCCAGCTCGTTCAGTCGGGCGAGGGTGTCGAGGGCGCGGCGCCGGGTCGCGCGGTCGATCCCGGCCGGGTCGCCCACATAGAGGACCGGGTCGCCGGTGGAGCGGCACTGGACGCCCTGGTGGACGCTGGGGAGAAAGCCGCTCCCCCAGACACTCTTCCCGGCGCTCGGGGTCTTGCCCCCGGAGACGAGGACGACGTAGCCGGGGAGGTCCTCGTTCTCGGTGCCGAGCCCCCAGGTCGCCCAGCTCCCCATCGAGGGGCGGCCGAGGCGGGGAGAGCCGGAGTAGAGGAAGAGCTGGGCGGGAGCGTGATTGAACTGATCGGTGTGCATCGACCGGATGACGCAGCAGCGGTCGATCTCGCCGGAGAGGTGGGGGAGGAGCTCGCTCACCTCGATCCCGCTCCCGCCGTGGTGGGCGAAGGAGTAGGGGGAGGCGAGGATCTTCGGGTGTCCCTTGATGAAGGCGAAGCGCTCTCCTTCGAGGAAGGACTCCGGGCACTTCTGCCCGTCGAGGGGAGCGAGGGCGGGCTTCGGGTCGAAGAGGTCGTGCTGCGGCGGAGAGCCCGCCATGTGCAGGACGATCACCCGCTTCGCCCGAGGCGCGAAGTGGGGGGTGCCCGTCGGGAGCGTCGGCGACGCGGCCGACAGGGAGGGGAGGAGCCCATCCCCTCCGAGGAGCTCGCCGAGGGCGATCCCCCCCAGCCCGGCGCCGACCGAGGAGAGGAAGTGGCGGCGGGTGACCCGGCGCGGATCGCGGGCGAGGAGCCGCTCGAGAGGGTCGGTCTCCCGGGGATCGAGGGGCATCCGGCTCTCCTCCTTCATGGCCGCGTCCAGACTTCATCGAGCTGGAGGATCACCTGCGCGGCGATGACCAGGGCCGCGAGCTCCGCGGAGGCCACGCCCTCCGGCGCGGTGACCCCGGCGCTGCGGAGCAGGGCGTCGGCGCGGGAGGGGTCCGCCGCGAGGATCTCCCGCTCCCCCTCGAGGAGCGCCTCGAGGAGGCTCCGCTCCTCGGCTTCGGGCCAGCGGGCGGTCGCACGACGGAAGCCGTGGGAGAGCGCTGCGCCTCGATCCTCCGGGACGGCCTCGAGCATGCGGAGCGCGAGCCCCCCCGCCGCCTCGACGAAGACCGGGTCGTTCATCGCGACGAGCGCCTGCAGCGGCGTGTCGGTGCGGATCCGGCGGGCGCTGCACACCTCGCGGCTCATCGCGTCGAAGAGCATCGCGCTGGGGTAGGGGCTCGTCCGACGCCAGTAGGTGTACAGGGAGCGCCGGCGCCGGTCTTCCCCCTCGCTCTCCATCCAGCTCGCGCCGTTGTAGACGACCTGCCAGATGCCGGGGGGCTGGGGGGGGAAGACGGGCGGACCGAACTTCTTCGGGGAGAGGATCCCACCGATGGCGAGGGCCTGGTCGCGGAACATCTCGGCGGGGAGCCGGGTGCGGGAGGAGCGGATCAGCCAGCGGTTCTCCGGGTCGATCGTGCGCCCCTCCGACTCCATGAGGGCGGTGGCGCGGTAGGTGCGACTCGTGACGATGTGCCGAAGGAGCGGCTTCAGCCGACGGTCGCTCGCCCGGTAGACCGCGACGAGCTCGTCGAGGAGCCGGGGGTGGCTCGGCACCGCGCCCTGGGTCCCGAGGTCCTCCACCGTCTCGACGAGCCCGCGGCCGAAGATCCGCTCCCAGGTGCGGTTCACCTGCACGCGGTCGGTGAGGGGGTTCGCATCGTCCACGAGCCAGCGGGCGAGGCCGAGGCGGTCGCGCGGCGCGTCCGCCGGGAAGGGGTGGAAGGCGGCCGGGACAGCGGGGGTGACCTCGGCTTCCTTCTGGAGGAAGTTCCCGAGGGTCAGGACGTGGGTCGTCCTCCGCCGCTCGGGGGGGAGCTCCCGCATCACCGGGACCCGGGCGACCGATCGCTCGAGCTGCGCGAGCTCCTCCCCGATGCGGATCGTCTCCGCGTCCGCGCCGCGGAATGCATCGCGGCCCGCGGGGTGCACCGCGGTGATGAACCCGGCGCGCAGCTCATCCCGCTCGGCGGGGGCGAGGTCGGAGAGACCCCGCCTCGCGAGCTCCTTCAGCCGCTCCGGCACCGGCGCACCCGGGGAGGCGCGGAGGAGGTCGGTGAAGGCGGACAGGGAGTGCACCGGGCGGAGATCGGGCGGGTGCCGGCCGATCTGATGGAGCGAGGCCCACTCCACTCGCCCGCCGCGCTGGGTGAAGGCGACCCCCTGCAGCCGGTCGGTGGGATCGAGGCCGATCTCCGCGGCGGTGAAGGAGCGGGTGGTCCACTCCCCGAGGGGAGGGAGCGCACCGAGGAGGCGGCGCGACTCGCTCCCGCTCACCCCGTTCTCGATCCGGTCCTCTCCCCAGACGACGCGATGCTCCCACCCCTCGTCGCGGGTGTGGATCTGCACCATGACGGTCTCCGGAGGATCCTCCGGGTCGAGCCAGAAGCGCACCTCCAGTCGATCCTCCGTCGTGATCGGGCGTTCGATGAGGGAGCGCGGAAAGAAGACCTGGGTGACCTGGCCATCGTTCCCCCGTGTCTCGACCACGGCGGCGACCCCGCCGCTCGCATCGGTCGGGGGGCGCCACCGCCACGCCTCGAGTCGCCCGTCGACGCGCAGCTCGGCGAAGGGGGGCGTCATTCCCTCCTGCACGACGGGGAGGGAGAGCGGTGCCTCGACCGGCTCTCCGGTGGGCACTTCCGGCGCCGGGGGAAGCTCGAAGCGTGTCGTCGCGGCGACCAGGGCCGCGGCCGCCTCGGCCCGCTCCGCCTCGAGGGCCGCGCGGCGCTCCCGCTGCTCCGCGGTGGCGAAGGGAATCGTCGGCGCCTCGTCGCCGCGATCCGCGTCCTCGGTCTGATTGAAGAACGCGGCGAGGGCGTAGTACTCCTCGCGGGAGAGCGGGTCGTACTTGTGGTCGTGGCACTGGGCGCAGCCGGCGGTGAGCCCCATCCACGCGAGCATCGTCGTGTCGACCCGGTCGAGGACCGCGGCGGTCCGGAACTCCTCGTCGTCCGTCCCTCCCTCGTCGTTCGTCATCGTGTTGCGGTGAAAGGCGGACGCGAGGATGCGCCGCTCGTCCTCCTCGGGGTCGCCGGTGGGGGGGAGGAGATCCCCGGCGAGCATCCGCTCCGTGAACTCGGCGAAGGGGAGGTCCGCGTCGAGGGTGCGGATGAGGAGGTCGCGCCAGGGCCAGATCGTCCGCCCCCGATCCGCCTCGTACCCCTTCGTGTCGGCATATCGCGCGAGCTCGAGCCAGACGCTCGCCCAGCGCTCACCGAAGCTGGGAGAGGTGAGGGTCCGGTCGACGAGCCGCTCCCACGCCCCCGGGGCGGTGTCGGCGAGGAAGGCATCGACCTCCTCCAGGGTGGGGGGAAGGCCGGTGAGGTCGAGGGAGAGTCGGCGGATGAGCGCGGGGCGCGGGGCGGGCGGGCCGATGCCCGGGAGCCCGGCCTCGCGGGCGCGCGTCTCGACCCAGTGATCGATGGGGTGCTCCTTGGCGGGAGGGGAGGCGACCGCGCGGACCGGCTCGAAGCCCCAGTGCGGCGCGTAGTCTCCCCCCTCGGCGATCCAGCGCTCCAGGATCGCGATCTCCGCGGAGGTGAGGGGATCTCCCTTCTCCGGCGGGGGCATCCGGAACGCCGGGTCCTCATCCCGGACGCGGAAGAGGAGCTCGCTCCCCTCGAGATCTCCGGGGACGACCGCGTGGGCATCCCCCCCCGGGAGCGCGGCGCGGGAGCCCTCCTCGGTGTCGAGGCGCAGTCCTCCCTCGCGGGCGGCGGCATCGGGGCCGTGACAGGAGACGCAGCGGGCGAAGAGGATCGGTCGCACCTGCGCGTTGAAGTCGATGGCCCCGGGCTCGACGGGCTCTCCCCCGGCAGAGACGGGGTTCGCCGGGACCTCCGGCTCCTCGGAGGCGATGGCGAGGAGGGCGCCAAGGAGGACGGCGATCGGGATGAAGAGCGGGGAGCGCGGCATCGGGGGTCCTTCTGCGAGGTCGACTCACGGGAAGGCTCAGTCTAACGCGAGTGGCCGGGGCAGGGGAGGGCACACGGGTACGGAGGGGCTCCGACTCACCGCCCCCCGACGGCGGGGGGGATCGGTCGGGAGCCGCAGGTGGGGCAGAGGACCCCGAAGAAGCTCGTCGCGCCGCAGGGGTCGCAGCTGCGACTGCGTTCGATCGCCTCCTCGAGTCGCCGGAACTCGCGCATCGCGATCCGGTGGGCGGACTGGTCGTCGAAGGCGACGACCCCGACCCAGCCCGTCCCGCAGCGACCGCAGGTCCCGGCCTCCCCGCGGAGCTCTCGACAGCCGCGGCACTCCAGCGGCTCCTCGGATCGGACGGTCCCGTGATGGAGGGCCCAGCTGAACTCCGAGTAGTAGAGCTGCTCCCCGATCCAGCCCATCCGGCAGCGTCGGCAGAAGCCGTCGACCTCGACCATCTCCGCGCACTCGAGGCAGATGATCCGCTCGACATCGACCTCGTGTCCGTGGGCATCGAGGGCTTCGTGGAGGGTCGCGCTCGGGACCTCCCGCCCCGCGATCCAGCGCCGGGCGCACTCCTCGCACTCACCGTGCTGGAGGATCGCCTCGGCGCAGCCGCCGCAGTCGGGGGGGGACAACGAGCGCGGGCTCCGGCCCGAGCACCCCAGCAGGGTGCCGAGCAGGAGCCCGCCGAGGATGAGGAGCGCGCGCCGACCCCGGGTCAGGGGCATGCCGCGTGCGCGTCGCAGGTGGTCGTCCCCGCGGCGGCGGGGTCGGGCCCGCAGCTCGGGAAGGGAGGTTGCGGGGCGGCGCCGCCGCTGAAGAGGTAGCCGAGGAGCTGGATCGCATCTCCGATGTCCACGCCCCCGCTCGCATCGATGTCGAGGGCGCTGATGCAGTCGACCTGCACTCCCTGGAAGAGATACCCCAGGGCGGCGATCGCATCGGCGATGGTGACGGTGCCGTCCGCGTTCGTATCCCCCCGCACCATGTCCCCGGATGCGGGAGGGGGAGGCCCGCCCGCGTCGACGTTTCCGGTCGATCCGGCGTAGTTCGTCGGCGAGTTCGGTCCGGTCCCCCAGACGCCGGTGGCGTGATCCTTCTGCAGGGCGCTGGTTCCATCGAGGGGGACGGGGAAGCTGGTCGTGTTCACCGAGTCGTAGACGAAGAGCTCGATCGTGTCCCCCGCGGTCGAGAAGAAGTTGTCGGGGATGATGTGGTCGACCGCCGGAGCTCCGGGGAGCGCGGCGAATCCCGCCGTGCCGAGGAGGATCGAGGTGAAGGCGGTGTTGCCGGTCAGGTTCGCCGGGAAGGTGAACTGGTTTCCGGTGGCGAGGGAGCGCACCCACTTGCCGTTCATCCCGAGCTCGCAGCAGGCCGCGGTCGGCTGATGCAGCTCGATGAACTGGATCGTGCCGTCGGCGTTGCTGAAGACCTCGGAGAGGTCCCAGAGGTGGGAGCCCGCGTCGGCGCGGCCACCCGGGAGCAGCAGGGCGAGGGAGAGGAGCGGCAGCGCGAGGGTCTGCACCGGGAAGCGGGGTCGGAGGCCCCGTTGCGTTCTCATCATGATCGACTCCGTTCCGCGTGCATCGTTCCCCCGCCGGAGGTCCCACCTCCGGACACGGCAAGTCTAACCGCCCCCGGAGCGAGGTTGACGGAGAAGATGCCCCGACAGCCTCGCGGATGGCCCGATTCCGAGTTTCGCTCCGGCGGAGAGACCCTTCCGTCAGGAAAGACAGGTTCCGAGCGGCGGATGGTGTGATTCCGGTTGCGCCGGAGTGGCGACAAGAGAGACTCGACGGGCCCCCTCCCGCTGCTCCCCGAGAGGAGTGATCGATGTTCCTGCGACGCGTGATGGTCCCGCAGCTCCGACTCCTCCCCGTCCTCCTGCTCGCCTCCGGTCTCTCCTCGTCCGCCGAGGCGCAGACACCCCAGCCGGTCCGTCCGGCGGGTGCCCCCAGCGCCCCCCGCATCTCCATCCCGGACCCGCTGCAGGACTGGGGTGAGGTCGTGCGCGGAGCAAGGGTCGAGCATCCCTTCACGATTCGGAACATCGGGACGGAGCCCCTGCGCATCCTGGGGCTGCAGCCCGGCTGCGGGTGCTCGCTGGTGCGGTATCCCGAGGAGCTCCCGCCGGGGGAGGAGGGGGAGATCGTCCTCGGCTTCGAGACCGCGCGATATCCGCGGGACACCTGGAAGGGACGCGCCCGCATCCGCACCAATGACCCGCGGAACCCCCAGATCGAGCTGCACCTCTCGGGGAGGATCATCTCGATGGTGGTCGCGGATCCGCCGAGCGCCCGGCTGACGAACCTCTTCGGCTCACCGCTCGCCGGAGAGGTGCGGATCGGACCCGGCACCGACACGCCCATCGAGGTCATCGGCGCGACAGCCCGCTCGAAGCTGGTGACGGTCGAGAGGGTCGAGCCCCAGGCGGATGGGACGACCCGGCTCCTCCTCACCGCGCCGTCTCGGGGGAAGCCCGGTCGACAGCGGGACAGCGTCACCGTGCGCGTCCGCACGCCGGAGGGGGCGGAGCACTCCCTCGAGTTCGGCGTCCTCCTCGATCACAGCGACGGGGTGCTCCTCTCTCCGCTCGGCACCGTCAGCATCCGGCGCGAGGACACCCTCACCCTCCTTCAGGAGGGGGCGGAGCCGGTGGTGCGGGAGATCCGCCTCACCCCGTGCGCTCCCACCTTCCGCTTCCGTGTCCTCGCGACCGAGCTCGTCGATCTCCCCGCGGACTTCTTCCGGATCGAGAGAGTCGAGGACGAGGCCACCGGTGAGATCCTGGTGAAGCTCCTCCTGTTCCGCTCCGCGGAGGTGCCCTCGATCCGCGGCAAGGTCCGGATCGTGATGGAGGCGGTGGAGGACGGCCGCCCGATCGAGCGGACCGTGCCGATCTTCGCCCTCTTCGGCGAGGCGCCGCCGGAGCCGGTCGGCGTCCCCGAGTTCAAGCCGCTCCCGCCCGACCCGGTGAAGGGTGGCAAGGGAGGTCGGGGCGGACGCCCGTAGAGCCCGCCTTCCTTGTCTCCCTCATGAGCCTGTGATAGCTAGGGGAGGCGATGGGAGGCTCGATGGACCCGGATGCCCGCTCCGATGTGAATGACTCCCCGCCCGCCGGCCCGGGGGCGGACCCCGAGCCCGGGGGGGCGGCGACCACCTCCCGTGAGCTCTACTGGCGGGCGAACCTGCGCTGGGTCGTCGGCCTGCTCGTCCTCTGGTTCCTCGTCTCCTTCGGCGCGGGGATCCTCTTCGCCCCGGAGCTGAACGAGCACCGCCTGCCGGGCTCCGGCTTCAAGGTCGGCTTCTGGTTCGCCCAGCAGGGCTCGATCTTCAGCTTCGTCCTCATCGTCTTCGTCTACGTGCGCGTGATGAACCGCCTCGACCGTCACTTCGGGGTCGATGAGAAGCGACCGCGCTCCGGTGGCTCTCCGGGGGCCGAGGGGGAGGCGGAATGAACATCCAGGCCTGGACCCTCGTCATCGTCGGGCTGACCTTCGCGCTCTACATCGGGATCGCGATCTGGACCCGGGCCCGCTCCACGGGAGAGTTCTACGTGGCGGGGACCGGAGTTCCGCCGCTGGCGAACGGCATGGCGACCGCGGCGGACTGGATGAGCGCCGCGAGCTTCCTCGGCATGGCGGGGATCATCTCCTTCGCGGGGTACGACGGGAGCGTCTACCTCATGGGCTGGACGGGGGGCTATGTCCTGCTCGCCCTCCTCCTCGCGCCGTATCTGCGGAAGTTCGGCAAGTTCACCGTCCCCGACTTCGTCGGAGATCGCTACTACAGCCAGACCGCCCGGATCGTGGCGGTCGTCTGCGCGATCTTCGTCTCCTTCACCTACGTCGCCGGCCAGATGCGCGGCGTCGGCGTGGTCTTCAGCCGGTTCCTCGAGGTCCCGGTCGAGTCCGGGGTCCTCATCGGAATGGGGCTCGTCTTCTTCTACGCCGTCCTCGGCGGGATGAAGGGGATCACCTACACCCAGGTCGCGCAGTACTGCGTCCTGATCTTCGCCTTCATGGTGCCGGCGATCTTCATCAGCATCCTCCTGACCGGGAATCCCATTCCCCAGATCGGCTTCGGGGGGGAGCTCGCGGGGGAGCTGGGGGAGCGGATCGCGGCCGGGGAGAGGGTGACCCTCCTCGACAAGCTCGACGGTCTGCACGAGGAGCTCGGCTTCGCGCCCTACACCGACGGGCGGAAGGGCCTCCTCGACATCTTCTGCATCACCCTGGCGCTGATGGTCGGCACGGCCGGGCTGCCTCACGTCATCATCCGCTTCTACACCGTGCCCCGGGTGCGGGACGCGCGCTCGAGCGCGGGCTGGGCGCTCCTCTTCATCGCGATCCTCTACACGACGGCTCCCGCCGTCGCGGCCTTCGCCCGCACGAACCTCCTCGACGCCACCCGGGACGCGGTCTACGACCCGGCGAGAGCGGCGGAGGGGGACAGCGTCGTCCCGGAGTGGTTCCGCACCTGGGAGAACACCGGGCTGATCGCGTGGCTCGACAAGAACGGCGATGGTCGGATCCAGTACACCGGGGGGACCGCCTTCACCACGGCGGACGGGAAGAACAAGCCGGTGTACCTCACCCCGCCCACGGACCCCGCAGGGCGCGGGGTCCATGGGGAGCGGCTCCTCCTCCTCGGGGACGATGGAGTGATGCCGGTCGAGGAGGCGAGGAACGAGCTCTTCATCGATCGGGACATCATGGTCCTCGCGAATCCCGAGATCGCGGGTCTCCCCGCCTGGGTGATCGGGCTCGTCGCCGCCGGTGGGCTCGCCGCCGCCCTCTCCACCGCGGCCGGTCTGCTCCTCGTCGTCTCCACCGCGATCAGCCACGATCTCCTGAAGCGGGCGATCCGACCGGGCATCTCGGAGAGGCAGGAGCTCCTCGCCGCGCGGATCTCGGCCGCGGTCGCCGTCGTCTTCGCCGGCTATCTCGGGATCAACCCCCCCGACTACGTGGCCGCCATCGTCGCCTTCGCTTTCGGCCTCGCGGCCTCCAGCTTCTTCCCCGCCATCTTCCTCGGGATCTTCTCGAAGCGGGCGAACCGCGAGGGGGTCATCGCCGGAATGGTCTGTGGCCTTCTCTTCACGACCGTGTACATCATCGGGTTCAAGTTCCTCGGCTGGAGCAAGGAGAGCTGGCTCTTCGGCATCTCACCCGAGGGCATCGGGAGCATCGGGATGCTCGTGAACTTCGGGGTCGCGATCGTCGTCAGCGCGGTCACCCCGCCGCCGCCGCCGGAGATCCAGGCCCTCGTCGAGGAGATCCGGGTGCCACGGGGGGCCGGAGAGGCGCACGAGATCAGCGCCTGAGTCACCGGTCCCCGGTCCCATTCGCCTCTCGAAGAAGGAGTCCGCTCGATGGTTCTGCTCCGCTCGATCGTGCCCGTCCTCTCCACGCTCGGCCTCCTCCTCTGCCTCTCCTCCGGTGCGGCGGCCCGCCCCGGGGTGGAGGGCGAGGCGCCGCCGCGCAAGCCGCTCCAGGTCTTCATCCTCGCGGGCCAGTCGAACATGCAGGGGCACGCGGAGCTCCGGACGATCGATGCCATGACTCTCGATCCCCACACCGCGGAGCTGCTTCCGCTGATGCGCGACGCGGCCGGAGAGCCGCGGGTGTGCGAGCGGGTCTGGATCAACTCCCTCGGCTCCGCGCCGGAGGTGCGGACCGGTCCGCTGACCGTCGGCTTCGGAGCGCAGGGGAGGCAGCCGAAGTTCGGCCCCGAGTTCACCTTCGGCCTCTACGCCGAGAAGCTGCTCGACGCGCCGATCCTCATCATCAAGACGGCGTGGGGGGGGAAGAGCCTCCACACCGACTTCCGTCCCCCGAGCGCCGGCCCCTTCATCCTCGGGGAGCGGGCGCGGGCGGAGCTCGAGAAGAAGGGCGCCGATGTCGAGGCGGCCCAGGCGGAGCGCACGCGGGCTTCGGGGGTCTACTATCGGGCGATGATGGAGCACATCCGAGAGGTCCTCTCGGAGATCGAGACCGCGGTGCCCGGCTACGACAGGACCCTCGGTCACGAGCTCGCCGGCTTCGTCTGGTTCCAGGGGTGGAACGACATGGTCGCGTCGGATGTCTATCCCCAGCGGGACCGCGCCGGTGGCTACGATCTCTACTCGGACCTGCTGACCACCTTCATTCGGGATGTCCGCCGGGATCTCTCCTCGCCGAAGCTCCCCTTCGTGATCGGGGTGCTCGGGGTGGGAGGGCCTCTGGAGCAGTACCCTCCGGACTCCCAGCGCTACAAGGGGGTGCACGGGAACTTCCGCCGCGCGATGGCGGCTCCCGCTTCCCTTCGCGAGTTCCGGGGCACGGTCCTCGCGGTGGAGACCGCGCCCTTCTGGGATCAGCGCGTCGCCGCGCTGAGAGAGCGGGAGAAGAAGCTCCGTCCACGCTTCGATCAGCTCAAGAAGGAGGTCGAGGCGGGGACACGGACCCCGGCCGAGGCCAAGGCGGAGCGGGAGCGGATCTTCGAGGAGACCTTCAACGATGAGGAGCGGGTGCTGCTCCTCGAGAGCGTCTCCAACGGGGACTATCACTACATGGGCTCGGCCCGGGTCATCGCTCCCATCGGCCGCGCCTTCGCCGAAGCGGCCGCCACGCTCGTCCGGCGCTCCCGCTAGGGCCCACGCCCCACGAACCTGTGCCCACCCGACGCTCCACCGATGAAAGGGAGCCCCATGAACGGCATCCTCAGAGACTTCGCCCTGCTCCTGCCGCTCCTGCTGATCCCTTCGCCGACCTTCGGGCACGGGGACCCCGGTCGCGGGGGAGAGGCGCCCGACTTCACCGCCGGGGGAACGATCCCCGAGGGCTCCACCCATGACTGGAACCTCGGTCCCACCGGCCTCCGGGGCTGGATGCACAGTCACCGCATGGAGACGACCGACGCGCGTCAGGTCCTGATCACCGAGGTCGCGGATGGCTCCCCCGCGGCGGGGATCCTCGCGAAGGGCGATGTCATCCTCGGCATCGGACGACGGGAGTTCGCCGGCGATCCCCGGGTCGAGCTCGGTCGCGCCATCGGGGAGGCGGAGGCGAAGAGCGGGAAGCTGCGCCTCCTCGTCTGGCGGGAAGGGCGGAAGAAGCGGGTGACGATTCCTCTCGCGAAGCTCGGGGCCTACTCCGACACCGCGCCCTTCGACTGTCGGAAGTCGGAGCGGATCTACGAGGCGTGCTGCGACGCGCTCGCGCGACGCATGCTGGAGAAGCCGGAGGATGGGCACCCGATCACCCGCTGCTGGAACGCGCTCGCCCTGCTCGCCAGCGGAGAGAAGAAGTACCTCCCGGTGATCCTCCCGCAGGTCGAGTGGGCCGCCGGGTTCACCGATCCGGAGCGCCGCTCGCTCCACTCGTGGCAGTACGGGCCGGCGAACCTGCTCCTCGCCGAGTACATCCTCGTCACCGGGGATCGGACCCACTTCTCCGCGCTCGAGCGCGTCACCCGCGAGATTCTCGCGGGGCAGAGCGTCATCGGCTCCTGGGGTCATCGCTTCGTGCAGACTAACGGCCGCCTCGCGGGGTACGGGATGATGAACGCGCCGGGGCTCCCTCTCGTCATCTCCCTCGTCCTCGCCCGCGAGGCGGGGGTGGAGGACCCGCGCCTGGATGAGGCGATCGCGAAGACCGCCCGGCTGGTGCGCTACTACGTCGGCAAGGGAGCGGTGCCCTACGGGGATCACCATCCGTGGATCGAGACCCACGAGGACAACGGCAAGAACGGCGCGGCGGCGGTCCTCTTCCACCTGCTCGGGGATGTCGAGGCGGCGAGCTACTTCGCGAGGATGAGCGTGGCGTCCCACGGCGCGGAGCGGGACACCGGCCACACGGGGAACTTCTTCAACATGCTCTGGGCGATGCCCGGGGTCGCGCTCGCCGGACCGGTGGCGTCCGGCGCGTGGATGGAGGAGTTCGGGTGGTACTACGACCTCGCGCGGGGGTGGGATGGCAAGTTCACCCACCAGGGGCCCCCGCAGCCGAAGCCGGACAGCTACCGGAACTGGGATGCCAGCGGCACCCTGCTCGTCGCGTACGCCCAGTCGAGGGGAGTCCTCTCCATGACCGGGAGGAAGGCGAGCATCGTCCCCGCCCTCGATCGCGAGACGGCGGAGAGCACCGTCGCCGATGGCCGCGGCTGGGGTCCGGCGCGAAAGCACGAGTCCTACACGCGGCGCTCCGATGCCGAGGTGATCGCCGGGCTCCGCAGCTGGTCCCCGGTGGTGCGGGAGCGCTCCGCCCTCGAGTGGGCGCGACGCACGAAGGAGTCGAAGGAGCCGAGATACGCGGAGCCGACCGCCCCGCTCATCCCGCTCCTCGGAGCGGAGGCCTCGGACGCCCGTCTCGGTGCCTGCCAGGCGATCATCCACCTGCGCGGGCGAGGCGCCCCGGCGGTGGAGGCGGTTCGGGCGAACCTGCGCGCGACCGATCCCTGGCTCCGAATTCAGGCGGCGAACGCCCTGGCCGCGATCGGAGGGCCGGCGCGCGGAGCCCTCCCGGAGCTCCTCTCGATGCTCGCCGAGCCGCCGACCGAGGGGGACCCGCGGGGGATGCAGCAGCGCTACCTCTGCTTCGCCCTCTTCGATCGGCGGGACGGGATGCTCCGGGGGGACCTCGCTGAGGTGGACCGCGCCCTCCTCCTCGAGGCGGTCCGAGCCGGGCTCGCGAACGAGGACGGTCGGGCGCGGGGCACCCTCGGCTCGGTCTACGAGAAGCTCAGCCTCGGAGAGCTCGCTCCGCTGCTCCCGGCCATCCTCGAGGCGGTCGAGGAGCCGGCCCCCAGCGGGATCATGTTCGCGGACGGGATCCGCCTGAGCGGCCTCGAGCTCCTCGCGCGCCATCGGATCGCCGAGGGCCTTCCCCTCGCCGTCCCGCTCATCGATCCGGATCGCTGGGGAATGGACAACCGGATCCGCCGCTGCCTGAAGGTCCTCGAGACCTACGGCGGCGCCGCGCGGGACCAGATCCCGGCCCTGCGGGAGCTCAAGGGCAAGCTCGCCGCGAAGCGCTGGTCGAAGGAGAAGATCGACGCGCTGAAGATCGACGCGCTGATCGAGAAGATCGAGGCGGATCGCGTTCCGCTGCCTCTGCGACCGCTCTCCGGCGTCGGAAGCTGATCGTGGGCTGACCGACCGTCCGGGCGGGGGGGACGGTGTCGGTCACACCGCCCGGCGCGCCGTTCCGGACTGCGCCGCTCAGGACTGCGCCGCCCGAGTCCGCGCCGCCCGAGTCCGCGCCGCCCAGCGACTCCGGCGCCTTCCTCTTCGCCCGGGGCGCGTCCCGCGCTACCCTGTAGGCATGAAACCACGAACCCGACCTGCTCCCGCGATCCTGCCCGGTCGCGCCGCGCTGCTGGCGCTGGCCGTCCTCCTCCCCGGCCTCGCGCTCCTCGCGGGGTCCTCGCCGGTGGACGCCACCCGCGACGCCTCCGGCTCCGATGACATCTTCGAGGCGGCGGCCGCGGTCCTCGAGGCGCGCTGCGTGCGCTGCCACAACCCGGGCAAGACGAAGGGCGGTCTCCTCCTCACGACGCGGGCCTCGATCGAGGAGGGGGGATACTCGGGCCCGGCGGGGGTGCCGAGGCGCGTCGTCGACAGCTTCCTCCTCGATGCGGTCTCGTATGAGGACCCGACGATCGGGATGCCCCCGACCGGGCGGATCCCGCAGGCGGAGATCGATGCACTCCGGCGATGGATCGAGGAGGGGATGCCCTGGCCGGAGGGGCGCGTCCTCGAGGCCGAGGAGGAGCCCGGGGTCGAGTCGATCCCCATCGATCGCTGGTGCTACGAGCCCCTCTCCCGACCGCCGCTCCCATCCGTGAGGGATGCGCGCTGGGGATCGAGCCCGATCGATGCCTTCGTCCTCGCCCGGCTGGAGGAGGCCGGCCTCGACCCCGCACCTCCCGCCTCCCGGGAGACGCTGATCCGTCGCGTCACCTACGACCTCACCGGGCTCCCCCCGACCCCCGAGGCCGTGCGCGCGTTCGTCGCGGACACCTCCCCCGACGCCTGGACGAACCTCGTGGAGGGGCTGCTCGCCAGCCCTCAGTACGGAGTCCACTGGGGGCGGCACTGGCTCGACCTCGTGCGCTTCGCGGAGACCGACAGCTACGAGCGCGATCGGCTGAAGCCGGGGGCGTGGCGCTACCGCGACTGGGTGATCGATGCGCTGAACGCCGACCTCCCCTACGACCGCTTCCTCACCGAGCAGCTCGCCGGGGACGAGCTCCCCGACGCCCGTCTCGCTCAGTACATCGCGACCGGCTACTACCGCCTCGGCATCTGGGATGACGAGCCGACCGATCCGCTGCAGGCGGTCTACGACGACCTCGACGGGATCCTCGACACGACCTGCCGCGTGACGATGGGGATCTCCATGGGGTGCGCCCGCTGCCACGATCACAAGGGCGACCCGATCCCGACCACCGACTACTACCAGCTTCTCTCCTTCTTCGAGGGGCTGAAGCCGTACAAGGTCGGCCGGGGGAACTCGACGAATCCCGAGAACTTCCTGCGCTCCCTCCCCGCCGACCTCGGGGCCTCGACCTTCGAGGATGAGATCCGCGCCCATCGACAGGAGCGCCGCGAGCTCATCGATCATGTGCAGAACCTCGAGCGCGAGGTCCGCGAGCGCTGGGGGGGAGAGGTCCTCGCGGCGGGGGACCGGACCTCCGACGGGCTCGTCCATCACTTCACCTTCGAGGCGAATGCCTCCGAGGAGATCGCGCTGGAGGGGACGGCGTGGACCGATGGGCCCCGGGGACGGGCGCTCCTCGGCACGGGCGGGGCGAGCGGGGGCGTGATCCCGCGCCCCGTTCAGGATGACTTCACCATCGCCCTCTGGGTCCGCGCGGACGAGGAGGGGCAGGGGGGGAACCGGGACCTGCGATGGTTCCGCGGCACCGGGCTGGTCGACGGAGAGGTCCCGGGGATCGTCCCCGACTTCGGCCTCTCCATCGTCGGGCGCCATGTGTGCGTCGGGGTCGGCGAGCCGGAGACCTTCATCCACTCCTCCGCGCCACTCACCCCCGGGGAGTGGCACCATGTCGCGTTCACGCGTCACCGGGAGAGTGGCCGCATCGAGATCTGGCTCGATGGAGCCCGGGTCGCCGAGGGGCGCGGGGGGACCCAGAGCCTCACCGCGCCCGAGGTCCTCCGCATCGGGCGGATGCAGCCGGGCTACGGCTCCCTCGTCGGCGGGCTCGATGACCTGCGGATCTACGAGCGGGTCCTCTCCGCGGAGGAGATCGTCGACCTCGCCATCGGCGGGGGCGCGCTCCCCCGGGTCACGGAGGTGGTCCGTGAGCGTCTCGGCGCCCCGGAGGCGGCCCGCCACGAGAGCGCGGTCGCGCGCCTGTCCCGCCTCGTCCCCCCTTCGCGGGAGATGGTCGAGGTGCTCTGCGCCCAGGAGCCGGGGACCGTGGTCCCCGCGAGCTTCGTCCGGGTGCGGGGGAACGCCGGGAGCCCGGGCGAGCCGGTCGAGCCCGGCTTCCCGCGGATCCTCGGAGGGGGCGCGCCCACCATCGAGGCACCGGCGGACGGGGAGACCTCGGGGAGGCGGCTCGCCTTCGCCCGCTGGCTGACCGACCCGGAGCATCCGCTCACGGCCCGGGTGATGGCGAATCGCATCTGGCAGTTCCACTTCGGCCGCGGGCTCGTCCGCAGCGCGAACGACTTCGGGAACCTCGGGGATCTCCCGACGCATCCCGGGCTCCTGGACTGGCTCGCATCGGAGTTCATCGATGGAGGCTGGAGCCTCAAGGAGCTCCACCGGAAGATCCTTCTCTCGAGCACCTATCGGATGTCATCGCGGCCCGATCCGGGGGCTCTCACCCTCGACCCCTCGAACGACCTCCTCTGGCGCTTCGAGCCGCGCCGACTCGCGGCGGAGGAGCTGCGCGACTCGATCCTGGCGGTGAACGGCTCGATCAACCTGGAGCTCGGCGGCCCCGGGGTCTACCCCCCGATGCCGCAGGAGGTCCTCGCGACCGCGTCGCGCCCCGATCAGGCCTGGGGTCGATCGACCCCGGAGCAGGCAGCCCGCCGGAGCATCTTCATCCACGTGAAGCGCTCCCTCCTCGACCCCCTCCTCGTGAGCTTCGACCTCGCCGACACCGACACCAGCTGCCCGGTCCGCTTCGTCACGACCCAGCCCACTCAGGCGCTGACCCTGTTGAACAGCGAGTTCTCCCAGCGACAGGCGACCCGCATGGCGGAGCGTCTCGAGCGCGAGCATCCGGGCGACCGGCGCGCCCAGCTGCGCCGCGGGCTGGAGCTCGTCTCGCAGCGGGAGGTGGGGGAGGCGGAGCTCGAGCGCCAGCTCGGCTTCCTCGCCGAGCTCGAGGCGGAGGGGCTCACCCCTCCCCAGGCGCTCCAGGCGTTCTGTCTCCTCGCGATCAACCTGAACGAGTTCATCCACCTCGACTGAGGCGGACCGGAGAGAAGGAGGCCGCGTGCCCCTCGAAGAGCAGACACCCCCCGGCCGTCGCGGCTTCTGCGGCCGGACCCGCCGCGAGTTCCTCTGGGACGCCGGGGCGGGGTTCACCTCGGTGGCCCTGAGCGGCCTCCTCGGCGGCTCCTTCTTCTCGAAGCAGCTCCTCGCGGCGGATGGTCTCTCCGGATTCCGGAACCCCCTCGCCGCGAAGCCACCGATGTTCGCCCCGAAGGCGAAGTCGGTGATCTTCCTCTTCATGTACGGCGGACCGAGCCAGGTCGACACCTTCGACTACAAGCCCGACCTGTACCCCCTCGATGGCAAGACGGTCGACGTGAAGACCTTCGGTCGCGGCGGACACCGGAACCAGGGCCGGGTCGTCGGACCGAAGTGGCGGTTCCAGCGGTACGGAGAGTGCGGGAAGTGGGTGAGCGATCTCTTCCCCAATGTCGGGCGCCACGTCGACGACATCGCCTTCATCCACTCGATGACGGCGGACTCCCCGCTCCACGGCTCTGCGATGCTGATGATGAACTCGGGGAAGATCCTCTCCGGGGCGCCGTGCATCGGCTCGTGGGTGAACTACGGACTCGGCAGCGTGAACGAGAACCTCCCCGGGTTCGTCGTCATGCTCGATCGGAGCGGGGGGCCGATCTCGGGCGCGAAGAACTGGTCGTCGGGCTACATGCCGGCGAGCTACCAGGGGACGATCCTGCGCGGGGAGGGTCCGCCGATCCTGGACCTCGAGCGACCGGAGGGGATGAGCGCCGCCACCCAGCGGCGACTCCTCGACCAGCTGCGCCGGGAGAACGAGGAGCACGCCGCGGCCCGCGGCGGCAACCCGGACCTCCTCTCCCGGATCGCCAGCTACGAGCTCGCCTACCAGATGCAGTCCCACGCGCCGGAGGCGGTCGACTACGAGTCGGAGTCCCCCGAGACGAAGAGCCTCTACGGCCTCGATCGCGAGCGGACCTCGGACTTCGGCCGGAAGTGCCTCCTCGCGCGCCGCCTCGTCGAGCGGGGGGTGCGGTTCATCCAGGTCTACTCGGGCGGCAACCACAACGATCACAACTGGGATGCCCACGGAGATCTGGTGCACAACCACGAGAAGCACGCCGGGGCCACCGACCAGCCGATCGCGGGCCTGCTCGAGGATCTCAAGCGACGGGGGATGCTCGATGAGACCCTCGTCATCTGGGGCGGGGAGTTCGGTCGTCAGCCGACCGCCGAGTACGCCGAGGGGACCGGCCGCGACCACAACAGCTACGGCTTCACGATGTGGATGGCCGGGGGTGGGGTAAAGGGCGGGATCTCCGTGGGTGAGACCGATGAGCTCGGCGCGGAGGCGGTCTCCCAGCGCTTCCACGTGAAGAACCTGCACGCGACGATCCTGCAGCTGATGGGGCTCGACCCCAACCACCTCACCTTCTTCCACGGAGGCCTCGACCAGCGGCTGGTGGGCGTCGAGGGGGCCGAGCCGATCTGGCCGGTGATCGCCTAGCGACGAAGCTGGAGCTGGGCGTCGACCACCTCGGGGCGCTCGAGCAGGGCCGTCGCGATCTCCGCCGCGCGAGCCCGGTCGGGCAGGGTCACCTCGAAGGTGAGCTGAAGGCGGGAGCGGTCCCGCTCCGCCCGGGCGGAGGCGAGCGTCCCCCGGACCCCGAACTTCCCGAACACCTCCGACCACGCCGCGGGATCCGCGTCGGGAGGGACGATCGCGACGGTCAGGCTTCCCCGGGCCTCGCCGCTCTCGGCGTTCGCGACCGCTGGCGCGGGAGCTCGGTCCCGCAGCGTCCCCGCCGCGTGCAGGAGCAGCACGACGAGGGAGACCACGCCGACGCCGACCACTGCGACCTGCTCCTGCTGCTCCGCCGCGATCCCCGTCGCCACCGCGAAGATCACGAAGGCGGTGTCGCGGACATCGCTCACCGTGGTGCGGAAGCGGACGATGGCGAGGGTTCCGACGAGGGTGAAGGCGACCGCGATGTTCTGCCCCACCGCCATGGTGACCAGGGTGATCAGGGTGGAGAGGAGCACGAGGGTCGGGAAGAGCCCCGGGTTCTTGCCTCGGGCTCCCCGCGTGAGCCGGTGGAGGACGGCGATGACGAGGCCCAGCGCGGCGGAGAGGAGGAGGCCCTTCGCGACGGTCCCCGCCATGGCCGGAGCAGCCGCGAGGGCGGTCTGCTGAGCGGTCGGCGGGAGGAGGGACTCGATCATCGGCGCGGGCTCCCTTCTCCCGACGGTGTCCGCGGGGCGGCGGCGACCTCGAGCCCCACCGCCTCGAGGCCGAGAGAGTACTTGGAGCTCGCTCGCAGGGGCAAGGCGAGATGCGCTCTCGCCGCCGCGAGGAGCGGGGTCTCCTCCTCCGGCCCCTTGAACTCGATGATCGCCTCGTGCGGCACGGCCTGTCGCGACCGATCGGCAGCGAATCCGAGAGCCGCGCCGTCCCTTCCCCCATCGCGAGGGATCGCGACCTCGAGTCGACGGTCGATCGTGACCCGCTCCCCGTCGGGACCGATCCAGGCGAGGCGGTCGTAGCTCACCTGGAGCGTGGGGAGCAGCCCGAGCATTCGGAAGCGGGAGCGGAACCAGTCGAGGCCGGGGGGGGAGATGGGCGAGGAATCCCGCTCGGGATCGAGGAGGGTGACGAGCGCGGGCTCCTCGATCGGCAGGCGGCGCTTCCACACCCGGGACCCCACTCGCAGCTTCTCCTCCAGTATCCACGCGCGACCTCCGTCGTAGCGGCGGACCCGGTGCTTGGGGAGCTGGTGGCGCGAGCGGTCCCGATAGCAATCCCGCTGCAGCGTGTCGAAGTAGATGCTCTCGATCCGGATCTCCGGGAGCTCGGGATCGCGCGCGTGGGGATCGGGTCGGAGATTCTCCCCCAACCAGTCCACGAGGGAGCGGACCGCGTCCGACGGCGCGGTGCACTTCAGCTCGAGGCGGGGTCCCGTGCGCGGGGGGCTCGTCACCGCATGGTCCTCAGAGGGAGCGACCCGGGGTCCCGGCGGGAGGCTCGGCCCCCGGCTCGTCCGCGCTCTCCGGAGAGAACACCCAGGGACGCGCCTGCTTGATCGACAGGTCGCCGAGCTCGGTCACCTTGAACTCGATCTCCATGGCGAAAGGGTCGGAGGCGCCGTGCAGGGCGCGGAATTCCCGCTCGATGACCTCGAGGGCTCGACGCAGCAGGTTGCAGTGGTCGACCGAGAGGACCGTCTCGTTGGCGGCCGCGAGGCTCGAGCGCTGGATCATCCGGTCGAGGCCGGGGCCGCGCGGGTGGAGGATCCGCTCTTCGGGCATCTCATCCCCATCCGGGTTCGTGACGAGCGCCTCGCCGAGCTGGGCGTTCACATAGGACGCGCGCCCGATCTGCCCCTCCGTGCCGTAGACGATGTCCCGGGTGACCGCGACCCCGTTCGCCTGCTCGCGCGAGAAGTTGGGGTGGAGGAGGACCCCCATCGCCGTGGTGAAGTGATCGATGCGGGCGAACTCCCGCTCCTCCACCGCGCGGAAGTTCCACAGGCTGGCGTAAACCTGACGGATCGACTTCGAGAGGTGCCCCTCCCGCTCCTTGTGGGTGAAGGAGTCGTAGAGCCCCGCGCCGCTGAACCCGGGGAGGTCCTCGTTGTTGGTGCTCGAGCGGCAGCGGATCGAGGTCCCGGCCGGGAAGGCGGCCTGAACAGCGGAGAGCGCCTCGGAGAGGTCGGCGGGGAACTCCCCGGCCTCGATCGCCGCGCGCAGCTCGGCGAGCCCGGCCTCCCGGACCTCGGCATCCTCGCGCCAGCCGGGGGCGCCGAGGATCTCCCGCGCCCGGGTGAAGAGCCCGTTCTCCTCCATGAACCGTACATAGAAGGAGAAGGGGACCGCGAACCCATCGGGGAGCTCGATCTCCGCGGGGAGCCCGATGCGTCGCAGGGTCGCGAGGTTCGCGGCCTTGGTCCCCACGCTGCGGGCATCGACGAACCCGAGCTCCGAGAGCGGGAGGATCCGCGTCGCGGAGAGGTCACGGGGAGGGGTCCGGGGCTGGGCCGGCCGCAGCGCGGCGAAGTGGGTCTCGACCTCACCGACCGAGGCCTCCCGGATCGAGTAGCCATCGGCGCCGACGGTGTAGACGACCGGCTTGCCGATGAGCGAGGTGATGTCGGGATCCTCCAGCGCTCCGCGAATGAAGGCGTTGGGGACGGCATCCTGGACCGCGCGCAGGTTCACATGGGAGAGCGGGGTCTGGCGCACGCAGGTGATGATCCCCGCGACCCGGGGCATCTCGTTCGGGAGCGTGCGGCAGATGACCACCTCTCGGGCTCCGGGCCGGTCCCCCGGCTCGAGGACGCGCAGGCGCCCCACACCGGTCGTCGGGTTGAGAGGGAGGTACGCGATGTCGGCGTAGACATCCTCCGCCACGAAGATCGGGATTGCGGCGGCGTCGTAGTCCGCCTTCTCCGCCATCGTCCGGGCCCGGGCGCGCGGGAGGGCGTGATAGGCGAGGCGGCCCTCGAGGATCGGCGCATGGGCGACGAGCTCGCGGTACGCGAGCGCGATGGCCGGGAAGGGGTAGGCGTCGTTCGGCTCGAACTCGAAGGTGTACAGCCCCGGCGTGCCGTCCGGCGCCTTCAGGAGGGGGCGGAAGACGAGGACTCCGCGCATCTGACCCTCCCGGCCGATCTCGATGCCGGCGCGCTGCATGAACTGAGGGTGGGAGCGGATCGCCTCGGTGTTGATGAAGTAGGTGTCGGGGGTGTCGGTGGTCGCGTTCTCGATCTGGAACTTCAAGAACTCGAGACCGGTGAGGTGGGTGTCGATCATCACCTCCTCCCCCTGGTAGGAGAGGCGCTCGAAGGTGGTCCGATCGGGGACATCGGCCTCGCCGATCTCATCGGGCAGCTCCGCCGGAGAGAGGCGCGGTCCGCCGCCCCCCCGCCCGAACCCACCGAAGCCGCCGCGGCGGGAGCCGCGGTCCCCCCGGCCTCCGCCCGGTCCGAAGCGCGGCAGCATCTCGTCCCCGGAGAGGACTCCATCCCCGTTCCGGTCCAGGGCACGCAGGCGCTCGGGCGCAGCCTCCATCTCCTCCGCGGAGACCACTCCGTCCCCGTCCGCATCGAGGGCGCGAACGACGGGGAAGTCCGGGGGGGCACCGCCACGACGCGGCGGGCGCGGGTCGTCCGGGGGCGCCTGGGCTCCGATGGTCGGGGTGAAGAGAAGGAGAAGGAGAAGGAACCTGGAGAGAATCGACAGGCGCATGGGGGGCCTTCCCGGAGCGGGTGCAGGGTGAGGTCCGTGGGAGGAACCCCGGGCGCCGACCCGGGTTCCCGCTCGATCGCGGCGGAATCCTCGCGCGGGTGGCGCGAGGAGGGGCACCGACGCATCCCATGATCCTAGACGAAGTTGAAGGGTGGAGCACCCGCGATCTCTCGGCGGGGGAGGCCGGGACCCGGGCGTGGTTTTTCGTGCGCGAATCCGAGCGCCGGGGGCAGGCGAATCCCGCCCCATGAACACCACCAGAGAGCGAGTCCTCGTCACCGGCGCCACCGGCTACATCGGCGGGCGGCTCATCCCCGAGCTGCTCCTCGCCGGCTACTCGGTCCGCTGCCATGTTCGGACCCCCCGCAAGCTCCTCGACCGCCCCTGGATCAACCGGCCCTCCGTGGAGGTGGTCGAGGGGGACCTCACGACCGCGACCGCCGAGGAGCTCGCGGAGCAGCTCCGCGGCTGCACCGCCGCCTACTACCTGATCCACTCGATGATCTCCGCGGGCGAGGAGTACGCCGAGCGGGATCGGGCGATGGCCCGCACCTTCGCCCGCGCCGCCGAGCTCGCGGGTGTGAAGCGGATCATCTACCTCGGCGGACTCGGCGAGCTCGGCGATGGGCTCAGCGAGCATCTCGCTTCCCGTCGGGAGGTGGGGAAGGTCCTCGCCGAGGGGAAGGTCCCCGTCACCGAGCTGCGCGCCGCCATGATCATCGGCTCCGGCTCCGCCTCCTTCGAGATTCTCCGCTACATCGTCGAGCGCCTGCCGGTGATGATCACGCCTCGCTGGGTGAGCACCGAGAGCCAGCCGATCGGGATCGACAATGTCCTCGGCTATCTCGTGAAGTGCCTGTCGACCCCCGAGACGGCGGGTCGCACCCTCGACATCGGGGGGGCCGACATCCTCAGCTACCGCGAGCTGATGCGGATCATGGCGGAGGAGCGAGGCCTCTCCCGCCGTTGGATCCTCCCTGTCCCCGTGCTCACTCCCAAGCTCAGCTCCTGGTGGATCCACTTCGTGACCCCGATCGGACATCGCATCGCCCGGCCTCTGGCGGAGGGTTTGCGCAACCGGGTCGTCGTCCGGGATGACACCGCGGCCCGGCTGATGCCCCAGCGCCTCTACGGAGCGCGGGAGGCGATCGCCGCCGCCCTGACCCGGGTGCGCGACAACAAGGTGGAGACGATGTGGTCGATGGCGGGCGCGATGCCCGGAGACCCGGACTGGGCCGGCGGCACCACCTACGTCGATGCGCGGACCATCGACATCGAGGCCGATCGAGCCCAGGTCTTCGGGGCGGTCTGCCGGGTCGGCGGAGGGCATGGCTGGTACGCCGCGGACACCCTCTGGAAGATCCGCGGCTTCCTCGACCGTCTCGTCGGCGGGCCCGGGCTGCGGCGCGGTCGTCGCAACCCCGAGCAGGTCTCCTACGGGGAGGCGCTCGACTTCTGGCGGGTCACCGGGATCGAGAGGGATCGCGGCCTGCGCCTGCGGGCGGAGATGCGGCTCCCCGGCGTGGCCGAGCTGGAGTTCCAGCTGGAGGACGCGGAAGGGGGCGGGACGCGCCTCCGCCAGGTCGCGCGCTTCCGGCCGAAGGGGCTCTTCGGACTCGCCTACTGGTACTCGGTCCTGCCCCTCCACGGATATGTCTTCCGCGGCATGCTCGGGGGGATCCGTCGCGCCGCCGAGGAGGCGAGCCGGAACGATCGAAGTCGGAGTCCCCGGCCCGATCCGCCGGTCGGCCTCACCCCGACGCCGACTCCGGAGCCGCCGGTGTCCTGACGGCGCGGGCCCGGGCGGCGCGCAGGAGGAGGAAGAAGGGAGCCCACCAGATCAGGTCGTTCGGGATGATCGTCCGCCCGAACGAGAGGGGGACGATCCCCTCCAGGACGCCGCCGACGAACCCGATCGGCCCGAAGACCTTCCCGAGGAACCCGACGAGGACGATCGGCCAGTGGCGGAGGGGATCCCGCGCTGCGGCCCAGTAGCCGATCCCGTAGACCCCGACGATCATTCCGATGCACTGCCAGAGGGTGAAGGCGACCGGATCGAGGGCCTCGAGTCTCTCCGCGGGGAGGAGCCAGCCGAGGGTCACCCGCGGCAGCAGGATCACGGCCGCGCCCCAGAGGAGGTTGTAGACCGCCGCCACGCGGAGGACGGCCGGACCCCAGCGCGGGCCGGCGGGAGGGGGGATCGTGTCACTCACGGCAACTCCTTCGCTTCCGCCATACCTGGGTTTCGCGGGCCTCCCGAAGCCGGATTCCGCGAATCCACCCCGGGGCTCCGAGCGTATCCCATCCGGACCGAGGAGCCCCTCGGATCCGCCCCGAGAGGAGCTTCCATGAACCCCGTCCACGTCGTCCTCGGTGCCACCGGAGGGATCGGTCGCGCCGTCGCGCGCCAGCTCACCGAAGCGGGTGCCTCCGTCATCATCGCCGCCCGCGACTCGGTCGCCCTTGACCGCCTGGCCGCCGAGATCGACGCGACCCCCTGCCTCTTCGATGGCACCGACCTCGCCTCGGTGGAGGAGGCGCTCGAGACCGCGGTGCGGAAGTACGACCGTCTCGATGGCGTCGCGAACTGTGTGGGCTCCCTCCTCCTCAAGCCCGCCCACCTCACGACAGGTCCCGAGTGGGACGAGGTCATCGCCACTCACCTCCGCTCCTCCTTTGCGGCGGTGCGTGCAGCAGCGCCCCGGATGCGGAAGCAGGGGGGCTCGATCGTCCTCATCTCCTCCGCCGCGGCTCGGATCGGGCTCGCGAACCACGAGGCGATCGCCGCCGCGAAGGCGGGGATCGAGGGGCTCGCGAAGAGCGCGGCGGCGACCTACGCCAACGCCGGAGTGCGCGTGAACGTCGTGGCCCCCGGACTGGTCCGGACCAAGCTCACCGAGCGGATCACCGGAACCGAGGCCGCGGAGCGCGCGTCGCTCGATCTGCACCCGCTCGGCCGCCTCGGGGAGGCGGACGATGTCGCGCGGGCGATCACCTGGCTCCTCGACCCCGCGCAGAGCTGGGTCACCTCTCAGGTGATCGGGGTCGACGGAGGGCTCGGTGGCCTGAAGACCCGCCCGCGCGCGCGCTGAGCCGCCCCTTCCCCCCGACCCCGCACTCTCCGACCGAATCCGCGGATTCGCTGGCGGCTCCAGATGAGAATCGATTATCATTTCTCAAATGAGCGCGCCAAAGCATGATCAGGTCCTGCAGGCTCTCGTCGATGCGAGGGGGCCGATGTCCGCCAACGAGCTGTGGGAGCTCCTCCGCGAGGAGAGCCAGAGCGTGGGTCTCGCCACGGTCTATCGCGCCCTGCGCCGGGGGGTGGAGGAGGGCCGACTCGTCGCGGTCGAGCTCCAGGCGGGCTCGGTCCGATACGAGCCGGCGAACCTGAAGCATCACCACCACTTCCTCTGCTCCCGCTGCGAGCGCGCCTTCGATCTCGATGGCTGCGTTCGGCAGCTCGAGCGCCTTCTCCCCGCCGGCTTCCGCATGAGTGGTCACGAGATCCTGCTCTTCGGCAACTGCGCGGACTGTGCGAGCGAGGAGGGGGGATGAGAGCTGCGCCCGAGGGACTCTGGGATCGACTCGGCTGCTGGGCCTCCTCCGCCTGCGTCGTGCACTGTCTCGTCTCGCCCCTCTTCCTTCTCGCCCTCCCCTCCTTCGGGCGGATCTGGGCGCACCCTGCGTCGCATGCACTGATGGCGCTCGGAGTCGTGCCGCTGGGGGCCACCGTGCTCATCCACGGGTCTCGAGGAGGCGGGCGCCGCTGGATCCGGGGAGCGGCGCTGGCGGGGATCCTCTTCGTCCTCGCCGGAAGCGCGCTGCCGTACCTCCCCTCGGCCCCGACGAGCCTCGCGGAGGAGGGGGCGGACTCCTGCGACAACTGCTGTCCGAGTGTGGTGGTCGACGAGTCGGGGGAGAGGTCCCTGCATCTCCCCCCGGCGACGATCGCGACGATCCTCGGCTCCGCCTGCCTCATCACGGCCCATCTCGGCAACCGGCGCAGAGTCTGCATTCGCTGCACCGGAGCCTGAGCTCCCTCGGTCATCCCTGAGGCCTCGATGGCCCGATCCCACCGGGGGTGGCCGGTTCGAGCTCAGCTCGGAGGGATGGGGCGGGGGATGGGGAGTCCTGCCTTCGAGCGCCACTCTTCGAGGCTCGCTCGCAGCTCTCCCGCCTCCCTCGGCCGCTCCTCCGCGAGGTCGTTCTCCTCTCCGACATCACGCCGGTGATAGAGCTCGACGCTGTCGGACTCGTAGAAGTGGAGCAGCTTGTAGTCTCCGCGCCAGATCACGGAGGCCGGGGTCGTTCGCCAGGTCCCCCGGGTCCGGGATCCCTCGAGGTAGGCGGGGAAGTGCCAGTGGAGCTCGCGCTTCGCCAGAGAGCTGCGCCGACCGCGCAGGAGCGGCACGAGGCTCTCCCCGACCAGCTCCTCCGAGGCGGAGCGGCCGGCGATCTCCAGGAAGGTGGGGTAGAGGTCGCTGAGCTGGAGAGGGACCCGCTCTTCGGTGCGATTCCCCCGGATCCCCGGCCCCGCCGCGATGAACGGGACGCGGATCCCTCCCTCGTAGAGCATCCCCTTCGCACCGCGGAGTGGCCCGTTGTCGGTGAAGCCCTCGTGACCCCCGTTGTCGCTCGTGAAGATGACGAGGGTGTCCCCGGCTCGCCCGGTCCGCTCGAGCGCGTCCACGAGTCGACCGACCGAGCGATCCACGCTCTCCACGAGCGCGGCGTAGCGCCAGCGTCGGCGGTCCGCCTCGGGGAGCTTCTCCTGCCACTGCCGCACCCGCGCGGGGTCCGCCTGGACCGGGGTATGGACCGCGTAGTGGGAGAGGACGAGGAGAAACGGCTCCTCCCCGCACTCCTCGATGAAGTCGATCGCCTGGTCGGTCAGGGCGTCCGCGAGCTCGGTCCCCTTCGCCCCCTCGGGGAGGTCGGGGAGCCCCCACGGGGCGAGGTGAGTCTTCGGGGAGCCGCGCTGGTTCCCCGCCACCGCGCGCTCGAACCCGTGGGCGCGAGGATCGCTCCCCAGATGCCACTTCCCGATGTGAGCGGTGCGATATCCGGCCTCGCCGAGCTCGGTCGCGATGGTGGCCGCTCCGTCGGGGAGGGCGCGGCGCGTGGGAGGGGGATCCAGCTTCCGGTTCTCCGCCTTCCCGCGCGCGCTCGGCGCGACGGTGAAGATCCCGTGGGAGGTCATGTCGCGCCCGGTCATCAGGTAGGCGCGGCTCGGCGCGCAGTTCGGCCCGTTCGAGTAGGCGCGGGCGACCCGCAGCCCCCGCCGCGCGAGGGCGTCGATCGCCGGTGTCTCCCACTCGCTCCCCTGGCAGGAGATGTCCGCCCACCCGAGATCATCGGCGAGGACCACGACGAAGGAGGTGCCCAGGTCTCCACCTCCCGCGCCGCGATCGGAGGAGACCGGCCCGCAGCCGGCGAGCAGGGGGAGGGAGAGGAGCAGGAGCAGCCACGATCGGGAAGGGATGGACGGAGCGCGCAACATCGAGGACCTCTCTCTCGCGGAGGATCGTTCCACAGCGCGCCCGTTCTGCCAACCACCGCCCGCCCCTCCTCTTCTGTACCTGCCCGCGGGCGAGGGTAGACTGGAGCGGAAGGGCAGGTCCCGTCGGGCCCCCTCCTCACCCCCCGGAATCGGAGTTCCCATGCCGGCGCGGTCGCTCCCCCTCCTCATCCTCGTGGTCTCGTCGATCCATGCGACGGCTCTCCCCGGTCAGCAGCCTCCGGCGGGAGCGGCGGAGGCCATCTCCGCGCCGCCTCCCTGCTCTCTGGCGGCGTCGGCGCGGGAGCCCGCGGAGAGTGAGGCGCCCGCCGCGTCGAGCGGGGATCTGCGTGCGCGGGTTGCGGCCCGGGCCGCCGCGCAGACTTCCGGTTCCGGGAGTGGGATCGGCACCTCCTTCGTCGGTCCCCCCTGCTCCGCCGGAGAGTTCGCGCTCCTGCAGGGGGTCGCCCTCGTCGATGCGATCGCGGCGGCCAGCGATGCGTGCCTGGGGAGCCTCTGGTCCTTCGATGCGGATGTGGCCCAGGTGATCGCCGGCGGGACCGTGGTCCTCGTCGCCGATCGGATCACCGCTCTCGCCGTCGACACGGCCGCGAACGCCGAGGCGCTCCGGCGCCTCGCCTACTTCTACCAGATCGCCTTCTACCACGAGTTCTACGAGGGGACGGTGAGCTACGACGGGGCGACCGAGCAGGCGGCGATCGGGGCGATGGTCACCCTCGGCACCTCCCTCGACCTGACCCCCCCCGCGGTCTCCGACCTCGCGCTGATCGAGCAGTGGGGGATCTCGATGGACAGCACGAACGCCACCATCGCGCTCCTTCCCCAGTGCGAGGCGGTCCTCGCGCGCTACAACGGGGATCCGACCCTCTCCGTCTCCTGGGACGAACGCATCATCGTCTACCGGGTGCTCTTCTCCCTCGCGCGGCAGATCGGGAACAACTGCGGAGATGGCGCCGCGAGCCCCTGGTACCTCGCAATGCCGGGCAGCCTCCTCGACGAGGTCGGGACCATCGCCCTCGACACCGGCTACACCGACGACGACCGGTACCTCGTCGAGAACGCCCTCTGGGCGGTCAGTCGCTGCTCCTGCCTCGCGCCTACCACCAGCGCGGCGGCCCACGCGATCGTCTCCAGCGCCTACCAGCTGCACGCTCAGTACTCCGCGCCGTGGCTCCGAGCGGTCATCGATCTGGAGTCCCGCTTCGGCGGAGTCCTCTCCGACGGCACCCCCATCGACATCGATGCGATTCGGGACCAGATCCGGGCGATCGCCCTGCCGAACGAGTTCCGCTTCGATCAGGGGCGCCTCATCTTCCGCACCGCCATCGATGCGGATCTCGCCCTCGCGATGTACGAGGCGATGCAGGAGGTCGAGAGCCAGTTCTTCCGTCAGTGCACCGAGCTGACCCCGGTGCCCGGAGATGACCACGAGGTGCTCACCCTGGTGATCTACGGCAGCCCCGACGACTACCAGACCTACCAGCCCTTCCTCTACGGCCTCTCCACGAACAACGGCGGGATCTTCATCGAGAGCTGGGGAACCCTCTTCACCTACGACCGCACGCCGCAGCAGAGCATCTACACCCTCGAGGAGCTCCTCCGTCACGAGTACGTGCATTACCTCGACAGCCGTCATCTCATCACCGGCAGCTTCGGGGAGGCCGGCACCCTCTACGAGGGGAACCGACTCGTCTGGTACAACGAGGGGCTCGCCGAGTTCCTCGCCGGGAGCACCCGGAGTCAGGGAGTCCTCCCGCGGGGGATCCTCCTCGAGCAGATCGACGGAGACGCGACGCGCCTCTCCATCGACGATGTGATCGGGACCGGCTACGGCAGCTTCACCTTCTACCGCTACGCGGGGATGCTCTTCTCGTTCCTCGAGAGCGAGCGTCCCGACCTGCTGCTCGAGCTCTTCCAGACGGTGCGGGGGAACGACATCGCCGCTCTCGATGCCCTCTACGCCAGCCTGGAGTCGGACCCGGCGCTGCAGGCGCAGTACGATGCCCACCTGACCGCTCGGATCGCCGAGCACGCGAGCGGGACCGGGACCTTCGCCGAGGAGGTCCCCACGACCCCCACTCCCGCCAGCCTGCCGGTCGGAGGGGAGGGGGACCTCCGCCTCGCCCTCGACCTCCTCACCGGGGCACCGGCGGCGCAGTTCCGCGTCTGGCCCGACCGCTTCCGCTACACCTTCGCCGCCACGACCCCCGCGGCGGGGCTCTCCCTCGATGCCGTCCGCGGGCAGCTCGATGCGGAGCTCGACATCTCCCTCCTCGCGTTGGAGGGTCAGGAGCCGCACTTCAGCTCCACGGTCGCCTGGTGCGGCGAGCTGGAGCCGGTCGGTCCGGCGGTCGAGTCGATCCGCATCTTGGAGGGGCCCTACCGTCCCGATCCCGGCGACGCGACCGCCCCCCCGACGCCGACCGGCCTGATCGCGACCACCGCGGGCGGGGTGGCGAGCCTTCAGTGGGACCCGGTCCTCGTCGACGACCTCTCCGGCTATCAGGTCGGACGCAGCGCGAGCCCGGGAGGGCCCTACGAGATGCTGGACGCGATCCCGGTGTGGGAGGAGCACCTCGACGACCCGGGGGCGGGGACCGGCACCTGGTTCTATGTGGTCCACGCCATCGATGCCGCCGGGAACCTCTCCGGTCCCTCGGGAGAGGTGATGGTGGAGACGGTGGTCGAGGTGCTCGTCGTGAACGGCTACTTCGATGGGGGCAACACCGGGTACTACCAGGCGGTGCGGAACACCCTCGATGCGCTGGGGGTCGTTCACAACGCGTGGGACCCGTTCGTGGACGGACCGGTCACGGCGGCTCTCCTCGCGGCGCACCCCGTCGTCATCTGGCCCTGCGGCTACCTGCACGGCAACTACCCCGACCAGCTCGGCCCGGCGCGGCGCCAGCTCCTTCAGGACCACCTCGATGCCGGGGGCAGCCTCCTCCTCTCCGGCGCGTATGTCAGCACGATCCTCGGGGGGACCTCACTCTTCACCGACCATCTCCATGTCTCCCATCTTCAGTGGGGGATGGAGCTGCCCTCGCTGATCGGAGAGCCCGGGAGCGCGGTGGGCGCGAGCTCGCCCCTGACCCTGGGGGGCTCCGCGGGCTATCGATCGGAGATCGCCCTGACGCCGCCGGCGGAGGTCGCCTTCCGGTACGACGCGAGCTCCGGGCCGACGCCGCTCCTCGGGGGCGGGGTCGCGGCGAGCACGGTGGATGCGGGCTATCGGACCCTCTTCCTCGCCTTCCCCTTCACCGACCTCGTCTCCGACGCGCGGAGCGAGCTCCTCGCGGCCGCGCTCCCCTGGCTGAATCCCGGGGATCCCTGCCCGCAGCCGTTCGTCCGTGGGGATGGAAACGGGGATGGGACGGTCGATGTCGCCGATGTCGTCTACCTGCTCGCGGCGCTCTTCACCGGGGGTCCCCCCGCAGTGGTGGCGGAGGCGGCCTTCGTGAACGGGGATGCGGCCTTCGACATCTCCGACCCGATCTACCTGCTCGCCCACCTGTTCAGCGGGGGCCCCCCCCCCGCCGCGCCGTTCCCGGCGGCAGGCTGCCCCTGAGCCCCGCGAGGTCGTCGTCCCCGCCGGACCTGTGACTCCGCTCGCGAGGGAGCGACCTCTCCCGAGAGTTGAGGGTCCTCGATCGCTCCGACACCCCCGCGCCGAAGCTCCCCGGGAAGTCGCTCCGCGTTCCTGTGGCGGATCTACGGGGAGAGATGGGCGGAGCTCGTCCCGTACCAACGGCCGAGGACCTCCGCGAGACGCTCGATCTCCTCGGGCGTGCGCTCCGCGGAGACGACCGCCCGCAGGTAGCCGCCGGGAGGGCCATCCGGATAGTGGATGTGCGGGACGGAGAGGCCGGTCGCCTTCAGCTCGGCGAGGATGCTGTCGGTTCCGGCCGCGGGCACGTCGAAGCGGAAGACCGGCAGCGGGAGAGGGGGAAGGGGGACGCCCTCCGCGGCGAGCGCGGCGCGGGCCCGAGCGATCCGGTCGAGGAGGCGCCCGTGAATCGTGGCGTCATTCCGAAGGAGCTCGAGCGCCGCGAGGCCGGCGGCGGCCCAGGCGGGGGGCAGCGCGGTGGAGCCGACATGGAGGGGGTGCGCGGCGATTCGGTCGCGGATGACGCGACGCGTCGCGATCACGCCGCCCGCTCCCCCGAGCGCCTTGGAGAACGTGGTCGTGATGACGATCCGCGGATCCTCCAGGCCGGCCGCGTTGACGCTCCCCCGCCCGCGCGCTCCCAGGACCCCCGTGCCGTGGCAGTCATCGACGACAAGGTGCCCGTCCGCTGGCAGGGCGGCGAGGAGGGCCGGGAGGTCCGGCTCCTCCCCTCGGGACGGGAAGACGCCGTCGGTGAGAATGACCTTCGCCTCCTCCGGGCGGGGGACCTCCCGACCTCCGAAGCGGAGACCATCGCGGAGGCTCGTGTGGGCGCGCGGGTCCACCCAGACCGTGGGTTGGTCCTCGAGGATGGTCGCGCAGAGGGCGAGGTTGGCGAGGGCGCCCGACGGGAGGAGGAGCGCCGCTTCGGTCCCGAGGAAGCCGGCGACCGCCCGCTCGAGCGCGAGATGCACCGGGTGCTCCCCGGTCGTCGCGCGGGAGGCCCCGGCCCCCAGACCGTCGGCCGCGAGGGAGGCCCGCGCGGCCCCGATGACGGCGGGGTGCGTGCGGAGCCCGAGGTAGTCGCAGCCGGAGAACTCGATCACCCGCGAAGCTCCGTTCCTCTCCGAGTCACGCCCCTCGGTGTCTTCCCGGGGTCGTCCCCCTCAGTGGGCGCCCTTCTTCGGACGGAGCGTCTTCCCGTCCCCGACATGGTCGTTCCAGCTCGCCGGGGTGAAGCCGTTGTCGACCTCGACCATCGTGATGCATCCCTCGACGGGGCAGACGATCTCGCAGAGGTTGCAGCCGACGCACTCCGCTTCATCGACGATCGGGACCCGGGAGTCGTCCCGGGCGGGAAAGATGCACTGATGGGCGCCGTCGTGGCACGCGACCATGCACTTGTAGCAGCCGATGCAGGTCTCCGGGTCGATCTTCGCGACCGTCTCGTGGTTCAGGTCGAGGTCTCCCCACTCGGAGAAGGTGGGGACCGCGGCGCCGACGAGGGCGGCCACGGAGTCGACCTTCTTCTCCCGGAGGTAGCTCTCCAGGCCCTCGATCATGTCCTCGACGATGCGGTAGCCGCGCAGCATCACCTCGGTGCAGACCTGCACCGAGCTGGAGCCGAGGAGGATGAACTCCACCGCATCGCGCCAGTTGGTGACCCCGCCGATGCCGCTGATCGGGAGCTGGAACGCGGGGTCCCGCGCGAGGCCTGCCACCATGTGGAGCGCGATCGGGCGCACCGCCGCCCCGCAGTAGCCGCCGTTCGTGGACAGGCCCCCGACCCGCGGCTCGATCACCATGCGGTCGATGTCGACGCCGATGATGCTCTTGATCGTGTTGATGAGGGAGACGCCGTCCGCGCCCCCCTTCTGCGCGGCGAGGCCGTGGGGGACGATGTCCGCCACGTTCGGGGTGAGCTTCACGAGCACCGGGACGGTGCTGTACTCCTTCACCCAGGAGGTGATCCGCTCGTTCACCGCCGGCTCCTGGCCGACCGCCGAGCCCATGCCGCGCTCGCACATGCCGTGGGGGCAGCCGAAGTTCAACTCGAGACCATCCGCCCCGGCATCGATGGAGCGGGCGATGATCTCCTTCCACTCCTCCTTCGTCTCCACCATGAGGGAGACGATGACCGCGTGCTCGGGGTAGTGCTTCTTCACCTCCTCGATCTCGCGGAAGTTCACATCGAGGGGACGGTCGGTGATGAGCTCGATGTTGTTGAAGCCGACCCCGCGCGAGCCCTGATGGTGGATCGCGCCGAAGCGGCTGGAGACGTTCTGGATCGGGGTGCCGAGGGTCTTCCAGACGGCGCCGCCCCAGCCGTGGTCGAAGGCGCGCATGATCTGCTCCCCCGAATTCGTCGGGGGCGCGGAGGCGAGCCAGAAGGGGTTGGGGGACTCGATCCCCGCGCAGTTGGCGGTGAGGTCCGGCATCACGCTCCTCCCAGGTACTCGTGGATGGCGCGGGCGGCGCGCTTCCCTTCGGCGACCGCGTTGACCACCTCCTTGGCGCCGTTCGAGGCGTCCCCGCCCGCGAACCAGCCGGGGCGACCGAGCGCGCCGCTCTCATCGACGACGAGGCGGCCGCCCTCGCTCTCGACCCCGCTCAACGCGGCGGCGATCGCGTCGCCGAGCTTCGCCTGGCCGACCGCCAGGAGGACGAAGTCCGCGTCCACGGTGATCTCCTCGCCGGTGGGGCGCTTGTCGCCGTCGAGTCGGGCGCAGCGGATCCGCTCGACGCGGCCCGTGCCCTCGTACTCCACCGGCACCGCCCGCCAGAGGGCGCTCGCGCCCTCGCGCTTCGCGCGATCCCACTCATGGTCGTAGCCGGAGCGGCCGGAGTCATCCCCGCGGTAGATCAGGGTGACGCGCTCGATCCCCAGCCCGAGGAGCTCGCGGACCCCGTCGATGGCGGTGTTCCCCCCGCCGATCACGGTGGCGCTGCGGACCTCGGAGACATCGACCTGCCCCGTCTTCATCCGCTCGATCCAATCGACGGCGCCGACGATGCCCTCGAGGTCCTCGCCGGGGGTGGAGAGGCGATGGTCCGCCCCGAGCCCGACCCCGAGGAAGACCGCGTCATGGGCGGACTCGAGCTCCTCCCAGCCGAGGTCCTTTCCGACCTCGACCCCCGTGCGGACATCGATCTCGCCGATGGAGAGGACCCAGTCCACCTCCTCGACCGCGATGTCCGCCTTGAGCTTGTAGGGCGCGACCCCGTGGGTGTTCAGGCCCCCGAGCCGCTCGTGGCGCTCGTAGATCGTCGCGGCGTGTCCGAGGCGCCGCAGCTCGTGGGCGCAGGCGAGGCTCGCGGGACCGCCGCCGACGAGGCCGACGGAGCGCCCGGTCGGCGCGCCGGCCTCGAAGTAGCTCCACTCCGCCTCGATCGCGGCGTCGGTGGCGTGCCGCTGGAGCTTCCCGATCTGGATCGGGGGGACGCCCAGCTCGTTGTAGACGCAGTCGCCGACGCAGAGGACCTCGACCGGGCAGGTGCGTGCGCAGCTGCGGCCGAGGATGTTCGACTCGAAGATCGTCCCCGCCGAGCCGCGCAGGTTCCCGGTCGCGATTTTGCGAATGAACCCCGCGATGTCGATGTGCGTGGGACAGGCCCGGGTGCAGGGTGCGTCCTCGCAGAAGAGGCAGCGGTGCGCCTCGACGAGGGCCTGCTGGCGGGTGTAGGCGCCCTTGCGGTCGGTGAAGAGGGTCTCCGTCCGCTGGCGAGGCAGTTCCTTCATCGGGGCACTTCCATTCCTCCGGCGCCGGTGCGGTCCCTCGGGGCGCGCACGGCGAGCGTTCGTCCGTAAGTATTATTATTGACGAGGCTTGCGAGCTTCGTCAACTTGGTCCCGCCCGACGGGGGCTCCCCGTCGCGAGCCGCCGCCGCGAGAGCAGGAGGAGTGGAGCGATGAGCCGATCCCGAGATGTCGACCTGATCTACGGCATCGATGACGTCCCTCCGCCGGCCGCCGCCGGCATCCTGGGCTTCCAGCACTACCTGACGATGTTCGGCTCGACGGTCGCGATCCCGCTGATGCTCTCCGACGCCCTCGGCATCGCCGACCCGGTCGACAAGGGGAAGCTGATCGCGACGATGTTCGTCGTGAGCGGGATCACCACCCTCCTCCAGACGACCTACGGCAACCGCCTCCCCATCGTCCAGGGGGGGACCTTCTCCTTCCTCGCCCCCGCCATCGCGATCTGCGGGATGGCGGCGCTCAAGGACGCCGGCTGGATGGTGAAGATGCAGCACATCCAGGGCGCCGTGATCGTCGGGGCGGTGATCGAGATCTTCATGGGCTACAGCGGCCTCGTCGGGAAGCTGCTCCGCTTCATCGGTCCGGTGACGGTCGCGCCGACGGTGGCGCTCATCGGCCTCGCGCTCTTCAAGTTCGGGGCTCCGGTCGCCGGCACCCACTGGGGAATCGGCGGCCTGACCATCCTCCTGATCATCCTGTTCAGTCAGTACCTGCGTCGGAGCCATCGGGTGTTCGAGCTCTTTCCGATCCTCCTCGCCATCGTCGTGGCGTGGATCGCGGCCTGGCTCGGCACCGGCGCGGGATGGTTCCCGGCCGGCCACCCGGCCCACGTCAGCACCGACAACCTCGCGGCGGCTCCCTGGTTCCGGGTGCCGACGCCCTTCCAGTGGGGGACGCCCACCTTCGGGGCCGCGGCGGTCGTCGGCATGCTGGCGGGCTATGTCGCCTCCATGGTCGAGTCGATCGGGGACTACTACGCCTGCGCCCGGCTCTCCGGGGCTCCGGTGCCGGACCGCCGGACGATCAATCGCGGGATCGGCATGGAGGGGGTCGGCTGCTTCATCGCCGGGATCTTCGGCACCGGGAACGGCACCACCTCCTACAGCGAGAACATCGGCGCGATCGGCCTGACCCGGGTCGGGAGTCGACGCGTCGTTCAGGTCGGCGCGCTCCTCATGCTCGGGCTCGGGGTGATCGGCAAGTTCGGGGCGCTCTTCACGACGATCCCCCAGCCGATCGTCGGGGGAATGTACTGCGCCATGTTCGGCATGATCGCGAGCGTCGGGCTCTCGAACCTGCAGTTCGTCGATCTCAACAGCGCCCGCAACCTCTTCATCGTCGGGTTCTCGTTCTTCATGGGGCTCTCGGTTCCGGAGTACTTCGCGGCGAACCCGCTCGTCCTCGAGGCGGAGTGGCTCGCGAACATTCTGAACACCCTCGGCGGGACCGGGATGGCGGTGGGCGCGCTCATCGCGACGGTGCTCGACAACACCGTCCCCGGCACGCTCGAGGAGCGCGGCTTCACCGCGTGGCAGTCCGAAGCCGCAGGCGCTCCGGGCTCCGACGAGGAGCGCGCTCCCTAGACCCGGCTCCTCCCTCCGAAAAGAGAACCGCCGGCGCCCCCCCGCGAGGGGGACGCCGGCGCCTCCGGATCCGGTCCCGGGCTCGATTCGCCTCAGGGCGTTGCACCCTCCGAGACCGGATTCTCCTCGTGTGCTTCGACCAGGATCTTGCCCCGGTCGTTCAGGGTCACCTTGACGCAGCCGCCCTCGGAGATCGTGCCCTCGAGGATCAGGTCGGCGATCTGGTCCTGGATCTGCTCCTCGAGGACCCGGCGGATCCCCCGGGCGCCGACATGCGGGCCCGAGCCGAGCCGGATCAGGAGCTCGACCGCCTCGTCGTCAAGGACGATGCTGAGCTCGATGTGCTGCAGACGCTGCTCCAGCTTCTTCACCTCGAGGGCGAGGATCTCGCCCAGCTCCTCGTGGGAGAAGGGGTCGAAGATCACCAGCTCGTCCACGCGGTTGAGGAACTCGGGGCGGAAGTGCCCCCGGAAGACCTCGAGCATCTGATCGCGCGTGTTCTCCCGGTGGATGCTCTCGTCGCCGGAGTTGAAGCCGAGCGGCGAGCGGGTGTCGAGCTCGCTGACCCCGAGGTTCGAGGTCATGATCACGATGGTGTTGCGGAAGTCGACCTGGCGACCGAACGAGTCGGTCAGGCGTCCCTCCTCGAGGACCTGCAGCAGGGTGTTCAGGACATCGGGGTGGGCCTTCTCGACCTCGTCGAGCAGGACGACCATGTACGGCTTGCGGCGGATCTTCTCGGTGAGCTGTCCCCCCTCCTCGTAGCCGACGTAGCCCGGGGGCGAGCCGACGAGGCGCGAGACGGAGTGCTTCTCCATGTACTCCGACATGTCGATCGTCAGGAGGGCGTCCTCGCTGCCGAAGAGGAAGTTCGCCAGCGCCTTCGCGACGAGCGTCTTCCCGACCCCGGAGGGGCCGACGAAGATGTAGCTGCCGAGGGGACGGTTCGGGTCGCGGAGTCCGGCCCGCGAGCGGCGGATCGCCTTGGCGACCGACGCGATGGCGTGGTCCTGGCTGATCACCGTCTGATGGATGTACTCCTCGATCCGCTTCAGGCGGTCCTTCTCCTCCTCCTGGATGTTCTGGGCGGGGATGCCGGTCATCGACGCGATCGTGCGTCGGATGGCGTCGGCGTCGATCGCCCCGTCGACCTCCTTGGTCGACTTCTTCCACTCCAGGAGGACCCGCTCCTTCTCGGCCTTGGCGGACTCCAGCTTGTCGCGCACCTCGGCCGCGAGCTCGAAGTCCTGGCCGAAGACCGCCTCGTTCTTCTCGCGCTCGAGCTGCTCGATCGTCTCCTCGACCGCCGTCACATCGGGCGGACGGGTGGTGCGCTCCAGGCGCTCGCTCGAGCAGGCCTCGTCGAGCACGTCGATCGCCTTGTCCGGCAGGAAGCGGTTGGAGATGTAGCGGATGGAGAGGTCGACCGACGCCTCGAGGGCGGCGTCGGAGATGCGCACGCGGTGGTGCGCCTCGAAGGTGTCGCGCAGGCCGGTCAGGATCTCCAGCGCCTCGTCGCGGCTCGGCGGCTCGACGTGGATCGGCTGGAAGCGGCGCTCCATGGCGCCGTCCTTCTCGATGTGCTTCCGGAACTCGTCGAGGGTGGTGGCGCCGATGCACTGGATCTCACCGCGCGAGAGGGCGGGCTTCAGGATGTTCGAGGCATCGAGGCTCGACTCCGAGGCGCCGGCGCCCATGATCGTGTGGAGCTCGTCGATGAAGAGGATCACGTTCCCCGCATCGACCACCTCCTTGATGATCGCCTTGATCCGCTTCTCGAACTCTCCCCGGTACTTCGTCCCGGCCAGCAGGCTGGCGAGGTCGAGGGAGACGAGGCGGCGACGAGCGAGGATCTCGGGGATGTCGCCGTCCGCGATCCGCTGCGCGAGGCCCTCGATGATCGCGGTCTTCCCGACCCCCGGCTCGCCGATGACGACGGGGTTGTTCTTCGTCTTGCGGGAGAGGATCTGGATGATCCGGGTGATCTCTTTCGAGCGGCCGATGACCGGATCGATCCGGTCCTGAGCGGCCAGGTCGGTGAGGTCGGTCCCGTTCGCATCGAGGGTCGGCGTGGCCGCGCCCTGACGACGCATCATCTTGTTCGGGAGCTGCTCGCTGTCGCCCCCCAGCATTCGCTGGATGACGTTCTGGAGCTTGTCCTTCCCGAGGTCCTTCTCGGCGAGGATTCGGGAGGCTTCTCCCTCGTCCTCGCGGCAGAGCCCGAGGAGGAGGTGCTCCGTCCCGACGTAGTACTGGTCCATCTGGACCGCCTGCTCGCGCGCCAGCTCGAGGCAGCGCTTCGCGTGAGGCGTGTAGGGGAGGACCCCGGTCTCGGTCCGCGAGCTGCGCGGGATCCGGGTCAGGCTCTCCTCGAGAGCGCGGACGACCTCATCCGGGTTCACATCCAGCCGCAGGACCGACTGGACGGCGACCGAGTCCGGCTGATGGAGCAGAGCCCAGAGGACATGCTCGGTTCCGACGTAGCCGTGCTGGAGACGCTGCGCCTCGCCATTGGCGATCTGCAGGACCTTCTCCGCCTTCTCGGTGAACTTGACTGCCAACTGTCACCTCCTGGCACCGCCGGCCGCGGTCCCCCGCTCGGGTCTCTCCCGAGATGGGAACCACCGGACGCCCCTCCCGGGGATCGAGCGGTGCACTTGCCGTGGTTTCTTCGTCGGCGGGCCCCCGGCTGGGACCATCGGGAGATCTCCCCCCCCGAGCACGACCCCTGCGGAGGGGCCGCTTCGCCATCGAAGAGTAGGATGCGACCGCCGGATCCGGCAAAGCGCCGCGAGCGGATCGGGCGGGATTCCTTGTCGCAGGCGGGCTGGAGGGGAGCAGGGACGGTCCGGGAGGGAGGAAACGGCCGGGGCGGGGCCGTCAGAGGCGGGTCCCGCAGTGCTTGCAGTGGACGGCGTCCGCGTCGTGCCCCGAGAGGGAACAGGAGAGGCAGGCCTGGGTGGAGACCGCGGGGCGCATCGCCCGGGCGATCTCCACGGAGACGATCCCCGTCGGAATGGCGATCACCCCGTAGCCGATGACCATGACCACGGAGGAGATGAGCCGCCCGAGGTCGCTCGCCGGGGTGATGTCCCCGTAGCCGACGGTGGTCAGCGTGACGATGGCCCAGTACATGCCCATCGGAATGCTCGTGAAGCCGTTCACCGGCCCCTCGACGAGGTACATCACCGCCCCGAGGACCACGGTGAGGTTCAGGACGGCGAAGAGGAAGACGAGGATCTTCACCCGGCTCGCCCGGAGCGCCTCCATGAGGAGGTCACCCTGGGCGACGAAGTTCCCGAGCTTCAGGACGCGGAAGACCCGCAGGAGCCGGATCGCCCGCACCGCCATCAGGGGCTGGGTGCCGGGGATGACGAGGGTCAGCCAGGTCGGGAGGATCGAGAGGAGGTCGATCACCCCGAAGAAGCTCCGCGCGTAGCGGAGGGGGCGTCGCACCGCCAGGAGGCGCAGGAGGTACTCCACGGTGAAGAGCCCCGTGAAGGCCCACTCCGCCCGCGTGAGGAGGGGACCGAACTCGGCGCGGACCGACTCCACGCTCTCGAGCATGACGACCCCGGTCGACGCGACGATCCCCCAGAGGAGCAGGATGTCGAAGATTCGCCCGGACTTGGTGTCCGCCTCGAAGATCACCTCGTGCAGGCGCTCCCGGGCGGTGGGGCTGGGATCGTTGGGGCCGGGATCTTCGGGGCTGGAGTGCATGGTGGACCTTCCCGATCCGGGGCGCGCGACCTCCCCGCGATCCTCGGTGCTCCGATTTCGTCGTCAAGGACAACCGCGCGGGACCCGCCAGCGAAGCGCTGGATGGCGCGATCGTGGACTCGGCGGCCACTCCCGGTGGCGTTCCCCCACGGCCGGGCTATCCTGATCCGCCCGACAAGGAGGTCCCTCGGTGAGCCCTGTTCTTCCCCTCGCTCCGCTCCGCTTCGTCCTGATGAGCTCCGTCCTGCTGAGCCCCGGCCGGGGGCTCCTCGCCGCGCTCCTCCTCGCCCTCGCCGCCCCGGGGGGCAGCCTGTACGCCGAAGGGCCGTCGCGGGATGAGGAGCGCGCGGAGCTCGAAGCGCTCCTTCGCACGGGTGAGTACGGGGAGGCCCTCGACTGGTACGAGGAGGAGCCGGAGCGCTTCCCGCTCCTCTGGGCCCGCCTCCTCGTCGAGGTCGGGCGACCGGCGGAAGCGCTCGAACGGATCGAGGGAGCCGCCCCCTTCGCCGCGGGGCGCAGCGACTTCCTCACCGCCGCGGGCGCGCTCCGGCACGACCGCGGTGAGCTCGAGGCGGCGCAGGCCCTCCTCGAGCGGGCGATCGCCGCGGAGCCGAAGGGGATCGAGGCGCTCGTCCGCCTCGGCGAGGTCCGCGAGAGCCTCGGGGACCGCGAGGCGGCCCGCGGGCACTGGCAGCAGGTGCTCACGATCTACCAGCAGATGACCTCCCAGCAGGTCAAGGAGTCCCCCCCGGAGCTCTTCGTCTGGATGGGGCGCGCCTGTGAGAAGCTCGGCCGGATCGAGGAGGCCTACCAGGTCCTCTACTCCACCGCCTTCGATCTCGACGATGGCAATGTCGCCGCCCATGTCGCCTCGGGGCGCCTCTTCACCTCGAAGTACAACTACCCCGACGCGCGGAGCCACTTCCTGGACGCCTTGAAGACGAACTCCCGCGCGGCCGACGCCCACATCGGACTCGCGCGGGCGATCTACGCCGACTACGCCTACCCGGGGGAGCGCTATCAGGACACGAAGATGCACCTGGAGCTCGCCCGCCAGACCTGCCCCGATCATCCCGAGGGGCTGATGCTCGAGGGCGACATCGCCTTCTTCGATGAGGAGTGGGCGAAGGTCGAGCGCAGCTATCGGGCGGCGATCGAGCAGGACCCCAGCGACCTCTGGCGGCAGGGGCGCCTCGCCGCCCTCTACTTCGCCACCGCCCAGCTCGACCGCTACGGTGAGATCTGCCGGAGCGTGGATGAGAAGTGGGCGAAGCCGGCCGCGTTCTACGGGTCCCTCGCCGAGAGGCTCGTCGACCGCTTCTTCTACGTGGAGGCCGCGGACCTCGCCCAGAAGGCGGTCGACATCGATCCGGAGTACTGGCCCGCCTACGTCGTCCTCGGGGTCAACGCCCTCCGCGCCGGGCGGGATGAGGTGGGGCGCGAGTTCACGCAGAAGGCCTTCGAGGCGGATCCCTACAATGTCTGGGCCTTCAACACCCTGCAGCTGATCAAGCGCATCGACCGGAAGTTCGTGGAGAAGAAGGATGAGGACTTCGTCATCCGCATGCCGGAGGAGGAGGAGCCCTTCCTGATGCCCTACCTCGAGCCGCTCCTCCACGAGACCCGGGAGCGGATGGAGAGGGCCTACGAGCTGGAGGTGACCCGCCCGATCACGGTGGAGGACTTCGCCCAGCACGCCTACTTCTCGGCGCGGTCGATCGGCCTCCCGGGGCTCGCCGCATCGGGGGTCTGCTTCGGGCGCATGGTCACCCTGACCACGCCGAACGCCATCCCCGGGAACTGGGGCGCGGTCGCGGTCCACGAGTTCGCCCATGTCGTGACGCTGCACGCCGCGAAGTACCGCATCCCCCGCTGGTTCGGGGAGGGGCTCAGCGTCTTCGAGGAGGGGCGGGGGAATCCGCGCTGGAAGCGGATCTACGCCAACGACTGGGTGACCGCGGTCGCCGCGGGTCGCCTCCTCCCGATGGCCGACATCCAGAAGGGCTTCACCCGCCCGAGCTTCCCCGGCCAGGTCCTGCTGAGCTACTACCAGGGCGGGGCGATCTGCGACTTCATCGAGAAGGAGTGGGGGTACGACGCGATCCTGCGGATGCTCGAGGCCTACGCGGCCGGGAAGAGCACCGAGCAGGTCTTCGCGGAGGTCCTCGCCATCGACCTCCCATCCTTCGACCGCCGCTTCCTTGTCCACGCGAAGGAGCTGGCCGACTCTTTCGGAGGCCTCGGCCCGCGCTGGCCGGAGGAGTCGATCGATGGCTTCCGCTACCACACCGAGGACCACCCCGACGATGTCGCCGGGTGGGTGCGCCTCTCCTGGGCGTACTTCTTCCACAAGCGCATGGCGGATGCGGAGCTCGCCATGGGGACGGCCCGGAAGCTCGACCCGGACCACCCCGACCTCCTCGCCCTCGAGGGGATGATCGCCCGGGACGAGAAGAAGTGGCGGACCACGCGAGAGAAGCTCGAGGCCGCGATCGCCGGGGGGACGACCTACGGCATCCGCTGCCGCACCGCCCTCGCTCTGCTCGAGGAGCAGGAGAAGAACGCCGAGGCGGCGATCGCCCTGTGGGAGGAGATCATCCGGATGCACCCCCTCGGGGTGGTCGGGTACCTCGGGGCTCCGCACGCCTACCATCAGCTCGCCCGGCTGCTGGAGGATGTCGGCCGCGAGGCGGAGGCGGTGAAGGTCCTCGAGGACCTCGTGGACATCGACCGCGACGACTTCCCCACCCGCATGAAGCTCGCGGACTACCACGCGGCCCGGGAGAACTGGGAGAAGGTGATCCGCTGCGCCTGGGATGCTCCCTTCATCTATCCCTATGTCCGGGAGACCCACCGGCTCCTCGGCCGGGCCTACCTCGAGACCGGGAAGCCGGAGCTGGCCGTGCGCGAGTACACGGTCGCGCTGGCGGGGGACGACCCGCCGCTCCGTCAGCTCTACCCCTTCCTCGCCGAGGCGCACTGGAAGGCGGGAAACATCGCGGAGGCCCGGGACTACGCCGAGCGGGCCCGGACGATGACCCCGGATGACCCCCGCGTGCGGGAGGTCCTCGACGCGGTCGGCGGCGGGCGCTGAGCCCGGCCTCTGATTACGCCGTAAGCTCTTTTCCAGTAATGGCTTGAGAGGCCCCTCCCGCAGGCTTTCAGGGGGGGGCTCGAATCACCCCGGTTTCCTTGTCATGCCGGGTGGGACTCTGTAGTCTCCTCCCCTTCATCCGGAATCGACACGGATCGGAGAACCGGCATGCAACCGGACGCTCCCCGCGATCGATCTTCCGGGGGAGAGCCACCCGAGCGCTCCGCGCAGTGGGTGAGCTCGTCCACCCTCGGTTTCCAAGTCGTCATCACCTTTGCCCTCCTGACCTGGGTCGGAGTTTGGGCGGATGGGCGGTTCGGCTGGCAGCCGTGGGGGACCCTCGGAGGCGTCGCCCTCGGGCTCGTCTCGATGCTCCATCTGTTCCTGCGAGAGTCGGGGAAATTGAAGAGCGTCGCGGAGCGGGAGCGCGAGGCGCGGAAGGCCGCCGCCCTCGAGGCGGGGGCTGCCGCCGAACTCCGGGAGTCCGACGCGGAGGATGGAGAGGTCCCTCGATGAAGGTCGCGGCGATCTTTCACCTGCGCCTCGCGGGCGTCGTCCTCATCGGCAGCGCCGTGGGGGCGCTCCTCGTGCGGGACTCCTGGGGAGGCGCCGGGTCCCAAGGCAGCGAGGCGATCGTCGCGCTCGTCTGGGCGGCTCTCAGCGCCGCCGTGATGGGCCTCGTCGGCTTTCGCAGCCTGTTTCGTGCGATGTCCTGCGACGCCCAGCAGATGCTCGGCGTCATGATGAAGGGAATGGGCGTCCGCGCCCTGATCCTGGCCGCGAGCATGGTCCTCGTGCACCTGCTCCGCGGTGACGAGTGGATGAGACGGACGCTCACCGCGACCGTGCTGATCTACCTGCTCGTCCTCGGGGTCGAAGTGATCACGCTGAATCAGGCCCTGCGCGCGGGGGTGTGGCAGAAGCTCGCCCGCGAGACCGACGCGGAGGGAACGAGGGGAACGACACCCGCCGCCCCCGGACCGGCCGAGCCGGACCGCGTGGCGGAGAGGGAAGGAACGGCTGGGGAATGAACCCGTTGAACGGACTCCCGATCCGAGAGCTCTCCGGCTCGGCGCTGCTCGCCGCCGGGGATCCGCTCTCCCACGTCCTCGATCACAACATCGAGGCGCTGGCCCGCTTCGGGATCACGAAGCACGTCCTGATGATGCTGCTCGCCTCCGCGCTGCTGCTCATCCTCTTCCCCGCGGCGGCGAAGCGGATCGCCAGCGGGAACCCCGGGCGCTTCGGGACCCTCTTCGAGTCGCTGCTCCTCTTCGTCCGCGACGAGATGGCGCGACCGTTCCTCGGCAAGGACACCGAGCGGTTCCTGCCGATGCTCTGGTCCTTCTTCTTCTTCATCCTCTTCTGCAACCTGATCGGCCTCGTCCCCTTCATGGGGACCGCGACCGGGAACATCAGCGTCACCGCGGCCCTCGCGCTCGTCGCGTTCCTCTTCTATCACTCCCAGGGAGTGAAGGAGAACGGGCTGGTGCAATACCTCAAGGCGAACCTGCTCGTCGGTCCGCCCTTCCTCTGGCCGCTGATGATCCCGCTCGAGTTCCTGGGCATCTTCATCAAGCCGATCGCGCTCACCCTGCGACTCTTCGCCAACATGATGGGCGGGCACATCATGCTCGCCGTGGTGATCGGGTTCACCGGCATCTTCACCATGGACAACCTCTTCATGGGGGGGGCCATCGCCGGCATCGCGGCCGGGGGTGCGATCTTCCTCTACTTCCTCGAACTCCTGGTGGCGTTCATCCAGGCGTTCATCTTCACCTTCCTGACCACAGTCTTCCTGTCACTGGCCCTCCACCCCGAGCACTGATCGGGAGGACCACGGCGGGGAGCGGCGCATGGCGCCGACCGAATCGAGATTTCGAGTACGAAGAACGAACTGCCGCGTGGGCGGCACCGGAAAGGGACCTTCGCAATGTTCATTGAGCTCTTCACGATGGTGGCGGCCGCGGATGCAAGCTTCCTCTCGAACGGCCTCGTCGGCGCGGGCGTCGGCGCGGGTCTCGCGGCGATCGGCGCCGGCATGGGCATCGGACGCCTCGCGGGCTCCGCCTGCGAGAGCATCGCGCGTCAGCCGGAGGCGTCCGGTGATGTTCGCGGAGCCATGCTCCTGACCGCCGCGCTGATCGAGGGTGTCGCCCTCTTCGCCGTGGTCGTGTGCTTCCTGATCCAGAGCGGGATGATGGGCCTCGCGAAGGGTGCGGGAGCCTGATGCACGGAGCAGCCGTTCGCACGGCGGTCTTCGCGCTCACCCTGCTGCTGCCGTCGGCGCTCCTCGGCGCCGACGCGCCCAGCGGCGGCGGCGGTCCGATGGACCCGGTCCTCCCCACGACCGGCTGGACCATCGGCATCTTCGTCGTCGTCATGCTCCTCCTCCGCAAGCTCGCCTGGGGCCCGATCGTCAAGGCCCTCGACGAGCGCGAGGAGAAGATCCGCGCCTCCCTCGAGGCCGCGGATCGCATGCGCGCCGAGCAGGAGCAGTTTCAGGCGGAGCAGGAGCAGATCCTCGCCGCAGCCCGCAAGGAGGCGAACGAGATCGTCGCCGAGGGGAAGCGGGACGCCGAAGCCGTGAAGGAGAAGATCGTCTCCGACGCGCGCAAGGCGGCCGAGGAGACGCAGCGCAAGGCCATCGCCGAGATCGACCGTGCCAAGGACAACGCCGTGAACGAGATCCACACGCGGGCGGTCGACCTGTCGGTCGCCATCGCGGAGAAGCTCGTCGGTCGCGCCGTCTCGGTCGAGGATCAGGAGAGCCTGGTCCAGCAGACGATCGAGCAGTACCGCAAGAACTGACCGTGAACCGAGCCCTGCTCCCGGTCCGGGCCGGCTCGCCGCGCGGGATCACGCGATCCCGCGCGGCGACCGAGCCCCGCCCCGGAGGCAGGGAGCTGTCGAAGGAGCCCCGACCATGGCTCAGGTGACGAAGCGCCACCCCGCGTCGAACACGTACGCGCGGGCGCTCCTCGAGATCGCCCAGGAGGCGGAGGCGGGGGACGCGTTCGCGGACCAGCTCTCCGCCTTCGCGGCCGCCCTCGGGTCCGACCGCCAGATGCGGGTGTTCTTCGAGAGTCCGAAGATCCCCTGCGAGGAGAAGAAGAAGGTCCTCAAGACCTGCCTGACCGGGAAGGTCTCGCCGCCGGTGCTCAACCTGCTGCAGATCCTCCTCGACAAGGGTCGTCAGGGGCTCTTCTCGGAGGTCGCCGAGGTGTTCGGCGAGCTCCTCGACGAGGCCCGCGGTCGCCTGCAGGTCTCGATCGCGAGCGCCAAGCCGCTGTCGGATGGCGCCCGCGACAACCTCGTCGCGCTCCTCAAGGAGCGCACCGGGGGCGAGATCATCGCGAGCGAGACGGTCGATGCCGACCTGCTCGGCGGCATGACGGTCCGCATCGGGGACACCGTGATCGACGGCTCCCTTCGCACCAAGCTGAAGCACGTCGGGGAAGCGATGAGCGCCCCCCGGCTTGGGAGGAACCTACTCGGATGAAGATGAACGCGGATGAGATCACCTCGGTCCTCAAGAAGGAGATCGAGGGCTACGGATCCCAGCTCACCGTCGACGAGGTCGGGACCGTCCTCGAGGTCGGGGACGGGATCGCGCAGATCTACGGGATCTCCAACTGCATGGCGGGGGAGATGCTCGAGTTCTCGAACGGGGCCAGCGGCCTCGCCTTCAACCTCGAGGAGAACTCGATCGGGGCGGTGATCCTCGGCGAGTACACCGACCTCAAGGAGGGAGATGAGGTCAAGCGGACCGGGACCGTCATGCAGGTCCCCGTCGGTCCGGCCCTCCTCGGGCGGGTCGTCGACCCCCTGGGGAACCCCCTCGACGGCAAGGGGCCGATCCAGACCGAGCACTACCGCCCGGTCGAGTCCCCCGCGCCGGGGATCGCGGACCGGAAGTCGGTGCACGAGCCGCTGCTGACCGGGATCAAGGCGATCGACTCGATGATCCCCGTCGGCCGTGGTCAGCGTCAGCTGATCATCGGCGACCGGGGGATCGGCAAGACCGCCATCGCCATCGACACGATCATCAACCAGAAGGGCAAGGACGTCGTCTGCGTCTACGTCGCCGTCGGCCAGAAGGGCTCGACGATCGCGGGCGTGGTGGACCGACTCCAGCGCGAGGGGGCGTTGGATTACACCATCGTCGTCAGCGCGCCCGCCTCGGCGCCCGCGCCGTTGCAGTTCATCGCCCCGTACGCGGGGTGCGCCATGGCCGAGCACTTCATGTACGACGGCGGGCACACCCTCTGCGTGTACGACGACCTCTCGAAGCAGGCGGCCGCGTACCGCCAGCTCTCCCTGCTCCTCCGCCGTCCCCCGGGACGCGAGGCGTACCCCGGAGACGTCTTCTACCTGCACAGCCGACTCCTCGAGCGCTCGGCGAAGCTCTCCGACGACCTCGGGGCGGGCTCGCTCACCGCGCTCCCGATCATCGAGACGCAGGAGGGTGAGGTCTCGGCCTACATCCCGACGAACGTGATCTCGATCACCGACGGGCAGATCTACCTCGAGCCGAACCTCTTCTTCGCCGGGCAGCGCCCCGCGGTGAACGTGGGCATCTCGGTCTCGCGGGTGGGCGGCGCCGCGCAGATCAAGGGGATGAAGAAGATCGCGGGCACCCTGCGACTCGACCTGTCGGCGTTCCGGGAGCTCGAGGCGTTCGCGCAGCTCGGGACCGAGCTCGACAAGGCGACCCAGGCCCAGCTCGACCGCGGCTTCCGCATGGTCGAGATCCTCAAGCAGCCGCAGTACAAGCCGATGCCGATCACCGAGGAGGTGGTCGTGATCTGGGCGGGCGGCCAGGGCAAGTACGACAGCCTGCCGGTCGACAGCCTCGCCGAGTTCGAGGCGTGCCTCCTCGCCCACATCCGCGACCAGTTCCCGGAGATCCTCCAGGAGATCCAGGACACCGGCGACTTCTCCTCCGACACGGAGGCGAAGCTCGACAAGGCGGTCGAGGACTTCAAGAAGGACTTCGCGGCGAAGCTCCCGAGCGCCTAGGCGCGTCGGGGGCGCGTCGAGCTCCCGGTCTTGCAGGAAAGTGAGAGCCCGTGGCCACCGCGCGCGAGCTGAAGAACAAGATCCGATCGGTCTCGAACACGAAGAAGATCACGCGCACGATGGAGATGATCTCCACCGCGAAGTCGCGCGTGTGTCAGAAGCGGATCGAGGCGGTCCAGCCGTACGGCGACAAGCTCGGGGAGATGCTCCGGGATCTCGGTCGCGCGGCGTCGGACCCGGAGCAGGCGTCGGAGTACCCGCTCCTGCGCTCCCCGGAGAAGATCCGCAAGGAGGCGATGATCGTCATCACGGCGAATCGCGGCCTCTGCGGCGGCTACAACACGAACGTGCTGAAGCTCGCCGAGCGCCGGATCCGTCGCCTCGCGGATGAGGGGACGACCTGCGAGATCCACATGATCGGGAAGAAGGGGGCGGCCCGCTTCCGCTATCTCGGCCGCGAGGTCACGCAGGGCTACTTCGAGATCGATGACAAGCCGACCTACGCGCAGGCGGAGGCGATCGCGCAGCCGCTCCTCGACCGCTACGCGGCGGGAGAGCTCGATGCGGTCAGCATCGTCGTGTGCCACTACGAGAGCGCGTCCCGGCAGGTCCCAGTGGAGCGCCCGCTCCTGCCGCTCGGCGGCGGGGACGAGGCCGAGGGCGAGTCCTCCGGCGGGGAGTTCATTCTCGAGCCGGATCCGGGCACGATCCTCAGCCACCTCCTGCCCGTCTCGCTGAAGACGCGCTTCTTCCAGTCCCTGGTCGAGGCCGCCGCGTGCGAGCAGATCGCCCGTCGGGTCGCCATGAAGAACGCGACCGACAACGCGGAGGAGATGTCGCACTCCTACAAGCAGCTCTACAACCGGACGCGTCAGGCGACCATCACCCAGGAGATCCTCGAGGTCATCGGCGGCTCCCAGGGGATGAGCTGACGTTCATTGGAGACAGCGGTCGTGTCGCCTTCGGGCGCGCGGCCTCGCACGAATGAAACTGAAACCCCGGGTGCGCCCCGGCGCGCAGGGGTCGGACGGAGTGAAACCTTGAGCACCAACACCGGTCGAGTCGTGCAGGTGATCGGAGCGACGGTCGACGCCGAGTTCCCCGAGGGGAGCCTGCCGAAGATCTACAGCGCTCTCACCATCGACATGAGCGGCACCACGCTGACGCTCGAGACCCAGCAGCACCTCGGCGGCAACCGCGTGCGCGCGGTCGCCATGGCCTCGACCGACGGCGTCGTGCGGAACACGCCGATCGTCGACACCGGCAGCCCGATCCAGGTCCCGGTGGGGGAGAAGGTCCTCGGTCGGGTGTTCAACCTGCTCGGGGAGCCGGTCGACAAGCTCCCGGCGGTGGCCGGGGCCGAGACGCGCCCGATCCACAAGGAGTCGGTGCGCTTCGAGGACCTCGAGCCCTCGACCCAGGTCTTCGAGACCGGGATCAAGGTCGTCGACCTCCTCACCCCGTACTCCAAGGGGGGCAAGACCGGCCTCTTCGGGGGAGCGGGGCTCGGCAAGACCGTGCTGATCCAGGAGCTGATCAACAACGTCGCGACGAAGCACGGGGGCTACTCCTGCTTCGCGGGCGTGGGGGAGCGGACCCGCGAGGGGAACGACCTCTGGAACGAGATGAAGGAGGCGGTCGTCAAGACCGCCGACGGCAAGGAGTTCAGCGTCCTCGACCGGACCGTGCTCGTCTTCGGTCAGATGAACGAGCCCCCCGGGGCGCGCCTCCGCGTGGCGCTCTCCGCGCTGACGATGGCGGAGCATTTCCGTGACTCCACCGGGTCGGACGTCCTGATCTTCATCGACAACATCTTCCGCTTCTCGCAGGCGGGCTCCGAGGTGTCCGCGCTCCTCGGCCGGATGCCGAGCGCGGTGGGCTACCAGCCGACCCTCGCCACCGAGATGGGCCAGCTCCAGGAGCGGATCACCTCGACGAAGCACGGCTCGATCACCTCGGTGCAGGCGGTGTACGTCCCCGCGGACGACCTCACCGACCCGGCGCCGGCGGCCGCCTTCGCGCACCTCGATGCGACGACGGTGCTCGACCGGGGGATCTCCGGAAAGGGGATCTACCCCGCGATCGACCCGCTCCTCTCGACCTCGCGGATCCTCGATCCCCAGGTCGTCGGGGACGAGCACTACCAGGTCGCGCGTCAGGTGCAGCAGATCCTCCAGCGCTACCGCGACCTCCAGGACATCATCGCGATCCTCGGCATGGACGAGCTGTCGGAGGAGGACAAGATCCTCGTCGGCCGCGCGCGCCGGATCGAGCGCTTCTTCTCGCAGCCCTTCTCCGTGGCGGAGACCTTCACCGGGCTGAAGGGGAAGTACGTCGAGGTGGCGGACACCGTGCGCTCCTGCAAGGAGCTCGTCGAGGGCAAGTGGGACCACCTCCCCGAGCAGGCGTTCCTCTACGTCGGCGCGATCGAGGAGGCGGCGGAGAAGGCGGAGAAGATGGCCCGATAGGGCCTCTCTCCCCGCAACCCCGACCGATCCACCGACCCCGAGAAGGAGACCACCATGGCGACCTTGCACTGTCAGGTCCTGACCCCGGAGGGGCGCGCCTACGAGGGCGAGGCCACCTTCGTCGAGGCGCAGGCGGTCGATGGCCGCGTCGGGATCCTCCCGCGGCACGCCCCGCTCCTCACCGCCCTCGGCCAGGGGCCGCTCCGCGTGCGCACCGCCGACGGGGACAGGAGCTGGACGATCGAGGGCGGCTTCCTGCAGGTCCTCGACAACCAGGTCTCGGTGGTGGCGGAGCGCCTCACCGAGGACTGATCGCGGCGCGGGCCTCCCGCCCTCGCACCGGCATGACATTCCAGGGCGCCCTCCCTCGTACGCCGGGGAGGGCGCCTTTTCTCATCCGTCCCCGGGTGGTGTACCATCCCCGGACCCCACCCGAACGGAGGAGCCCCGTGCCCCGCCCCGCCCCCGCGACGATCACCGCCTATCTCGCCGCGCTCGAGCCGGAGCGCCGCCGGATGATCGAGGCGGTCCGTGACACCATCAACGGGTGCCTCGCCTCCGGCTTCGAGGAGGGGATGCAGTACGGGATGCCGGCGTGGTTCGTCCCGCACTCGCTCCACCCCGCCGGCTACCACTGCGATGCGAGCCAACCGGTCCCCTTCGCCTCGGTGGCCTCGACGAAGAGCGGGATCTCCGTGTACCTCTTCTGCATGTACATCGATGCCGACCGGGTCGCCCGCTTCCAGCGGGAGTGGAAGGCGACCGGGACCCGCCTCGACATGGGGAAGTCCTGCATCCGGGTGCGGAAGATGGAGGAGCTGGAGCTCCCGGTCATCGCCTCCGCGGTGCGCGGCATCACGGTGAAGATCTTCCTCGCCGAGTACTCCCGCCTGATCCCGGGGGGCGGCGGCTCGGGGAGCCGCAAGGCCGCCAGGAAGACCGCCAAGAAGGCCGCGAAGAAGACCGCGAAGAAGACCGCGAAGAAGACCGCGAAGAAGACCGCGAAGAAGACCGCGAAGAAGACCGCGAAGAAGGCCACGAAGAAGGCCGCGA
>Ga0181573_10000283_pt1 | contig 54019 bp, 44 predicted proteins | sample 101ome_25_FD_148643 | JGI IMG/M metagenome (GOLD analysis project Ga0181573, IMG submission 148643) | Coastal salt marsh microbial communities from the Groves Creek Marsh, Skidaway Island, Georgia - 101409BT metaG (spades assembly) | ecosystem: Environmental > Aquatic > Marine > Intertidal zone...
CTACACGGTGACAGTCAGCAATGGCCTCGTCGCCTACGACAAAACACAACTAACGCAGAAAACGACTGAGTCGGTTCGCTTTGAGCCCAACGAAGCCTTCGTGAATTTCCCTGCATTCTCCACAACACAGAACGCGGCTGGCCATCGACGGTTTGATGTGAAAACCGGAAACATCACCGGATTGCGGACTCGGGTGAAACGACTCAACGGCGACAACCTCATCCTTGCCCAAAACGAATACGACGAAAAATACGAGGGATGGGGAGAAGAACAGGCTTTAGCTTTCACCAGCGTCCCAGGAAACACGATCTACGATCAGTTTCGTGAATCGACCGTTGAGATCGACAATCGCGAGATCGTCTCTCTGGATTGGGATGAACTCACTGATGGCTCCAAAACGGGAGCATTCTATCTCTGCTCCGAAGGGAGATCCTCCACCACCGAGAATAAGGAATACGGAGCGCAATCCATCGTGCAGCTCACCGACATCGGCCTCGTATGGAAACAGTCTTCCGATGAAACGGTCTTCTATGCCTTTTCTCTCAAGTCAGGAAACCCGCTCGAGGGAACTTCCATTTGCATCGTCGACGGGACCACGACCAAGCTCGCCCAGGTTCGAACCGACGCATCAGGTATAGCCCGCATCGACGCGACCGTTTACCAGGACAACGAAAACCGTCTCTATCTCGACGCGAGCCGCAACGCCGACCGCTACCTCATTCAATTCCACGAAGACCTAGATACGGTCGGCCTTTGGAGCTTCGGAATCGACCAGCGCTACGACGACATCAAGGATGGCGAACGCCGCACCTTGCTTTTCACCGACCGCAATGTCTACAAGCCCGGCCACGAGGTAAAGGTGAAGGGTATCGCGCGCTTCGTTGACGAAGACAAGTTGCTCGGACCTGGTTCGGGAAATGCGAAGATGAGAGTCTTTGATTCGCGTCACCGAAAGATTCTCGACCGAGAAATCATACTCGGCGAAACGGGAATCTTCGATGACAGCTTCACTCTGCCGTCGGCCGGTATGGGATGGCATTCCATTGAACTCGATTTTAATCCGGAAGCGGCCGAGCATCCCGATTGGAGACTCATCGCTCACCATTCCTTCCAGGTGGAGGAATACCGCGTCAATACCTTCGAGGTTTCCCTCGATGCGGAAAAATCCTACATCCTCACCGACGAAATTGAGATTCCGGTCTCGGCGAATTACTACATGGGCAAATCGCTCTCGAAAGCCGAGATGCAGTGGAACGTCTACGCCTACAGCGATTATCCACGCCCACGCGGTTTCGATGAATTCCGCTTTGGCGACCTCACAATCAATCGCGGAAGCCACACCGATGAAGGAACAACCAAACTGACTTCGCAGGGGAAGGCCTCGATCCCGGTCAATCTGCCCGAGCAGAAAACCAGTCCAGGTCCTCGCCGCGTTTCTGTGACGGCTCAAATCACCGACGCCAATCAACAAACCCTTTCCGGCAGTTCCAGCTTTCTCGTGCACAGCTCGGATTTTTACCTCGGGATCCGCGAGCCAGACGGCACGCATCGCGCTGGTGACACCGCCACATTCTCCCTCGCCGCCGTCTCAACCGAAGGCAAGGCTCACACCGACGAAGTTCCACTGACAATTCTCCTGGAAAAGGAAATCTACAACACGGTGAAGGTGATGGGTGCGAATGGCAGAATCACTCACCGCAACGATCGCCGGCTTCAAATGATCAATGAAGAAACGATCAACCTGAAGACCAACATCGAACCTGAGACAGGGCTGACACAGGCACTGCCTCACAACCTGACTTTCGCCGAAGCTGGAGACTACATTATCACACTGACTGCTCGCGACGCTTCAGGTCGCCCTGTCATTACCCGCAACCGCTTCACTGTGATTGGAGCAGAAGAACCTTCCTGGTCGTGGTACGACGTAACTCGTATTGACCTGATCCCCGACAAGGAAAGCTATGAAATCGGCGATACCGCGAAGCTGCTGGTCCGCTCGCCCGTCTTCGGCCACGCTCTTCTCAGCACCGAGCGCGGCGGGGTTCGCTCGACAGAATCGCTGAAGATTGATCAATACGAAACCGTAGTTGAAGTCCCTATCGAAGAAGGGGCCGCTCCGAATATTTTCGCGTCCGTGCTCATCATTCGGGGGTCGGAGGAAAGCCCTCACATTCACACCTCCGCGGACTATCGCCTCGGCTACTGCAAACTCGAGGTCGACGATGCCGACAGCCATCTCGAAATCACGATCGACACAGGAAATGCTGAATACTTCCAGCCCGGCGAAGAGGTCGAAGTAGTGACCACCATCACCGACGTGGAAGGAAAAGGAGTCGGTGGCGCAGAAGTCACGCTCTGGGCCGTCGATGAAGGCGTCCTCAGCCTGACAGGACACCAGACGCCGGACCCTCACGAAGAATTTCACCGCAGCTTTGTGCTTTCTGTTTTCACCGGTCAAAGTCTCAACAGTCTGCTTCCGGAGAACCCATTGGAGCAGGATTTCGGAAACAAGGGCTACGTCATCGGTGGCGGTGGAGCAACTCCGGGACTTGATCCCGATCGCGTTCGCAAAGACTTCAAAGCACTTGCTTTCTGGGAGCCAACCCTAACGACGGACGTAGACGGAATTGTCCGGGCGAATTTTACGGCGCCGGACAATCTCACCGAGTTCCGCATCATGGCAGTCGTAGCAGAGGCAAACCGTTTTGGCAGCGGCGAAAAATCAATCATCATCAACAAACCGCTCATCATCGAGCCGGCCCTGCCGGTCTTCACGAACGTGACCGACCAGGTCGATGTTTCCGCTGTTCTTCACAACAACACGGCCAAGCTGCAGGAAGTCGAAGTCTCGGTTGAGCTCGACAATCACGCGGTCTTTATCAAAGAGATCGGAGCCAAAATCCCGACCAACCTTAGCGATGGAAACGGCGAAACCAGCCGCACCGTTTCTGCCATTCTCGAAGCGGGGGCCACAGAAACCCTTTCTTTCCCCATTGCTCTAACGCAGACCGGCGAAGCGAAGTGGAACTGGAAAGTGCGCTCGCTCAGCGACGAAAAACTCCGCGACGCTACCGAGTCGACCACGCCGGTAGGCTTCCCACTTCCCCTTCTTCGTGAGTCCCACAGCTTCACCCTGCGCGAAGGGGAGAGCCTCGGTGATGCACTGGATCGAGTGAATGAACGGCTCCGGCAGGGCACAGGCGAAGTCGAGGTCACCCTCTCTAACTCCCGCCTGGTCGAAGCCTCCGACGCGCTCGATTACCTGCTTCAATATCCGTATGGATGTGTCGAGCAAACCACCTCATCTTTAATCCCGTGGCTGACTTCGAATCAGCTTCGTCAGGTCATGCCGAAGCTGGAGAAATCCGAAGAGGAGGTCGACGCAATCACGACAACGGGTGTTCAACGTCTCTTTTCCATGCAAACGGGAGACGGCGGTCTCGGCTACTGGCCGGGATCCTCGCAATCGGTCCTCTGGGGCAGCGCCTACGGAGGAGTTGCCATTGCAATGGCACGAAAGGAAGGCGTCGCAGTTCCTGAGCAACAGGCCAATGCTCTCTGGCAGTATCTCTCGAAAAACCTGCGCGACACCGCCAAGATGGAAAAAGCATACGACTTGTCGCAGCGCTGTCTCGCCAGCTACACGCTCGCCCTCGCTGGCGCTGCTGAGCCCGCCTATCACGACCTGCTTTTTGAGAAACGCGCCCAGCTTTCCGGCGAAGCCCGGGCTCTTCTTGCTCTCGCCATGATCGAGAGTGGAGCAGCGGCCGATGAGCGCATCACTACCTTGCTTTCTCCCGATCCAAATGTACCGGTTGCGGAGGTATCCTGGTATAAGCAGCCGTATGTCGCTTCGACCCGACTGCTAGCTCAGCTCCGACACGACCCGCAGAGTAAGCGTGTTGACGCCCTAGTTGGCGACCTCATGAAGCTGCGCAAACCAACACGCGGATGGGGTAGCACCTACTCCAATGCCTGGCCGCTGATCGCCCTCGCCACTTACAGCGAAGTCGAAGCTGCGAGCATGTCGGCTAATAACATCTCGGTTGCATTCGGAGGCGAAGAATCCACGATCACATTGCCGGCCCGCGCAAAGAGTGGCGCCGCGACTTTCACTTTCGACGGCAGTGTGCAGCCTGACGCACTCAAAATTGACCCGAAAGGATCGTCGCCAGTCTACGCAACTATGACCGTAGAGACCCGCCCAGCCCTCATGCCGATTGAGCCGGAGCACAACGGCTTCTCGATCGAACGCACTTACGAAAAAGTAAACACAGATGGCAACATTGCTCCCGCTAAAGACCTCCGCGTTGGCGATCTCATTCTAGTGACCCTGGACATCAACATTCCCAACGAAATGGAAACCTACCTCGCGATCGACGACGCTTTGCCAGCTATTTTTGAGGCGGTAAACCCGACCTTCAAAACCCAAGCCACGCAAAAGGTGAATCAGGAGAAACAGAAACGCCGTCTCTACGCGAGCTATCGTGAGATCAAAAAGAACCGGGTTCTTTTCTTTGCTGACAGCGTTTACCGTTCCGGAGATTACTCCCTGCAATACCTCGCAAGGGTCGTTGCGCCGGGAGAAGTCACCGCCCCCCCAGCCAAGATCGAAGCCATGTATGAGCCACAGCGTTTCGGACTCAGCGGGACAGGTCGAATCCACGCGGCTGCTCGCGATTTGTCGTCCGGCAAAGTCGCGGCTGTTCAGATTCCGTAATCCACATTCCGATCTTGGGGGATGAACTGGAAGCGTAAGACTCTCTGGGCCATCGCGATTCTTGCGATCGCTCTCGGAAGCCTGCTCTACATCGTTCCGCTTTTCTTTCCTCTCCCCGAGGGAATCGTCTCGTCGCCGCCACAGGGATTGCTCTTTGTCGATCGCGAAGGACGGCCGGTGCGACGCCTACTCGACGGAGAGCTTCGTGCCAACGATCCAGCGAAGTTTGACGAATTCCCTCAGGTTCTCATCGATGCCACGCTGGCGGCAGAGGACTCCCGCTTCTTTTCTCATAATGGGATTGATCCTTTGCGAATGGGTCGGGCCGCCTTCGATGCCCTGACAAAACGGCGATTTGTCTCCGGTGCTTCGACCATTACACAGCAAACTGTGAAGCTCTATTCCAAACCGAGACCTCGATCCTTTAGAACGAAGTTCATCGAAATCTTCACCGCTAGAAAACTGGAAATGTTTGCCGATAAGGAGTCCATCCTCACGGCCTACCTGAATCGTCTGCCTTACGGAAACCAATACACCGGAGCCCGTGCCGCGGCGCTCGGATATTTTGGCAAACCCATGAACGATCTTTCCGCCGCCGAAGCATCCCTGCTGGCCGGCCTTCCCAACAAGCCATCTCGGCTCAATCCGTGGAGAAATCTGGAAGGCGCTCAACTCCGGCAGGCATGGATCCTGCGGCGCATGGCCGAGGAACAATTCCTAACACAACAACAATTTAATGCAGCAAAACAAGAGAACTTGCGCTTTCTCCCCGGACCCGCTCAGACTTTCCATGCGCCGCATTTCGTTGACCTGATTCGCGATCTAGATTCGGACACAGTCACCGTTGCATCTGAGGCCGGCGAAAGAGTTAAAACCACTCTCAACCTCCCGCTGCAACGCTTTGTCGAGTCGGCGGTCTCGGCCAATCTCGCGAGACTCGCCCATCAGTCGAATGAAGCGAACGACCTTCAGGCTGCTGTCGTGGTGATCGAAAACTCAACCGGAGACGTTCTCGCATTGACCGGCTCGCGCTCTTTCTTTTCTTCACGCGCTGGCCAGATCAACGGAGCATGGACTCCCCGATCAGCGGGATCGACTCTGAAACCATTCACCTACTTGCTCGCCCTCGAGCGCGGATACACTGCTGCGAACATTCTCGCCGACACGCCGATCGAATATGTCACTTCGACCGGCACCTACCAACCGGTAAATTTCGACCGCCAGTTTCACGGCCCTGTTTCGATCCGTCATTCCCTTGCGAATTCCCTGAACGTTCCCGTCGTGAAATTGCTCGATGAAATGGGCGGACCGGAACTGATTCACAACACCCTGACAAAACAGCTTCAATTCACAAGCCTGGCCAAGGACGCGACCGAATACGGCCTCGGGCTCACCCTCGGCAACGCAGAAGTCCGCCTTCTCGAACTCACTAATGGCTATGCCTGCCTCGCCAGGCTCGGTGAATGGAAACCATTTCGACTAAACCGAAAGAACTCTGCCCCCTCTCCTCAGGCAACACAGCGATTCGATCCTGACGCAGCCTGGTTGATTGCTGACATTCTCTCCGACCAACGCGCCCGGGCCGAGGCCTTTGGATTGCGCTCTCCTCTGAATCTGCCTTTCCGCTGCGCGGCGAAAACCGGCACCTCGACTGACTTTCGCGATAACTGGACAATCGGCTACACTCCGGCCTACACCGTCGGCGTCTGGGTAGGACGGTTTGATAATCGCCCCCTCAATAAAGTTTCCGGCGCGATGGGAGCCGCTCCCATTTTTCGGGAAGTGATGATTCGCCTGCATCGTGAAAACGAGCCCGGCTGGTATGCTCAGCCAGCCAATGCCATCGCGATCCAGGTTGATGAACTCAACGGAAAAACTCCGCCGTCCACTGCCTCCCTCCCAGATCATCGCTTGCGCCAAGAGTGGTTCGTGAATCAGTCTCTTCCAGAATCGGCGACCCCGGACGAATACGACGAGTCCGGAAAAACCCTGCTTTCCTCCGACTACTCCAACTGGTGGAGAAGTGAAGCAAACGACCTGCGAGACCTGGCGGCACTGATGCCTATCCGGGAGAACGAATCTCCCCCTCCCTTCCGCATCATCAGTCCGCTGGAAGGAACAGTCGCCTTTCTCGATCCTGACCTTCCCGGGGAAGGAAGCCGCTTTCCCCTCAAAATCGCCGGAAGCGGAAATGAAGAAATCGAGTGGAGCAGCCCTAGTCTGACTATCGAAACAGAGAGCGACCGGCGCTGGCTCGTTCTCAAGCCGGGTGAACACGAAGTCGTTGCCCGCGATCAACGAACGGGACAAGAGGTAACGACGCGGATTAAGGTGCAGTCCCTGTAGGCCTACAGAACCACGGAGCGCGCGCTCTGGATCCCTTCGACATCGAGGATTTCCTCGATCACTTCTTCGCCAATCTCCGTATCGACATTTAAAACACTGAGTGCTTTACCGCCGACCTGAGTTCGACTCAGCGACATGTTGGCGATATTGATGCCGTGCTTGCCGAGAATCTGGCCAAGTGCACCTACGACACCGGGAGCGTCTGTGTTTTCAAAAATGAGCAGACATCCTTCCGGATTCACGTCGATGCTGTGATCTCGAATGCGAACGAGGCGTGGCTGGTTACCGAAAAAGGTTCCTGCCAAAATCACAGAGTCATCGTCGTTTCCAACCTTCACACTGAGAAGATCCGTGTAGTCACAAGCCTCTGTAGGGCGACTTTCGGTCACCTGCAGACCGCGATCTTCGGCCAGAGCCGGGGCGTTGAGGTAGTTTGCGGATCCGGAAGTCAGTCCATCTTCCAAATATCCTTTGAGCGCCGAACGAGTCACCAGTGTGGTGTCGATGTCGCTGACCGTGCCGACGTAATCGACCCGGAAGGAATCGGGTTGCTTCGGCCCGACTTGGCTCGCAAATTTTCCAAGCGTTTCTGCGAGGCTGAGATACGGCCCAATTTCCTTGAGCGTATCTTCGTCGAGATTCGGCATGTTGATCGCATTCACGACAGAGCCGGAAAGAAGTCGATCTCGTATCGCCTCGGCGATCTGAATTCCGACATTTTCCTGCGCTTCTTCTGTCGAGGCACCGAGGTGCGGGGTGAAGACCATTTCCTCGCGAGAGAGCAATTCGTAATCTGCAGATGGCGGCTCATCCTCGAACACATCGAGAGCGGCGCCGGCAACGGTCCCCTCCTTGATTGCTTCGAGCAGAGCAGCCTCGTCGATGAGACCTCCACGAGCGCAGTTCACGATACGAACTCCTGGCTTCATCAGCTTGATGCGGTCGGCATTGATGAGGTGAGTTGTCTCCGGTGTTTTCGGCATATGAAGCGTGATAAAATCAGCATGCTTCACCGCTTCGTCGACTGTCTCGCAAAGTTCGACACGCATATTCTTTGCCTTGCTCGCGGCGAGATAAGGATCATACGCAAGAACTCGCATGCCGAAGCCCATGGCACGACGAGCGAACTCTCCACCGATGCGTCCCATGCCGAGAATCGCAAGCGTCTTGTTGTAGAGCTCGACTCCCTTGTAGGCTTTGCGCCCCTCTTTGAAACGCCCTTCCACAACGGACTGGTGTCCCTGCGGAATGTGCCGTGCGAGCGACATCATGAGAGTGAAAGCATGCTCCGCAGTGGAAATCGTATTTCCCGCCGGCGTATTCATCACGACGACACCATGCTTGGTAGCGACCGGGATATCGATATTGTCGACCCCGACTCCCGCACGACCGATGGCGCGCAAGGTTCCGGATCCCGCTTTAATCACAGCAGCGGTAGCTTGGGCTCCCGAACGGACGATCAGGCCCTCGTAATTCGAAATCAACTCCACCAGCATTTTTTCCTGCTCAGCCCGATCAGCGGTGGCTCCAATATCGGTGCGAACATCAACTTCGATGCCTTCAGCCTCTTGGAGAAGTTCGATCCCGCGGTCAGCAATGGGATCAGCGACGAGAACTCTGCGTGTGCTCATAATATAAGGAAATTTTCGCGGGAACGTAGGGGCGCAGGCCCCATACGCAAGGGGGAAAACTACAGATGACACAATGTTTTCCACCGACATCCACGTTCCCCTCTTCCGAACCCAATCGGGCAAAACATTCGACGGACTGCCGAGGGCAGCAGGTGCTGAGAAAGGAAAACGGCGGCGGGTAGTCGCAAAAAACGGGTATGTCGTCGGCGGACTGAAGGCGACCAGCGAAAACGCAATTCGCTCGATGACAGTCATTTTTCATAAGCTCACGGACGAAGGAACCGACCCCGAGGACAGCTACGAGTCCGATACCTACGGTAAATGGGAGGGCGGAAATAAAGCCGTGATCACAATCGACGGCAAAGTGCCTGTCGGCGTGGATGGCTACTACGGTCTCGGGCTCGATCAACTCGCGCTGATTGTGACTGAATTGTGATGCCACTTTAGCCTTGTCGGGGCGGTTAGAAAATGTTCTCTGGCCGACAATGAGCAAACTCTTTTCCAGGCTCACGAACGCCTTTCCGCTCTGGATCACGATCTGTAGCGGCCTCGCGCTATTCTATCCGGATCTATTCACCTGGTTTCGAGGTCCGTTCATTGTCTACGGTCTAGGAGTGATCATGCTCGGGATGGGACTCACTCTTTCCTTCGATGATTTTCGCGACGTCGCTAACCTGCCCAAAGCGGGTGTGATTGGTGTCTTCTGCCAATTTGTGATCATGCCACTGCTCGGCTGGGGGATCGGGAAAATACTCTCCCTCGATGAGATCGATCCCATGCTTGCCGTCGGGCTGATTCTTGTCGCCTGCTGTCCGGGCGGTACGGCATCCAATGTGGTCGCCTTCCTAGCGAGGGCGAATGTGGCTCTTTCCGTCATGATGACGGTGGTCTCTACTTGCGCGGCGATCCTGCTGACCCCGCTTTTGACGAAATGGTATGCTGGAACACTAGTCGATGTCGATGCGGTCGGCCTCTTCCAAAGCACGGTGAAGGTAGTTCTCGTCCCGGTGACACTTGGCCTTATCCTGAATCAGTTTTTGCCCAAATTTGGAAAAGCGGTCCGTCCTTTCTCCCCATTTGTTTCAGTGGCTGCGATTGTCCTCATCGTGGCCAGCATCATCGGACAACAGCGAGAGGTGATTCTCGGATCCGGTTGGAGACTCCTTGCCGCTCCTATGCTCCTTCACCTCGGCGGATTCGGACTCGGCTATCTGGTCGCGAAACTATTCCGGCTGCGGGAAGAAAATGCGCGAACGATATCCATCGAAGTCGGCATGCAGAATTCGGGGCTCGGGGCAACCCTCGCAAAAGGACACTTCCCTGGGACCGTAGCCCCGGTTCCGTGTGCGATCAGTGCCGTTTACCACTGCCTGATTGGTAGCATTCTCGTGGCCCTCTGGCGCTGGCGTTCGGAAAAGCAAACTCAGTGAACTGATCTTTGTGGGGTATTTTTTTGCAGTCGAAACACGCCTCTAGGAAGCTTTCTTCACCATCTGAGTCGGAGGCTTCAGTCCTTTATGAATTCAGGCTTCGGAAAACGCCGATAGATGATCGGCTAGTGCTATGTCGACTGCGTCGGCATGCAACGGTATGACGTTGCCGAGTTCCCCCGCGTTGTCGGAAACGCTGCGGCTTGCCATTTGCAACAGGACACAAAACCGGGAGCGTCTCGATTCAACAGGGTTGAGTAGGAGACCTGCCGCTGTTGACTCCCCGACCCCACCCTGTTCAGTCCTCCTTCGAAGGCAACCACTGCACGGCATCGATAATGACGTAACCGTCAGTGTCGTGATTCGAGATTGTAACCCGAGCCGTCTCCCCTTTCTGAAAGGAAAACTTTCCCAGGTCGTGAAAGGGATCGTCCGAAGCGGTTTTCCGCTGGTTCAATGTCAGGGTCTTCTTTTGCCCGGACGCTTCCACCGTAACCGGCGCGTTGGTCGCGCGGTTGCTATTCTTCGGGTAGGAAACGCGGACGTGGTAGGTGCCGGCTTCAGGAATCTCCGCGGAGAAGACAGCCTCAAATTCCCCTTTGTCCTTGTTTTCATCGTGGCGATAGCCAAAACCTACAAAAGGCCCGTTGCTCGAGCTGGGCTTCCACTGGCCGGTCATTTCGGCCTTTTCATCATCAACGACAACGCCCGCCAGCTTGGATACCGCCTTTCCCTTTCCACCGGCAATCGGACCATCGTATTCGAGGATTTGTCCATCCGCTATCAAACGCTCACGCAGTTTTTCATAGGGCAAATCCTGAACGGCGAGCTCGTCATCGATCGCCATCACCGCCGCCGTTGCCGCGCTTTGAGCGAGAATCATGAAGACCGGCTCCATCCGGATCGAGCCAAAGGCGATGTGGGTGCTGGATACACAAACTGGAACGAGCAGGTTTTCGCACTGCTCCTTTTTCGGGACGAGCGATCCATAGGCAATCTCGTATGGTCCGCGCGTGCTCACGCCGATATCGCCTTCGTTCTGCACATTGCCGTCTTCATCAATGTGGCGCTGCACATTGTGAGAATCGATCGTGTAGGAACCCATGCCGACCGAGTTAGGAGTCGGCTCCACCTTGCGAAGTTCATTTTCCGTCATCACGAAGTCACCGCGCATGCGACGTGCCTCGCGGATGTAGAGTTGGTGCGACCAGTTTCCGTTTTCCATATACTCATCTTTGGGCAATCCCCACGTCGCCATCTCCTTGCGAATATCTTCCGGAACTCGAGGATCAGTGAGATGGAACCAGAGCCAGCCTTTCTGGTAGATTTCGTGTGCCTTGATGATCTCCCGTCGACGTTCGTAGCTCGCCTCGGGATAGTCGTAGTTGTATCCGATATTGTCCGTGCTGAAGGGGCCGTGATTGTTGGTATCCGTTTTGTGATTCGGAATGGGATCGAACTTTCCGAAGGTTTCGCGCCACCCTGCCTCATAGACGCGCCCCAGCAACTCATACTGGGAAGCATCGTATCCCTCGGGTTCCGTAAAAGGGATCCGGTTTTCGGGATGATTCGTGAGGCACATCCGAAAACAGTAAGCCTGCACCCGATGGTCTCCTTCTCCCTTCACGCCCGGATCGTCCGCACTCACGCGAGGCAATACCCCGCTGCTCGGATCTCCGGGAACTTTGTAGGCGCTGATCTGATTTTCTCCAAGAACCTGGAAATGATGCCGGTGATGATAGACCCCGATTTGCACGCCATTCCATTCCTCATCAAACTCCGATTTCGCTTCGCGCCCGACATGATATTCCACACCTGAAGCCGCGATCAGATCACCTTCGTAGGTGGTATCGAGAAACATCTTTCCCGGGTAGCGCTTGCCGCTCAGCGTCGTGATCGAAACGATTCGCCCATCTTTGACCTCAACCCCGTTTTCGCGGTCGAGCCATTCGTCACGATGAACAGTCAGGTCAAAATCCGCCACGTATTCTTCGAAGACGGCCCGAGCGATACTCGGCTCAAAAATCCACATCGTTTTCTGATCCCCGTCGATCGCTGGAGTCCCCTGCCCCTTACCGCCGTATTCTTCCGGCTTCTGAAACTTCCAGTTCTCAGGTTTCTGGTATTGCTTCCAGACGCGGTGGTAAAAGTCGCGAGAAAGCCCGCCAATAACCGCCTTGTTTCCCGTATCGGTCCAGCCAAGCCCTCCACTCGACAATCCGCCGAGAACCTTGTCTGGACTCACAATGATGACCGACTTCCCCATCTCCGCTGCCTGCACCGCCGCAATCACCGCAGCGCAGGTTCCGCCGTAGACGACGATATCGTGTTCCGGTTGATCCTCGGCTCGGCTTGCTGGAACAGAAAACAGAAATGCAAGTAGCGCTGCAAGAGCTGGATTGATCTTCATATTCACGCTAAAAATCCTAGGAATAGATCGTAAGCTCGACAAGCGCCAACTTCGCGCCAAAAAAGGGTGACCACTCCCGCCCAAATTTCTACCACAGAGAAATTTCGATCACTCAGAAAGTCGACTAACAACAACCGGACTTTGGATCGCAAAGAGTAGGCTGGACGCGAAACGCGTTGACCCGAGCTTCCTCTGGATCTAGACCGCAAGTATCCGGAGCAAGACAGGAAGTCGAGGGTGATTCCATCTGAATCGTAAGCTTTTCATCTTCGAGATTCACCGCAGACACAGGATAAACCACAGCAATCTTCTGGCCATATTCCAATGCCAGAGGCAAGGGATCACTGCCGAGCAGAGATTCACTTGCCCGAATGATTTTCGCCAGTTTCTGCGCAGGCAGACGGTGCTCAAAGTCGGTTGCGGTGAGCAATTGTAACTGGGCAGACAATGTGCAACGCTCCGTGCCACCACAATCGATGAAGTCTTTCTGAATCCGAGCTACCTCCGTAACATGATAATGGGGCGGAACCCTTTCCCCATCGGGCAAGAGCGGCACGATAGATTGGGGATCTTCGTTTTCCAGGAGTTCGAGAAGATCGTTGAGAGTCGGATTTTTTATCGTCATGCTATCTGGATTTACGCAATACTCGGTAGAGTTCGGTAAAACTCACCACTCGATCAATGAAGGTCAAGAAACGAATTTTCAGTGTCTCCTCAAATGGGAAGAAATGAAATGAGCTGCAGAATTCATTATACGCCATCAAGACCGGTCGATATTGGAATCGCAACCCTGACGAAAATTCAGATCGAACATACCAATACCCAACCATTCAGCACACGAATGTCCTCCGGCTGCATATGGCTCCGCTCCCGGTGGCTTCGCATTTCGCAGAGCTTGGATACCGAAACACAAACCCACTATGAGCCCCACCCCCAGAATCACCCAGCGAAGAACGCCACCGGACGATTGGCCGAAAGAATTGTGTTGGAAATCTTCACTCATGGAAACAGAACGGGGCACCATACGACACCGCGGAAATGGGCAAGCATCGGTTTTGGAAAAAGAAATTTTTTTGCTGGGTCAATCAAACCGGATTGAATGCGGAACGCGACCCTGTCAGGTCACTGACTTGACCCTATTGTGAGTGACATCCTGCCAAAACCTGACGATTGTGACTAGAAATCCTTACAAAACACCGACAAAGTCTCAGCAATGGCCACGGAAAACAGAAACGTCCTTGGCGGGGAATTGATTCCCTGCAGCACCGAACCACTCACGGGATTTTATCGGGACGGACACTGCAACGTAGGACCGGAAGATCACGGTTGCCACGCGATCTGCTGCGCTGTGACGGAAGAGTTTCTCGCTTACAGCAAATCGTCCGGCAACGATCTCTCCACTCCGATGCCGACCTACGGTTTTCCCGGCCTGAAACCCGGCGACCGTTGGTGCGTCTGCGCCGGACGCTGGAAAGAGGCTCTCGATGCCGGATACGCTTGCCCCGTGATTCTCGAAGCAACATCAGAAGCTGCGCTTCAATATGTTTCGCGAAGCATTCTCGAGGAGTACGCCGTGTTTGAAGAGGAATAACTACTTCGATCGAAACTCGAATTTGAGAGGCCCCATCCGTTCTTTGACGGAAACCTGGATCGGCTCGTCAGAGTCAGCGGAAAGACTGGAAATCTGAACCGCCCGATCGGAATCGTTACCAGTCTCTTCCCAGATACTTCCCTCAAAGGTAATGGTCGACGCACCGAGAACTGGCCCTACATCGGCATTAGCAGAAAATTTTCCGCGTCGCACGCGCACCGAGGTTGTAGGCAGATTCTGATCTTCCGGGTGGAAGGTCAGCACACCCCAACTGACCAGCACGCCATCGAGCGCCACTTCCCCTTTCACCTCGGTTCGAGATTTTGCCTCGGCATAAAAGAAATGGGAACACAGCCAGTCTCGAAGATGCCCGGACCAGGTTCCTAGAACCGGATCGCCGAGATACAATCCTACTCCGTGAGGACCATCCTGATAGATGTGCATTTCCGCCGGAACGCCATGCTTTCGCAAAGCGAGGTAAAAGCGGACGGGATTTTCCGCAGGAACAGCGGCATCAGCATCCGTCTGAAAAATAAAAGTCGGCGGAGTCTTCTCGGTCACGTTTTTCTCCGATGACAATCTTTCCGCCCACTCTTTCGAGGCGGCACGCTCCGGACCAAGCAGGTTTTTCCGCGATCCGCCATGAGTGATCTCGGGGTCCATGCTGATGACAGGATAGCAGAGAATCGCAAAATCAGGACGGGCACTCACTCTGTCAATTTCGTCCGAAGACTCGTAGGCTTTTTTATCAAAAAGCGTCGCGGCCATGCTGGCGAGGTGACCTCCTGCTGAGTGCCCCATCACCGCAATTCGATTGGGATCAAGATTGTGCTCTTCGGCATGAGCCCTGACATACCGGATCGCGCGCTGCACGTCCGCCAATTGCGTCGGGAAGTGATGCCCCTTCGAACCGAGACGATAATGCAGGACAAAAGCGGAGACACCCTGCTCCTGAAACCAGAGAGCCGGCTGGTGACCTTCGTGATCTTTGGCAAGTCCGCCGTATCCTCCGCCCGGACAGATCACCACTGCCGCGCCAGTGTGGTTGTTCGATTCTTTCGTCAGGTAGGGGTGGATCGATGGCGAACCAGTTTCTGCATCAATGGGCTTGGCGTAGGGAACTTTGCCCTCAGGCCAGAGCGGATCGGCCTGGGTAGAGGAAAGTGCGAAGGCCAGGGGGATGACAAGCAGGGTGGTGTAAGAGCATTTCATAATTTAGTGATTCGATTGTGGGCATGGCGCCCGCCATACAGATTTTGGAAAGGAAGCAGGTTGCTCAGGTTGAGATGGGGATTTTTTACACTCCCGGGTTCGTTTTCAGTTCATCTATCTCCCCACGCAAGCTCGTCACTTCCGCACGAAGACTCGCGATCTCTTCTTTCAGTTCCTCGCGCCAGGCAGACGCTGGAGCGACGGGAGCGGATTCGACAACTTCTTCGTTTGTGAATTCGTCTTCGTTCATTCAATAAATTTTCCGGGATTGAGAATCCCCTTGGGATCGAGGGTTTGCTTCAGTCCACGATGCACTTGCATTGCGACAGGGCCGACCGCGTCGGAAAACCAGCGTTTTTTCGCAATGCCGACGCCATGTTCACCGGTGATCTTACCATCATTTTCGATGATCCATCGAAAGAGAATGTCGAGAGCGGCATCTGCCTTTTCCCGCGCTGCGGCGTCCGTGTCATAATTCGCGACCATGAGGTTCGTATGAATGTTCCCATCTCCGGCATGACCAAAACAGGCTACGGGAATCCCGGTCTCCTCCTGCAAGGATCTCGCGAATTTAACGAGCTCGACCAATTTCGATCGAGGTACGACAATGTCTTCGTTCAGCTTGATCAACCCGGTATCGCGAAGCGAATACGAAAATTCTCGACGCAAGGTCCAGATAGCTTCGCAAGCCTCCCGGTCGGTTGCTTCCTCGACATTTTCTGCCCCGACACTTTCCAGCAACTCCCGCAATCTTACGAGATCGAGCAGCACGGTATCTTTGCGCCCGTCAATTTCGACAATGAGATGTGCGTCGCCATCGGGAAGCATTTCCGGTCCCAGTCGACTACGTGCAGCCTGCAGAGTAAATCCATCCGTGATTTCCAAACCGGACGGTTGCCATCCGGAATCGAGAATGGTCTGCACGGCAGCTGCAGCCGTTTCAAAACGGGGGAAGGTTGCTGTCAGCATCGCACGAGCCTCGGGATGAGGAATCAGCCGGAGAGTAGCCTTCGTGATCACTCCCAACATCCCTTCGGAGCCAACGAACATTCCGATGAGGTCGAGGCCGGTCTTGTTTTTGTGACACCGCCCTCCGGTTTCGAGAATTTCCCCATTAGGCAAAACCACTTCAAGCCCGAGCACATAATGACGGGTCACTCCGTACTTCACACATCGGGGACCTCCGGCATTACTCGCTATCGTCCCGCCGACGGAACACTCTTTCAGGCTAGCTGGGTCAGGAGGGTAGTACCATCCCAGCTCTCGCGCAGCTTCCTGCACATCGTCGAGAATGACCCCTGGTTCGACCACTGCAACTCCGTCACTCGGATTCACTTCGAGGATGCTATCCATGTCGCGAACCGAGAGAAGAATTCCACCTTTCACAGGAACACATCCGCCGACGTAGCCCACTCCAGAACCGCGAGTCGTCACGGGAATCTCATTCTCATTGGCATACCGCAAGGTCGCTACGACATCATCTCGCGACTTCGCTCGCACAACGGCATCAGGCATCGCTGCAGCGTGCCAGCGATCTGTTCCAAATTCCTGCCGAACCTCTTCAGCGGTTGAGACGCACTCTTGCCCAACTGCCTCGACGAGTCCGTCGATCCAGTTCAGCTCTGCAATTGTTTCCAAATCTCCCATAACTTAGGCAGGAAGATGATAACGCCGACAACCACTGCCGCAAGCACCGCGATCAACACCGCACCAGCGGCAACATCCTTTGCATTGCGAATCCCGGGATCAACTTCGGGATGAACTGCATCAGCCAGATACTCCAATGCCGAGTTTACTAACTCAGCAACAATGACGATGCCGATGGAGAACGTAATCGCAACCCATTCCATCCCTGACAAACCCATAACAAATCCTGTCACGACAACAATCGGAATGACCGCCAGATGGATGCGCAAATTTCTTTCTGATTGCACTGCCATTCGAATACCTCGCCCGGCATAGGCGAACATCTGCCACTTCCTTCTTCGCTGGCGCATCTCACTCATAAATTTACTTGGCGATAGTTAATTATCCATTACATCTGTATCCACGCTTCACTCATTCACCAAGCAATCATGAGCAAAAAAACTGCGAAAAAGAAAACTGCCCGTCGTCCCAGCCCAAAGAAAATTGGTTTCGTTGGCGTTGGAAGAATGGGAGCCAACATGGCCCGCCATCTCAACGATCTCAATTACAACGTGACCGCCGTCTACGATGTTCATCGGCCAGCAGCTGAGGAACTCGCCGAGGAAATTGGAGCCACCGCATACAAAAAATTGGCGGACGTCACCGCCAATGCGGAGATCGTTTTCACGGTCGTCACCAACGACGCAGCGATGAAAAAAATCTTCCTCGGGAAGAAGGATAGCCTTCTCACAGCCGCAGCCGGGACAACCTTCATCAACTGCGCAACGCTGAGCCCCGAAATTCAGAAGACTGTTGCCACTGCTGCAAAACGGCGTAAGGCATCCTGCATCGAAGCCTGCATGGCATCGAGCATCAGTCACGCTCGCACCGGAGAGCTTTACCTGATGGTAGGAGCTGATAATGATGTTTTTAAGAAGAACAAGAAGCTGCTCGAAAATATCAGCATCAATCTTCGCCACATTGGAAAAATCGGAAAAGCCGCCGAGGTAAAAGCCCTCGTCAATATGGTGATGAACATCAACACTGCCGGTCTCGCAGAAGGACTCGGACTCGCGAAATCACTGGGACACGATCTGGACATGGTATGTGAGGTGTTTTCACAGACGGGTGCCAACTCCCGTGTTCTCGAAACCGATGCCGAAGATATGCTCGATCGCGATCACGAGTGCTGGTTCTCTGCATCACATGCTGCGAAGGACTCCGGTATCGCTGGTGGGCTAGCCAAATCGAAGAAACTCAACCTCCCTCTGAACGCTGCTACCAAAGCGCAATACGACCGCATGGTTGAGCTTGGCATTGGCGAGCTCGACAAGTCGGGCATCGCGGAACTCACTTTTCCGAATCGCACCGGAGCCAAGGAAAAGACTACCCGGAAGCGCAAGCCTGCCGCGAAGAAGAAAGCCGCTCCGAAGAAGAAAGCCGCTCCGAAGAAGAAGGCCGCTCCGAAGAAGAAAGCCGCTCCGAAGAAGAAGGCCGCTCCGAAGAAGAAGGCCGCTCCGAAGAAGAAAGCCGCTCCGAAGAAGAAAGCCGCTCCGAAGAAGAAAGCCGCTCCGAAGAAGAAGGCCGCTCCGAAGAAGAAGGCCGCTCCGAAGAAGAAATGAGAAATCGCTTCGGCGATTTCGAATCGAACTATTCAAACCAAATGGGCGCACGAAAGTGCGCTCATTTTTTTTGTGTCATCTTGTCCATCAATCCCATCATGATCTTTCCACGCTCTTCGCGGGGCATGTCAGGATTTTTCTCGCGAAGTTCCATCATTTTCTGAAACAGTTTCCCGCGCTGCTCTTCGGAGAGCTTCATCATTTTTTCCCGCATCTCAGGAGGGGGACCCCGCCGAGCGTCACCCTTGCTCTTACCTTTTCCGCCAAACTTTCCACCATCCCGGACTTGACCACCTTCACTCGGGCCCGCCCCTGGGCGAGCCTCGCCGGGCTTCAACTGCCACTCCGCATAGCGCACCGTGACGACCTCTCCGCCTTCGACGGCAACTTTCGCTGACACCTTTTCGAGATCAGAATCTTCTTTCAGCTCGACCATTTTCCAACCCTGCGAATTGGCTTTCGAAGAAACAACGTATGTCTCCTTCGTCTCCTTATTGAGGAGTGTAGCGACGCGGCTGTCATTCATTGTGGCAATCCCAGTAAGGATCAATGAATCGCTCAGATCAATGGAGCGAGTGAACGGCGACTGTGCAGTCAGGGAACGGAAATCAGAATCGTCGACTGAGGAAGGAACGAAGGAGGAACTCCCCTGCTCCGCCGCCAGACTCACTGCGATGGTGCAGATAAAAAAATAGAGAATCTGACGCATTTCAAAGCATTTAACTCCGAAATCGAATTGAAGTTACAAAGAAAATTTCCCGTCCCGAAAATCATCCGGCACAAAGTCAAGATCACTCGCTTCCCTGACGGCAAGCCCGATCTGAAAATCCATGACGTCCTCCGGCACCGGATTCTGGTATTCATCGAGGCAATCACGCAAAGCCTCGACCGGACCGATCCCGTCAGTTTTCACCTGGCGATAAACTTTGATCGCGATTGACTCAGCCGCCCCAGGGGTGACGAGCTCAGGCACAAGCTTGAGAATTTCCTTGGGGCACCCCTTGGGAAGATCGAGGTCGTGCTTTTTACAAAGCGCTCGAATGAAACGGTAGCCATCAGCAGGTTCATGAGCAGGAAAAAGTGGAATTTTGACATCGACCCGACCAGGGCGCTTGAGATCAACCTCGATGAGATCTGGCCGACTTGAGGCGAGAATCCAGAGGATGCGACCGCGGTTATCGGTGTTGCTCATCTCTTTCGCCATCATAGAATAAACCCGACCCGAAACCCCGGAATCACTCGACCCGGCATCGCGACTTCCGAGAGCCTGATCGGCCTCATCGATAAAAACGACACAACGCCCTAAGGCATGCAGAAGGGCAAAGATCTTTTCAAGATTTCCTTCCGTGCTGCCGACCCAGCGATCACGAAAGTTCTTCATTTTCACAACAGGCACACCGGCTTCGCCAGCGAGACATTCGACGAGATAAGTCTTACCTGTTCCGACTGGACCGCAGAGCAAATAGCCCATCGGCATCGCCGCAAGATCGTTCTGCTTCCAGAGAGCAATGTCCTGACGAACCCACTTTTTCACAGCATCGTGACCGTAGACGTCGTCGAGCGTTCGAGTTGGCTCGAGGAATTCGATCAGTCCCTGCGAATCCTGCTCGACGAGATCCTTTTTCAAATCGGCCAGGTCATCCCGCTGAAGTGACACGCCCTCATATTCCCGACGCTTTAACAATGATTCGATCGAACTGACCGTCGCCCCTGCCAACCGCGTCGCAGGCAATTTCGGCTTCCCTGTGAAGTTCTCCAGCGCCTTCGGATAGATCGACTCAAAATAGCGAAAGGCTGGCTCCAGTTCTTCCGGTCCGGGAGTGGGAACATCAATGAGCGCAGCACGCTGATTACGGGAAAGGAGATGATTCAAGTCGTTGAGATTTTCCGTCACGAGAAACACAGCTAGATTCTGCTCGAGAAAATGAGACTCGTGCGACCAACAACGAACTACCGAAGCCATCGAATTGAGCTGATAGTCCCGTGTTTGTTTTGAAATCGGAAAAACCAACTCCGCTGATTTGATCACGATCGCGATGTGATGGTTGCGACCAGCAAGGCGCTGTCCTTCCTCGCTCGTCGGCTCGATGCTCCTGAGGTTGATCAGGTATCGGAGAAACTGGTCAATGTAACCAATCGCGTTAGGTGGATCGTTCGGAAGATCACCATCGTGAAACCGGATTTGCTGAAAAAACTCATCCCCTGACTCAACGCGCAGGCCGCCACCGAGTTCGTAGCTCAAAACGACATCGAACTTTTTCAGCTGCACCTCGGTGAGGTAGTCGATTAAGTTACCAATTTGTGGAGCATCTTCATCCCCCTTGGCCGGCAAAAGCAGCCTGTCATGAATATTGCCGTGCACCACGAACTGATTGGCGGCGCCGGACAGATAAAGTCTTCGAATTTCGAGGGACCAGGGAGATTGATTCGATTCTTCCATTCAGGCGCCCAATCTACGACATCAGCTTCGTTTCGTAAACGATTTCACAAACTCCTCGAAATCGGCCTGTTCCTCTGCTGCATCAGCCATCAACTCGTCGAGTTCGCGACGCTCTCTCTTGGTCGGGCGCCCGGTTCCAGTTTCGCGCTGTGGCATCGTTTTTCTCGCCAGCTGGCGAGCTTCTTTCGCCGCCGCGCAGACTTCGGGTGGAGTTTGATCAATCGCAAATTCTTCTACCATTTTCGCACCCACTCGCTTCGTGAGGAGCGCTTTCACCTCCACCGTGAGGGTGAGTGGGCCCCGCCTTACCTCGATCAGGTCTCCGATACGCACTTGCCGCGCCGGTTTACAACGCGCGCCATTCACGAGCAATTGCTCCCGCTTGCAGGCTGTCGCAGCGATTGTTCGGGTCTTATACAATCGAACTGCCCAAGTCCAAACATCGACCCGCACGGATTCGTCTGTGTTGTTGGCTTCGTCTCCCACGCTCTTCAAAAATCACACTGTCCTACCCAGAAACGTCCAGGTGTTTTCACCATACCGTTCTTTTGCCCGCGTATTCAGCTCATGCTCGGAAGCATCCGAGTGCAATATTGCGAGCGTTGTCGAACCCGAGCCTGACATGAGCGCGGCATCCACTTCGGGTTGATCGAGAAGCCATGTCTTGATCTCACCCAGAATGGGGTATTTCTCAAAAACGGGGCGCTCCAAATGATTGATCATTGTCCCCCAGGTTCGCTCCTGCCCCTCATAAAGAAATCCCTCGTATTCCTCCGATTCAGCCCATCGCTGGTAGGCCCAAACTGTGTCGATCCCGAAGGCAGGTTTGATCAGGAGAATCCGCATGGACGCCATCTCATCAGGAATCGGCTCAACGATTTCTCCACGCCCACTGCAGTCACAGGGACGCTGGTAGATAAAGAACGGAATATCCGAACCGATCGTGGCACCCACCTCAGCGAGCTCGTCCTCACCGAGGTAGAGGCTTGCCATTTCATTCAGGGCAAGCAACACGGAAGCCGCATCGCTACTCCCTCCCCCCAAACCCGCACCAGATGGAATCTGCTTGGTAAGATCAATACTGATCGCAAAGGTCTTTTCGGTGTGCTTTTCAAGAGCGCGCACCGCTTTGACAACCAAGTTTTCTTCGCCCGTCGGCAATGACTCGTCAGAACAGCGAAGGACCAGATCATTGTCTTCCCGCCACTTCAGCTTCAGTCGATCCGCGAGTGAAAGCGCCACCATGCGCGTATCCAGCTCGTGAAATCCATCTTCACGCTTACCGATGATCTTCAGCCAGAGATTGATTTTGGCAGGGGCCTCAATTTCAAAGGCGTCCGAAATGTCAGGAATTTCGCTCATGATTCTTTCGTTATTCTGCCCACCCCATAACGGCGAACAGTCTCCCCGTCTTGCCCATTTCTACTCGGTAGCTGTAGTAGCGATCCAGATCGCTACTCGTGCAGGTTCCACAATCGTGCACCTGGCTGGCCGGAACTCCAGCCTCCACGCAATCCGAAACAATCTGCGCAGCAAAATCGATTTCATAAACGGGCGGACGAACACAGGGAGCGAGTTGGACGACCAGATCAGATGCATCCGATCCAAAATTCTCACTCATTACCCGAATCGCTTCGGGAGCAATTTTCTGAGCTGTTCCATTTTTGCCGGAATGCACAACCGCACAGGCTCTCTTGACAGGGTCAGCCAGAAAAACGGCACCACAATCTGCGACAAAAATCCCCAGATATTGTCCGGCCGTAGCCGTAGCAAGACCGTCAGTCTCCGGAAAATGCGGGTTCCCGATACCAGATTCCGCAGCGACAATTTCCACATTGTTACCGTGGACCTGCTCCCCTGTTGCGACGTGCTCCCGCAAAATACCAAGAAAATTAAGACGATCAAAAAAATGCTGCTCCAGCCGCGCGATTGCGATCTCGCGATCCGTTTTCACATCGATATCAGGATGACGCAGCGTGAACCCATGGACCAACCCATTCAGTTCAGAAAGGGCAGGAAACGATTCGATCAAAGGGTCTTCCGGCATCCCCACCAATCCAACAGGGTTAGGCCGATGAGTCAATTGACTTTGTTGCACTCCGCCTTTCCCAACTCCGTTCCGAATCTCTTAGGTCTCCGACTCACCCCTGTTAACCCTGTTGGATTCATATCTCACTCTTACTGTTACTCTTCTCCTTGTTCACAGCCAGCAAACGCTCAATTGTCGTTCCGAACCCATTTCTTTTTCCAATTACCACGCAAATTAGCCCCTCCGAATCCCCGTTGACTTTTTTTTCACGAGACGTAAAGTGGCGGCCCTCCGATCAGAATGCGAAAAGCTCAGGCATTAAATCGCGATCAGAGCCCCCTTTCCCGCATTAGAATGCGGGAGCATGCGGAAAACAAACAATTTATTACCGGAAAGAGATGAAACGGACGTATCAACCCTCAAAACGCTCACGGAAAAACCAACACGGTTTCCGTGCTCGCATGTCTACAAAAGCTGGTCGTGACCTCATCAAGCGTCGCCGCCAGAAAGGACGCAAGCGCCTCATCCCTAAGGGAGCAGAGCTTAAGTATAAACGTCACACCGTTCAACACGGTCGCTAATTTCCTTTTGGGGGCAGCTTCTCAAGCGACCTCAGTCAAACGGCATGGGCCGACGGGATGTCGATTTTCGCCTTCCTCGCCGCAGCCCGGTGAATGGATGAAATTTCCCCGCAGCAGACGAATTGTCAGCCGCGGAGATTTCCAACGGATCAGGAAAAAAGGAAAATCTTTCGCAGGAAAGTTCCTGGTTTTGGGGTTCCTCCACGACGAAACGCTTGGCGAAGACATTCGTCTCGGGCTCATCACGACAAAGCAAATCGGCAACGCTGTCACGAGAAATCGGGTTCGCCGACGCCTTCGAGGAATCGCGCAACGCATCGGCGAAAGGATCAAGCCTGGCCATTTTCTCGTACTCATCGCTCGAAATCGAGCCGCGGATGCTACCAGTGAACAGCTGGAAAAAGAGTGGAAGTGGATGCTGCATCGCAATGATCTGATGCTGCCCAAGGAGAATACGGATCTGGACTGAGACATGAAAAAAATTCTCAATCCCATCCTCATTTTTTTTGTTCGCATCTACCAGACGGCTATTTCTCCGCCCTTGCACTTCATTTGCGGCCCCATGAGCGGATGCCGTTTTCACCCTTCCTGCTCCCAGTATTACATCGATGCCGTGACCGTAAATGGTCCGATCAAAGGCTCATTCCAGGGGCTTTACCGCATTTTACGATGCAATCCCTGGGGAGGAACGGGCTACGATCCTCCTCCCGGGTGGGAAGAATATCTGGCAAAACACCCAGAGGCCGCGTATGTAGGCCGTCGCCCTTGTGACCTGCCCGATCAGGATCCCCGAAAATCTGAAACTGACACTGATTAGAAGACTTATTTGCCCATGAAAAACATGGATCGCACATCGTGGATTGGCGTGATCGCCTGCCTCGCCCTGCTCTTTACCTGGGGCTGGTGGAACGCCAAAGAAACCGCCAAACGGATGGAGGCTGAGCGCATTGCTGCAGAAGAAGCGGCGAAAAATGCTCCGCCCGAACCCGAAACCAAAGATGGCGGGACCACCAAGACAGTTGGAGCTCCAACCGAAGAGCCTCTCGCACCCGTCGCAGCAGCAGAAAATCACGTTCTCGAAAATGAGCTCGTCACTTTCGAAATGACAAACCGCGGAGCAGGAGTTCGAGTGGCCAAGCTGAAAACGCAAATGAAGGAGTTGGAAGGCTCCGAGCCAATCGGGATTAACGAAACGGCAAGTAATCCGGTTGGTGCTCTTTCCACCGGAGCAGGAGAATTCGATGTAACAAACTGGGCGGTCACTTCATCTTCCAATTCGGAAGTCGTTTACACCACCGCCACGAAAGAAGGATTCGAACTCGTAAAGACCTATAAACTCTCCAGCGGCGAAGATTCTGATCCACACGAAATCGATCTGGAGCTGACCGTAAAGAACGCCGCCCAGACCCCGCTCATTTTTGAAGATCGCTACCTCTACACGGGCTCCGCATCCCCTCTCCACCTCAACGAGTGGTCGATGCAGATTGGTATGTTCTGGTTTCGAACAAACGAAAAACTCAAATACGAAACCGTCGATCACTACGGCGGAAAAAAGGTTCTCGGAATTTTTGGAAAGAATGAGATCCCATCAGACACCTTTGAAGTCGATTCTCTAGAATGGGCCGGGGTGAACGACCAGTTTTTCGCCACCATCGTAAAGCCCGAGGAAGCCTATCCTACAAAGCTTTGGGGAAGCCGTTTCCCTGTCGTTGTCGAAAACGATGAATCCGCTTCACTGAAAAAGCGGATGTTCGCATCCGAAGCGGGAATTGGACTGCCGTCGAAAACGATGAATCCCGGCGACCAGCAGACGCTGCGCTACAAGATCTATCTGGGACCAAAGGAATACTCTCGACTCAAGGCGCTTGGTGACCAAAGCCAGCGAGTCATGCACTACGACGAGATCCCAATCTTCGGATGGATGTTCGGCTGGGCGATCAAACCTCTCGCCGCAGGATTGATCATTGGACTCACTTGGCTTCACGGAGTCGTTGGCAACTACGGTTGGGCCATCATTCTCATCACCATCCTGATTCGCCTCCTCATCTGGCCGGTCTATGCCAAGTCCGCTCGCTCGATGAAGAGGATGGCCAAGCTGGGACCACTCCAGAAAGAGCTGAAGGAAAAATACGGCGACGATCAGCAAAAGCTGAATGAGGAAACGATGAAGTTGTATCGAACTTACAACATCAATCCTCTCGGAGGCTGTCTCCCGATGTTCATTCAGCTTCCAGTTTTCCTCGCTTTCTACCGCATGCTTTGGAGTGCCGTGGAACTTCGCCACGAATCGTTCCTCTGGGTCGACGATCTTTCGATGCCGGACACGATGTTCATGATCCCGGGATTGGACATTCCCTTCAACCTTCTTCCCATACTCATGGGAATCACCAGTTTCATCCAGATCGCGATCACTCCAAAGACCGGAGACAAGACGCAGCAGATGATCTTCATGCTGATGCCGTTCATCTTCCTCGTGATCTGCTACAACTTTGCCGCTGCCCTCGCCCTCTACTGGACGACATCGAACGCATTTTCTATTCTCCAAACCTGGTTGATGAACAAGCTGCCAGAGCCGGAACTGCAAAAGCGTAAGAACTCCGGCAAAAAAGGCTTCATGGAGCGAATGCAGGAGCAAGCTGCAGCTGCCCAGAAAGCTCGTGAAGCTGGACAGTCACCCGGTGGCGCCAGTCGCAAAGATCGCACGAAAATGCCTGGTGAAAAAGGTGATCGTCACACCAAGCCGAAGAAAAAGAGAAAGTAAGAAACATTCTTTACTACTCGGCTTCTTTCCCCCTTAACTACTCTCAGAAATGGACCATCTCGATACCGCCCAGGAAGTTCTCGATTCCATGCTCGGATACCTCGGCTTCGCTACCTCAGTCGAAGTCGATCGCGAGTCTGGAGTGGTGAATATTGCAACTACCAGTGATGCCAAATTGCTTATCGGGCACCGAGGTGATCGCCTCGAAGAAATTGAATATCTCGCCAACCGAGTCGTGCAGGATCGCCTCCCGGACGCACCCCGATTCAAGATCGATATCGATAGCTACCGCGCTGCCCGCGACTACCGCATGATCGAAGAAGCCGAGGCCGCAGCGGCTCGCGTGATCGCCGGTGGAGCAGCCCTCAGGCTCTCACCCATGAACTCCTACCAGCGTCGCTTGGTTCACAATCACTTCAAGGACCACCCCGACGTAACCACCTGGAGTCCAAAAGACTCAGCAAGGCTGAAACGCATCACGATCAAGCCAAAAGGCGACGGGAGTGACAAATCGCCGATTCAGGCCTGATTTTTTGCTAAATTGTTGATTTTTTTTAATTTTGTGCTAAGCGCAAGGTTCACTTTTTAGCTCTGTGCCACGGCGCAGTAACAACCAATCAACCACAGCCGCATAGATTTGCATCCACCCTATGGCCGATGAAGCGTCCAACATTGTAGCGTTTCCCGGCGCCGAAGGTGAAAGCAAGGCATCCCCCTCCGGAAAAGGACCGATCACCATGAGAAGCGACCTAGTCGAGAAGGCATCCGAAATTATCCCGGAACCACCGAGATTGATCAATCTCGTGTCCGCACGTGTGAAGCAACTCAACATGGGCCGTACGCCACTGGTCGAGACGGATCACCGCATGGGTGCCGCCGACATCGCTCTCACTGAGATCATCGAGAAGAAGATCCAAGTCGACGAGACCGCGGAGGAGTAAGATCTTCCTTTCCTCAATCCCGCAGCGATTCGAGATATTTCCAGATTGCTGCCGCATCGTCTTTCCCCGATTCATCATCGGGAAACATATCCGGCATCGGAGCCCCATGCAGCGTCTCGGCAGGATTAACGACTGCATGACGAAACCACGAAAAACGAAGCCGGTCAGGCGCGTGCTGCAAATTGATACCGGGTAGAGTTTGCACGCCATCCGGATCCGGCTGGTGGCATTTCACACAGTTTTTGCCTCCCTCAGAGAATAGTTCCCTCCCCTTTTCCGCAGTTGCATCGCGCGGCACTCTTTCCTTCGGCGTGAAGTCATATTTCCGAAAGGCCGCAGGAAAGGGATCAATCTCCCGCCCGGCGTATACCGGCATGCGAGCCATCTGGTAGGATCTCACTCCACCTTTTCTTCCGCTCAAGATCCCTTTCAGCCAGTCTTCCGTCAGCCTCGCCCCCACACCATCGAGCATCGGGGGTAGATTTCCCCAAGGGCCAAATTCAACGGCCTTGTCGTCGGCAAACCCAAAATAGACCTCACGAGAAGTTTCGGAGCCACCAACACCGTCCCGCTCGTGGCATGCGTAGCAGTTCAATTTTTTCATTCTCCAATCCAGCAAGTTGGGCAATGCCATCCCGTTCTTTTCGTGGATTCGTTCCAGAGTCGCGCGAATCGCCCGCTTCTGCACGGTATCGAGCCCGAAAAACGGAATCGCTCCTCCCCGCGGTCGCTCGGAAAAGCACCCTCCTTCCGAATCAGTAGGCAACTTAGCGAGGGAAGTCGCACGATGCAGAGTTCGCTTTTTCTCACCCGGGACGGTGTGGCACGCCGTGCAGTTCTTCTTTTGAAACAGTTCTTTCCCAATTTTTGCGAGCGATTCATCACGAGCAAATGGCTCGTCACCTTGCAGTGCTTGCGTTAAATTATCGGGGAGCTGGAGGTCGGGGCCTGCCTTCAGGTATGCAGCTAGATTCGCCGCCTCCTTCGTCGAAAGCTGGAAGTCTGGCATTCGACCGGACGGCCGGTGCTCGTTTGGCGAAAGCAGGAAGTGCGTGATCGCATTCAAATCATAGAGGTCCGCAAGATTCATGGGCACGCTCGGGAGACCTACCATTTCTATCTCCGCATTTTCGGGTATTCCCGGCGGACGGTATCCGACCTCGGGTGCATGACACGCCGCGCAACCGATCCGGTGATAGAGCGAACGCCCCGCCTCAATATCCCCTTGCGGATATTCGGGCACTTCATAGGTCATCGCCAGAAGGTATTGCTTCAGGGCCTCCACCTCCTTGAGGTCGCGATCGGGACCCGCGAACAAACTCGGCATGACCGTATCGCGTTTCACAAAGCGCGGATTGCGGATCATCAACTCGAGATTGATGTGATCGAGCCGGGTCGCGACACCCTTCAGGTTGGTCGCCTCGACACCCGTCAGCAAATGACGCAGCGAACGAGGAGGCTCATGACAGGAAACGCAATTGAGCTCATTCAGGAGAATCAGTCCGCCACCAGCGAGGTAATCATCATCGTCGAGACTGCTGTGAAAACGCTCAAAGCCGACGACGTAGGGATAATTGACCGGCTTCGCATGGGCAGGATGCGCATCGGCTCGAAGCGGGCATACCAGGAAAAATACCCCTGCCCAAAAAGTCAAATTGAAACCTGCTGGGCACCACCCTGTTATGTCACACACCATACCCTGTCAGGTCCTTGACCATACCCTGTTAGATCCCGATTAATCGACAATTCGACCATCGACAAGTGTGACTTTTCGATCGCCCAGTTCTGCCATCGACTTGTCGTGGGTTACAACGAGAAGCGTCCGCTCGTTTTCGTTGATCAATTCCATGAGCAAATCCATGACAGCTATTCCCGTCTTGGTATCGAGATTTCCTGTTGGCTCGTCGGCGAAGAGAATTTTGGGATCGTTGATGAGAGAGCGAGCAATTGCGACGCGCTGCTGCTCTCCGCCGGAAAGTTCGTTTGGAAGATGATGCAGTCGATCGGCCAAGCCAACTCGTTCGAGCAACTCCTCGGCTTTGTCTTTCGCTGCGGTCCGTTTAATCATCGCTGGCACGAGGACATTTTCGAATGCCGTGAGCTCCGGCATCAAAAAGAAACTCTGGAAAACGTATCCCATGCTCGAGTTGCGAACGCGAGCCTGCTCCTTTCGGCGGAGCCGGTAGAGCGAACGGCCATCAATGAGAACATCGCCTTCGTTCGGCCGCTCCAGACCAGCCAACGTGTATAGCAGAGAAGTTTTGCCTGCACCTGAAGGTCCGACCAGGAAAAGCTTTTCGCCGCGTTTCACATCGAGCGAGACTTTCTTAAGAACCTCGATTCGATTATCGCCGACCTGAAAGGTCCGGACGATATCGCGAGCTTCTACGGCAGATTCGATTGAGGGGGCTGAATCAGTCACGCACGAACATCCACCCGATCCGGCAGAGAAACGAGAATTTTTTCTGGAAAATAGCGGAGAAAAAATCGGCTCGAATACCTAATCTTCCTGTCGACTCACCGTTGCATTCCGGCGCGATTTCGGGTATCACGCAGAGAATGGCTCGTGCTTCGTTTTTTCAATCCAGCCTCTGGAAGATTCTCGTCTTCCTTTTCGGGACCGTCGTGCTTTCTGCTATTTTTGCTCCCCTGCTGTATTGGGGAGGCAAGCATGTCGTGGCTCAGGGCTGGCTGGAAGGCACCTTTCTTGAGGGAATAAATGGATCACTGGATCGAGGAAAGTTCTCCCGCTACTTCAACCGGGCCGCACTTCTCGCCGCGCTGCTTTTGATCAGCCCGACGCTGAAATGGATGAATCGAGACAAATCGAAGCGGCCTTCCGTAGGCGAATTTCTTGGGCTCGAAAGCAACTCGCATCCCTGGCGCCACTTGCTGATCGGATTTTTCGTCGCCGGAGGCTCGCTACTCCTCCTTGGTTGGTTCTATGTGAGTCGCGGTTGGTATGTCCCGAGTGAAACGGAAAAGACGATCGCATCGGTTCTTCTCTCCGCACTGGGAACAGCCCTCGCGGTCGGGTTTCTCGAGGAGTTCGTTTTTCGCGGCGCGCTCCAGGCCGTCCTGGCGAAAGTAATGAAACCACGAATGCTCTATTTCGTAATTGCGTTCTTCTTTGCCGTGATTCATTTCTTCAATGCTCCCCGCAAACTCGAAATCGGCGAGGTAACCTTCGGAACAGGATTCTGGTTTGTCGGGCGGATTTTCGAGCATTTCTTTTCTCAGTTCGCGGACCCGTATTTTCTCGCCGCTGAGTTTGCCGTGCTTTTCGCCATCGGCCTGGTGCTCGGATACACGAGAATGAAGACGGGCTCACTCTGGCTCGGAATCGGTCTGCATGCAGGTTGGGTCTTCGGGGTAAAAACACTGAGCACTCTAACAACCCGCGCCTTCGAGAGAGCGGAAATGATGCCGTGGCTGGGCGGTTCGCTCCGGTTCGGATTGGTTTCCTGCCTTGTTGTTTCCTTGACTGGAGTCGGAATCTGGCTCTGGCTGAGACGGTCACCACGCGATCCGTTTGCTGAGTCATGAGCCGGCTCGCTCAATTTTCGCAGTCGCTCAAATCGTGGGTGTATCCCCCTTTGTGTGCTTCGTGCGAAATTCCGCTGACAACCGATCGCCAGCTCGCGATGCCATTTCTTTGCCGTGACTGCGAAGATCGACTGGAACCAATTGGCGATAATTCCTGTCGAATCTGCGGACAGAGCTATGAGGGGAAAACACCCAGTCAATTCGGTTGCGTAAATTGCGGAGGACGGGAGCTCGTCATCGACTACGCAATCAGCGCGTATCGAAGCAGCGGGATGGCGCGGGAGCTGATGCATGCCTACAAATACGGCAAACGAATCTCGATCTCGCGGCTCATGGGAGAATTGATGACGAGAGTTTGGAAGGATGATCGCCTCCGCGACACTCCACTCTGGCTCGTTGTCCCAGTTCCGCTGCATTCCCGACGGATGCGAAAGCGAGGATTCAATCAATCGCACGAAATCGCACGGGAATTCATTCTACGAAGCCAGCCGCTCATCGGGGAAGATGTGGATCTGCAGTTGTTCCCTGCGCTGAAACGGGTCAAACATTCCGTCCGCCAGGCACAACTTGACCGAAAAGAGCGCCTTACAAATCTAGAGGGTGCGTATGCGCCAAAAAGGAGACTCAAATTGCCTGAAACGGATGACTTTGGAGTGCTGATTTTGGATGACGTAATCACCACAGCAGCAACGGTTTCAGAATGTGCAGCAACACTGCTATCTGAGGCTAAAATCCCTACTATTGCTGCAATCTCCGTTTTGCGCGGATGAGACTCAATCAGCTGTCAAATGCTCGATTTCGGTTGAGATCGGTTCGATTTTCGCCATAATTGCGGCAGTGGGTGGCTGTCCGGCCAAACTTCTCCACACACAGACAACCGCACACTCCAACGATTTTTCGTTATGGGAATTTTCAAAAAGCGTTCAATCAAGTCGCTCGGGAAAAAAAAATCCGACATGCCGGAAGGCCTGTGGAACAAATGCCCGTCCTGCGGCGCGATCATCGACGAGATTACTTTGAAGCAGCGCCACCGCGTCTGCACGAAGTGTGATCATCATTTCACGCTCACTTCGCAAGAGCGCGTCGAAATGCTGCTCGATCCGGATTCTTTCGAAGAGTTGGACCCCACCCTCAGTTCCATCGATGCCCTTGGCTTCAAAGGCTACATGGACAAGGTCAAATCCTACCAGAAAAAGACCGGTCTCCGCGACGCCGTCCTCACAGGGCGCGGACTCATCCAGAATAAGCCCGTCACTCTCGGCGTGATGGATTTCCGTTTCCTTGGCGCGAGCATGGGATCAGCCGTGGGAGAAAAGCTGACTCGCTCAATCGAAGTTGCGACAGAAGAAAAGCGCGGCACAATTATTGTCAGTGCCTCCGGTGGCGCACGCATGCACGAAGGAATTTTCAGCCTCATGCAGATGGCAAAAACGAGCGGTGCACTAGCTCGCCATCACGAGGCGGGACTTCCGTTTATTTCTATTTTGACTCATCCAACCACGGGCGGAGTCACCGCAAGTTTTGCGACTCTAGGAGACATCAACATGGCTGAGCCAGGTTGCATGATTGGTTTTGCCGGCCCTCGAGTCATCAAAGAAACGACGCACCAGGATTTGCCTCCCGGCTTCCAAACGGCGGAGTTCCTTCTCGAACACGGCCTGATCGACATGATCGCCCACCGCTCCGATATGCGGGAGCGATTGGGAGCACTGCTCGATTACACGCTGCCCGAGGCTAAGTCGGCGTAAGGTGGCAGAATTCGAGGCGGAAAATCCGACTTTCAGGACTTTGTTTTTGGGGAGAGTCTTGGAGAAAAGTGGAGCCCTCACTGCCACTTCTTTCTTCTGATTTTCATTGGCGCCGTAGGAATCGCATCGAATCACCCCAGCCCCGCCGATCTCTCGCACCAGCTCCGGTCCGCGATATACTAGTCCGGTGTAGACCTGCACCAAAGCGGCGCCGGCGTCGAACTTGGCCTGCGCATCAGCAGCAGCCATCACGCCACCTGATCCGATGATTGGAACCTGATCGTCCATTTCCCTTCGCAGTAGCGCGAGGACTTCGGTCGAATGGTCTGTCAGAGGAGCACCACTCAACCCACCAGCCTCTTCCGCTTGTGGATGACCGGAAACAGCGGCGCGTTCGATTGTCGTATTCGTCGTGATGACTCCATCGATTTTCGTTTCGCTGAACACCTCGGCCAAGCCCTTAATCGCGTCGTCTGATAAATCCGGAGCGATCTTAATCACGATGGGAACCGACTTGTCGCCATGCATCGGCTTCAAATCATCACGCTTTTCCTGCAGCTTCTGAATCAGTTCGCGGCAAGTGTCAGCACTTTGCAGATCTCGAAGCCCCTTCGTGTTGGGCGAAGAGAGATTCGCAGTCACGTAGTCGGCCGCGCCGTAGACAGCCTCGAAGCAATCCAGGTAGTCAGAGAGAAAGTCTTCGTTCGGAGTATCGAAATTCTTGCCCACATTGATCCCTAAAACTCCATCGAACTCCTTTCGAGAGCGACTCACATTCTCAAGAAGCCCTTCCACACCGGGATTATTGAATCCCATCCGATTGATAATTGCCTCGTATTCCTTCAATCGGAACAGCCTCGGCTTTTCGTTTCCCGGCTGGGGACGAGGTGTCACCGTCCCAATTTCCACGTGACCAAATCCGAGATCTCCGAAGGCACTCACAGCTTCGCCTTTTTTATCCAGTCCAGCCGCCAGACCAACCCGGTTTGGAAATGTGAGCCCCATCACCTCAACCGGATTTGACTCGACCGATTTTTCACCTCCGGTCAGCCCGGACAAGAGTCTTGCCGAATGGGCCATCTTCATTCCCGAGAGAGTGAGGTGATGAGCAGTTTCTGCGTCGAATGAAAAGAGAATCCGGCGGGCTAACGGATACAGGTCTGGCATGAAGACGAGTAATCTGAAGGAGCCCCGGCGGCAACCAATTCCACCCCGTTTTCCCGATAAAACAACTCATTGCCCGAAAACCAAATCTAACGGACAATAAAAGAGTCAATTCATGAATCGCATCGTCACAGGAGCAGCGTCTTTGAACCAGGTCCCTCTAGACTGGAAGGGTAACGTGCGTCGTGCCGTCGACGCTGTAGTCGAGGCTCGTGATATGGGAGTTAGTTTTCTCTGCCTCCCGGAACTCGCGCTGACTGGCTACGGCTGCGAAGACATGTTTCTCGCCCCTGAAGTGGGAGAGCGTTCCCTCGATTCTCTGAAAGATCTGGCAAAAGAGTGCGAGGGCATCGTTGTTGCTGTCGGTCTTCCCCTCTGGTTTGAAAGTTCGGTCTACAACGCTGTCGCTCTCATTGTCGACCGAGAGATTGTCGGCTTTGTCGCGAAGCAGAACCTCGCCGGCGACGGACTCCACTATGAACCTCGCTGGTTCAAGCCGTGGCCGGTTGGACAGGCAGAGTCGGTGGAGATGGGGAAAAAGACGATTCCTCTCGGCGATCTCGTTTTCGAGGTGGGTGGCATTCGCCTCGGTTTCGAAATTTGTGAAGACGCGTGGGTCGCTGATCGTCCCGGAACTCGCCTTGCCCGACGCGGTGTCGATTTGATCTTCAATCCCAGCGCGAGCCATTTTGCTTTTGGAAAACAACAGGTTCGTGAGCGCTTCGTTCTCGAGGGATCCCGCGCTTTTGCCTGTGGCTATGTTTATGCCAACCTGCTGGGCAACGAAGCAGGCCGAATCATTTATGACGGTGGCACAGTGATTGCATGCAGCGGCGACTACCTCGCTGAAGGGAAACGGTTTTTGTTTCGCGATCATGTTCTCACAGCCGCGACGATTGATCTGAATCTGACGCGCATGCATCAGGCACGCCAGGTGAGTCATCGTCCGATTGTCGGGGAAGCAGACGACCTTTCTGTATCGGTCGATTTTTCACCCCCATGGAAAGGTGCCGTGAAATATGAAAACGCCGAGTCGGCTCTCGGAAAAGAGACGAAAGAGGAAGAATTTTCCCGAGTTATCGCTCTGGGACTGTTCGACTATCTCCGAAAAAGCTACTCCGGTGGCTTCGTGGTTTCACTCAGTGGCGGTGCCGACTCAGCTGCCTGCGCCGTTCTTGTCAAGTTGATGACGGACCTCGCCATTCTCGATCTTGGTGAAGAACGCTTCCGCGAAAAGCTGGGCCACATCGATTTCGGGGACCGCTCGCCGATGGAGCAACTACTCACCTGCGTCTACCAGGCAACACAAAACAGTTCCGAAACGACGCGCAGTGCGGCTAAGACAGTCGCCACGGCAATCGGCTCTGAGTTTCAGGAATGGGACATCGACGAAATCGTGCAGCGTTACCACGCCATGCTCGAAGGTGGCATCGGTCGCGACCTTGACTGGGAGACGGATGACATCGCAATGCAGAACATCCAGGCACGCGTGCGCTCACCCGGAGTGTGGATGCTGACGAATATTCAGAATGCCCTACTCCTCTCAACCAGCAACCGTTCCGAGGCTGCTGTCGGCTATGCGACGATGGATGGTGATACGAGCGGCGGCTTGTGCCCGATCTCGGGAATCGACAAGGCCTTCCTTCGCGATTGGTTGCGCTGGCTCGAGAATACCGGATGCGAGCCCGACATTCCTGCTATTCCCGAATTGAGTGTGATCAACGCTCAGGCCCCCACTGCCGAGCTCCGACCCAGCGAGGAAAACCAAACGGACGAAGGTGACCTGATGCCCTACCCCGTTCTCGAGGCCATTGAAAAGCTTGCCATTCGCGACAAGAAACTTCCTGCCGAAGCATGGACGCGACTCTGCGAAACGCAGGAGTCCTACAGCGCCGATCAGCTCAAAGCCTGGGTCATCAAGTTTTTCCGTCTCTGGAGTCGCAACCAGTGGAAGCGCGAACGATACGCCCCCGGATTTCACGTCGACGACAAGAATCTCGATCCGAAAACCTGGTGTCGATTTCCCATTCTCAGCAACGGCTTTCGAAAGGAGATCTCGGAGTTGGAAAAGATGGAGCCGCCGCGGTCGTAAGCGATCGCAATCAGCGCCCCAGCGAAAATCCTGCCCACACTGCTACGAGTCCCAGAATCACGCTTGCGGCAATATTGCCGAAGGCCATCATGGGCTGCCCGATTCGGAGAAGCTCGAGGGTATTCCAACCGAAGGTCGAGAAAGTCGTGAAGCTACCAAGAAAGCCCGTGAAAACGGCCAACTGGATTGCATCGGAAAACCACTCCTTTTGCTCGAATAGGGTAAATAGCCAACCGAAGAGGAAACACCCGAGGACGTTCACCAGCAGAATACCCCAGGGAAAATGGGAGTTTGCTCCCCATTTTGCATCCATCCAGTAGTGCAGCCCCCAACGCGAAAGTGCTCCGAGAGCACCTCCAGCGCAGAGGCAGGCGATCGACTTCAGCATCGACGCGAGGGCTAGTAATTGAGCGATTGGAGCGATTTCGGAACGAACTGACCGTTCCTGCGAATCAACTTTCCATCGAACCAGATTTCACCGCCCCCGTAGTCGGGACGCTGGATGTTAACGAGATCCCAGTGAACCGAACTGCGATTTCCATTATCAGCGATCTCGTAGGCCTGGCCCGGAGTGAAGTGGAAACTACCTGCGATCTTCTCGTCGAAGAGAATGTCGCGCATTGGTTCCTTGATCTCAGGATTGAATCCAATCGCGAACTCCCCGACGTAACGCGCTCCCGGGTCGGTGTCGAAAATCTTGTTGATCGCCTTAGTATTGTTCGCAGTTGCTTTGACGATTTTCCCCTTATCAAACTCCAGCTTCACATTGTCAAAAGCAATTCCTTGGTAGATGGAGGGAGCATTGTAGCTGATGACACCTTCGACAGATTTTTTCACCGGCGCAGTGAAACACTCTCCGTCAGGAATATTGTGTTGCCCTCCACAAGCGATTCCGGGCAATCCAGCAATGCTGAATCGCAGATCAGTTCCCGGCCCCATGATGTGGACATCATTGGTTTCGGTCATTAACTTCGCGAGCGCATCCATCCCGCGACTCAGCTTTTTGTATTCGAGGAGGCAAACCCGGAAGTAGAAATCCTCGAATGCCTCGGTCGACATACCGGCACTTTGCGCCATGGACGGATTCGGCCAGCGCAGGACGCACCAGCGAGTCTTGTTGACGCGCTCGTTCAGAACGGGACGCATCTTCGCGGAGAGCATCTGCATCTTTTTCGCAGGCACATCAGAGAGCTCGTTCACATTGTGACTGCCCCGAATCGCAATGTAGCAGTCCATGTTTTTCATCTGGTGCATTGCGTTTTTTGCGATCGCGGCATACTGCTCCTCGGTTGCTCTCCTCCCCATCTCACGGCTGATCTTCGCGTTGTGAATATTGATAAAGGGAGTCGCTTTCACGGCGCGAATTTCTCGAATCAGCGCAATCCCCATTTCCTCGGGAACGTCGAATAATTCGATGAGAACATTTTCTCCGCGCTTTGTGGCGGTGGAGTAGCGGACGAGTTGGCGGGCGAGTTGATCAATACGGGGATCGTGCATGCGCATATTCTCCGTGGAAAACCGGATTGTGAAAAGCGGAAATTGAGACATACATTCGGATAATGCCGAAAGGATTCATCAGTTCGCTGGAAGAGATAGCCAGTCTCCGCCAGGAGTTTGAGAAAAGCGGTAAAAAGCTCGTTCTGACAAACGGGGCTTTTGACCTGCTTCACGTCGGTCACGTTCGCTACCTTTCTGAGGCCGCTGCATTGGGAGATGCTCTCGTCGTCGCGATTAACGGAGACGACTCGGTTCGCGAATTGAAAGGCCCGGGCCGACCAATCAATTCAGCGGAGGAACGCGCTGAAATGCTCTGTGCACTCCACTTCGTTGATCACGTTGTTGTTTTTGAAGATCGTCGCGCCAGCGGCGCGATCGAAGCTATTCACCCCCACATTTACACCAAGGGTGGCGACTACACCCCCGACTCGCTCATCGATGAAGAGAGAGCTCTGCTCGACCGACTTGGCATCGAGATACGCATTCTCTCTCTGGTTCCCGGCAAATCAACCAGCGCCACACTATCCGACATGGCGGAAGCTGTGGATCGCCCCAAGCGAGTTGCGATTCTCGGTTCGGGAACAGGCTCCAACGCCCGATCCATCCTCCAGGCCGCAGCCGACGGAAAGCTAGGAGGTGAGGTTGCTCTCGTAATGTCCGACGTTTCCAATGCGGGTATTCTCGACATAGCTGCTGAGTTCGGTGTACCCGCTATCGCGATTGATCCGGGCACCACAAAAGGTGGACACCTCACCGACGCGGCCCTGAAGGAAATTCTCGACCGACTGCAGGCCGCATCGATTGATCTGGTGGCTCTCGCCGGGTTCACGCGAATCGTTCGCGAGCCGCTGCTTTCCGCTTTTGCTGGGAAAATGCTGAATCTGCACCCTTCCCTGCTTCCCAAATACCCCGGTCTCCACGCATGTAAAAAGGCGATCGATTCCGGCGATGCAGAGTCCGGATGCACGATCCATCTCGTCGATGCTGGGGTCGACACAGGGGAAATTCTTCGGCAGGAGCGAGTCCCTATCCAACCCGACGATACTCCCGCAGCCCTCCAGGCGCGTATTCAGACGAAGGAGCATGTCGCGTATCCCAAGGTAATCTCAGAACGGTTGAAGTCGATCTAGCCCTGTTCGGTGTCGACTCTTTGCGCCGCGAATCATCTTGACCAAACTCGGTCGATCACGCGAGATAGGAGAATGGAAAACACCTCACGTAGAAACTTTCTGTCTTCATCTGCACTTGCTTCCATGGGGACGCTCGCTGCTTTAGGGAATACGCCACTGCTTCGCGCCAACGAGTCGACTCTGGCGGGGCGTTTTTACAAGACCTTAAAAATTGGCATGGCCAAAGAGGGCGAAACCCTTGTCGAGAAATTCAAGGCGGTGAAGGAAGCTGGTTTTGACGGCATTGAGTTGTCGGCTCCCGGCATCAACATCGAAGAAGTGAATGCTGCGATCGCGGAAAGCGGACTCCCGGTCGACGGATCAGTTTGTGCAGCTCACTGGCAGGTGAGACACTCGGACCCAGATGAATCCGTTCGCGCCGAGGCATTGAAAAATCTACTCGGAGCGTTGGAACAAACGAAAGCTGTCGGAGGCCACACTGTTCTTCTCGTCGTGGGACACGGAAAAGACGGCACAGAGGAGAAAGTCTGGAACCGGACCGTCGCAAACATGAAAAAGGCAATTCCTTTAGCGTCTGAACTAGGCGTCGCGATCGCGGTTGAAAACGTCTGGAATCATTTCTGCTACGATCACGAAGGCGGTGCCGATCAGACAGCCGAGAAATTTGTGCGCTTTATTGACGAGTTTGACTCACCCTGGGTCGGGATGCAGTTCGATATTGGCAACCACTGGAAGTACGGCAATACCGGCGATTGGATTCGAGATCTCGGAAAGCGTATCATCAAGCTCGACGTGAAGGGATTTTCCCGCGCCGAAAACAAATTCACCGACATCGGAGAAGGCGACCTCGACTTTCCTGACGTCTGCAACGCACTCCGGGAAATCGACTATCACGGCTGGTGCGCCGCCGAAGTCGGAGGAGGAAACCTCGAGCGACTCAAGCTCATCTCCTCTCAGATGGATAGAGAGTTCGAACTCGTGTGATCGAAACCACCGATCTCGCGACACGTTTTTCGCGAGCATGGGTTACCCATGGCGGACCAACAGGGCGACCTCAAAAGGGTTAGGTTGGGGAAGCAACAGGGTCAGGTCGCTCACCTAACCCTGTTTGATCAGCCCAAAAGCGGACTATTCTTTGTTGCCGCCAATTCCGAGATATTTGAACGCGACGACCGCGATCAGCAGGATGACCGTTCCAATCTGGATGATGCGGGTGATGGAAATTCCACCTCCGCCACCACTGGACCGTACTCGCTCGCGCTTCTCTTCTTTCTCGTCTTCATCTTCATCCCGCTTGGATGACTTCTTCGAATTGGTTTTGCTTTTGGAAGCCTTTTCTTCTTCTTCCTTTTTCTGTGGAGCCGAAGCGGCAAGAGCTAGGAGAGCTTCCTCGGCCGCCTTCTGCTTGTCTTTGCCGCTCGCAGCTGCTTCTACACCCTCGCCTTCGGCAGCGTCTTTCTTGTCGGACTTGTCGCTCTTCATGTTTTTAGAGAGCGCCTGAGATTTTGCTGCTTCCTCCTGTGCCTTGGCCAACTCTTCCTGTTTGGCCTTCTGCTGGTTCAGTTTCGTCTTCAGGGTCGAGAGATAGGATCCCTTGCTTCCCTTTTTCGAGTATTTCTTCTTGGGATCAGCATTGATCCGAGTTGGGATTTTCGCCGCGTCCTCCAATTTCGATTCTGCGAGAAGAAAATTGTTTTTCGCGATGAGCTCGTCGACCTCTTTGAGTGCCTCGCTCTGCTTTTTCAATCCTTCGATATCAAAGGCGTTCAAGGATTTCATCTCATCGGATGCCATCTTAAAATATCCATCAATCGATGCTTTGGATTGAACGTTGAGGCGAACCCAGCGAATGCCTGCCTCTTTATCGGCAGCAAGACCAGCCTGGTATTGGGCTTCTTCTCTTGCACGAGCAGCATCGATGCCTTGGCGAGCGATTTCGTCCATTTGCGCTTTCGTCCGCTCAAATTCAGCATTCCGATAATCTACATCGCGGGACATTCTCTGTAGTTGCGCACCGAGATTTGGGAGAAGCTGCTTAGCGAGTTCCACAGCGCGAGGAAAAGCGGGAGTGCCGTAGTAGTTTTCCTCGATGTTCTCAAATTCACGCATCGCGCCGATGATAGAGTTGTGATTTCCTCCCTTGGCTATGCGCTGCATGCGGAGCAAACCAATTCGCGAGCGAACCAACTCGGGGAACTGCGCTTTTTCCTGCGGGCTCACCCAGTCTTCATATACCTTGATAAAGCCGCGCTCCACCTTATCGAGTTCCTCTTCCAGAGTGGCCTTGATCTTTTTAACAGGCTCGACGTGAGAGCTATCAGGATATTTCGTGAGAAAGGCATTCGGACCTGTCTCAATCAGACTCTTGTAGGCATCTGCGGACATCAACGATCCCGTTGGGATCAATCCCTGCAGCCTGTTGAATTCGAGATCTGCGGGATCGTCCTTCGTGATGTTGAGAATGTCTTTGCGGGAAAGTAGTTTGGTTTCTTTGATCGATGCAGAAATGGAGACTTCGATCTTTACGATGTCATCCGTCTCCAGAGTAATTCGACCTTCGTGAGTCGTTCCGTCCTTCATCTTGATTTGATCGGACTGGGCCGAAAAAATACCGAAGGCAGCGATTGAGGCAAGAGTGACAAGGAGCTTGGTTTTCGTGGATCTCATTAGATAGATTAGGTCATCGACCGTTTTGGAAGTGGGTCTGGTATCATAACGAAATCGAGGAGACAACACAAGAATTTGCCCCACAAAGATCGCAAACTGTTGAAAATGATTCGAATAACCTAAATTTCTGCGTTAGATTTCTAAAATTTTAATATTTCTTCCCTGTGACAACAGTTGCATTGATCAGTCAAAAAGGCGGTGTCGGAAAAACCACGATCGCCGTAAATCTTAGCTACTCTCTCGCCAAACGCGGCTGGAGGGTACTGCTCGTAGACGCGGACCTGCAAGGTGGCATCGGGTTCTCGCTCACAGAAAAATCTAAAAATGCTACGGGATTTTATGATTTTCTGTCTAATCCCTCGCAATGCGACGAGGAATCGATACAAGAGGCACTGATACGGACGAATCTGCCTGAATTGGGTTTAATCACCCGCGGCAGCAAGGATTCCCTCGATGAAATGCTCGGTGCGGATCAGGCCTTGATTGCATCTCCCGAGCGGGTTTCCGATTTGAATAAGGCCCTGTCCGATATCGGCTACGATCTCCTTCTCTATGATACTCCGACTGGAATTACTCCTGTCACCCTAAGTATTTGCGAGACTGCGGACTACATTGTCGTACCCGAGCGACCCGAACCGCTCTGCCTTCGTAGCCTTCCGCAAATTCTGCGAATGCTCGCCTCCGTTAAAGCACGCGTTGGCGATGATGGTCCGCGCATGGCAGGCTTTCTTCTCGCCCTCGCTGATCCCGATGACCCGTCCAATCTAGACGATCAGCGAGAATTTCGAGATCTACTTCCTGCAGATATGGTGTTCGAAACGGTAATCCCCGAGCATCGCGATTTCCGCGAGGCAAGTCGTATCGCCGTTCCGGTAGCGATGCTCCGTGATCGCCCGTCACCGTCATCTTTGGTATTCGACCAGCTGGCCGCCGAATTTGAGGGGCGGATTTACTTATACGAGGATCCCGATCCTTCATCACTTGATCGAGAGGAATATGAGCGACTCGTGGATTGATAAAGACGAACTTGATGAATTCGTTGGCGCTTTCTCGAAGAAAAAACGTCAGCAACGTCGCCGTCCCGCAAAGCAGAAGGAGTTCTCTCCTTTCGAGCCGGACACGGACGAACTCGAAGAGGAAGAGGTGGTTGAAGCGTCAGCTGAAACAAGACCAACGGAGGAGCAGGAGCAGGAACCCGCTGAAGAGACGATAGAGGAAGAGGCTGCGGTGGAGGAAATAGCGGCCGACGAAAGCCCTGCAGAAGAGGAGACCAAGCCTATAACAAGTGGAAGCGTCACCGTTCAGGTCGTGAAATTGGATGAGAATTCGAATACTCAGGATGAGGAATTAGCTTTTGAGGATGACCTTTCCGATGAAACAGCTAACAAATTTATCGATTCCGACGAGCCAGCAGAAGAACTCGCTGCAATAGAAAGTGAAGCTGATAATTCTGAAGAGGAACTGTCAGAATTTGGTCTGGCGTCGGATTTGGATGACTTCTCTGAAGAAGGTAACGAGCCGGTAGACGTTGAGGCCGAAACCGAAGAACCGATTCAGAGTTCCGTTCTCGATGAGATTTTTCCGGCTTCTGTATCAGATGATAATGATGGAATCGAAGGGCTCGATGACAGTAACTCAGATGGAATCGAAGACGCTAGCTACGATGTGGCAACGGTCCCAGGGTTGGAGATTTCCTCCCCTTTCATCAGTGACAACATGGGGACTCCGATCGATGCACTGGGAATAGACGAAAACCTCGAAGACGCTTTCGGGCATGGGGACTCCCTTTCCGACGAAACCATTTCGCATATTGAAGTATCTGACTCAACGCCACGCGATGAGGTAGTCGAGCACACACCGCATTTTCTGGGAGACATTTCGACACCGGATACAGAAGAGCCGGAGAGTAAATCCGAAGTCGGACGAGCCATTCGCACCTTGGCAGACGCAAGAGAGCGCGCCAATGCCTCCAGCCTTCTAAAAACAGACACTCACTATTCGGTCGCAGATTCCGAGCCGGTTTCGGAAATCGACGAATACGTCGATGAAGAAACCGACTCACCGCTTCTCGCCACTCTCCAGATCGAATCAATCGGTCCTTTGCAGCAGAGAGTCTATCAGTTTGCCGAACTCGCTCACCGCGAACTCAGCGATCCTCGAGTCAGCATTTCCGACGTCGATGGGGTTTATCTCTATCGCGACGAACCGTTTGAAATGTCGATCTCGGAAGAACTTCGAATGATTCGCACTTTGCAAATCGCCGGCGAGCAGAGCGGGCTAAAAAAAGTTTCCGGCTCTCAGGTAAGTGATGGAGACGGGCGTTGGCACGCAGTCGTTATGGCTCACGGCGCGGAAGCCCGACTTCTAGCTCATTTTGATCTCGCTGAACCGCTCGATCCGCCTCTGTTGGAAGAGTGGTCGAAGGTCCTTGCGGAAGCCGTCGATCCGGCGAATGCTTCCTCTTGAATCAGCCCCCCAGATTTTGACGCCATTCGACGAACTCTCTGTTTCTTTCGAAAACCCCGCTACCGACGCGATGGGCCACAACGCAGTGCATGGCAAGCTCTACTGTGGAGTTGATCAAGTTCAGCTTCAGTTTAAGCAGAAGGATCGCGCGTTTCGAAAAGGCGAAACAACCACTGTCGACTTCGACTATGGGGAAGTCGAGACGGCGGAGTTGATCTCTCGCTGGCTTCGTCCCAAAATACTGGTGTTCGCGACACGATCTCCAGAAAAGCTGGACGAATTTCCAGGCGCCAAAGTCGGGCGAGTCGAGCTTCGCATTCTCCCGGAATCGGTCGCTAATGCCAAAAAGGTCGAAGGTCTGATCGACTTCAAGCAATCCGAAGCATTTCTCGCTGAGACGGAATCCCGAATTGGTCGCAATACCTCAACATGACCGATTCTTCGAGGAAATCCCAGAAGCGTGGGAAAAAAGTAAAGGCGTGGCAGTGGGCCATCTTTCTTGTTTTCCTGCTCGTGTTCGCATGGGCCTACACCTACCTCGGGATTCTCGTGATGGCCCAGAATGCGGCACGGAACGGCGGCATCCAGGAACAGTATATCGAAGCGACTTACCAGACCGCTGCGTTTGAGAAAGGCCGCTACGATGCAGACGTTTCAATCACGGCGCGCTTCACCCGACTCTTTCCTCAGGTAACTGACGGCTTTGTCTCTCCACTCTGGCCTTGGCTCGCCTGCGCTTATGCAGATGATCCACCTAATCAGTTGTTCGAAAAAGGAAAAAAGCTGAACATCCTCCTTTCCTGCTGCGCCCTAGTATTCATCGGAATCACCGCAGCTAACGCATTCTCTTTCAACGGAGCTGCCGCTCTGATTCTGATGGGAGGATTTGGTGTGATCCTGGAGCGCTCCACATATTTTACCCCTGATGCTCTATACTTACTTCTCTTCGTGTTTTCCTGGCTCTGCGCTCTCAGCCTGATTCGCCAGAATCACCTTTGGCTCTACGGCGTTTTCGGTAGCTTGTTAGGTTTAACAGTGCTCGCAAAGTCTCCGATCTGGCCACTTCCTGCCGGGTTTTTGCTCATGTCTCTCATCCGCGCAATTGTGGGGGCATTTCATGGCCGTCGGAATCCTGAGAAAGAATCCCTCTGGAGCAACACCAATCAATTCGTTGGCCTCGCCATCCTTTGCACAGCCCTTCTTCTCGTCGTCGGGCCCATGATAAGCTATTCCGCAAGGGAGCACGACACTACCGTTCACAACGTCCCCAGCAAGACTCTCTGGCTAGATTCGCAAGACGAAGCTCTGCAATTTCAGCAGCGCGTCAGAGAAGAAGGAATGGCTGCCATTCCTAAAGAGGAAAGACCCGGCGCTGTTCTCTACCTTAAAGAAAACGGCCTTGGTGCCCTTTTCTCCCGAGCCTGGAAAGGCGCAATCAGCCAGTTTCAATCTAGCATGCTCGGCCGAAAGGGCTGGATCTTGCTCTACACATTCTGTGTATTCGCAGTTGTTGCAGTCATTCATCGACTGGCTATCTGGAAACAGAACGAAGAAATCTGGCTCGTACGCGGAACCAGCGCGAGGTGGATGCTTCTCTTTCTCACCCTTACCTTTGCTCTTTCCCTTTTCCATGCCGGAATTGGAAATCCCGTGATCGAGGCCAACGCAATCATCCCAGCCTTGTTCCTGCCCCTTCTCCTTACCTTCATCTGGATCTCGGAACGCTATCGCCGCCAGCTGCAACGCACTCGATATGCCAATCTCGTGAACCGCGTCTACCTCGCAATGATGACACTGCCGATTGCTTGGATCTCTTTTGAGATCATCAAATCAATCCGCGGCACGATTGCCTAAATGATCAATCAAGCTAGTCCTGCAATTGACGAACGAGGATCTTCACCTTTTTCGCGGCCCAGACATCACGAAATGTCACTTCGGGATCGTCGCCTGTTGTGAAAAAATCCACCGAACCGATCCCCATAATTCCTGACAAACCATCACAAGTCACATTGATCGCGCGAATATCTGCAATGCGCACTTCGTTCGAGCTTTTCGCGATCAAACCCTTTTCGAGTTCAACTCGTTTCGGCGTCACGAAATACTCACAGGTATAGCGCATCAGGGTGAGATAGGCGAGTGAGGCAATAAAAGCGATCGCGAATCCAGCCATGAGCCGCAAATCGATCGCGAACGTCCAGAATGCTCCAACCAGCCCTCCCACCAGACCAATCATGCACCAGGGAAAGGTCAAAATGGAACGATTGCCACGATACAGAATCTCCGACGGAGCGAGAACAGTGTCGTCACTCGAAGAATCTTCTTCGACGGCGTCCATATTTTCTTCTACCTCCAATTCCAGATCCGAATCCTCATCAGATGCCGCAGACCGGTTTTCCTCATCGCCCCAATCGAGAAGATCCCGAAGTCGCTCCGTCTCGAGGGCCCCTTCGCGAAGACAGACCGCGCTGTAATCAAAACGCCCCGCGTCGATATGAGCAAGTATCTCGTCGACGGAAAACGGCCCGAGGGCTTCGTCATTTTCCAGAACGACGATCTGCTCTTTTACCGGGAAGTCTTCGCTCATCGTTATTTACCGGCCGCACTACCCCCTGATTTGGGAACGGGAACTTCCGGAATCAAATCATCCTGCTCCAGGAGAGCCTCAATACTCAGCCCTGCCAAATCTGGCCCCTCGGTTCGGTGAAGAATCGCGACGAGAGGTGCCATTCGATCCATTTCCCCCACCGTGTTGTGAACCATCCCCTGAATAATTTCTGCGTTTCCCTGCGGATCGGGAAATAGATTTGTACAACGAAAATACATCCGTCCGTCGTCCCAGTTGAGTTCAAAATTTCCGACCGTCAGCGTTTGATTCACCCGCATCGCCAATTCAGCAAGTCGCTCCCGCTTGGTCGGGTCTTCTGTCATCTCTGGCGATTCCGCGACCACAGACACCGTCGCCAACCGTTCAAAGGCCTGGACGTGCAATTCCACTCTCGTGTGGTGAGCCTCAAATCCAGCACGAATCACTTCGCGACCCTCCACTTCGGCATAGTTCCAACCCGCAGAGCGAAAAGCGGCGAGTATCGTTGAGAATAGTTCGGAGTGGGGCATGACGGTGTTTGCAAAAACTGCACCCTCACAGCAAGATCGCAAGTCAGGGCTGAAAGCCTTTCCCCTCAAAGTATCGCCCCGGTCCGCGATCGATCATCAAAACAAGCCACCCGAGAAGTCCGAGGACAACGCAGGACGCGATCCCTCCTCCTATTGCAAAAGCAATCCCGTTGGCAATTGGAACCAGAAACGCAACCGCAAAAACACCGGCCGATGATGGTGGATCGAGAGGATCTTCAAACAGCTTGATTCGAGATCGACCCAACTGAAGCATCAGCAAAACGAGCAGTGAACTGGCGAGCAGGTAAGCGACAAGGGTAAATATCATCGACCCGCCAAAGATAGCCCCACCAGCTAATCCGCTCAGGCCACCCAACATCGTGAAGCTATGGATCAGATAGAAATACACAATCACTGCAACACGGCCAACCGGATTGCGATAGCCCGAAGCACCGATCACGATTGCGTTCATCACTAGGTTTCCCAGATAGGTCGAAGCAACTAATCCTGCGATCGAGGTCAGCTCTACGTTGCCCAGGAAATATCGCAGCAAGAGATACGGCAGCAGCGAAACGAGAAGCAATCCGCTCAATGACGCGGCGACGAGAAATTTCCCCCACACGATCTGCCATCGAGTCAGTGTAGATGCGAGAAGCAACTCAATATTTCGTCCAGCGCCTACCTCTGACTGAAGAGCGGCAAACTGGGTGAAAGGGAGAATCAATCCAAAGCCAAATCCGAAGGCTATCTGAAGCAACATCGAGAAGGGCACCCCACCCGACGAAGCATCAAAGAAGCTCTTAAACGAGACTTCCAGCATTGTCGCAAGCAATCCAACGACTTGGAAGAGAATGAATGCCCACACCAGATAGTGAGCGCGCAAGCCCTGGCGGAGATCCCGGACAAAAACTGGACTGAGACGGTCAGGAAACTGCTTCAGCGTTTCCGGAATCGTTCCAGCGATCTCCATTTTCCACTCTGCAGAAAATTACGATGCCGGAGTTAGAACGATTTTTTGAATGTCCATCACCGCCTTCTTCGCTTTCGACTGCGGAATGATTGCGATCTTATTCTTTCCCTCCACGTCGAGCTTCACCTTCTCCAGCGTGATCTCTTTCCATGACTGAAAACCACCGGTGTCTTCGACCGTAAATTTGCGAGTCTGGTCATTGACGAAAATGGCGACTTCACTGCCTTCGTTTCCGTTTCCGCAGCCATAGGTCACCGTAACATCAAATTCCCCCGCAGTGCTAACATCAAAAATCCACTCTGCCCAGTCTTCCTGGTGAATCCAGAACCCGAGGCAATTCTTCTCCGGCTTTGGCTCGTAGCGCATCATTTCCGAATAGGTCGTCGCGGTCTTCGCTTCGAGAACGATCTCACCATCGATTGATTGCCCGAGTAACTCATTTTCCGGCGCGGGAATGAATTTGAGACCTTTCACCTGGAAGGCAGGAACATTCGACTGATCGCCGGTCAACATCATCACAGGGTAATCACCCGGTTTGGGTATGTAGGCAGTTCCGAGAATCATCGGCTCGTGCACGCTTCGCTTGCTGGTTCTTGAAGCATAGCTCTTGAGGACTTCCTCTCCGATTTTAACCTGAATGCCGAGCTTGGGCCGAGAGGACTCGTAGAGCAAACCTACGAAGTAGTTTCCCCAGCGTTCCGCCTTCATTGTCCAGAACCAGTTTGCAAAGTGACTCCCCGGTTGATACTTACCCTCCTCAGCATCGATCACAAACGAACCACGAGTGCGGTCCACTTCTACCGGATAATCCGGAGCAGATACGATTTCTCCCAACTCACTGAAGGGATCAGGAGGGAGATTGGATTTGCCAGCCTTTTCTTCAGCAAGTGCGAGTGAGCAGGAGAAGACGGCTAAAAGGCAGGAGAAAAATTTCATAGCTAGTAGTCTATCGAAGTTGGTGACCAGCCGCAACCACTGAAAATCTGCGCAAATCTGAGTGGCGCGATTGTTTTCGTGTCTCGAACGAATCGTCGGAGTAGGATACCGGCATGTCCCGCTTTTGTGTCATTTTCTTTTCCGTCCCTCTTCTATCGCTGCTGCCATCTGGCGCCGAAGACTCAGCCCCGAAGCCAAATATCATCCTCATTATGGCCGATGATATGGGCTGGTCAGACATCGGTTGTTTTGGTGGAGAAATCCCAACCCCCAACATTGATCGCATCGCCAACGAAGGCATGCGCTTCACCCAGTTTTACAACAATGGAAAATGCACCACGACACGAGCAAGCCTTCTGACGGGCCTCTATCCTCGCAAGGGCGGGAGAGGACAGGAACTCCTCACACCTAACATGCAAACGCTCGGCGAAGTCCTTGCTGCTGCGGGATACCAGACTGGACTCAGCGGAAAATGGCACAACGGAAACAAGGCTCCGCATCGCCCAATCGATCGCGGTTTTCAGAGCAGCTACGGTCTCTGGGACGGCTGCTGCAATTTTTTCAGTCCGGCCATTGCTGACCCGAATTTCAAAGGAGGACGCACGCGATTTTTCGGTCAGAACGACGAACGCATTACCGAATTTCCCGATGATTTTTTCACGACCGTTGCATTCACCGATCATGCCATCGCAACGATCAAAAAACACGCTGCGAACGAGAAGCCGTTTTTTCACTACATCGCCCACACCGCTCCTCACTATCCGCTCCACGCCACTCCCGAGGACATTGCCAGACACGAAGGCCTCTACGATGCAGGTTGGGAATCGCTCCGCGAAAAACGCTACCAGCGACAAGTCAAAATGGGATTGATCGATCCTGCGGTTCATCCCAAGCCCGGCATGAACAAAGGCAATATCGGATGGGCAGAAATTCCAGACGATCGACTCGACTATGAGACACTCCGCATGGAAGTCTACGCAGCCATGGTTGACCGCATGGATCGCGAAATCGGACGCGTGCTAGATGCATTGGAGAAAGAAGGAATCGCCGATAATACGCTCATTATATTCCTTTCCGACAACGGAGGCTGTGCGGAGCAGCCCGGCGGCAGAACCCCCGAACAGATTCCCGGGCCGAAAGATTTCTACAGCCACTGCGGCCCCGACTGGGCCTGGGCGCAAAACACGCCCTTTCGACGCTACAAATCCACCACCTACGAAGGGGGCATCGCCACCCCGATGGTAGCGCGCTGGCCGAAGGGAATCGAAGCGGGTCAGACCACCGATCAGGTCGGGCACATTATCGACTTTTTGCCGACCTTTCTTGAACTGGCCGGAGGCGAGTATCCAATTTCAGTGAAGGGAAATCCCGTTCTCCTGCCCGAAGGCATCTCACTCGCTCCTGTCTTAACTGGCAAAAGCCAAACCATCGAACGCAAAGTCCCACTGTTCTGGCATTGGTCAGGAAATCGTGCAGTTCGAAACAAAAACTGGAAGATTGTCTGGGAAAAAGGAAAAGACGCAAAGTGGCAAATCTACAACCTCGCAAATGATAGGACTGAGACAAAAGATCTCGCGGACAAGCACAGCGCCCAGATCCAATTGCTATCGCGGAAATGGGAAGCGTGGGCGACGCAAACCGGCGTAAAGTTCTGAGACTTGAGCACAGAGACTTCCGGTGTAGCTTTCTGCCGTTCCAAGTCCCCGTAGTTCAATGGATAGAACAAGGGTTTCCTAAACCTTAGATGCAGGTTCGATTCCTGCCGGGGATATGGAGCGCCTGCGCCGCCAACGCTCAACGTCGAACTTCCAACGTTCACCGCTCGCTCCGGCTATCCGCGCTCGCTGCTGGCACTTAAAGGTTCAAAGTTGAACGTTCGCCGAAGGCGTCACCGCGCTTCAAACGCCAATGCGCAATCCAACAACTCGGACGGGTCGTCGATACAATAGTCCGGGCCTTCTGTTTCCATCGCTTCGCGCCCATTAGTCCCCCAGCAGACCGCAATTCCGGCTACATGGCTCTTTCTCGCAGCTTCAATGTCGCGCGTTTCATCCCCCACATAGATTGCGCCATCGGGTTTCACCTTCTCCTTTCTCAGGACATTGGAAATTCGATGTGACTTACCGAAAAGGCTCACTCCAGCCTCAATGAAACTGAAGGCGTCGGCCAATCCAAAACGATCGAGAAAAATCCGCACGTTGTCTGCCGAATTGGAAGTCAGAATCCCGAGCCGATAGCCTCGCTTCGACAAATCTTTCAGCGCACTTTCCACACCGGAAATCATCTCCACCTCCTCCATCCGCTCATGAAGAACTTTTCTCATACGAGCTCCGAGCTTCACCGCAAGCATTCGAGAAATCCCAAGATGATCGAGCAGCGCACGCGTGTTGAGTTTCCGCAGCTCTTTGACCTCCTTCATGGTTACGGTCGGGAGTTTGTAGTCCCCCGCCATGTCGTTGTAGATCTTCACACCGGTCTCCAGCGTGTTCGCGAGAGTTCCGTCGAAGTCGAAGATCAATAAAGGCTTGGAAGATCCGGGCATTGTGGGCACACTTTCCTGCCGTGCCTCCTTTTGGCAAGCGATACATCTACCCTTATCCGCAGTTTTTATGCTGGAGCGGGACGCCAAGGCGCGATGCAGCCAGCGTGTTTGCTTGTCAGAGGCTCAGAGCCACATGACCTTCCAAAAATCATATCTGACTGACAATTTCCATGAATCGAAGCACCCTGACTTTCCTTGCTGCCACGACTCTCTCGTGGGCGACCCTGGCCAACGCTGCCGACACCTATCCCGAAGCCAAGCCACAGAGAGTTTCCAGCAACCTGTTTGTCGTACCCGATGGATTGGAAGTCACGGTCTGGGCCACCTCTCCTCAGCTTTTTAATCCAACAAACATCGACGTCGATAAGAACGGACGCATCTGGGCCGCCGAGGGCGTACGCTATCGCCGGAATCACGAACGCCAGCCCGAAGGCGATCGCATCGTCGTCCTCGAAGACACCGACGGAGACGGGACTGCAGACTCCAGTCATACCTTTGTGCAGGAACCCCTGCTCGTTGCCCCGCTCGGCGTTGCCGTAATCGACAATAAGATCGTCGTCTCCCAGCCTCCTCACCTCCTCGTCTACACTGACGTCGATCGTGACTTGAAGTTCGATGCTGCAAAAGACAAACGCGAAATTCTCCTCACGGGATTCAACGGACAAAACCACGACCACTCACTCCACTCCGTTACCGTCGGCCCCGACGGGAAATGGTATTTCAATTCGGGAAACTGCGGAGGAAAATTCACCGACAAGTCTGGTAAAACATTTACCATTTTTGGTTCCTATCGCCCCAAGCCGATCGGCCCATTCCCCTATCCGCACGATGCCGCCGCTCTCGCTGGATCGAAAAGCGACGACGGTCACGTATACGTCGGGGGATTTACGGTTCGCATGAATCCTGACGGCACCAATGCCGAAGTCATCGGCCACAATTACCGCAACTCCTACGAGCAATCCGTCACGTCATTTGGAGACCTTTTTCAGAATGACAACGACGACCCTCCCGCCTGCCGCGTCAGCTGGGTGATGGAATACGCCAATTTCGGCTTTTCCTCTAACGATGGTCAGCGCAGCTGGCGCGTCGACAAACGCCCCGGCCAGAGCATTCCCGTGGCGGAGTGGCGGCAGGAAGATCCGGGAATGACACCAGCGGGAGACGTCTATGGCGGTGGCTCCCCCACCGGAAACGTCTACTACGAAAACGGAGCGCTTGGCGACAAATGGATCGGAACTTTTCTCGCCTGTGAAGCTGGCCGTAACGTCGTCTTTGGCTATCAGCCGAAACTCGAAGGGGCAGGGTTCCAACTCGAGCGAATGGACTTTGTCACGACCAATCCGACCGGGGAATTTGCTGGCTCAGATTTCCTCGGAGGCAGCAACAGCGTCAACAACGAGCAGAAAACACTCTTCCGCCCATCCGATATCGCGGTTGGAGCTGACGGTGCGCTCTACGTTTCCGACTGGTATGATGGCCGCGTCGGAGGCCACCAGGATCTCGATGCCACCTGCTCTGGTGCAATCTACCGGATTGCTCCCAGAGGTTTCAAACCCGTGAACCCGAAAATTGATACCGAGACCATTGATGGGCTCATAACCGCCCTGAAATCGCCCGCCCCGAATGTGCGAGCGATCGGATTTGAGGGACTGAAAGCAAAAGGTCGTGCCGCCCTTGCCCCTGTCGCCGAATTGCTCAAGGACGAAAACCCCTACATCCAGGCACGCGCGATCTATGTTCTCTACAATCTGGGTATCAGCGGGCCGCGCTTCGCAGGTTACCCTGCAGAGCAGCCCACCGCTCAGCGAATGATTGCCGCCTACCGCGCGATGCGTAGGGCCGGCCTCGATTTTACCGCCAGCGCAATGCGCCTTGCTGCTCATCCGGACCCGGCCGTGCGCCGTGAGGTCGCACTTTCGATGCGCAACGAATCAATCGAGACATCGAAAGAGATTCTCGTGATGCTTGCCCAGGGATACGACGGAAAAGATCGCTCTTACCTGGAAGCCCTCGGCACCGGCGCAACCGGGAAGGAAAAAGAAATCTACCAGGCCGTCAAAGCCGCCATCGCTACCGAAGACTCTCGAACCTGGTCACCGTCCTTCGCCGGAATCGCCTGGCGCCTTCACCCGGCCGGTGCCATCGAAGATTTCGTGATTCGTGCGAAAAACGAAACGTTACCCAGAGATCTCCGCAAACAAGCTCTCGACGCGATCGCTTTCATCGATACCAAAGTAGCGGCAGACGCCATGCTCACTTTCGCCATGCTCGACACTCCCCTGAAAGCCGACGCGATCTGGTGGCTCATGAATCGCGCCAACAACAATTGGAAAAAGCACGACGTGATGACTGCGCTGAAAGAACGTGGTATCTACGATCCGAGTAAAGTCGTCGTTCAGGAAATTTTCACCCCAGAGCCCGACGAGGCGCAGCAGAAAGCACTCACCGTTGACGCCGTTCTCGCTCTCGAGGGCGACGCCGTTCGCGGCAAGACAACTGTCGCGCGATGCATCATGTGCCACGAAGCTGGCGGCATGGGCGTGCAATACGGCCCCGCTCTCGACGGATGGGGAAAAACACAGACTGCCGACGTCATCGCCCGATCCATCATCGATCCAAGTGCCGATATCGCCCACGGATTCGAAGCCACCGAAATCGTGACCAAGGACGACAAACGTGTCCACGGCCTTCTCATTCAGGATGGAAACCCTGCTATCATCACGAGCATGGGAGGAGTTACCCAGATGATTCCAGCAGGCAAGATCAAGTCCAAGCGCAAGATGAAGCGTAGCGCGATGCTCAGCGCT